>OLOH01000252.1_pt1 | contig 43863 bp, 41 predicted proteins | sample 1673221 | NCBI WGS metagenome assembly OLOH01 (sample SAMEA3136767, study PRJEB25190) | human gut metagenome
TAGATGCATTTACCATATACAAAACCCCCGATACATCTTGTATCGGGGGTTTTTCATTTGTTTTGGGACTCCTTGAAAGGTTATTCCCTGTTTTCTTGATAGTGGCTAAGGAACTGTTTGGTTCGTTCTTGTGTTGGGTGTTCAAATACCTGTTCAGGTGTGCCTTCTTCTACAATATATCCGTCTGCCATAAAGATCACGCGGTTTGAAATTGCTTTTGCAAAGCTCATTTCGTGTGTGACAATTACCATTGTCATATGGTCTTCTGCCAATAAGCGAATGACTTCCAGGATTTCTCGTGTCAGTTCCGGATCAAGTGCTGATGTCGGTTCATCAAAAAATAAGATAGAAGGTTCCATGGCAAGTGCACGGACAATGGCAACACGCTGCTGCTGTCCGCCGGATAACTCGCAAGGATAGGCTTTTGCCTTGTCTGCCAGACCGACTTTTTGAAGCAGTCTCATAGCATTGGCTTCCGCCTCGGTTTTGTTTTTTTTCAAAATCAAACGCGGAGCTTCTGTGATGTTTCGAAGTACAGAATAATGTGGAAATAAATTGAAGTTTTGGAACACCAGTCCAAAGTAATGCTGAATTTTTTTGAATGACGCAGTTGGGGCATATACAGGTTTTTTCCCGTCTTCTGCGGATACTGCCGTTTCACCCATGTAGGCAATTTCGCCGCTGGAAAGCGTTTCCAGGAATGTGCAGCAGCGCAAAAGGGTTGATTTTCCGGAACCGGACGGGCCAATGATGGAGACAACCTCTCCTGGTTTTACAGAAAAGGAAATATCCTTTAATACTTCTGTTTGCTGAAAATGTTTTTTCAGATGTTTGATTTCCAGATAGTTCATAGGCTGCCTCCTTTAAATCTTGTAGTAGTTCAGCCGTTTTTCCAACAGGGACATCAGCCCGGCTACAATCAGGTTAAAGACGTAGTAGAAAATTGCCGCTGCCAGATACGGCAGCATGGAGGTTTCAGAAGCTGCAATCATTTGCGTTTCAGTAAACAGCTCAATGTAGGAAATTGCAAACGCAAGTGAGGTGTCTTTTACCAGAGTGATGGATTCGTTTGTAACAGCTGGCAGAACCCGTTTGGTCATCTGCGGTGTAATAATGCGCAGAAATGTCTGGAACCGACTGTAGCCCAGAATTTTTGCTGCCTCATACTGACCCACAGGAATGGACTGGATACCACTTCGGAAGATTTCGGCGAAATATGCCGCATAGTTCAGGGAAAAGGCAATGATAACTGCCCAGAAGCGATATTCTGTTGTCAAAGGAAGTCCAAATACAAAGTATTTGCCGAAGTAAATGACCAGCAGCTGCAGCATCAGCGGTGTTCCACGGACAATGGAGATGTAGAACTTTACGATCCATTGAATCGGCTTCCACGCGTACATTCGTGCCACACACAACAAAAGTCCCAGCGGCAGCGAAAACAGCATTGTCAGCAAAAAAATCCAGATTGACCGGAGCATGCTGTCGCTAAGCTGTACAACAATTTCAAGAAATGACATAGTTGTCTTCCTTTCGTATCCTTACTGAATGATGGAATCGGTCAGATCCCACTTTTCAGCAATTTTCTGGAATGTGCCGTCATCCCGCATATCATTCAGCGTCTTCTGCACCTTGTCCCGCAATTCTGTGTTGCTTTTTGCAAAACCAACTGCATACTGCTCTGCGGAGAGAACATCGTCCAGAATGGTGTAGCTGCCGTCACGGGATTCCATCTGGTATTTTGCAACGCCGATATCCATGGCAATTGCATTTACAGCATCCGAATCCAGATTCATGAAAGCGGTGTTGTAGTCTGCCACAACAACCAGTTCTTTAAAGGAATCCAAGAGGTCTTTGTTGTCATCCTCTTTCAGAGCAGCTTCTGCGGAAGAATCTGTCTGAACGGCTACGCTCTTTCCAGCCAGGTCAGCAAAGGAAGCAATGCCGCTGTCAGATTTGACAACAAATACCTGGCTGTTGTCTACATACGGGTCTGTCCATGCATACTCATCTTCCCGGCCATTCATGGTAAAGCCGTTCCAGATGCAGCTGATTGTGCCGGAGTTCAGCTCCATATCCTTGGTATCCCAGTCAATCGGCTGCTTTACCAGTTCCCAGTCATTTCGGCTGCATACTTCTGCTGCCAGATCCAGGTCAAATCCGACATACTCGCCGTTTTCGTCCTGATAGCCATACGGCGGAAAAGCAGCATCAAATCCGACAATGAACTTCTGTTTTTCACCGCTTTTGGAATCGCCGCTTTTACTGCCGCATGCAGCCATAGGCAGTGCCATTGCTGCGGCAGCAGAAATTGCGATCATTCGTTTCATCCAAGTTTTTTTCATGTGAGAAATTCTCCTTTATTAAGTTATCGATGCAGCACGCTAAAGCAACAGCGCGGCCGAATCCTGTTAATGAAATACCTGCGGTCAAAAACCACTTTGATATCACACAAAACATTGTTATTATAACATGAAGCGGCTGTTCTGTCAACTCAGGTACCATAGAAAAAGTGCAGTTTTTCCATAAAAAATAATGGAAACTCCCGAATTTTTTCAAAAATTGCGATTGTTCTGAAAAATGACTTGCTTTTTTCTTCGATATCTATTATAATAGGTAAGAACCTGTTTGGCTAGAATGCTTTCTGACAGGAAACGCAAATGCTGTAAGATCAGCAGAAAGGACTACTTATATGAAAAAATCAATTGCACTTTTTGCAGCCTGCACAATGCTGGCTGTTTCTATGACCGGATGCGGCACACCGGCAAACACGGTATTCAGCGCAGATGATCTGAAGGGAAAAACAATCGGTGCACAGCTGGGAACCACTGGCTATGTCTTAGCCGGAGATGTAGAGGATGCAAAGGTAGAGCCGTATAATAAGGGTGCAGATGCTGTACAGGCTTTGAAGCAGGGAAAACTGGATGCAGTTATTATTGACAGCGAACCGGCAAAGGCTTTTGTTGCGAAGAACGATTCCCTCACCATTCTGGACGATCCGTTTGCAGACGAAGAGTATGCCATTGCTTATAAAAAGGGCAATGACGAGTTGGGCGAAAAGCTGGACAGTGCGCTGACACAGCTGAAAGAGGACGGCACACTGGATGAAATCGTAGACCACTGGATTGGAGACGATGCAGATCAGAAGTCCTACACACCGGATGACAGTGTAGAGCGCAGCGGAACTCTGGTAATGGCAACCAATGCAGAATTTCCGCCGTATGAAAGCATGGACGGGGACAAGGTTGTCGGCGTAGATGTGGACATGATGCAGGCAGTCTGCGATATTCTGGGCATGGAACTCAAGGTAGAAAATATGGAATTTGATTCCATTATTGCCGCAGTACAGTCTGGCAAGGCAGATGTAGGTGTTGCCGGCATGACCGTTACACCGGATCGTGAGGAAAACGTTTCCTTCACACAGGGATATGCTACTTCAAAGCAAGTCATCATTGTCCGGAAAGACTAATGGGAGGCAGCAGCCGTGAATTTTGTAGAAAAACTGCATGCGACGTTTATTAAAGATGATCGCTGGACTTATCTGCTGGATGGTTTAAAAACAACACTGATTATTACATTTTTTGCAGTGATTCTTGGCATGGTATTGGGTTTTTTGATTGCGGTTGTCCGTTCTACTCATGATAAAACCGGAAAGCTGAAATTTCTCAATATCCTGGCAAGAATCTATCTGACCGTAATTCGGGGAACCCCGGTAGTCGTACAGCTACTAATTATTTACTTTGTCATTTTTGCCTCTGTTGCCGTGGGGAAAACATTTGTTGCCGTTCTGGCATTCGGATTGAATTCCGCCGCATATGTGGCAGAAATCGTGCGTTCCGGTATTATGTCTATCGATAACGGGCAGTTTGAGGCCGGCGCCAGCCTGGGACTGAATTATCCCAAAACGCTGATTTCCATTATTCTGCCTCAGGCATTTAAAAATGTCCTTCCAGCATTGGCAAATGAATGTATTGTGCTGTTAAAGGAAACCTCCGTTGCTGGTTATATTGCCGTAGTAGACCTGACAAAGGGCGGCGATATTATTCGAAGCCAAACCTATGAGGCATTTCTGCCCCTGATTGCAGTGGCATTGATTTATTTGATTATGGTTATGATTTTAAGTTCCCTTGTGACGAGACTGGAAAGGAGGTTGGCAAAGAGTGATCGAAGTTAAAAACCTGGAAAAATCATTCGGCGATCAAAAGATCCTGAAAGGCATTACAACGACCATTCAAAAAGGAGAAAAAGTGGTTGTAATCGGGCCGTCCGGTTCCGGAAAAAGTACATTTCTCCGCTGTCTGAATCGTTTGGAAACGCCGACTTCCGGACAGATTTTGTTTGAAGGACAGGATCTCACTGCCATATCCGAGAAACAGCTGTATGCAGTGCGGGAGAAAATGGGCATGGTGTTTCAGCATTTTCACCTTTTTCCGCACTTGACCATTCAGAAAAATATCACTCTGGCACCTGTAAAGTTAAAGCTGTTGACACAGGAGCAGGCAAATGAAAATGCGCAGTTGCTGTTGGAAAAGGTAGGCTTGTCGGATAAGGCGAATCAGTATCCCAGCCAGCTTTCCGGCGGTCAAAAGCAGCGGATTGCTATTGCCCGTGCACTTGCCATGAACCCGGATGTCATGCTGTTTGACGAACCGACTTCTGCGCTGGATCCTGAGATGGTAGGGGAAGTACTGGAACTCATGCGGGAACTGGCCAGTGAAGGCATGACAATGGTTGTGGTTACTCATGAAATGGGCTTTGCCCGTGAAGTAGCCTCCCGTGTGATGTTTATGGACGGCGGAAAGATCACAGAAGAGAATAAGCCGGATGAATTTTTCCGCAACCCGAAAAATCCGCGGCTTCAGGAATTCCTTTCCAAGGTGCTTTAAGATGCAGTATCAGGTAAAGTTATTTCATGCACTGCACCCGGACAGCGCTGAAATCCGGAAAACGGTCTTCATGCAGGAGCAGGGATTTCAGCAGGAGTTCGATGAGATTGACTCACGTGCAGTACATGCTGTGGTTTATGATGGCGATCGTCCCATTGCAACAGGACGCTTGTTTACAGAGCGGCCCGGCTGTTATGTGATCGGGCGTGTTGCAGTACTACCGGATTATCGCGGAAAGCATGTGGGCAATGCTGTAGTGCAGGCACTGGAAGCTTGGGCAAAGGAACGCGGTGGAAAATTGGTGTCTCTTTCGGCACAGTGCAGGGCATCCGGTTTTTATGAAAAGCTGGGCTATCAGAAAACCAATGATACCCATATGGATGAATTTTGTCCCCATGTGACAATGGAAAAAAAGCTATAACAAAAAAATGACGCACAGGCTTGTGCGTCATTTTTGTAAGAACATGTTTTCAATAAAAAAGGGGGATGCCATGAAAACAGCAGTGTTACAGATCAACCGGGAAGAGAAATGCGGAATTGTCAGCCGTCATATTTATGGTCATTTTTCAGAGCACCTGGGACGGTGTATCTATGACGGAATTTATGTGGGAGAGGGCTCTGCAATTCCGAATGTTCACGGAATTCGAAAGGATGTACTGGAAGCACAGATTATTACAGCCGAAAAACCGCAGGCATACAATGACTTTGGAAAAGTGCCTGCAGTGGAACTGAAGCCTTATCACGGATACACCGAGCAATGCGGCAAAACCATTCTGACAGTGCCGCGGTGTTCTGTGGTTTCTGTTCGGTTTGCATGATGGAAGAAAAAAAGTTTTGCCGGAAGTGCCTGCTAGCGGACATGGAAGAAACGGACTATCTGCTGCATCTGAAAGCCTATATTGCGGCATATCCCCCGGAAAAGCGCGTCGCAGATTCGGTATATAAGGCGCGGCTGGAACAATGCCGCAGCTGCGAGCATCTGTATCAGGGAATGTGCCGGAAATGCGGGTGCTTTGTGGAACTGCGCGCCCTGAAACCGCATATGGACTGTCCGGCCGTGCCGCCAAAATGGATGGCTGTACAGGAAGCGGAAATCGGAAAGGAAGTTGAGATCAAAAATGGATTGGAAGAAACAGTATCGAAAGGCAATCACATTCAGCTATGATGATGGCATTGAGCAGGATTTGCCGCTTTTGCAGATTCTGCGCGATTATGGGTTAAAGGGAACATTTAACCTGAATACAGGCCTGGACTATAATCACGGAACCTGGCAGTACGGCGACCTCTGCGTGCACCGGCTGAATCTGGAAGAGCACAAGAAGGATTATGCCGGACAGGAAATTGCAGTGCATGGCCGTCTGCATCAAAATCTGACAGAGCTTTCTGTGGCGGAGATTCAGGAGGAACTGGGACAGGACGCAGCTGAAATTACACGGATTTTCGGGACGCGTCCCGTAGGCATGGCGTATGCTTACGGTGGTTATCAGGAACGCGTACTGGAAGAAGTCCGCAAACTGGGATTGCGCTATGGCCGCGGCGTGGTCAGCACCCACCGGTTTGATCTGCAAGCGGATTTGCTGCAATTTCAGCCGACCTGTCACCACGATGATCCGCAGCTGTTCCAGCTGGCAGAGCAGTTTCTGAATTCCGATCCGACAGAGCCACAGATTTTCTACATCTGGGGACACAGCTATGAGCTGGAAGGGAAAAATCACTGGGATTATCTGAAACGGTTCTGTGAGAAAATCAGCGGCCGGGAGGATATTTTTTACGGAACCAACCGCGAAGTGCTTCTTGGAGTATAAGGAGGTAACATGTACGGATTGATACACATTTATTGCGGCGAAGGAAAGGGAAAGACAACAGCGGCAATGGGGCTGGCAGTACGTTGCGCCGGCCAAAATGGAACAGTGCTTGTAGTGCAGTTCATGAAGCAGGACACCTCAGGAGAGCGGAAAGCGTTGCATATGCTTCCAGGTGTGCACTTGTGGGAAACGTATCCGTCTGCAAAGTTTTCGTTTCAGATGACAGATGCGGAAAAAAATGCTGCCGCCGCATGGTATCAGACAATGTTTCAACAGCTGGCAGAGGCTGTTGAAAAAGGATCTGTGCAGATGCTGATTTTGGATGAAGTATTTTCCTGTATTTCCTGTGGCTTTTTGCCAGAATCTGCTTTGTTGGCATTTCTGGAACATCGGCCGCCGCATCTGGAAGTGGTAATGACCGGCCGAAATCCCGGTGCTGTATTTGTCGAGCGCGCGGACTATGTAACCGAAATGGTTTGCAGGAAGCACCCTTATCAGAAGGGAATTGCAGCACGGCGCGGTGTGGAATATTAGAACCTGTCTTCACAAGCGTATACACGTGTCTTTTCGGCAAATTGTGCTGCATACTGCGTAAAAAATACTTGCCGGGCGACAGCCCGCCTGCGCATTTTCGCCTTGTCTGCAACAAAATTATGCTCGAAAATCCACATATATTTCTTATGAAGACAGGTTCTAAATATGCCTGTGTCTTTTTGGAAAATTTTGCTGTATCCTATGTAAGAGTGCTTGTCTGGCAGTGCTTTTATGGGAACAAGACGCATACAAAAAAGGCTTCTCAACCAAAATCATAGGTGAGAAGCCTTTTGTCATGATAAGTTAAAATATCTGAAGGGCAGTTTGTGTGGTAAAGCAAGTGTTTGTCGCAGGAATTTCCTGGAATTCTGCCGCGGCAGATAAAATGTCCGCATGCAGCCAGTCACAGATGGCCGGCCAGCAAGCCTTTGCCAGCGATCTGCCGTGCTGATAATAGACATCAATTTTGTCATGCCGCTGTGTAAAGAGGGGAATGGGGCGTATTTGCGGGCGAATTACGAAAACACGCTGTTCTGCCACTGCCCTTTGCATGGCATGTACACTTTGTTCATAAAGAGAAATCCGATTGAGAATCGCATGATATAGTTTCGGATAAGATTTTTTATAGTACTTCCAGAGAAGCGGTTTTAATTTTCGGTAGTCTGTAGGGCGGCAGTCTTCTCTACCAGTGAGAATGACCAGAACTTTGCTGCATCCGTTTTCCAGCAGATGCGCAAACGGAATCGGATCTGCAATGCTGCCGTCTACATAATGCAGCCCGTCAATTTCCACTGGCTGACAAATAATCGGAAGTGCACAGGAGGCCTTTAATGCAGTCAAAAGCTGCCGCTTGGAGTGATTTCCACTCAGATGTGCCGGCAGTCCGCTTTCACAGCAGGTTGCCGTAAAATCAATGGAAGTTGCAGAAGAAAAATAAGTGGGAAAATCAATTTGCAGGGCATAGCGTGCCGCCATATCGTCCAGATTGACAAAGCGCCCGGTCTGCGCCATATGCTGCAATCCAAAGTAGCGGTTTTTCCGGGACATTTTCATCATTTCCAGAGAGATGCCAGTCTGCGCGGAACGATAGTTGATTGCACATCCGGCACCGGCAGAGGTGCCGGAAACAGCAGAAGCAGTGAAACCGCATTCCATGAGCTGATCCAGAACACCGGCTGAAAAAGAACAGCGTTCTGCACCGCCTTCCAGAGCGATTCCTGTCATATTGTCATGCACCTTCTTCCTTTGATCTGTGCCCATCTGAAATGGATAGGAAATTTGCGTATGATATAGAAATAGGATAAATCCATCATACGCAGTTACTCCGATATAAATTCCTTTGACGATTCCATAGCGATTCTTTCATTATACGAGATTTCGAGGATTCTGTCAAGTATTTTGCAGGAAACTTCAAAAAATACATGAAAAAAAGTGGACATCCGCGATTTTGTATTTACAAATTGATCAAAATATGATATAGTAATGACAAAGTAAAATCATGAGGAGGCGTTTGTAATGAAACAATTTGGTGTGCAGTTTCTGTCAATCGCGGCGTGTCTGGCGGTACTGGGAAACTGTGTGATGCCGGTGTCTGCCGGACAGCAGTTGGGGCAGACGGACTTTGAGGATGGTGTAGGACTGCCGTGGCATGTGTGCGAATCTGCGCCGGGAGAAATGGAATTTGAGATTCGGGACGGAAAGTATGAAATTACAATTGTCAATCCAGGCGGTGCCTCAAACGGCGGAGAAGACCGCTGGGATTGTCAGTTCCGGCACAGAGGATTGAAGCTGGTGTCCGGATGCACCTACGAGGTGGCCTATGAAATCACGGCCAGCAACAACTGTACATACTATACAAAAATCGGAGATATGGCAGAGCCGTTCACCGAGGACTGGCATGGAAATCCGGATGACGGGCAGTATGATTCCTATTGGAATGTGCAGAATCTGACTGCAAATCAGACCGTTTCCTTTCACGGCACTTTTACGGCAAACCGAACCGCAGAAGTAGAGTGGGCATTTCATATTGGTGGAGATACTGTTCCGGCAGAAACTGTTTTCACGTTTGACAATATGTCTCTGATTTGCAAGGACAGCGATGAAAATGACTATGTACCGGCCAACACCTGGGAACGGGCTGATATTGTGACAAACCAGGTGGGCTATTTTGCAGATGGTGCCAAGGAAGCCACGCTGATTTCTTCGGAAAAGGATGGCGTTTCCTTCTCTCTGCTGGATCTGAACGGGGAAGAGGTGTACACCGGCACATCAGAGCCTATGGGAGAAGATGCGGATTCCGGAGATCAGGTACACCGGCTGGACTTTTCTGAGGTGACAACAGAGGGAACCTATACCTTAAAAGCAGGGGATGCGGTAAGCCGGGAATTTACCATTGGCGGAACAGAAACCTATTCCGGTATGCTGTATGATGCACTGAATTACTTCTATCAGAACCGCAGCGGCATAGAGGTAGAGAGCCAATACATTACCTCCGGGGATGCAGATGCGCTGGCACATGCGTCAGGGCATTCCAGTGATGTGGCACGGATTACAACCGACTGGAACGATTTACAGAGCAATGGCGGCACACAGGACGTAACCGGCGGCTGGTATGATGCCGGAGATCACGGCAAATATGTTGTTAATGGCGGCATTGCCCTTTGGATGATGCAAAACCAGTATGAGCGCGCCGTGAAAAATGGAACTGAGGCGGCCTATGCAGACGGCACAATGCATCTTCCGGAGCAGAACAATTCCTATCCCGATCTTCTGGACGAAGCACGGTGGGAAATGGAATGGATGCTGAAAATGATTGTCCAGGACGGCGAATATCAGGATATGGTGTACCATAAGGTGCATGATATCAAGTGGACTGCACTGGGAATGGCGCCGGCAGATGATACCGAAGAGCGGATTATAAAACCGCCCACGACTTGTGCGACACTGAATCTGGCTGCCTGCGGTGCACAGGCGGCGCGTTTCTGGGAAACCTACGATAAATCCTTTGCAGATCAGTGTCTGGATGCGGCGAAAAAAGCTTATGCAGCGGCAAAGAAGCATCCGGATTTGTATGCACCTCTGGATCAGTCCATAGGCGGCGGCCCGTATGGGGACAATGATGCAACGGATGAATTTTATTGGGCGGCTTGTGAACTGTATCTGACCACAGGGGATGCTTCCTATTTGAAGGATCTGAAAGCATCTGCACATTATCTCTCAGTTCCGGTGACGCTTTCCGGAGGAGAAGATGTGGATACACCGGGAAGCTTTGACTGGGGCAATACAGCGGCACTGGGAACGCTTTCTCTGGCATTGTTTGGAGAGAGTCAGGACAAGACAATCGCATCTGATGCAGCAAAAGCGGTTTCTGATGCAGCGGATACACACCTTCAGCGCGAATCGGAGCAGGGCTATGGCCAGCCGTTCGGGCAGAGCACACTCAGCAATTCCGACAGTGATACCGGCTATGTCTGGGGTTCTAATTCCTTTGTGGCGGATAATGCAGTGGTGTTGGCCTGCGCCTACGATCTGACCGGAGAGCAGAAGTATCTGGATGGCGTGATGTCTGCGGCAGATTATCTTCTGGGATGCAATCCTATGGATGTGTCCTATGTGACCGGCTATGGCACGCATGCGGTCATGTATCCCCACCATCGATACTGGGCCGGACAGATTGCCGAAGCATTTCCCACTGCGCCGGCAGGTGTACTGGTGGGCGGCCCGAATTCCGGCATGCAGGATCCCTGGGTAAAGGGCAGCGGCTGGAAAAAAGGAGAAATTGCACCGGCAAAGTGCTATATGGATCATATTGAAGCCTGGTCTGTCAATGAGTGTACCATTAACTGGAACGCACCTTTGGCATGGCTGACTGGATTCCTGTGTGACAGCAACGGCGGCATTGTTGTCAGCGCATCGTCCGGTGCGATGGAACAGCAGGAGCAGGACGCAGATACCGGTGATCAGGCGGATGCAAATACAAGTGCAAATACAAAGACGCAAAAGCATACAAATCCAGAAAAAGAAACGGATACAGCCGCAGCAAGCGGATTCCCTGTAAAGTTAGTGATTATATTAGGGGCATCGCTTCTGGGACTGATTATTGTAGAGGTCTTTGTGTATCAGATGGTAAAGCTAAAGAAGAAATAAAAGCGGAACAGCACTTTAAAAAGAGCACCTTATGGAAGCGGTAATACTTCCATAAGGTGCTCTTGCAGTTTCCGGACAGATGGAAAGATGTTTTTTTCCGAAAAATGTGTTTTGGTTACGCTGTCGGCAGCTGCATGGTATGCTGTGAAATCTTACCCGGCAGGAAATGCAGTGTCAAATCCGGAAACGTTTGCGGTGCAGCAGATTGCGGCAGGGCCTTCTTTCGGGTGAATGCAGTTCGCACCATGCCGGAGACAGCCGCGGTGCAGTCCGGCGAGTTTTGCCGCAGAGATGCATATGTTAGCATTGCTGCGGCAAGCATTTGAGACGATTGCTTTTGCAGAATACATAGCTCCTTTCTGATTGAACAATTCATTATAGCATACTATGAAATCTGCTGCAATATGTTCGACAAAACTTGTCTTTTTCCGATTTTTTCTGACGCTGTATATCATGGGGAAAAGGAAAGCCGCCTCCGGGGTGCATCCCAAAGGCGGCTTTCTTTACGCAACTGAATTGATATAGAATCTGCGCAGGCTGCAAGAGCTTGCAGCAGGATTCTGCTTATTGATAAATCGGGCCGTAAGCTTCGCAGGCACGGTAGTCTGCGGCTTCCAGATCCTTGGTGCCGAATGCACTCCAGGTGTGCGGCCGATAGATCCGGTTTTCCGGTACATTGTGCATGGAAACCGGAATCCGCAGCATGCTTGCCAGTGTGATCAGATCGGCGCCGATGTGGCCGTATGCCAGGCAGCCATGGTTCGCACCCCAGTTTGCCATAACATGATATACATCTGCAAATGCGCCCTCTCCGGTGAGATTGGGCACAAACCATGTGGTCGGCCAGGTTTTGTCGGTTCTGGCATCCAGGGGATTGTGAATTTCATCCGGAAGGTCCACGGTGTATCCTTCTGCAATTTGCAGCAGAGGCTGTGTGCCGTTGAGGATATTCAGACGAATCATGGTTACCGGCATTTCTGCCCGAATGCCCAGATATTTCTAGAAGAAATCGGAATTGCAGTAAGAGCCGGCAATTCCCATGGAAACGCCGCCCAGTCCTACATATGCTTTATTCCGCATTACGCCGACAGCAATGGCACACTTTGCAAAGCGCAGGATTTTTTCCCGGACATCTGCCGGAACAGAAGTGTCGTCCTTATCCTGTACATCATGGCCGTAAATCGAAAATGCCGGCAAACCATGCTGTGCATGAGCTGCCATGCAGGCGGCCAGATAGACAGCGCCGGGGCGCTCTGTACCGTTGAATCCCCAGACTGCCTTTATGGTCAAGCGGATTGAGATCTATGGTTTCGCTGCCGTAGCACCAGCACGGTGTCACAAACAGGGTAGCGCAGACATTCTGCGTCTGAAAGAATGTTTCGCATTCGTATGCTTCTGCGCCGCCGCCAATTGTAGTGGGGGCAATGACGCACTCGACCTTTGTGCCGTCCGGATAACGGAGATTGGATTCGATCAGATCCTTTGCAGCGTTGGCCATGTGCATGGTCTGCTGTTCCAGGTCTTCTCTTACACCGAATTGTCTGCCGTCAATGACAGGACGGATTCCGATTTTTGGATACATGTTGATTACCTCACTCCATAAATTCAGCTTTTGCCGAATAGTTTCTGATATTTTTGATAAGCACGTACCGGAAATGTTCCCGGTGTATAAATTGGAAGCGTTTCAGATGCTGCAATACAGCGCCGCGCTTCTTCCGGAGAAGCAATCGCTCCCAGAGACAGCAGCTGAATGGCGGCGTTTCCATAGACGGTAGCTTCTACCGGGCCAGCAACGACAGGCCGCTGGCAATAGGTTGCAGTCAGCTGACAGAGCAGGTGATCTCTTGCGCCGCTGCCCACCAGATGAATGACTGGATATGTTTCGCCGGTGCAGGTTTCCAGATCATCCAGTGCACTGCGGTATTTCAGCGCCAGGCTTTCGTAAATGCAGCGGAAGACAGCCCCCGGACTCTGCGGAACCGGCTGTCCGGTGGCCTGACAAAATTGCTGCACACGCTCTGGAATATTCCCCGGCGGTGTAAACATTGCGTGATCCGGGTCAATATAGCAGGCAGGCTCCCGACTTTCTGCGGCCATCCTTTCAATTTCAGCAAAAGAGAACGGCTTGTCCTGCCGGATATATTCCCGGCGTGCCTCCTGGATAAGCCAGAGGCCGATGATATTTTTTAAGAAGGTGACTTTTTGATCATACCCGATTTCGTTGGAAAGCCCCATTGCAGCAGCTTGCTCTGTCAAGATGGGTGTATCCCGAATGGTGCCGAAAAGCGACCAGGTGCCGCAGCTTAAAAAGACGAACGGCTTTGTTTTGGCCGGTGCGGCAAAGGCGGCACACTGGGTATCGTGGCCGCACACTGCAGTGACCGGAATAGGCGGCAGCGTGAGCCGCTGCTGAACCGCTTCAGACAGCGCCCCCTTCGCACTGCCGCTCTCAGTCAAAGGCGGCAGCAGGGCAGTAGGAAGGCCGAGCTGTTCCAACAGCTCTGTATTCCAGTTTCCGGTTTGTGCGGACAGCATTTGCGTTGTGCTGGCAATCGAGCGTTCAGCAGAAATGCTTCTGGTCAGAAAATACGCGAAAAGATCCGGCATCAGCAGAAGCTTGTCACAGGCTTTTAATTCTTTGGCATCCTTCTGCTGCATCAGCTGAAACAGAGTATTGATATCCATGATCTGTGTGCCGGTACGCCGGTACAGTTCGGAAAGGGGGAGAACCTTTCCCAGCTTTTCCGGATAGCCGGCACTACGGCCATCCCGGTAGTGCCGGGGATTTTCCAGAAGTACGCCTCGCTTATCCAACAAGCCGTAATCCACGCCCCAGGTGTCGATGCCGATACTTTCATAGGAATCCAGCAGAAATGCTTTTTGCAGCCCGATTTCCAGCTGATTCATCAGTTCCGGGACATTCCAGAACAGATGGCCGTTCTCCAGAAGTGGCTCGTTGACAAAGCGATGTACTTCCTGCAGGTGTATGGCAGTGCCGTCATAGGTGGCCAGAATGGCACGACCAGAAGAAGCGCCGAAGTCCAGCGCCAGTACAGACCGCTTCATGATGCATCCTCCGGAAGAACAACGCCTTTTTTCAAAAGGATGCTGGCATAAATTGCGGTTTCACCGGTTGCAATGACAGCATAGGCATTTTTGGCTCGTTCATAGAAAGCGAACCGTTCGATATATTCGATTTCGCTGTGCTCCGGCTCTTCTTCAGAAAGAATGCTTCGGTATGTCTCCCAGATTGCAGGGACTACCGGATCCCCGGGAACGACTTCCATTAGACCCACCGGCTTAGGGGTATAGGAATCCAGCGGCAGAAAATGCAGCACTGCCCGGAGTACCTCCGGAACGCCGTGTCCGTCCAGACGGATAAGCCTTTTTGCAATGGCGGCACCGGGAAAGTTTCCGTCTGCAATGACGATTTCATCACTGTGTCCCATTTCCATCAATACTTTCAGAAGATCCGGTGTTAAAATTGCAGGAATATGTTTCAGCATAATCGAGTCCTCCTGTGCTTGCATGTATTACAAAGCTTGTCTTGGCAAAAATATAAATTGCTTTCACAGCTTAGTTCTGTCCGTTGGGGTATTTTTTATAGCCGGGGTGTTTTCCGGTGACACCGTACTGTGCGCGCATGCTGCAAAGCCGGTCGATGTTTTCCCGGGAGATTTCCTGTGCGCCACCCAGCAGGTGGGCATTCAGGGAAATTTTTGCAAATAATTCCAGTGTTTCCATACGGTAGTATGCAGTAATCAAATCTGCGCCTACAATCAGGGCACCGTGATTTTGCAGGAGCATCACATCGTGTTCCTGCAAATACGGCTTGATTGCCTCCGGCACTTCGTTGGTGGAAGGTGTTCCATAGGGCGTTACCGGAACAGAACCAATTGCAATCACAGATTCGATCATAGTGTATTCGTCCAGTGCTTTGTTGGCAACGGCGTATCCGGTTGCCACCGGAGGATGGGCATGAAGAACAGCGCCCACATCCGGACGCTCCCGGTAGCAGCACAAATGCATTTTGATTTCGGAAGAAGGACGCAGGCCGGGTGCACCTTCCAGCACTTCTCCTTTTTCATTGATGCGTACCAATTTATCCGGTGTAATAAAACTTTTGCTCATGCCGGTGGGGGTAGCAAAAAAGGTGCCGTCTTCCAGCTTTACGGAGACGTTTCCGTCATTTGCCGCAACCCATCTCAACTGCCACATTTTATGGCAGATATCGCAAAGCTGCTCTTTGATTTCCTGTTCGTTCGTGTAGAGCCTCCTGATCGGATTTTAAGTGTATTTTTGTGTAATTCTGCCGGGAATGCCTGCTTACAAAAAGACAATTCCCAACGTTCTAATCTATTATACAATTTTTTAGGAAGGTTGTCCAGCTTTTTCAGCGGAAATTTACAATATTTTGACTTAGATTTTCCGGCAGAAGAAAAAAACATGCCGGGAAAAGAGGAGAATGCGACAAAATTGCGCAGCCGGTTTGCACACTTTGCAATAGGCACAGCACCATGAATTTGCATTGCAGAATGGCATCACACAGAAAAAAGAAAGCAAAATACAGAAAAAGAACAGGATTCCGGAAAAAACGCTATTGACGAAAATCCGGATTTATTATATAATGATATTAGGAAAAAATCAGGACAATACAGCATGGGATCTGACAGACTGCCGGAATCCTGTCTGTATTGTTTCCGTCAGCTGATTCTGCAAAAATGGACGCAAGTTTGGATTTGTACAGCATGACAGCAAAAAACGGGGAATTTTCGGACGGGACAACGTCCGTAGCCCGTTTGGCGCAGACTGATTTTGAGAGGAGCGATACAGTACTTTGAACAACATACAAATTTCTGCCTCCATTTTAAGCGCGGATTTGTCTAATCTTGCAGCAGTGACAGAGGGACTGGAGCATTCCGGTGTGGATATGCTGCACTTTGATGTAATGGACGGACACTTCGTCCCGAATCTTACATTCGGGATGCCGGTACTTGCGGCAATTGACCACTGTACCAATTTGTTTTTGGATGTGCATCTAATGATTACCAATCCACTGCAATACGTGGAACAATTTGCCAAAGCTGGTGCAGATCTGATCACCTTTCATCTGGAAAGTGACAGCGATCCGGAAGAAACCATCCGTACCATTCATGCAGCCGGTGCACAGGCCGGAATTGTCCTGAAGCCGGGCACTTCCTGGGAAACGGCAATTCCTTTTCTGCCTATGGTAGAGGTTGTTCTTGTGATGACGGTTGAACCGGGATTTGGCGGACAGTCGTTTCTTTGGGAAATGATAGACAAGGTGGAGGCCCTGCATCAGTATGCCGAAGCGCACGGCCTTTCCTACCGGATTGAAGTAGACGGCGGAATCAACGCTGAGACAGCACCGCATGTTTTGCGCGCTGGTGCGGAATTGCTGGTGATCGGAAGCTATTTGTTCCGGCAGGCAGATACTAAGAGCGCCATGGATGCCATCCGGGAAAACGCCCGGAAATTGCAGCAAGCATAAATCTTTTTAGAAAAAAGAATTTGAAAATGTACTGAAATGATTCTTTGTGAAATGATTTGGACAAAAATCATCATGGGGAGGCAGGAAGATGCGATCAAAAAAAGGTCCTAAGGTACATCAGTATTCGAAAAAGCACCGCCGTCCGATTCGTCCCGGCCGTGCTGTGCTTTCCGTCTGTTTTACATTTTTCATTGCCGGGGCAATTGGATTTGTGGGGTACAGTGTAGCGAAGCCAATTTTGCAGTTTACCAAAACCAATTCCGGCGAGAGCAGCCAGACGGAACCTGCCACAGAGCAGGCCGCCGCTTCTCAGACAGAACCGGCAACGGAAATCTCTGCGGCAGTGACGGAAACAGAGTCGGCAACAGAAGTGCCGGACACACAGATGTTTGCGCTGGGATATCGTTTGCCGGAAGAGGCGCTGGAGAATGAAAGCGCTTTCAAAGAGGCGCTGACTCAGGCACGGCAGGCAATGCCGGACGGGAAAATTTTGGTGGTGCCGCTGAAAAAACAGGGCGGTGAGATCTTATATCAAACCGAAATTTCCCTGGCAAAGCAGTGCGGCGCGGTATCCGGAACTCTTACGCTGGCGCAAATTACTGCGGCTGCTGGTGCACAGGGATGGACACCGGTTGCAGAGTGTGATCTATTGCAGGACAATTTGCTGCCGGATGCGGATGCAGATGCTGGATATCGTGTGGTCAGTGACGGAAGCCGCTGGCTGGACAACACCAAGGCCAAGGGCGGCAAAGCATGGGTAAGCCCGTTCAGCAGCGTGACACAGACGTATCTGTCAGATTTGGTAAAAGAAATTGCAGATGCCGGGTTCTTTGAAATTTGGTGTGCCGGGGTTACATTTCCGAATTTCCGCAGTTCAGATCTGGACTATCTCGGAGATCAGGTGAAGAATGCAGATCGCGCAGAGGCGCTGACGGATTTGCTGAATCAATTGGGGAATGCTGCCGGTGCAGTTCCGGTATTGCTTTGTGCAAATGCGCAGCAGGCGGAGTCTGGCCAGGCAGAGGCATTTCGGCCGGACGAACTGGAGATTTCCGGTGTCGTGCTGGATTTGGAAGGCAGTATTTCCGATGCCGCAAAGACGCTGGAATGGGCTTCCGGACAGATTCCGGATGCACAGCTGTGGCTGTCTGCGCAAACGGATGTTTCCGGGGAAATGCCGGATCCGGCGCAGGAGGCAGTCAAGAGTGCTGCCGGCTGGATTTGGTATGCGGAAAGCGGCACATAAGCGGAAAATCTGCGGCGTATCTTTTGGTATGCAGTCCGGTTTTCGGATTTTGAAAAATTTACAGTGTAAAAAACAGACTTTCAGGAAAAAGAAATAATATACGATATGAAAAAAAGGAGTGATCGGAATGGCCGGAAAATTTACGGTATCATTAGCCGAAATTATCAATGAATTTCACTTGGAGACAATCTATATTCCGAAGGATCCGCAGGAGATTCTGATTGATGAAAACGATGTAACAAGACCAGGCTTACAGCTGATGGGATTTTATGAATACTTTAACCCGGAACGCATGCAGATCATCGGAAAGATGGAATTTGCCTATCTTTCTACAATTGACGAGGAAACCAGAACCCAGCGGCTGGATATGCTGATGTCCCGTCACATTCCGGCGCTGATTATTGCCCGGGAACTGCCGTATTTCTCCGAAATGCTGGATCTGGCCAAAAAATATGATGTACCGCTCCTGCGCAGCAAGGAGAGTACCTCCAACTTCATTTCCGGTTTGATTGCCTTTTTGAATCTGAACCTGGCACCCCGTATCACGCGTCATGGCGTATTGATCGAAATCTATGGTGAAGGCGTATTTATCACCGGCGAAAGCGGTGTCGGTAAAAGTGAAACGGCAATTGAGCTGGTAAAGCGCGGTCACCGCCTGGTTGCAGACGATGCAGTCGAAATCCGGAAGGTGTCCAATATCAGTCTGGTGGGAAGCTCCCCGGACAATATCCGTCACTTCCTGGAACTGCGCGGTATTGGCATTATTAACGCACGCCGCCTGTTTGGTATCGGTGCAGTAAAAAATACAGAAAAAATCGAACTGATTGTGGAAATGGAACAGTGGAATCCGGAGAAAATTTATGACCGGATGGGTGTGGATACACAGTTTGCCACCATTCTGGGCGTAAAGATTCCGATGTTGACCATTCCGGTAAAGCCGGGACGTAACCTGGCTGTTATTCTGGAGGTTGCGGCAATGAATAACCGTCAGAAGAAGATGGGCTATAATGCGGCAACGGAACTGTTGGATCAGCTGGGTCTGGATATGGAATCCAAGGAAGTCATTAAGGACTACGATGCATTTTAATGCATGCTGTGCGTATAATAGAACAGCATGTTTGTAAATTGTGGAAAGAAGCCTGTGCAGTTCTCTGTAAATTCAGCAGAATTTTGCAACGGCTTTCCACAAAGACACAGGTTTTCAGAAACGATACACCCAAGGAATTTGCTGCCGCGGACATGCGGAGCGGAATTCGATAGGAGTTGGAGACGAAATGATGGAAAATTGGCAGGAACTCACTGCGTTGTGCGAGACATGCGGATGCAGTGTGCGGTATGCGGAGCCACTCCGGAATCATACAACATTTCGGATTGGCGGAAATTGCGGGGCGTTTGTCAGCATTAACAGCATCGAGACGCTTCGCCGGGTATTGGCGCTTTGCCGGGAAAAGCAGTACCCGTATCTGGTGCTGGGAAACGGAAGCAATGTGCTGGCTGCGGACAGCGGCTATGCAGGTGTGATTCTGCACTTGGGACACGACTTTTCCGGAATTCAGCAAAAGGGCAGTGAACTGTTTTGTGAATCCGGCGCAACCCTGGCGCGAATTGGAAAATATGCGCTGGAAGAATCCCTGACTGGCATGGAGTGCCTGGCCGGAATTCCCGGCACAGTAGGCGGCGCGCTGTATATGAATGCCGGGGCATACGGCGGTGAAATGGCAGATGTTGTAGTGTCTGCCAGCTATATGCTGCCGGACGGTACAATAACGGAGATTCCCCGGGAAAAGATGGAACTGGGATACCGGCGCAGCATTTTCCGGGAAATGGACGGCATTATTGTCGGCATAACTCTGCGGCTTCAGCCGGGGAATTACGGCGAAATCAAAGCGGAAATGGATACCCTGATGGGACGGCGCCGGGCCAAGCAGCCGCTGGAACTCCCCAGCGCCGGCAGCACATTCCAGCGCCCGGTGGGAAACTATGCGTCCTTTTTGATTGATCAGTGCGGTTTGAAGGGTGCAAGTGTCGGCGATGCACAGGTGAGCACCAAGCATGCCGGATTTGTGGTCAATACCGGAAAGGCGACATGCCATGACGTATTGGAATTATGCGATTTTGTCAAGCAGACCGTTTTGGAAAAAACCGGCTATCAGCTGGAACTGGAACCGGTTTTCGTAGGCGATTCGGAAAAGCCATAATCGTTTCTGTGGCAGTTCTTTGCAGCCGCCGCAGGAAAAATGCAGAAAGTGAGGAATGGGAAAGATGCAGGAAGAGGTTCGGATGCATGTAGTGGTTGTGACAGGAATGTCTGGCTCCGGAAAATCTGTTGTCATGGATGTTTTGGAGGATATTGGATATTATTGCATTGACAATCTGCCGCCCCAGCTGATCGGAAAATTCGTGGATATCTGCCGGGAATCTGAAAATCATCTGCAAAAGCTGGCGATTGCAGCAGATCTTCGCTCCGGAGAGATGTTTGCAGATGCATACCGTGTACTCCTGGATCTGGAACGGCAGGTTGACCTGGATGTGAAAATCTTGTACATTGAGGCGGCGGATGAGGTAATCATCAAGCGGTACAAGGAAACCAGACGGAAGCATCCTCTGGATGAACGGTTTGGCGGATCGCTGCATCATGCCATTGCCTATGAACGGCAGCAGCTGCTGCGGGTAAAGGAAATTGCGGATTATTATATTGAAACCTCCTATTTTTCCGCTGCACAGCTGAAGGAACAGATCAAGGAAATTTTCCTGGACAATACCTCAGACTCTCTTTCCATTAAGGTGACTTCGTTCGGGTTCAAATACGGGGTTTCGACCGAGTCGGATCTGGTGTTCGATGTGCGCTGTCTGCCCAATCCCTATTATATTGAAACGCTGCGGCATCATACCGGCTGTGAAAAATGTGTGCAGGATTATGTGATGTCCTTTGAGCAGTCGCAGACATTGTTTGCAAAGATTGCAGATCTGATGGATTTTTTGATACCGCTTTACATCCAGGAGGGAAAAAGTCGCCTTGTCATTTCCTTTGGCTGTACCGGCGGAAAGCATCGCTCTATTACTTTTGCAGAGAAAATCGGAGACTATCTGATTTCTAAGGGGATGCATGTCATCAAACAGCATCGGGATATTGGAAAGGATCGGCCATAAGAATCTGGCGCTTTTCGATCTTTTCCGTATCTACACAGACGTTTAAGAACGGAGGCGCGGAAGATTATGTCATTTTCAAACGATGTCCGGACTGAAATTGCAAAGAGTATCATTGACCGGGATCGTCAGTTTGCCTGTCTGTATGGCGTTTTGCTGTATTGCCGTACTTTTACAGCAGAACAAATTGTACTGCAAAGTGAAAGCGATGTCTATGCAAAATTGATTCCGTCCCTGTTTCAGTCTGTATTTCATTGGAAGCTGCTTCCGGATGCCAGAACAGCCGGACGGGATAATAATTCCGCTGTGGTCAGCTTTCGTATCACGGATCCGGAGCAGATCGGGCAGATATGCAGTACATATCACATTCATCCGGAAAAGCGGGAGATTCGTCTCTCTAATCTGGTCAACAACAGCCTGAGTTCATTTCTGGCCGGGGTTTATTTTGGCTGCGGCAGCGTGATGGATCCAAACAAGGAGTATCACCTGGAATTTAATACGCCCTCGGAGCTGCTGTGCAGCGATCTGCAAAAGCTGCTCCGAAGCATTGGCGTCAGCGGCGGATGCATTCTGCGGAAAAATATGTATGTGCTCTATCTGAAGGACAGCGAACACATTGAAGACACGCTCACATATATGGGGGCACAGCAGTGCACTATTGAACTGATGAACATTAAAATCCGGAAGGATATGCGTAACAAGGCTAACCGGGTGCGGAACTGCGATGAAGCCAATATCAATAAGGTGGTCAGCGCAGCCATGCGGCAGACAGAGGATATTCGCTGGATTATGAAGTGCGGCCGTATGGAAACGCTCTCTCCGGAGCTGCGGGAGCTGGCACAGCTGCGCCTGGAAAACCCGGAGCTGAGCCTAAAGGAACTGGGAGAACTGCTGTCTGTTCCCCTGGGACGTTCCGGTGTCAACCACCGGTTTCAAAAAATTGCGGCGATTGCAGAGGAGCTGAGGAGTCATGCCGTCCATTCCGAATGATGCATTTGTGCATTTGCATGTCCATAGTGAATACAGCCTGCTGGACGGTGCCTGCCGGATTTCAGAGATGATGTCTCACATAAAGGCAATGGGGCAAAAGGCGGTTGCATTGACCGATCACGGCGTGATGTACGGCGTGATGCCGTTTTATCAGGCGGCAAAGACTGCCGGACTTCATCCGGTGATTGGATGTGAGGTCTATGTGGCGCAGCGGACGCGTCATGACCGGGAACACCGTCTGGACGGAAAAAGTTATCACCTGGTCTTGCTGTGTCAGAATCAGACCGGATACCGAAACTTAGTAAAGCTGGTTTCTCTGGCCAGCCTGGAGGGCTTTTATCATAAACCTCGTGTAGATTGGGAATTGCTGACGCAATATCATGAAGGTCTGATCTGTCTTTCCGGGTGCCTGGCCGGCGAAATTCCCAGGCTGTTGTCAGAAGGCTCTTATGAAGCTGCAAAAGAGAAGGCGCTGCAATACCAGCGCCTTTTTGGTCAGGAAAATTATTACCTCGAACTGCAAAATCACGGGATTGCGGAGCAGCAGAGAATTCTTCCGTTGCTGCTGCGAATTTCCCGGGAAACCGGAATTCCGGTTGCTGCAACGAATGATGCCCACTATATTGCAAAAAAAGATGCCGCCATGCAGGACGTGCTCCTGTGCATTCAAACAGGAAAGACCATTCAGGATCCGGACGGCATGCATTTTGAAACCCAGGAATTTTATCTGAAATCCACAGAAGAAATGGCGTCCTTGTTTCGGGATGTGCCGGAAGCGATTACGAATACTGGAAAAATTGCGGCGCGCTGTCAGGTGAAGTTTCAGTTTGATCAGATATACCTGCCCCGTTTTACAATGGAAGGGGTAACAGACTGCCGGAAGCTGTTTCTGACGCTGTGCAAAAAAGGGCTGGAAAAGCGGTATGGTACGCCGCCGCGCCCGGAAGCTGTCCAGCGCATGAAGCAGGAGATTGGGGTAATTACCCAGATGGGCTATGTGGACTATTTCCTGATCGTCTGGGATTATATCCGCTTTGCCCGGAGTGCAGGGATTCCGGTGGGGCCGGGGAGAGGCTCCGGTGCCGGAAGTATCTGCGCCTACTGCATGGAAATCACGCAGGTAGATCCGCTGCAATACCATCTGCTGTTTGAGCGGTTTCTGAACCCGGAACGTGTCAGTATGCCGGATTTTGATATTGATTTCTGCATTGAAGGGCGGCAGCGTGTCAAAGAGTATGTCGTTGAAAAATACGGCGCTGACCATGTGTCTGAGATCATCACCTTTGACCTGATGAAGGCGCGGGGGGCTGTTCGGGATACTGGCCGTGCCATGGGGATTTCCTACGGCTTGTGCGATAAAATCGCAAAGTCAATCGATTCCCGCAGCACCATTTCTGAGGCGATGCAGCGGAGTGACGGCGCAGATCTGCGAAAGCTGTATGAAACCGATGCCACTGCCAAAAAGCTTCTGGACATGGCGATGCGGCTGGAAGGCATGCCGCGGCATGCTTCTACCCATGCGGCTGGTGTGCTGATTTCCGCAGTGCCGATTACTGATCTGGTTCCGCTGCAGCGGAATGAGGAGTCAGTTGTAACACAGTATCCTATGGGCGTTCTGGAAACCATGGGGCTTTTGAAATTTGATTTTCTGGGTCTGCGGAATCTGACTATAATCCGGAACTGCGTCCAGGCGATTCAGCAGTATGAACCGGCGTTTCAGATTGATGCTATTCCGTTGGATGATCCGGCTGTTTATGCAATGATGGCAAAAGGGGATACCACCGGGGTGTTTCAGTTTGAAAGCGCCGGAATGCGGCGTGTGTTGACACGGCTTCAGCCGCAGAATCTGGAGGATCTGACTGCGGTGCTTTCCCTTTATCGGCCGGGGCCGCGCGCTTCGATTGATAAGTATCTGGAAAATCGGCGGCATCCGGAGCAGATCCAGTATGCGCATCCGCTCCTGGAACCAATTTTGAAACCAACCTATGGATGTATGATCTATCAGGAGCAGGTTATGGAAATCTGCCGTACCTTGTGCGGCTATTCCTACGGGCGCGCCGATATTGTGCGCCGTGCCATGGCCAAGAAAAAGCAGGATGTCATGGAACGGGAACGGCAGGTATTTATTTACGGCAGTGATGGCGCAGACGGAAGCAGTCCCTGCTGCGGCGCGGCGGCAAACGGCGTTTCACCAGAAGTGGCAAATACAATTTTTGACGAGATTTCCGGTTTTGCAGCGTATGCATTCAACAAGTCTCACGCAGTGGCATACGCGCTTTTGGCGTATCAGACGGCCTATTTGAAATGCCATTACTTTGCAGACGATATGGCGGCGCTCCTGACCAGCGTAATGGGAGAGCCGGGGAAGATTATGGAATACCTGTCTGCATGTCAGGCTTCCGGTGTTCCTGTGCTGCCGCCCCATGTCAATGACAGCACTGCGGCATTTGTACGGGAGGGAAATGCCATTCGCTTCGGTTTGTTGGCGGTAAAAAACCTGGGAAAGGGCTTGATTGCCGGAATTGTGCAGGAGCGGGAGGAACACGGACGATATACCAGTTTTTCTGATTTTATAAAGCGTACCCAGGGGCTGCATCTGAATCGTCAGGCGCTGGACAGCCTGATTTCCTGCGGCGCACTGGACAACCTGGGCGTAAATCGCCGGCAGATGCATGAGAATCAGGATCTGCTGCTGGAACGGTATCGGAATGCCGGAAATGCCATTGTGGCCGGACAAATGGATTTGTTCAGCGGAATGCAAACGCAGTCTGCGAATACAGAGGACGCCCTTCCGTTTGCGCCGGAATTCTCCGCAGAGGTTCTGCTGCGAATGGAGCACGACAGTCTCGGATTTTATTTGTCCGGGCATCCGCTGGATCATGTGCAATGGATGGCGGAACTGTTTCATGCGAAGCATGCGGCGGCACTGCGGGAGCTTCCGGATGCTTCGCAGGTGCTGCTCTTTGTCACAGTGCAGCAAATCAAACAGCATGTCACCAAACAGGGAGATGTAATGTGTTTTCTCACTTGTGAAGACCGTACCGGACAGGCGGACTGTGTGGTATTCCCCAAGCTATATCCGGTGGTGCGGCAAAAACTGCACCCGGACGCTGTTCTTTGCGTGCGGGGGCGGATTTCTCAGAAGGAAGAAAGCGTCAGTGTGTTGTGTGACAGCCTGCTGACAGAGGAAGAGATGCAGCGTACCTTTGCGCAATGGCATCTTTGCATTAAGCTGCATTCCAGCGATCAGGCGGCAGTACAGCAGGCGCTGAACTGGGCACAGGAGCACAGGGGAACGGTGCCGCTGTGCTTTTATCTGACGGATCAGAAGCGCATGCTGATGCTGAAAAAGAAAATGACAGTTGCAGTGAGTGAGGCCTCTGTGCGGCAGCTTCAAACGCATTTTACCTCTTCTCAAATCGGGATGATTGAAAAAAACTGATGAGTATGTTCGTATGCGCGGCGCTTGCACAAAAATTGCCGGATGCCGCAAAAAGCGGAGAATTGCGCAAATAACACAACAGTTATGCCGATACATGTTAATTTTTTGGAAAAGCACTTGACATTGGGCGAAATATCAGTATAATAATATAGGAGTAAAATGAATGCATACGGCGTTTCGCCGGAGTTCATGATTTCAATTTTTAGCCATGCGGCGGAATGGGAGTATACGTTATGATTAAAACAATTGGTGTATTGACAAGCGGCGGCGATGCGCCGGGTATGAATGCTGCGGTACGTGCTGTTGTCCGTACTGCGCTGAAAAAGGGTATGACCGTATATGGCATCAAGCGTGGTTACTGTGGTCTGATTGATGACGATATTGTGCCTATGGACGAACTGAGTGTTGCCGGCATTATCAATAGAGGCGGAACAATGCTGTATACTGCAAGAAGTGCAGAGTTCCGGACAGAAGAAGGCGTATTAAAGGCAAAGGAAACTTGTGAAAAGTATGGTCTGGAAGGCTTGGTAGTCATTGGCGGTGACGGTTCTTTCCGCGGTGCTGCTGACCTGTCTGCACACGGCATTCTGTGTGTAGGTCTGCCGGGTACCATCGACAACGATATTGCATGCACAGATTATACCATCGGCTATGACACAGCGATGAATACTGCAATGGAACTGATGGACAAGCTGTCTGATACCAGTCAGTCTCACGATCGCTGCAGCGTTGTAGAAGTTATGGGACGCGGTGCAGGATATATTGCGGTTAATACTGGTGTGGCTTCCGGTGCACTGGAAATCATTACAAAGGAAATGCCGTATGACCTGGACAAGGTTGCAAAGAAAATGCTGGAATTCAAGGCAAGAGGCAAGCAGAACTTTATCGTTGTTGTTGCTGAAAATGTAGGCCATGCAGAAGAAATTTCCAAGCTGCTCCAGGAAAAGACTGGTATTGAATCCCGTGCCACTATTCTGGGACATGTACAGCGCGGCGGCTCTCCGACAGTTCGCGACCGTGTTGCAGCAACCCAGATGGGATACTATGCAGTAGAGCTTCTGGAACAGGGAATTGGCAACCGTGTTGTTGGCATGCAGGGCGGCAACATCGTAGACTTCGATATTCAGGAAGCACTGTCTATGAAGAAGCCGTATGATGAAAAGCTGCATCAGATTGCAGAAGATGTTGCATTCTAAAACATAATTCCGTAAAGAGAAAGCGGATCTGGCATTGGACAGATTCGCTTTTTGTTTTATCAGCAAATACTTGCTTTTTTTGACAATTGGTGGTATAATAAATAAAAGATTCTGTTTGAAAATCAGAGGCAAAACTGCCTCACAGGAAAGGAAACATTGCATATGAATACCATTGGATTTTTAGGTGCCGGCAACATGGGCGCTGCAATTATGAAGGGGATTGCCGGGAGTGACTTTGCAGCAGACACAGAGTTGTATGCTTATAATCCCACTGCCGCTAAGGTGGATGCGCTGGCACCCTTTGGCGTGAAAAAGTGTGAAAGCGAAGCAGAGGTGGCTTCTGTCTGCAAATATCTGTTTCTTGCAATAAAACCCCAGATGTTTGAGGCTGTACTCCCGAAAATTGCAGGTGCCGTGACAGCCGATACTGTACTGATTTCCATTGCAGCCGGAATTGGCATGGATTATATTCGAAAGATGACACGGCCGGATGCAAAGGTAGTTCTGGCTATGCCGAATACGCCCCTTTTGCTGGGAGTCGGTGCAACTGCACTGGCTACAGAAGAGCCGGTAACTGCGGAAGAATTTGCCGTTGTGCAGGAGATTTTTGGTTCCTGCGGCATGACTGCTGTGATTGCACCGGAACAGATGAAGGAGATCATTGCCATTAATGGCAGCAGTCCCGCGTTTATTTATCTGTATGCAAAGGGATTTTTAGATTACGCTGCAAAAACCGGATTGCCGGAAGAATCGGCAAAGGCACTTTTTGCACAGGCTTTGATTGGCTCTGCAAAGATGATCACCGATTCCGGTTATGACCTGAACGAATTGATTCACCAGGTTTCGTCTCCGGGCGGCACAACGCTGGCTGGTCTGGATCGGTTGTATGAAGGCAGATTATTGCAGGTGGTAGAGGATGCCTGCGAAAATTGCACGAAGCGTGCCTATGAATTGTCCAAGTAAAAGCCGCCTGGGATTCTATTGAGAGGACAGACTGCATACGCTGTTAGCAACAACTTGCAAACGGAGGAATGCAGAATGCGGATTCAAAAAAGAACGGTATTATCCACGGCGGAACGGAGACAACGCTTGCTGCTGTTTTTGTTTGGCATAATTTTATGCGGTGTGGCAGTCCATACGCTTTTGCTGCGCCGGATGCCGGATGCATCAGTGTGTCAGGTGCTTTTTCGATACCTGCTTCCTACAGAGCAGCTGGATCAGGCCAGGTGGGTGCTGGCCGCGGCCAGACAGGGAATATTTTTCCTGCTGGGGTGGTTTCTGCTGGGATTTTCTGCGGTGGGACAGCCCGGTGCAGTTTTTCTTTTGGGGGGATATGGGATGTCCCTGGGGAAAATTTTAATGCAGGCCGCAGGAAACAGCAGTGGAAGCTGGTTGCATCTGCCGGGAATTCTGGTTTATTATATTCCGTTTTCCATATGGATGGTTCTGGCGGCTCGGGAATCGCTTCGCTTTTCCCTTTACTTTACACGGTACGGCTTTCAGGATGCGCCGGAGGAACAAATGCGCTATCATTTGCGGATGTATCTTATTCGCTTTTTGGTGCTGCTGCTATTTCTCTGTGTGTTCTCTCTGCTGTATCGTCTGGGGGATTCCGGCGTTCGGTGGCTGATTTCTATGGGTGGATAATCTGCGCAGACGCTGATACTGAAAGATGTGTGAAACTTGTTGAAACATGGGGGCCTTTTGATTTCAACAGAAAGGTTGTATCAATTTATGGGTTTGTTTAAAAATAATTATGAGCGTGCCGGATCCGGTATTGCCAAAAACGCACCGAAGAAAAAAGGCTTTTTTCGGTACATGGAGATTTTCGGGAGAAAGTTCTGGAAGCTGACGGAACTGAATCTGCTCTGTTCTCTGTTCTTTTTGCCGGTTTTGGCGGCTGTGTTTATCTTTTTTTCCGGAAGGATTTCGGCGCAGCTGTCCTGGATTTTGATTGCGGCATGTCTGCTCTTGTTTGCAGTTCTGATAGGTCCGGCAGTTGCCGCTGCAACGAAAATTCTTCGGAACTTTGTGATGGAAAAGCCAACATTTCTGGTGCATGACTTTTTCCGGACCTTTCGGGCAGAATTCAAGCACAGTGTGTGGATCGGATTGCTGGACTGCTTGCTGGCGTGCTGTGTTTCGGCGGCATGCTATATTTATCCGAAGCTGATTGAGCAGACTGGCAGTAAGATGTTCTACGTTTTGTTTGCCATTACGCTCAGTGTAGCGCTGATTGTGCTGATAATGAATTTCTACATGTTTTTAATGTTGGTTTCTACCAATCTTTCCCTGAAAAATGTGGTGAAAAACTCGCTGGCACTGTCTATTGTGGCATTGAAACGGAATATTGTAACGCTCCTGATTATCGCCGCTTTTGTTGCAGTTTATGTTCTGCTGCTGTTCTATGTGAATCTGAAATATTCGATGATTCTCCTGTTCCTTCTGCCATTTTTGCCGGCTTCCTGGATCGGGCTTGCTGTGGTATTTCAGAGCTATCCCGTAATTCAAAAATACATTATCAACCCGTATTATGAACAACGCGGTGAGGTGAATCCAGAGCTGATGCCGGGATCTACCGCTGAGGAAGAAACTGTATTCGAAGATATGGGCGGCAAAGAAAAGCCAATTGAACCTGGTGCACAGGGCAAAAACAAAAAGTCCGGCGGCAGAAGCGCCGGAAAATCACATAAAGGAAAAATTATTTCTTAATTCACAGAAAAAAGCCTTTACAATCTGCTGAAAATGTGGTATAATACTCTTTGTCATGTACTTGGATTCTGGAGTAAGCCCGTAACCGGGAATTCACCTGCCTTTTTCTATGTGCATAGACGAAATTCTCAATGAGGTGAAAATTATGCTGTTGAAAGAAGAAAAAACTGAAGTTATCGTAAACAACCGGACACATGAAAAGGATACTGGTTCTCCGGAAGTACAGATCGCTATTCTGACCAGAAGAATCAATGATCTGACTGCACATCTGAAGACACACAAGAATGATCATCATTCCAGAAGAGGTCTGCTGAAGATGGTTGGTCACAGAAGAAACCTTCTGAACTACCTGAAGAAGAAGGACGTAAACCGTTATCGTGCAACAATTGAAAAGCTCGGTATCCGTAAGTAAGAGTTTTTTTGTGGGAAAGGCAGCACAGAGTGTAGCTCTGTCTGCCTTTCTGTGTTATATGACATCGATTTCAATTCGATCTTGAATGGAGCTTGTGCCGGGAAATGACCAGGATATCGATTTTGCCGCACGGCTGGAATCGGGAAAGGAAAATGAGAACCCCCATGTTTGAAAAAGTACATAAATTTGAAACCACTTTTGCCGGACGGCCGCTGTCCGTAGAAACCGGCAAAACCTGTGAACTGTCTAACGGATCTTGTTGGGTTCGTTACGGCGATACTGTTGTTATGGCAAATGTCACTGCAAGTGCAAAGCCGAGAGAAGGCATTGATTTCTTCCCGCTGTCAGTAGACTATGAGGAACGGATGTATTCTGTGGGAAAAATCCCCGGCTCTTTCACCAAGCGGGAAGGGAAGCCCTCAGAAAAGGCGATCCTGACTTCCCGTATGGTAGACCGTCCGATTCGTCCCCTGTTCCCGAAGTCTATGCGGAATGACGTTTCCGTAGTTATGACAGTTATGGCAGTGGATCCGGACTGTGCACCGGATATTGTAGGTATGATTGCCACTTCTATTGCACTGTCTATTTCAGATATTCCGTGGAATGGGCCGATTGCCGGCATCAGCGTTGGTTTGGTAGACGGCGAAATCGTGCTGAATCCTACATTGGAACAGCGCCAGCATAATGACCTCCACCTGACAGTTGCCGGAACCAAGGATAAAATTGTAATGATTGAAGCCGGCGCCAATGAAGTGCCGGAGGACACCATGCTCCAGGCAATCCTTACCGGACATGAAGAAATCAAAAAAATGGTTGCCTTTATTTCTGAGATTCAGAGCCAGATCGGAAAGGACAAGTTCACATTTGAAGCGCATGAAGTAGATGCAGAGCTGTTCCGGGATGTAGACGAAATGGTGCACGAACAGGTGGCACATGCACTGGATACCAATGACAAGAACGAACGGGATGCAAGACTCCGTCCGATTATTGATGCGGCACACGAACGGTTTGACGCAGTTTGCGGCGAAGAAACCGGCATGATTGATGAGTGCTTGTATTTGATCCAGAAGAAAATCGTTCGCACATGGCTCTATGAGGGCAAGCGTGTAGATGGACGCGGCATTGATGAGATTCGTCCTCTTGCTGCGGAAGTCGGCGTACTGCCGCGCGTACATGGTACTGGACTCTTCACCCGCGGTCAGACACAGGTACTGACGGTGGCAACACTTGGCCCGGTCAGCGACAGCCAGAAGCTGGATGGACTGGATGAGGAAACCTCTAAGCGGTATATGCACCAGTACAATTTCCCGTCCTATTCCGTCGGGGAAACCAAGCCCAGCCGCGGCCCGGGACGGCGTGAAATTGGTCACGGCGCACTGGCAGAGCGAGCACTTGTGCCGGTTATCCCGCCGGTTGAGGAGTTCCCGTATACCATCCGTCTGGTTTCCGAGGTGCTTTCTTCCAATGGTTCTACCTCTCAGGCTTCGATCTGCGGTTCTACATTGGCGTTGATGGATGCCGGTGTTCCGATTCATGCACCGGTTGCCGGTATTTCCTGCGGTCTGATTACACTGCCCGGCAGTGATGAATTCAAGACTATGGTGGATATCCAGGGTCTGGAAGACTTCTTTGGTGATATGGACTTTAAGGTTGGCGGTACCAAGAAGGGTATTACTGCCATTCAGGTAGATATTAAGGTAGATGGTTTGACACCGGCCATTATTGCAGAGGCATTTGAAAAGACCAGAAAGGCACGTTTGTACATTCTGGATGAGATTATGCTGAAAGCAATTCCGGCACCTCGTGATCATGTAGGCGAATATGCACCGAAGATGATGCAGATTCAGATTCCGGTGGACAAGATTCGTGATGTAATTGGTCAGGGCGGAAAGGTGATTCAGAAGATTTCTGCGGACTGCAATGTGAAAATTGATGTTAATGAGGACGGTCATGTCTTTATCAGCGGCATTTCACAGGAAGGCTGTCAGAAGGCATATCAGATCATTGAAACCATTGCCATTGATCCGGAAATCGGTTCTATTTACAAGGGTAAGGTTGTTTCCATTAAACCGTTTGGCGCATTTGTCGAAATTGCACCGGGACGGGATGGTCTGGTGCATATTTCCAAGCTGGATAAGGAACACGTTGATCAGGTAGAAGATGTGGTTTCTGTCGGGGATGCGATTATCGTCAAGATTATGGACATCAAGGACGGAAAGATCAGCCTTTCCCGCAAGGACGCACTGGAAGAACTGGAAGCGCGCCGGAAGCAAAAGGAAGCTGAATAAGCGAAATAAAATCCATGCAGTATCTATAAAACAATTTTATGTGATGCTGTCTAAAAAGAAAAAGCTGTGCAACGAAAGAATTGCACAGCTTTTTTGTATATGGAAAGAGCAATTATTCCTTGGGGGTATTGCCAGAGGAATCCTTTTCTTTCAGGAACAGGGTGATTATCAGTGCTGCTGCGAAGATCACGGAAAGAACTGCCCATACAACCAGATCACCAAAGTTTTCACTCAGGTTTGCAAAGGCGAAAATAGCAGCCAGTGCGTACAAGATGATAGATGCAATGGTGCCGCCCTTTGTTTTTCTGGCAGCAATTGCGACAATGCCAGCTGCCAGCAGGAAAAGTCCTGTGAACATTCCACCAGCACCGCTGGAACTTTCTGCTTCGGAAATTGCCTCTCCGATACCGGCGGCACAGGACTGGAATCCTACAACCACGGAAATCACAATGGACAGAATGCCCAAAACCAGCCGCAGAATGACTGCACCGTTTTTATAAATTGTCTTTTGTCCTTTTGCCATGATAAAATACCTCTGCTTTCTGCTTATTGTATGGAAACCCTGATTGGATCAGATTCCGCCACGGTTTCATAATTGCTGTTGCTGATGACCAGCTTGAATTCCAACTCATTCATTTCTGCCGGCAGCTCCTCGCCGATGAACGACATGGTTTCGTTGGCATATTTGCCGGCTGCCACTTCGGCATACATCGAACCGTCGTACATCGTATTGTCAATGGAAATGTTTTCCGCATGAACGGTGTATGTTTCCGTACCGTTGTTCTCAATGAGAAATTGGAATTCCGTGCCCCAGATGTCATCGTCCACCTTGCCAGCATAGGAAACGACTACGCCATTGGCTTCATAGACCTTGTCGGCCTCTGTTTTTTCGCTGGTGATGCTGTCATCGATAACGAGAGTGACTTTTTCGGTGTCAGCGATGGCATCGAACGTATCACTGTCGAAAATGTGGAACGAAAGTTCAACGGTTCCCAGTTCGTCATTGGTGGAAAAATAGATCGTGTCATTTGCCGTTTTTCCGGAAGCCACATCGCAGGAAAAATACGGATCGTCCATGACGCCATTGACGGAAGCTTCTCTGGTCTGAACGGAAATGTTTTTGTCGGACAGATTCTCAATGGTGACTTTCAGTCCTTTGCCCATCCAGCTATCTTCGTCAGTGCCGGTGTAGGTGATTCGGACAGTGCTGTCTTCGAACAATACCTTTGATTCGTCAGCAGCGTTGTCGCTTTTTTCTGCATCACTGCTGTCCTCGTTCTGGGATTCTTCCGCATCGCTGCTCTCCTCTGCGGCACTGCTTTCCTTGGCAGAAGATTCCTCCGCCTTCTGGGAAGCACTGCTGTTTCCGGCACCGGAACAGCCGCCCATTGCCCCGAGCATTGCGATGACCAGCAGTCCCGCAAGCCATTTGTGTTTCATGTTGTAATATCCTCCTTTTTTGATGATGTTTCCCTTTTTTCCAAAATGGAACAATCTCATTATAGCATGTTTTATTCTAAAAGTCAATAGAATGTTTTGTTCTAGCATAAAATAAAACCATATTCTTGAAAGGGTGATATTTTATGCAGTATATTCGCATTCGCAATTTAAGGGAAGATATGGACATGACACAAACCGATGTGGCAAAGGTTTTGTTTATCAGCCAACGAACCTACAGCTATTATGAATCCGGCGGCCACGATATTCCCACAGATATTTTGGTGCGCATTGCAGATTTCTATCAGGTATCCGTGGATTATCTGTTGAATCGTACAGACAAACGGGAAGTGAATCGTTAGTACATTTGAATTTTTGCAAAAAAAATACACTTGCAGGAGATTCTACAAGTGTATCGTACGCGAGCGTAGATCGGTTTATGGCGCGGAAATGCTCTCACCCGGCTTCTTTTTTCGCCGCCGCAGAAAAGCATTTCCTGCAAAGGTGATGCCAGTGATACCAATTCCCACAGCAGAGACCGCTTTTCCGGCTTTTGCCAGAGGTGCATGATAGACAATGTGGACTTTGTGGCTGCCCTTTGCAATCGGAAATCCGATAAAGTCCGTGTCTGTGTGAAAATAATCGGTATCCTTTCCGTCTACCTGTATGGAAAATCCTTCATCATAGGGGATGGAGAGCACAAACCAGCCGTCATTTTGCACCTGAATGGTTCCATTTATGGTGTCATCTCCCAGTTGACTGGAATCCACCTGCAAGGCATCTACCTGCTGGGCGGCCTGTTCCAGCGCCTCGTAATCCATGGTATAGAAAGAGGCATTAGAAACTACATAATCTCCGGCAGAAAGTGTAATTTGCAGGGATTGTATCGGCTTTTGAGAAGAGAGCACGTATTGGAAGTCGTTGTTTCCGTTTTGATATTTCCATTTTGGGTCTGTCAGACGGTTTCGGGTGCCGTTAATGGTAATGGAAACATCGCCGGTGGTGGAGCCGCTGCCCAGATGATTATCCACATGAAACTTTAAGAACAGCAGCTTTGTAATCGGCTGTTCTAGGGTCAGCGTAACGTGAAAGTCCTCCTTGCTGTGAACGTAATAGCCCGCTCCAATATCTGTGATTTTATCAGAATCCAGCGCACTGGCCGTAAAATGCGGCGTAATGGTTTGAATTTGGTTGCATTGCGTTGCAGCGGCAGTGGATTCTGCCGGGAGATTCTCCTTTGCAACAATGGCATTTTCCAGGAGCATTTCCAGCTGCTTGGGATATTCTGCCTGATCGACAGTCTCTTGCGTGATAATATGAGAAGTGGCGAAGCCAATGGGGAACACCAGCGTATTTTCATATAACCGATAGCCGTTTTCTTCTTTTAAAAATTTCAGGCCGTATCGGTGCAGCTTTTTTTCTGTGATTAAGTATCGTTCTCCCATCAGCATTCCAAAGATCGGGTTTTTGGATTGCACGATCATGGCTGCATTCCGGATGCTGTTTTCATTATGCGCCTGCTGGAAATAAAAGTCTGAAAAGGCGGCATTGTGAATGGAAGAGTAAACAGAACTGCGGTAATATTGCGATCCCCAGATACGGTTGACCGTATCTCCGGCGTGGTATTCGTTTGAAATCCGGTAGAAACTGCTGTCAGTCTTTACAGCGGAATCCACCAGGGACTGGATTTCAGAGGAATATACAATGTCGAGATCTGTTTTCTTCATGTAGGTATCACCGATATTGACAATCAAACACATTGCGGTGCTCATCGCCATAGTTGGAATCAGGAGATACGCGCGCGCTTTTTTCAGGCTGTACAGGCAAAATGCAAATAGAGTGATTGTGCCGTCCAGCACAAGGGCAATGGTTTCCGAAGTTTTTCCCCGTCCGGTGAAAAACGCCAGAACCAGAATGGCCGCAAATAAAATCGCGGTATGTTTCCGGTGGATTTGCTTTGCATGAAGCTGAGACAGAAAAAAGCCGCAGAGCAGGACAAGGAGTGGCAGCAGGGGAATGTATGCCTTTGGATCCAGGTACATGGTTCCGTTCATGAAATACAGGATCGCCGGAAAGAAGATACATGCCAAAAATGTCGCAGAAAGAAAGCGGTAGGAGCGCTCTGGAATTTGAATCAGTGCTGCCGCAGAAAGAATGCCAATAGAGGTAAGGCCGGGAGAAAAAGGACTGTAGGCCAGGTAGCGGACGTGCACACTGGGCATGAGAATTCTCCAGAGTGAGATTGCAGTGTCGGAAGCATCTCTGCCACTGAGCAGCGTCCATGTTACCGGCAGAAGCAGAAAAGCAGAAATGAGAATTGCCAGAAGCAGGTGGCTGCATAAAATGCAGCCGGTACGCAGCAGCTGTTTCCGAATATGAATCTGATGCTGGTATAATGTAAGAAAGATGCCGTACAGAATCAATGTGAGAAATGCACCGACACTAAAGAAAAAGCTGGTGAGAATCACACACACTGAGGAAATGATGAGGCCGAGACTGAACCGCTTTTCCAGTGCTTTGTGCACGGAGAATAATCCCCAGAACAGAAATGGGAAATAGTTCACAAACATGATATGGTGATGGCTGTGAAAAATCAGGGGTGCAGAGAGTAAAAACATAGCGGCTGCATAAAGCGCGCGTTTAGGCGGAAACCATTTTCGCAGCCAGAAGTAGCAGAGAATGGCGCTGAGCAGCGTGAGCAGGATGTGGGAGATCATAATGTAGTTTGCCATGGACAGCCAGGGAAAGGCGTAGGACAGTAAAATAACAGGGCTGTACAGGCCGTAGTAGGCAAAATTGTAGATATTTTGTCCGCCGCCCAGATGCAGCGCAAAATCCGGGAATAAATTTCCGGTTGCATAAAAACGGGTGCGGAAATATTCCGGAATTTCAAAATGCTGATTGCTCCAGTCGGTTTGAGATCCGTAGACACAGCCAGGATGCGTAAAAAAGATTACCAGAAGCACCAGACCAAAGATTCCGGTCAGAATAACACAGTGCCGGAGTGCCACCGGGTGTTTATGAAGTGGTTTGTGCATCAGATGTGCCTCCTCGGATCTGGTTCCACATTTCAAACGGATTCATATGAGACAGTGCATTGACGGTGGATATCTGGGAAGCATAGAGTTTCAGCAATTCTTCCTTTTGACGCAGTGCATCCTCTGAAATGGGTGTCAAATCCTTTTCTGCATCCGGTAATGCTCCAGCACGATAGTACTTTCCGAATTCATAAAGGGGGGTGGAAAGCGCATCCTGGTCATAAATCTCTGTGACAAACTGGTGTGTCATTTTGTGATGTATGTGCCCATATTCTCCGGCAGCATTGTGGGTGACAATGTCTTTCCAGGACTTGTAGGAGATTACAAGTTCCAGATCCTGACGAATCTGCTTGGAAACATGAGACCAATCATCCCGCTGACCGGCCACTTTATCCGGATAGGACAGAATAAGTCCGGTATTTCCGGTTGCCTGCATAATACTTTGAAATTCCGCAGAACGTGTCTTATTCTGGCCATTTGTAATGCAGACGATCAGATAACCGCCGTCTGCAATATGTCCGCCGCCCCAAAGGGTTTCATCATCCGGGTGTGCCACAATCATCAGATGCTCTGCATGAGACAAATCCAGATTGGACAGATCCGCATCAGTTAAAGGGGGGACTTGATATTGGCGCTCCGCAGAGATGCCGCGCCACAATCCGAACAGACTGCCAATGCAAAGTGCAGTCAAAACGATCAGAGGCAGGACACGCTGCGTCAGACAAGTTTGCAGTTTCATAAGTTAAGACTCCTTCTTACCGTTTTAACTGTTGTATATTCCATGCAACAGTTTGCAATACTAGTATAGCACAGTGGCGGGAAAATGTCAAGAAAAGATTTCGAAGAAGGAGAATTTGTATTACCCGGCAAAAAAAGTACCTGTACTTTCTCATCAAAAGTACAGGTACTGAAATTTATTTTTTTGTGATTATCTCAAACAGCATTCTGATCAAACATTAAAAATGATATCACTGTAAGCAGGTACCGGCCATTTGCAGGACGGGAGAATTACTTCCAGGCTGTCTACTGCGGAACGGAGCGCATCCATTACCGGGATTACATCTTCGCGATAGGACTTTGCCATATCCAGAACACAGGAATCCTTTGCAGCAGCGGTAGCTACAACTTCTTCCAGCTTGTTGGTTGCGGTATATGCATCCTTTGTCAGACCGCTGACCTTTTCTGCCAGTTCCTTTTCTACGCACGTGCAAATTTCCAGAGACTTCTTCACTGCAACAGCATCACAGAGTTCCTTGGTGTATGCAATGCAGGTCGGGATGTACTTCTTCTTTGCCATATCGATCATGGTCAGTGCTTCGATATTGATGGTCTTTGCATAGTTTTCCAGCAGGACTTCCATACGTGCCTTGATTTCCTTTTCGGACAGAACGCCGAATTTCTGGAGCAGAGCAACATTCTTGGCATCTGCATAGTGCGGAACGCAGTCAACAGTGGATCTGAAGTTCGGCAGACCACGCTTTTCTGCTTCAGCGACCCATTCGTCGGAATAGCCGTTGCCGTTGAAGATGATACGCTTGTGTTCCTTGATAATGGAAACCAGCAGCGATTTCAGCTCGTCATCGAACTTGTCAGCCGGAACGCCTTCCATCTTGTCGGCGATGTCAGAGAGTTCGCCGGCAACAATGGCATTCAGCAGGGAGTTCGGGCAACCGATGTTGTCGGAAGAACCAACCATACGGAATTCAAAACGGTTGCCAGTGAAGGCAAACGGAGAAGTACGGTTCCGGTCAGTAGAATCCTTCGGGAAGTCCGGCAGCGCATCTACGCCGATTTCGAATACCTTGGATTCGCTCTTATAGGAAGTGCCGGCTTCCAGTGCATCCAGAACACTCTGGAGTTCTTCACCCATAAAGATGGAGATGATTGCCGGCGGTGCTTCGTTTGCACCCAGACGGTGATCATTGCCGGCAGAAGAAGCACTGATGCGGAGCAGGTCTGCGTACTCATCAATACCCTTGATAATTGCGCACAGGAAGGTCAGGAATTGCATGTTTTCCATCGGTGTGCTGCCCGGATCCAACAGGTTCTGACCGTCATTGGTTGCCATCGACCAGTTGTTGTGCTTACCGGAGCCATTGACACCTGCAAACGGCTTTTCATGCAGCAGGCAAACCAGACCGTGCTTCAATGCAACCTTTTCCATGACTTCCATTGCCAGTTCGTTCTGGTCGGTAGAAATGTTGGTGGTGGAGAAAACCGGAGCCATTTCGTGCTGTGCCGGAGCTACTTCATTGTGTTTTGTGGTTGCAAAAACGCCAACCTTCCACAGGGCCTCATCCAAATCAGCCATATATGCAGCAACGCGGGGCTTTAAGTTTGCAAAGTACTGGTCATCCAGTTCCTGGCCCTTCGGCGGCATTGCACCGAACAGGGTACGGCCGGTCATGATCAGGTCTTCCCGCTGATCGTACATCTTCTTGTCGATCAGGAAGTATTCCTGTTCCGGGCCAACTGTGGAAGTAACCTTGGTTGCGGTGGTGTTGCCGAACAGACGCAGAATGCGGACTGCCTGCTGGCTCAGGGCATCCATGGAACGCAGCAGCGGTGTTTTTTTATCCAGTGCTTCGCCGGTATAGGAAACGAAAACAGTTGGAATATACAGAGAGCCTTCTTTTACAAAGCAGTAGGAAGTCGGATCCCATGCAGTATAACCTCTTGCCGAGCAGGTTTCACGCAGACCGCCGGACGGGAAAGAAGAGGCATCCGGTTCGCCCTTTACCAGCTCTTTGCCGGAAAAGTTCATAATTACCATGCCGTTATCTGTCGGGCTGATGAAGGAGTCGTGTTTTTCAGCAGTAGAACCTGTCATCGGCTGGAACCAGTGGGTGTAATGGGTTGCACCGTGTTCGATCGCCCAGTCTTTAATGGCATTTGCCACAACATCTGCATAGGTGGGATCCAGGGGAGTGCCCATCTTGCGTGTTTTGGTCATTGCTTTATAAACCGGCTTCGGGAGTCTTGCCTTCATAACTTCGTCATTGAAGACATCACATGCAAAGAAATCAGCAACATTTTTGGACATGATAAAAACCTCCTAAAAATAAAAAGCATTTTCATGATCGGACCGTACAAATTGAAACTGCATCGGTTTAAACATGGAAACGCCTTTGTTTCACGTATAGAAAATATCGTCTCAAGCTAACTGTCATAGGTCGCAGTGTCCCACGGGAACTGGCCAAATCCTGCGTCATACCCATTTGACAAATATTATCATACAGGAATTTTTCGTATTTGTCAAGTCATTTTCCGCCGGATTTGAAATTGCCTTGATTTACAAGTTTAATTTTCATTTTTCTATGGAAAAAAAGAAAATTCTCACTTTTTTTGAAAGAAACGCATTTTTGACGGAAAGTTGCCGCAGCCTTTCCGGGAACTCTCTGCAGAAAGAGAAAAAATTGCCGTTCCTGTGAAAAATTTGTAAGATCCCTTGACAAACCGGGAGAATCATGGTATAGTTATATAGTTGACGTAAGTACAATTGTTTTTTGTACACGGACGCATTTTGAGACGGCAGATCAGCGAAAACCGCCTCGTATTACAAATACAAAGGAGTGTTGCGTCATGCTGCCGGAGTCGGAAAGCTCGGTGTGCGTGCAGAAAGAAACCAGCGGTCGAACACGGTATATTGTAGTGGATACTGCGGTGCTTCCGGAAATTTTTGGAAAAGTACTGGAAGTCAAAAAGTTGGTGGCTGATAAAACCGAGCGGAGTTTTTCCTCCGCCTGTAAGCGGATGGGAATTTCCCGGAGTGCTTTTTATAAGTATCGCGACTGCGTTTTTGCCTATGATGACAAAATGACACAGCAGATCGTAAACTTTTCTGTTACGCTGCGGGATCAGGCAGGAGTGCTCTCCAATGTTTTGACTACATTATATGGGATGCATGCCAATATCTTGACTGTGAACCAGAATATTCCTGTAGATGGCGTGGCACTGGTCTCTCTTTCTTTAAAAATGGGGGGAGAGGGTGCTGTGAATCCTATTACCATTACACAGGCAATTTCACAGCTGCAGGGTGTCGTAGAAGTGCGTTTGTTGTCTGGTGAATAAAACTGCTTTTGATGCAGAGAAAATCCGTATGGATGCGGAGAAAAAGAGAAAGGAATCGAAATCATGAAAAAGATTGCTGTTTTAGGATATGGCGTAGTCGGCTCTGGCGTTGTCGAGTTGTTCTACCGCAATCAGAAGAAAATAGAAAAAAATGTAGGTGATGCCGCAGAGGTTGGCTATATTCTGGATTTGAGAGAATTCCCGGATGATCCGTATGGAGATCGTGTGGTACACGATATTCAGGTAATCCTGGATGATCCGGAAGTGGGATATGTTGCAGAATGCATGGGCGGTGTGACACCGGCATTTGATTTTGTACGCCGCTGTCTGGAAGCCGGAAAAAGTGTGTCTACCTCCAATAAGCAGCTGGTTGCCGAAAAAGGCGACATCTTATTACAGGTAGCAAAGGAACACCATGTGAACTTCTTCTTTGAAGCCAGTGTCGGCGGTGCAATCCCGATCATTCGTCCGCTGCATACCTGCCTGGCTGCAAACGATATTTCCGCAGTTGCCGGTATTCTGAATGGTACCACAAACTTTATTCTGGAAAAAATGATCTGTGAAAATATGCGATTTGATGATGCACTGGCACTGGCACAGAAGTTGGGCTATGCAGAACGGGATCCTTCTGCCGATGTAGACGGCGGCGATGCCTGCCGGAAAATCTGCATTTTGTCCTCTCTGGTATTTGGCCGGCATGTGTATCCGGATCAGGTTTATACTAAGGGTATCCGCAATATTACCCTGGAAGACGTACAGCTGGCGCAGCAGTTCGGCGGCGCAGTAAAACTGATCGGTGCTGTAAAGCGTCTGGAAGACGGCCGGATTCTGCCGACAGTAATGCCGATGCTGGTCATGAATGACAGTCTGATTTCCCATGTAAACGGTGTGTTCAATGCAGTTATGGTATGGGGTGACGGTGTGGACAAAACCATGTTCTATGGCCGTGGTGCCGGAAAGCTCCCGACGGCAAGTGCTGTTCTGGGTGATCTGATTGATGAAATGAAGCAGACAGATACCGTCCTTTCTCAGAGCTGGGAACCGGCAGAAGAGGGAACTGCTTTTGTTGCACCGATCGATGACTTTGAAGCGCCGCGCTGCTATCGTACTTCTCCCTGCGGCGCCGGCGTATTTGCAAAGGTCGCAGAAGAAGTGGGCGTGGAACTGCTGGAAACCGCAGAAAACGGTTGCATGATCAGCCTTTGTGATCAGAAGAAAGCAGAAGCCTTTAAGCAGAGACTGGCACAGGAGGGCGCAGAGATTCTGTCCCGGATTCCGGTTCTGGTAGATTGATGCAAGCAGGATTATCAAAAATTCAAAAAGAAAAGCAAATTTTTCATTGAAATCAAAGGAGAAAATTTGCTATCATTAAAAAAACGTGTAGCGAATCGGCGTAAATCCAGTTTAAAATTGGGTTTACGCCGATTTTTTGTTTTCAGAAATTACATGAAACACGTACCAATAGAACGGGAGGAAAAATTACATGCAGACGAAAAAAATACAGCATTCCAAAAACGGAAACAAATTGGCAGACTGGCCGATTCGTACCTTGATTCTCAGTATGGGAATGCCTATGGTACTTTCTATGGTATTGCAGGCAGTGTATAATATTGTAGATACCATATTTGTCAGCCATATGAAAAATGGAGAGACCGCAGTACTTGCCCTGACGGATTCCTATTCCATCCAGCTGCTGATTGTGGCAATTGGCGTTGGTACCGGAATTGGGATCAATGCACTTTTGGCCAAGACCTTAGGAGAGCGCGATGGGAAAAAGGCAGCACAAATTGCAGGAAACGGCATTTTTCTGGGGATTTGCATTTTTCTAGTATTTTTCCTGTTTGGCATCTTCGGCGTGCGCGGATTTATTGCCATGCAAGCCAAAAGCAACGCCCTGCGCCAGGAGATGGGAACAACCTATCTGACAATTTGTTGTCTCGGTTCCTTTGGCAATATTGGATATACCGTGTATGAACGGTTTTTGCAGAGCACGGGAAGAACAAACTTGTCTACCATTGCACAGATTAGCGGTGCCGTGCTGAATATGATTCTGGATCCGGTTTTTATCTTTGCGCTGGATATGGGCGTTGCCGGTGCAGCTGTGGCAACTGTAATCGGACAAGTGGTATCGTTGCTTTTGGCAATGCTGTTTCACTATCGATGGAACAAGGAGATTCAGCAGGACTGGAAGCAGATTCGCCCGCATTGGAACATCATTCGCGGAATTTATGCCATCGGAATCCCGGCGGCAATCATGCAGGGGCTGCTTTCTGTGATGGTGCTTCTGGTGAATTTGGTTTTTGGCTTGCAGAAAGATCTGGCAGAACCGCTTCAGGCTGCATATGGTATCTATTATAAGATTCAGCAGTTTGCATTGTTTTCCGCATTTGGGCTTAGCAATACTCTGATTACCGTAGTTGCGTTTCATTACGGCCAACAGGAGTGGAGGCGGCTGAAACAATGCGTACAATATGGACTGTTCTATATGGGCTGTCTGATGCTTGCAATTACGATTCTGTTTCAGCTGTTTGCTGCACCGATTTCCCATTTGTTTCAGACGGAGGAGAGTAGTGAAATGGTGCAGGTTCTGTGCATGCGCTCCATGCGGATCTGTACATTGGGATATTTTTTCATGGGAATTACAGTGCTGATTCAAGGAATTCTACAGGGATTTCGGAGTATCTTTTCTCCGCTGCTTTTGGCATTGCTGCGCTTGATTGTTTTGCCGATTCCTCTTTGTCTGCTGTTTCTGCAATGGAAAACGGGAGAGGTGTTTGTTTGGTGGGCGTTCCCCATTGCAGAAGCCGTAACTGCGGTGACTGCGATTTTTCTGCTGCATCAGACCTACCGGAAACGCCAGAAGGAAACGCTCCCCGGAAACTGATCCTATGCGGATAAACCTTTGGTGTACCTCTTGCCATTCTTTTAAAAATCTGGTATACTATAAATGTAAGGCAATACCGCACAAAGAGCGTCTGGCGACTTTGCACGCCATCTGCTTGCA
>OLOH01000257.1_pt1 | contig 43552 bp, 38 predicted proteins | sample 1673221 | NCBI WGS metagenome assembly OLOH01 (sample SAMEA3136767, study PRJEB25190) | human gut metagenome
TACCGGGGGAAGACGCCGGAGGAAGACCGGATCGCCATCATAGAAGTGGGCGGAACGGTGGGGGATATTGAGAGCCAGCCTTTCCTGGAGGCTATCCGCCAGGTGAGTCAGGAGGTGGGCAAGGAGAATTCCCTGTTCATCCACGTGACCCTTGTACCTTACCTGAAGAGCTCCGGTGAGCACAAGTCCAAGCCCACCCAGCACTCTGTAAAAGAGCTGCAATCCATGGGCATCAAGCCGGACATCATCGTCCTGCGCACCGACGAGCCCATCACCGACCAGAGCATCTTCCACAAGATCGCCCTGTTCTGCAATGTGCAGCCCGACTGCGTCATTGAGAACCTGACCATTCCCGTGCTGTACGAAGCTCCCATCATGCTGGAGAAAAACCACTTCTCCGACATCGTCTGCCGGGAACTGTGCCTGGAAACTCCCGAGCCGGATATGTCCGAGTGGCTGGAAATGGTGGAGAAGATCCGCAACCGGAAAAAGCTGGTGCGCATCGCTCTGGTGGGCAAGTACGTGAAACTTCACGACGCCTACCTTTCCGTGATGGAAGCCCTGCGCCATGCGGGATACGATTACAGCGCCCGGGTGGAAATAGACTGGGTGGATTCCGAGACCCTCACCGAGGAAAATATCGCTGCACGGCTGGGGAATATTGACGGCATCATCATCCCCGGCGGATTTGGCAGCCGGGGCATTGAGGGCATGATCTTGGCCGCCAAGTATGCCCGGGAAAACAACGTGCCTTACCTGGGCATCTGCCTGGGCATGCAGATCGCCGTCATCGAATTCTGCCGGAACGTGTGTGGCATCAAGGACGCCAATTCCGGTGAGTTTGACGAGTACGGCCTGAACAAGGTCATCGACTTTATGCCCGACCAAAATAAGAATATCAATAAGGGCGGTACCCTGCGGCTGGGAAGCTATCCCTGCAAGATCAAACCCGGCACGAAGATGATGGAGTGCTATGGCAAAGATCTGATTCACGAGCGCCACCGTCACCGTTACGAGTTCAACAACGACTACCGGGAGACCGTGGAAGCCGCCGGCATGGTGGTCAGCGGCACCTCTCCCGACGGGCGGATCGTGGAAACCGTGGAGATTCCCAAGAACACCTTCTTTGTGGCAGGGCAGTTCCATCCCGAATTCAAATCCCGTCCCAACCGGGCCCATCCCCTGTTCAAGGGCTTTATCAGTGCTGCGGTGGACTATCGGGAAAACCGGGAAAAGTAAACTACTGCCTGGAGATCCAGGGTGAATTATGATATATTTATAGAAAGGATCGGAGCGACATGAAATTAAACGGCAATTTCCAGAATTTGGAGCAAAGCTATCTGTTCGTGACCATCGCCAAGAAGGTGGCCGCCTATACGCAGGAGCATCCGGAAAACCAGATCATCAAAATGGGCATTGGCGATGTGACCATGCCTTTGGCCCCTGTGGTGATCGACGCCATGCACAAGGCTACGGAGGAGCAGGCTCACAAGGAGACCTTCCACGGCTATTCCCCTGACAGCGATGGGTATCCCTTCCTGCGGGAAGCCATTGCCGGGTATTATAAGAACTTTGGCGTGGATATGGACCCCTCCGAGGTGTTCGTAGGCGACGGCGCCAAGAGCGACGTGGGCAACATTGTGGACCTGTTCGATGTGGACAATACCGTGCTGGTGCCGGACCCGGTGTACCCCGTGTATGTGGATACCAATATTATCTCCGGCCGGAAGATCGAGTATATCGACGCCAACGAGTCCAACGGCTTTTTGCCCCTGCCGGACCAGAACCGGAAAGCGGACATCATCTATATCTGCTCTCCCAACAACCCTACCGGCGCCACCTATAACAAGGAACAGCTGAAAGCTTGGGTGGATTACGCCCTGAATCAGAAAGCCATCATCCTGTTTGATGCGGCTTACGAGAGCTTCATCACCGATCCTGATCTGCCCCACAGCATTTTTGAGATTCCCGGAGCCGAAAAGTGCGCCATTGAGTTCTGCTCCTTCTCCAAGACCGCCGGCTTTACCGGTATGCGCTGCGGCTATACCGTGATCCGCAAAGAGCTGGTGGTGGATGGCGTCCAGGTTTCCAAGCTGTGGCAGCGCCGTCAGGGCTGCAAGTTCAACGGCACCAACTATATCACCCAGCGGGCAGCCGCTGCCGTGTTTACTCCCGAAGGCCAGAAGCAGATCCGCGAGACCATCGCTTATTACCAGAAGAATGCCCAGGTGATGATGGATGCCTTTACCAAAATGGGCGTCTGGTTCACCGGCGGCACCAATTCTCCCTATATTTGGCTGAAGTGCCCGGGCGGCATGGGTTCTTGGGAGTATTTTGACTATCTGCTCCACAATGCCGAGATCGTAGGCACTCCCGGCGAAGGCTTCGGCAAGAACGGGGAAGGCTACTTCCGCCTGACCGCCTTTGGCGACGCGGAAAAGACCAAGGAAGCCATGGAGCGCATCCAGAAGCTGCAAAAGTAAGCCTTTTGCCGTTTCGGGCGCGGGTTCCATAAGAGAATAGGAGGAGTTTGTATGTTAGAAGCGTTAAAAGAGCAAGTCTATCGTGCCAACATGCTGTTGCCGGAACATCACCTGGTGACCTTCACCTGGGGCAATGTGAGCGGCATCGACCGGGAAAGCGGCATCATGGCCATCAAGCCCAGTGGGGTGGAGTATGAAAAGCTCTCCCCCGAGGATATGGTGTTGGTGGATGTGAATACCGGGAAAAAGGTGGAGGGCAAATGGAACCCCTCTTCCGATACCGACACCCATTGTGAGCTGTACCGGTCTTTCCCCAACATTGGGGGAGTGGTGCATACCCACAGCCGTTGGGCCACCATTTTCAGCCAGATGGGCCGGGGTGTTCCCGCTTTGGGCACCACCCATGGGGACTATTTCTATGGGGAGATCCCCTGCACCCGGAAAATGACTCCCGAGGAGATCGGCGGAGAATATGAGCTGGAAACAGGCAAGGTGATCGTAGAAACCTTCCAGGGCAAGAATCCGGACGATATCCCGGCGGTTTTGGTGCACAGTCATGGCCCCTTTGCCTGGGGTACCGACGCTTACAACGCGGTGCACAATGCCGTGGTGCTGGAGGAAGTCTCCTTCATGGCTTGGCATTCCCTGATGATGGACCCCTCTCTGCCCGCTATGCAGCAGGAATTGCTGGATAAGCATTATCTGCGCAAGCACGGCGCCAACGCCTACTACGGCCAGGGAAACTGACTGGAAAAGGTGTATCCGAATAGAGTAAAAGCTCTTGATCGCCATCGTTCAGAAGAACGTGGAATACAGTAAAAAAAAGCCGTCCCTTTTGGGACGGCTTTTTTGCTTGGAACAACAGGTCAACCTTGGGTAAACAGCGTTTTCAAGGACTGTGATTCCTCCGGGGTAAGATCGTAGTTTGAAATAATTCTTTCCAGATTTTGCTGGCCTTGGATAGAGATATTTCCCGAGGAAAAACGGCTTTTGATCCGAGCCATTTCTTCCAGCCAGGTGTTGTCCCGGAATTCATACTGATAGAATGTGAAAGTTTTACCGGTGCGGGTAAGCAGGCTGATTTCACAGTACCACTTGCGATATAACCGGACTCCCCGGTGAAGGTCAGCACGTAGGGTGAGGTGGGAAAAATCTTCCGGAGCATAGCGTTCTGTAGGCTGATTGAAGGAATTATAGCAGATTAAGGAGCCGTCCGGATAGAGACTTTTTCGGCTGCAGAGGCTCAAGCTCCCCAGGAGCAGTGTTAGGACAAAGAGTACCGTCAAAGCCAAAGCCACAAACCGGTGGATTGCCTTTTTGGAAGGACGGACAATGCCTCCTTTTTTGTGGCGGGAGCCAAACACAGGGGAACAATGCTCGTCCCAGGGAGGACGCCCATAGTTTATCTCCCGGTTTCCAAAAAGCGGAAGTTTGTTTCCCGCGGTAAGTTCCCAAAAACAGACAGGGGTACAAACGAGAAACAAGAACAAAGGGGCCAGAAAGAAAAAGGAAAGGTCTTTTGCAGAAGCGGCTACAACACCGGGGTCGGAAAAGGCAATGCTTCTGCGCAATAGGATCAGCAGAACAAGGAGAAAAAAACCAAGTCCATAGGATAGGAGGAGAAGCAAAAAATATATGGTTTTATCCAAGAAAGACAGAGGAGGCCGCAGGGGTTTGCGCCGTTTGGCCTTTTTTCTCTGTTTACTCATGAAAATCACCTCATCTATAGCATAACGAAAAAATGAGGGGCGCGCAAGGGGCAGCAGTAGGGACGCATACAAATGTAAAATACCCTTTGATACAGTATGATTGCCAGTGGGACTCGGTCCTGTAGAACCATCATGGGAAATATCCAACTGGAATTTGTCGAATAATCTGGGAAAACGCTGAAAAAGAAAAGGAACACGCAGCCCGGTACAAAGGGAGCGTGTTCCTTTTTCGTGTGTGGACCCCAGCCCATTTGGCCGCCGGTTATTCGGATATTTTATCCGTATCCCGGAAGATCAGGCTGATACACCACAGAGCGGCAATGCCCACCAGGGTGTAGATGATCCGAGCCACCACCGACGCCTGGCCGCCGCAAATCCAAGCAACCAGGTCAAAACGGAAAATACCAATCAGTCCCCAGTTGATGCCGCCAATGACGACCAGGGCCAGAGCGATCCTATCTAAGATACTCATTCTTGACTTCCCCTTTTGTGTAGATTTCCCGGAGGTTGTCCGGGTTGGGTCTCAAGGCTAGTGTGGGCGGTTTTCCTTCATTTATGCGTGTTGTCTGCGCCTTCCTTGGGAGATTTTTCCGATTTTGAAAAAAGTTCGCGGAATCCCACCACCAGCAGGAATCCGCCAAACACCCGCCGCAGCAAGCCCACTTCCAGATGGGCAGCCAGCAGCGCCCCTCCCATACAGGCGGGGACACCTGCCAGAACGCACCACAGAGCGGCTTTTTTCTCCACCAGCCCTTGGCGGAAGTGGCCCCATAACGCGGGAAGAGCGCAGCTGACAAAATACAGCAGGTTTACGCCTCCCGCCTGAAATTGATCCATGCCTTGCACCAGCGTGAGCCAAAGCAATAATAAGGTGCCGCCCCCGATGCCGAATCCGGACAAGAGCCCTGTGGCAGCCCCGGCCAGGACGGAAAAAATCCAATTCACAAGGCAAGCACCGCCCGTATCCCGCCATAGAGGATCAGCAACCCAAAGGCCCGGCGAAGAAAGGTCAGGCTTACCCGGCGGAACAGTTTTCCGGAGAGCAGTCCGCCCACAGCGCCGCCAATCAAATAGGGCCAGGCGCCGGAAAAATCAAGACCGCCCTGATACCAATAAATCCCTGCGGATACCAGGGACAAAGGCAGTATTACCGCCACGGAAGTGGCAAAAGCTTTTCGTTGGGGCAGCTTGGCCCATTGGGTCAGCAAAGGCACAAGAAACAGGCCACCGCCCGACCCGAAGAGCCCGTTGGCCAGTCCAGCCAATCCCCCGGTCAGGGCGTATTTCCACTTCAAGGCGTTCCCTCCTTTTCACAAAAATGCGGAATAAAATCAGTGTTTCCCCAGGATGTGGCTTTATGCGCGTAAGCATACTCCCCTATATTTTTAAAAAGAAACCGGCTGTTCCGCATGAAATCCCTTTTCAGTTTCCATACTGAAAAAGAGGAAAGGAGGCGCGTTTTCTCCATGAAGAAAAAAGTCTATGGTGTAGTGGTGGTGCTGATGTTGCTGCTGTGCGCTGCCTGTGTGTCCGTTGTCCGTGTGTCCCACGGGGAAGAATATGTGGCTGCCGCCACGTCCCAAAGTTTGTACCGGTTGGACGTGGCTCAGGCGCGGGGCACCATTTATGACTGCAATCTGGTTCCGCTGGTGGGCGGGCAATCCAAGTATGTGGCGGCGGTGGCGCCTACCATCGAAGCCATCGGGGCCTTGGAAACAGCTACCGATGGACAGTACCGTGACAGGTTGGCTACGGCTCTGGAAAACGGCCGTCCCTTTCAGTTGACTTTGGAAAAACCGGTGAGTGATCCCCGTATCGACGTGTTTCGGGTGCCGGAGCGCTATTCGGAAGACCAGTTAGCGCCCCACGTCATCGGGTATTTGGACAGCTTGGGAAGCGGGGCTTCGGGCATTGAGCTGGCCATGGATGACGTGCTCCAGCAGTATGAGGGGGAAGTTTCCGTCACCTATCGGGTGGATGCTTTGGGAAGAGCCATTGCCGGGGAAGAACGCCAGGTGGTGAACACCCTGGAAGAAACCACCGGAGGCGTGGCGCTGACTTTGGACAGCGAGATCCAAAAGCTGGCCCAAGACGCTGCCCAGGAGTTGGACAAGGGAGCGGTGGTGATCACCGAAGTGCCGGACTGTGAGATCCGGGCGGTGGCCAGTGTGCCGGATTTCACTCCCCTGGACTTGGGAAGCGCTGCCGAAGAGGAGGATTCCCCGTTGGTGAACCGGGCGTTTTCCGCTTACGCTCCTGGATCGGTGTTCAAGCTGGTAACTGCTGCCGTACTTTTGGAAGAAGGGTTGGGGGATACCACCTTCACTTGCGTGGGATCTTTAAACGCCGGGGGATTGCAGTTTCACTGCATCGATAACACTTCCCACGGGGAGTTGGACCTGGAAGGGGCCCTGGAAAAGTCCTGCAACTGTTACTTTATCAACGCGGCCCGGGTGCTGGGAGGCCAGAAAGTGCTGTCCATGGCCTACAATCTGGGATTTGGCCAAGCCCAAGAGTTTGGCCGGGGGCTGTGGACCTCCGCCGGGAACCTCCCTTCCCTGGAGGACCTGAGCAATTCCCGGGCCTTGGCCAATTTTTCCTTTGGGCAGGGGGAGGTGACCACCACGCCGTTGCAGCTTTGCGCCATGATGAATGCCATTGCCAGCGGCGGGACCTATACTTCCCCCCAGCTGATAGAGGGGATGGTAGATGAGAACTTGGAAGTAACCCAGTTGGATTCTTCTGCCAGCAAAAGTATGCGGGTGATGAAAACCTCCACCGCCAGAACCTTGCAGCAAGCCCTGATTTCCACTGCCCAGGAGGGAACCGCTCGTCCCGGTGCGCCGGAAGAAGGGGTGGTGGGCATTAAGACCGGCACGGCCCAAACCGGTGTGTTCCAGGGAGAGGAGGAGTTGCTTCACTTCTGGTATTGCGGGTTCGTGTGCGACGAAAACGGGCCCCGGTATTGCGTTACGGTGTTGAAGGAATCCGCCACGGAAGATGGGGGAGCCACCGCCAGCGTGTTTCAAAAAGTGGCCCAGGGACTGCTGCTTTCTTTGGAGGAAGGGAATTGACAGAAAGGATTTGGGCGGCTATAATAAGGGTACAGTTCCATACTGGGTATTTGCGCGGAGAAGATGTCTTTTTGCTCCCTTTCAGAGAGGCGGCCGGTTAGGTGCGAGACCGTCGGGAAAACAGGACAGGCCGCTCCCGCTGTTTGGGAAAACAGCGCAGTTTTGGCGCTTGCCGTGAAGAGCGGCACGGAGTTCCCCCGTTATCGGGAAAAGTAAGCGGCGGACGGTTCGCGTCCGCAATTTGGGTGGTACCACGGGCTTTTCCGTCCCATTGTTTGGGGTGGAAAAGCCTTATCTTTTTTCCGGCGCTGGTTTGGTAAAACGGCAGGGCCGGTGAAACGGTGAAAACCGTCAGTCTGTGAGAATGAAAAAAGAAGGTTGGGATCTATGGATACATCGTATTGTGTGGAACAGGTAAAAGCCCTTTGCGCCATCGATAGCCCCTCTGGTTTTACAGAGCGGGCGGCGGATTATTTGATAGAGGAGCTCACCCGGTTGGGATATGCTCCCCAAAAGACCCGCAAGGGCGGCGTCACTGTCTGCCTGGGGGGCGAAGGCCATGGCCTGCTGCTCATGGCCCATGTGGATACCCTGGGCGGAGTGGTCCAGTCCATTAAGGGCAACGGCCGGCTGATCCTTTCCCCGGTGGGGGGCTTGCAGCCCGAAAACTGTGAGACGGAAAACTGCCGCATTTACACCCGGTTTGACGGGGTGTACACCGGCTGCTTGCAGCTCAATGACGCCTCGGTCCATGTGAACGGGGAATACGGCAGCAAGGACCGGAAATTCCCCAGCATGGAAGTGGTCATCGACCAGCCGGTGAAAACCACCGACGACACAAGAGCCTTGGGCATTTGCGAAGGCGATTTCGTCTGCTTCGATCCCCGCACCGTGGTGACGGAATCGGGCTACATCAAGAGCCGGTTCCTGGACGACAAACTCAGCGCCGCCATTCTGCTGGCCTACGCCAAAGAACTGAAAGACCAGGGCGTGGCTCCCAAGCGGAAGGTGTATCTCCATTTCACCGTGTATGAAGAGGTGGGCCATGGAGCCGCCGCCAGCGTGCCGGAGGACGTGGAAGAGCTGATCAGCGTGGACATGGGCTGCGTGGGCGAGGGCCTTCAGTGCACCGAGCGGGAAGTTTCCATCTGCGCCAAGGATTCCGGCGGACCTTATGACTACACCGTGACCACGGCCCTGGTGGAAGCCGCCAAAGCGGTGGGGGCTGCCTACGCGGTGGATGTGTATCCCCATTACGGCAGCGACGCGGAAGCGGCTTTGCGGGCCGGGTACGATGTGCGCCACGGCTTGATCGGAGCCGGCGTGTACGCTTCCCACGGCTACGAGCGTTCCCATGTGGAAGGGGCCGAAAATACTTTGAAACTTTTGTGGCAGTACACCACAGTGTAAATTCGGAAAAGACAGCGGGGAAGCCCCCGTGAATAAAGAGAGGATAATCAATCATGCAGTGGACAGGGTTAAACGAACTGAGAGAAAAATTCCTGGAGTTTTTTGAATCCAAAGAGCATTTGCGGCTGCCCAGCTTTTCGCTGATCCCCCAGGGGGATAACAGCCTGCTGCTCATCAACTCCGGCATGGCTCCCATGAAGAAATACTTCACCGGAGAAGTCACTCCCCCCCGTCGGCGGGTGACCACCTGCCAGAAGTGCATCCGCACCGGCGATATTGAGAACGTGGGTTATACCGACCGTCATGGCACCTATTTTGAGATGCTGGGCAACTTCTCCTTCGGAGATTATTTCAAGCGGGAAGCCATCTCCTTCGCCTGGGAGTTCTTTACCAAGGTGCTGGAAATGCCCAAGGACAAGCTGTACATCTCCGTGTATGAAAACGACGACGAAGCCTGGGACATCTGGACCAAGGAAATCGGTGTGGAAGAAAGCCACATGAAGCGCCTGGGCAAAGAGGACAACTTCTGGGAGCACGGTTCCGGCCCCTGCGGCCCCTGCTCGGAAATCTATTTCGACCGTGGGGAAAAGCATGGCTGCGGCAAACCCACTTGCGGTGTGGGCTGCGATTGCGACCGGTTCGTGGAAGTGTGGAACCTGGTGTTCTCCCAGTTTAACAACGACGGCCAGGGCAACTATACCGACCTGGTGCAGAAAAATATCGATACCGGCATGGGCCTGGAGCGTTTGGCCTGCGTCATGCAGGACGTGGACAACCTGTTCCTGGTAGATACCGTGCAGAACATCATGAAGAAGATCTGCGAGATCGCCGGGGTCCATTACGGCGACGATCCCAAGAAGGACGTTTCTCTGCGGGTCATCACCGACCATGTCCGTTCCACCGTGTTCATGATCGGCGACGGCGTGTTGCCCTCCAACGAAGGCCGGGGCTATGTGCTCCGCCGTCTGCTCCGCCGGGCTTCCCGTCACGGCAAGCTCTTAGGCATTCAGGGCGCGTTCCTCCAGGACGTGGTGGACACCGTGATCCAGGAGAACCAGAGCGCCTATCCCGAGCTTGTGGAAAAGCGTGAGACCATCAAGAAGATCGTGGCCTTTGAGGAGGAGAGCTTCTCCAAGACCATCGACCAGGGCCTGACCCTGCTCAACGCTTTGATCGACAAGGCCGATTCCAAAGTGTTCTCCGGCGACCACGCCTTTACCTTGAACGACACTTACGGTTTCCCTCTGGACCTGACCAAGGAGATCCTGGCAGAGCGGGGCATGGAAGTGGACGAGCAGCGGTTCCGTCAGTTGATGCAGGAGCAGCGTGAGCGCGCCCGGAACGCCCGGAAGGATGCCGGCGCCGACGCCTGGAAGGGTGAGAACACAGCTGCCGCAGGTTTGGAACCCACCGTGTTCACCGGTTATGACGTGATGGAGGACTACGGCAAAGTGGTGGCCATTATCCAGGGCGGCCAGCGTGTGGAATCCGCTCCCGAAGGGGCGGAGGTGTCCGTGGTGCTGGATCGCACTCCCTTCTATGGAGAAGGCGGCGGCCAGGTAGGCGACAGCGGCGTGCTGGAAGCGGAAGGCGTTTCCGTGGACGTGATCGATACCACCAAGCACGAGGGCGTGTATCTCCACCGCGCAGTGGTCAGCGAAGGTACCCTGAACGTGGGGGATTCCCTGACAGCCAAAGTGGATACGTTCCGCCGCAGCGCCATTATGCGCAACCACACCGCAGCCCACTTGCTCCAGGCAGCTCTGCGGAAAGTGCTGGGCAACCATGTGGAGCAGGCCGGTCAGTTGGTGAACGAGCATCATGTGCGGTTCGACTTCACCCACTTCTCCGCCATGACTCCGGAAGAGTTGGCACAGGTTGAGATGCTGGTGAATGAGGAAATTTTGAAGGCCGTTCCCGTTTCCATGGTGGAAATGCCCATTGAGGAAGCCCGGAAGAGCGGCGCCATGGCTCTGTTTGGCGAAAAGTACGGCGACGTGGTCCGGGTCGTGTCCGTGGAGGACGGCTTCTCCAAGGAATTCTGCGGCGGCACTCACATGGGCAATACCGCACGGCTGGGACTGTTCAAGATCGTTTCCGAATCCTCGGTAGCTTCCGGTGTGCGGCGTATTGAAGGCGTGACCGGCACAGGCGTTTTGGAGATGTTGGGCGCCCAGGCCGCTACTCTCCGGGAGACCGCTCAGGCAATGAAGGTGGCAAATCCCATGGACCTGCCCATGCACGCCCGTCAGATGGTTGCCGAAGCCAAGGAGAAGGACAAGCAGATCGACGGTTTGAACGCCAAGCTGGCCCAGAACCGGTTGGACGGCGTGTTCCAGAACGCTCAGGACGTGGAAGGCGTGAAAGTGGTGTACGCTCTGCTTTCCGGCACCGGCAGCGATGCTTTGCGGGCCTTGTGCGATAAGGCCAAGGAGCGTCCGGAAGCCATTGTGGCAGTGTTCGCCGGCGTAAGTGACGGCAAGGCTACTCTGGCAGCTGTGTGCAGCAAACCTGCCCAGGAGAAGGGATTGAAAGCCGGTATCCTGGTAAAAGAAGTGGCCCAGCTTTGCGGCGGTAACGGCGGCGGACGTCCCGATTTCGCCATGGCCGGCGCCAAGGACCAGTCCAAGTTGGACGATGCTCTGGCAGCGGTGCCCGAGCTTGTGAAGAAGCAGATCGGCTGAGAGCCGTTCTTAAAACCATAGAAACCATTTAGAAAGGAGCTTCCTTATGACTGACTGCATTTTCTGTAAAATTGCCAAGGGGCAGATCCCCTCTAAGATCGCCTATGAAGATGAAAACGTGATCGCCTTTTATGACCAGGACCCCCAGGCGCCGGTGCATGTGTTGGTGATCCCCAAGGAGCATATTGCCTCCGCCATGGATATCACCCCGGAGAACAGCCAGATCGTGGCCCAGATTTTCGAGGCCATTCCCAAGATCGCCGAAGATTTGGGCCTGGAAAACGGGTTCCGGGTGGTGAATAACTGCGGCAAGGACGGTATGCAGACGGTGAAGCACCTGCATTTCCATCTGCTGGGAAAACGGCAAATGGGTTGGCCGCCTTTCCCGGCGTAACCAGCGTGACGCTGGACCCGGTTCGCGCCTAGGGCGGCTTGCTTCGCTGCGCGCGGCAAAGGGCGACAGAGCGCGTCCGCGCCGGACAAATTTCGATTGCCAATCCCGGCGTAACCAGCGTGACGCTGGACCCAATTCGCGCCTAGGGCGGCTTGCTCCGCTGCGCGCAGCAAAGGGCGACAGAGCGCGTCCGCGCCGGACAAATTTCGATTGCCAATCCTGGCATAACCAGCGTGACGCTGGACCCGGTTCGCGCCTAGGGCGGCTTGCTCCGCTGCGCGCGGCAAGGGTGACAGAACGCGTCCGCGCCAAACTAAATTTTGGCCGCTTTCCAAGGGGAGAGCGGGAAGGAGAAATTGACAATGGGAGAAGTGTACAAGATGAACATAGCGGGGTGTGAGAGGGAACTTCCCATCTGCCCCATCGACGAGCATATGGATATCGCCGGATTTGTCATGTTCAGCGATGTGGAGATTACCGAGAAAACAGCCAAGGCATTGATGGAAAAATGCCCTGAGCACGATGTGATCGTCACCGCGGAATCCAAGGGTATCCCCCTGGCTTATGAAATGGCCCGCATCGGCTGCCGGAACTATGTGGTGGCCCGGAAGGGCGTGAAAGCCTACATGGAGGACCCCATCCATGTGGAAGTGAAATCCATCACCACCGACCATGTACAGAAGCTGTACCTTTCCAAGGCCGATTGTGAAAACCTGAAGGGCAAGCGTATCCTGATCGTGGATGACGTGATCTCCACAGGAGAATCTCTGGCGGCTATGGAGGAATTGCTCCATACCATCGGCGGCAAAGTGGTGGGTAAAGCCTGCGTGCTGGCAGAAGGCGACGCCAAGGACCGGACGGATATCATCTATCTGGAGCCCCTGCCCCTGTTCTTCAAGTAAACAGTGGTAAGGCCCTTTGCCCTGCTGGGATTTTCCGCGTACGCAGCTTTGGTACTCTGCGTGGCGTTGGGACCTGGAAGCGCCCAGGTCCTGGCTTTGCTGTGCCTGGGTCTGGCTTGCGTGGCGGCTCTCTGCCGTGTGGTGGTAGGAGTAGCCCGGGGAAAAAGGGAATATGCTGAAACAAAAGAGCTTTTGGGAGCCTTCCCAAAGGCTCTTTCTGTTTTCCGGGGACTGTTTTGGGTGGCGGTGGCCTTGGCCGTGGCCGGCCTGTTTTGCGGCATGTGTGCGTTAAACTGGCAGAAAGTGGAGTCCTTGCAGGAGTTGGAAGGCCAGAAATTGCAGATCCGGGGCCAGGTGTTGGAGTATCCGGAGGAACGGTATCACCGGTATTATTACCGCATCCAGGTGGAGGGCCTGGGAAAAGAGGGGGAAGAGATCCAAAAGACAGATCCCTTTGTGCTGCGTCTGTCCGCGGCCTTGCCCTTGGCCTGTGAACCCTATGACTGGGTGGAGTGCGCCGTCACATTTTACGCTTTCGATTCCGGTGGTGGGATCTACTCCACGCTGAATTCCCGTTTGGCCGATGGGTATCAGGCAGGGGGATACCTTTCCCAATATGAGGGCATCCTGGTGGAAGAGACACAAACCGTTTCCCCAGGGAAATTGATTGTGGAGCTGCGGCGCCAGGTGAGCCGGGAGCTGGACCGTTTGCTTCCCCGCAGGGAAGCCGGATTGGTCCAAGCCATGGTGCTTGGGGACGGAAGCGGCATTTCCCAGGAAGATTTGAGCAATTTTCGGCAGTTGGGCGTGTCCCATGTCCTGGTGGTGTCCGGCTTGCACATGACGGTATTGGCGGGATTCCTTCAATTCTTCCTCAAGCGGTTCCCCATTCGGAAAGCAGTGGGAAATCTGCTGACCGGGTTGGCGTTGTTCCTGTTTCTGCTGCTCTCCGGATTCCAGCCTTCCGCTACCCGTGGCGCTGTCATGTTTGGGGTGATCTTGTTGGCGGATTCTTTTGGCCGCAGATCGGATGGGCTGAATTCCCTTGGCCTGGCAGTGCTGGTAGTGTGCGGAGGGAATCCTTTTGCCGGTGGGGATCTGGGTTTCGCCTTGTCGGTGACTGCCACCCTGGGCATTGTACTGCTGTACAGGCCCTTGTACCGGTTTTTCCTGGGGGAACGGCTATCCGGTACCCCGCAAAAACTGTGGCGGCCGGTTGCGTCCTCTCTGGGAGCGACCTCTTCCGCCTTGCTGGGGACTTTCCCGGTGCAGATCACCGTGTTCGGCGGGTTCCCTTTGCTGCTTCCTTTGGCAAACTTTCTCATGGTGTTTCCAAGTACGGCGCTGTTGTACCTCTCCTTTTGCGGGGCGTTTTTGGCGCTTCTTCCTGCCACAGCAGCCTTGGCAGCGCCCTTTGTGTGGGCCGCTGGTTGGGCGGCCAGGCTGATGTTGGGAATGGCCGATTTTCTGGCCCAGTGGAAGGGCACCTTTCTGCCGTTGACCAGTGGCGTGGCCTTAACGGTGACCGTGGGTCTGTTGTTGCTGTTGATGGCAGCGGGATTGACGGGCAAGGACCGGTCTTTGCGGGGTGCCATCGCCGGATGTATGGTGATTTTGGTGGTGTTTGGCGGGTTGTTCCAAGGATGGCTGGACCGGGATACAGGTGTGTTCGCCGTCCCTTATGAGGAGGGAGCCTCCTGTGTGGTGCTGGTCCAAAACGGCAAAGCGGCGGTGTTGTCCATCGGAGGGTATCAGACTGGGGCCGTGAGCCAGATCTTGCAGCGCCATAATGTGACGGAGGTGGAAACCCTGTGTATCCCCAGCGGCGATACAGACGCCCGGGAAGCCGCCGTCCAAGTGCTGAAAGAGTACGGGGCCAATACGTTGGTGATGCCGGAGGACGCCTATGTGGGAAGAGATTTGGAATTGGCAGGAGACGCCTCCCAGTTGGAGTTTCTGGAAGCGGGGGAAAGTTTTCAGGCGTTGGAAGGAGTCACCGCCCAGATCTTGCCCCGGTGGGAAGGACTGCGGCTGACGGTCAACGGCGTAGATACTGTGGTGGAATGGGACACCGCATCCAGCCAAAGCTGCCAGCTTCTGTTTACCAACCAGGCAGGGACCCGGGTAAATTCTTCGTTGTCTGTTTGGCAGACCGATGCTATAATAGGAGAAAACGGCCAAAACTGGACGTTCTCCCAGGAGGGCGTAGTGATTCCCGTGAAGGACGGATGTCTGGCCGTAGAGATCTCCCCGTCGGGGAAGGTGACCGCAAGGAGGGAAAGTTGATGCCCACCGTGGACGAAAACGGATTGAAAAAACAGATGGCTTCCGGAGAGCTGGGAGGCCTTTTCGTGGTGGCGGGAGAGGAAAAATACATGGTGAAGCGGACAGCGCGGCAGCTGATCAAACGGGCTGCCGGGGAAACTTTCCCAGAGTTTAACGACCAAGCGTTCACCGATGAATCCTCCCTGGACAGCATTGGGGATGCGGCCCAGGCCCTGCCCTTTTTTGCGGACCGGAAATGTGTCAGCGTGGCGGACTTTGACGTGGAGACGAAAAATTCCCAGGACCTGGACAAGCTTTACGAGCTGTGGGAGCTTTCTCCGGAAACCACCACCTTGGTGTTTTGGTATCCCACCCTGGATTTTGACGGGAAGCGTTCCGCCAAGTGGAAGAAATTTTTAAAGCAGGCGGAAGAACGGGGGACTGTGGTATTCTGCGAAAGAAGAAGCCAGTCGGAGCTGCTGCGGTTTTTGTCCCGGGAAGCGGAAAAGGCCGGATGTGTCCTTTCCCGGCAAAACGGGTTAAAGCTCATGGAGTACGCTGGCCAGGACCTGACCGCCTTGGGAAACGAGATGGAAAAGCTCTGTGCCTATACTTTGGGCCAGGGACAAGTGGAGATCACCGGAGAAATGATCGAGGAACTGGTGGCAAAATCCATGGAGACCACCGTGTTCCTGTTGGCAAAAGCCCTGGTGGCAGGGGATTATGAAACAGCCTACGGCCTGTTGGACGCCCTGTTTTATCAGCGTGAGGAGCCCATCGCCATTTTGGGGGCGTTGGCTGCCTCCTATTTGGATATGTACCGGGTAAGAGTGGCCCTGGAAAGCGGGTATACCTATGGGGACGCCGCCCAGTATGGGGACTATAAAGGAAAAGATTTCCGCCTGCGCAATGCCCAGCGCAACGCGCGGGGAGTGTCCCCGCACGTGCTGCGGGAGAGCCTCCACCTGCTGCTGGAAGCGGACATGGCGCTGAAGGGTTCCCGCCTGGACCCGCGGATCATATTGGATGAGCTGGTGGCAAAATTGCTGCTTGCCGCCCGGAGGGAACAGGCATGATCCGGGTAAAAGAAGCCATCGTGGTGGAAGGAAAATACGACAAGATCAAGCTTTCCTCGCTGGTGGAAGGTGTTATTATAGAGGTAGGAGGATTCGGTATATTCAAAGACCGGGAAAAGCTCCAGTATCTCCGGACCCTGGCTCAAAAGCGAGGGCTGATCGTCCTCACCGACAGTGACGGCGCAGGATTTCTCATCCGGCACAAACTGTCCTCCTGCATCCCGCCGAACCAGTTGAAACACGCCTACATCCCGGATGTTTTGGGAAAAGAGCGGCGTAAAGCAGCGCCTTCCAAAGAGGGAAAATTGGGGGTAGAGGGCATGGAGCTGTCCGTTTTGCGGCAGGCGTTGGAACGCGCCGGCGCCACCGTAGAGGATTCCCCGAAGGAGAACGGCTCCAAACCCCAAAGCCAGCCCATGCAGCCTATGACCAAGGCGGACCTGTTCCAGTGGGGCCTGGCAGGGAGAGAGGACAGCGCAGCCCGGCGAAAGGAATTGCAGCGGCGGCTGGGATTGCCGGAACGGCTTTCCGCCAATGGGCTTTTGCAGGCGCTGAATGCCCTGTATACCCGGGAGGAGTTGGACGCATTCCTGAAAAAGGAGGAACTGTAACCATGGATCAAACCAAGGAAGCTTTGCAGCGTGCCCAGTTTCGCACCAAGGGCAAGTGGTATCTTGCCCAGGAGGTGGACGCCTTTCTGGAGGAGCTTTCCGTGCGTTTGGAAGAGGACAGTCGGGAGATGGAAGAATTGGACGGGGAAGCTCGAGTGCTGCGAGGGGAAAACGCCCGGTTAAAGCAGGAGCTGGAAACCGCCAAAGAGGCGTTGGAACGCCGGAAGGAACAGTCCGAGGAAGAACGTCAGCGCCGGGTTTGCCGGGAATTGGAGCAGGAGCGGGACGGACTGATAGAAGATATTAAAGCCCTGCGGCGTTTTCGGGAAACCTTCCGTCAGGCGGTCGCTCAGGACGCGGAGCGGCTTATGGAGCAAATGGGAGAACTGGCCTCCCAAAAACTGTTGTGAGGGAAGACCTTGGAAACGAAATTGGAGACAAAACGTCTGCTGCTGCGCCGGGCAAGATTGGCGGATGGGGAAGCCTATCTGCGCATCCGGAATAGCCAGTACGTTTTGCGATATAACGCCATGGAGCCCATCACGTTGGAAAAGGCGTTGGACCAGTTGGCGGAGGACCGGGAGTCCCCGCACGCCTTTTACCTGGAAGACCGGGTTACCAAAAAATTGGTGGGAGGCGCTTGGCTGGCCACAGATTCCCTGCGCTTTGGGGTAGCGGCCTTTGGATTGGAATATTTTTTAGGGGAAGAATTCAGCGGCCGCGGCCTGATGACCGAAGCGTTGCAAGCGCTTTTGGACTTTGCCTTTTTTGTGGAAGGTGCCCAGGTGGTGTCCGCCCGGGTGTTCCGGGAAAACGTAGGGTCCCAAAGAGTGTTGGAAAAGCTGGGATTTTCCAAGGAAGGCGTGCTGAGAAGAGCGGTGAAAGGGTATCAGGGCGTAGTGCATGACGATGTGATTTTTTCGCTGTTGCGGGAGGATTTCCGCCGGCAGCAGGGGGAAATCGGGTCTTGACGAAAGGGGGAAATGTTGTGGATCGGGAGCAGGATATGGAAATGGAACGGAAGCGGCGGCGGATCGACGAGTTTTTGGACTTGTACAAACAGTTGGAAGACGAGCTGGAAGATAAATACCGGAATGCCAGACGCCATTATTCCAGCGTGGTGTTCGAGTTTGTGAAAGACGCGGAAAGCGCTCCCGTGCGGGATAAATTGGAGATTTGCCGGGAGATCCGCAATCTGTTGACCCACAGCGCCAACCTGGATGGGGAACCCATTGTGGAACCGTCCGGCCCGGTGGTGGAGGCCATGCGGGAGGTGCTGGAATATGTGAAACGCCCGGCGTTGGCCATAGAGTTCGCCACCAAAGGGGACCAAGTCATGAAAGCCCACATGCACCAGAAAGTGCTGCGGCTCATGGAAGTGATGGACAAAAACGGCTATTCCCATATTCCTGTTATGCGGGACGGGGAATTCAGCGGTGTGTTCAGCGTAGGCACAGTGTTTCAGTATGTTTTGCGCAGCGGTGGGAAAGGGATCAGCCCAGAGACCACTGTGGCGGACCTGGGAAAACACTTGGATGTGGCGTCCCACATGGAGAATTACGAGTTTGTGTCAAAGGACGCTACCTACATATCCGTGCGCCGGATCTTTGAACGGGTCCGGGGCAAAAATAAGCGTGTGTCCGTAATATTTATCACGGAGCATGGCCGTACCGGAGAGCCCCTGCTGGGGATGCTCACCCCCTGGGACGTTTTAGGCGAACCGGACTAAGTCTGATAATGTGGATAAGAAAAAGCCCTGCGCTCTTTTTACAGAGAGCGCAGGGCTTTTTGTCAGATCCCGAAAACTGCGGATTCTCGCGAAAGAAATGCTCTTCGGAACCGTTCTATTTCTGAGAAAACCTTATTTGGCGTCTTCTTCCCGCAGGAAATCAATGCAGCGCTTGACCTCTTCCAAACCGGTGGGGTCCAGGCCCTCGCTTTCCACGATCATGGGGAAGCCCAGCTCGATAGCTGCTTTCCGAACAGCGGCTACCGGAGCTACGCCCTGGCCCAGAGATTTGCCGTTGCGGTCGCCCATGCCGTCTTTCAGGTGAATCATGCGGATGCGGTCCTTGTGCTCGGTGATGAAGGCCACAGGGTCCTTCTTGGCCACAAAGGTCCAATAGGTGTCCACTTCCAACAGGATGTTGGTGCGGTTGAGCAGCTCCATCTCGGGGATGAGTCCTTCGGCGGTGGGGATGAAGTCCACGTGATGGTTGTGGTAGTGCAGGGAAATGCCCTCAGCCTGGAGACGGGGGATCAAAACATTGACCCGCTCCACCAAAGCGTCGATCTGCTCTTTGGTTTCCTGCTTTACGTAGGGGATGATGATGTCCGTGCAGCCGATGGTCTTGTGATAGGCGATGGTAGCGTCCAGCACGTCGTCCTCCAGCTCTGCCAAAGGAGTGTGGGTGCCGGAAACGCGCAGGCCGAATTCGTCCAGCCAGCTTTTTACGTCCTCAGCGGAGTTGTCCATGAAGCCCGCGAATTCCACAAAGGAATATCCCATAGCGGCAACCTGCTGCAGAGCGCTGCGCATGTCGGTTTTGGTCAGGTCACGAACACTGTACATTTGCAAACCGTATTCCATAATAGTTCCTCCTGTAATCGTTTAGTAAAGTGATGAGAACCCCGCCAAGGGGGCAGGGTTCTCACAATTTGGAAAGGTTGTTTTAAGAATCGACACGCTCCTGGTAACGGTCATAGGCAGCCTGAGTGATCTCAATGGCTTCCTGGATGCCGCTGGTTTCCAGCTCGGCGATGTAAGCGTCCCAATTCTCCTCGATGTCCAGGGCGCCGCTGATGAACTTGGCGGTGTTTTCCTTCACGCAAGTGCTGATGTCAGCATACAGAGCAGCACGGGTGGTGGATTCTTCCTGGGTCAGAGTGACGGAAGGTAAACGCCAATCGTCGCTGGCCTCGCTCCAAACCGTGTAGCACTCCTGGTCTTTCTCGGGTACGCCAGCCAGCTCACGGGTCCAGTCAGACCAGTTGGCAATGCCGGCGGAGGGGCACAGATAGCTGTCAATGGTCTGAGCCAGAGTCCAGCCGTTTTCGTTGTTGGTGATCTTGTCGGTGAAAACGGGCTTGCCGTTATCGTCGAACTCGAAGGTATCGCCCTCAACGCCATAGTTGGCCAGCAGAGCGCCTTCATCGGTGTACAGGTAATCCAGCCAGCGCAGGGCCACTTCCCAGTTCTTGCAGTCAGCGGAGATAGCGGTGTTGCCGGAAGTGTAAGAGTCGCGCAGACGGATGTGGATCTCGTCACCCTCGTTCTTTACGGGAGGATTGACAGGAACCAGATTCATGTTGGGATCCTCGGAAGAGGACTCATACAGGGAAGGCATGGTGTACAGGGCGGCGAAAGCGCCGGTAGCGCCGGTAACCACCTTGGCCATGTCAGCGGTACGCTCGTCAGTGGCCATGAAGTCGGGGTCGATCAGACCCTCGGTGTACCACTGATGCATGATGGTGACGTATTCTTTCCACTCGTCCATGTAAGGCCCGAAGTTAACTTTGCCGGTTTCGTCCAGCTGCCAGTTGTTCAGAACGCCCAGACCGGCAGACATTTCGCCAAATTCGCCGTCACTGCCGCTGAAGTTCAGGATCAGGGGAGCGGTAGCACCCTTCTCATCTTTGAAAGCAGTCAGTACGTCATGCCACTGGTCGAAGGTCTCAGGCACGTCCATGCCCAGATCGTCCAGCCAGTCCTGACGCATCCACAGGCCCAGCCAGGGACCCTGCTTGGACTGACGCAGCTCATACACAGCGCCCATACGGCCGGAGTCGGTGATGGACAGCAGTTCGTAGTTGATGTCGGAAGTACGGATCTTGTTGTAGTTAGGCATGTACTCAGGGATCTTGTCGGTCAGATCCATGAAGTAGCCGTCGTCAATAGCGGCGTCCACGCCCTCAGCGTAGTAGGATGCGCCCACGTAGATCAGGTCGGACAGGTTGCCGGAAGCGATCATCAGGTTGAAGTTGGTCTGATAGTCAGCGCTGGAAACAGTTTCAAATTCCAGATGGACACCGGTGCGGGCTTCCATTTCCTGGTAGAACTCGTTGTCGTTCCAGTCGTTGGTGATGATAGCAGCGTTGGTATCATCCGCGTTGAAATAAGTCAGAGTGACAGGCTCGTCCACGATGGGAAGCTTGAACTCGCCGGGTTCGGCAGTCTCGCCGGTTTCGCCCTCGGAAGCGCTGTCGTCGGTGCCGCTCTCGGTGGTGGCGGAAGTCGTGCCGGAAGTGCCCTCGTCGGCCTTGTTGCCGCAAGCGCCCAGAGACAGGACCATGGCCATAACCAGCAGCAGAGCAACCAGTTTTTTGGCGTTTTTCATGTTGGTTTCCTCCTATATGGGTTTGTTGATCGCGTCCCCTCGGGGGAACGCTGTGGCAAAAGCGCGGGCGCGCTTGTTGCTTCAAAGGTGAAAGTGGATTACCCCTTGATGGCGCCGATCATAACGCCGGACTCGAAGTATTTCTGGATGAAGGGGTAGAAGATGAACATGGGCACCGTGGACACAATGATGGTGCAATACTTGGTGAGCTGCTTGTACAGCACGGCGTCGCCGGATTCTCCGGAAGCCAAAATACTCACATCCACGTTGGCGTTGCTGCTGTTGACGTCCACCAGAAGCTCCTTGAGGATCAGCTGCAAGGGCTTTTTGTCAGGGGAACGGAGATAGATCATGGCGTTGAACCAGCTGTTCCAGTTGCCGATGACGTAGTACAGAATGATGGTGGCCAGCGTGGCCTTGATCAGGGGAAGCATAATCTTGAACAGAATGGTGAACCGGCCGGCGCCGTCCAGCATGGCGGATTCTTCCAAGCTGTCAGGCACGTTCTGCATGGCGGTGCGCACCAGAATCAGATAGAAGGCGCTCATGCAGTTGGGCAGGATCAAAGCCCAGCGGCTGTCGTACATGCCCAGGTTCTGGGTGACCAGGATGTACAGGGTGACAATACCTCCGGAGAACAGCATGGTGAAGGAAATGATCAGCATCAAAGGATTGGCCCAGATGAAGTCCTTCCGAGAAAGGGCATAGGCGGCCATAACGGTGAGGAACATACCCAGAGCCGTGGTGCCGATAACATAGATGAAAGTGTTCAAATAGCCGGTCCAAATGTTGTTGTCGGCGAACACAAGCTTATAGCCGGTGAGGTTGAAGTCCTGCACGTGCCAGATCATTCCGGACTGGTTCATAACCCAGCTGGCGTTGGAGAAGGACGCACAAAAGACATGCCATACAGGCAGAATACATACGATCATAATTGCGGCGAAAAACAGGCAATTCACAACATTGAAGATCCTGCTTCCCACATTTTTGCTTTTGACCATTGCCATTGAAAATCTCTCCTTTCCCTTTTAATTAGAACAGACCGGTTTCCGTGTACTTTTTGCTGAAGGCGTTGGCAATCAGGAGCAAAACGAAGTTGATGACGGAGTTAAACAGAGAAACAGCGGTGGAATAACCGTAGTTCATTTCCTGAATACCTTTGCGGTAAATGAAGCTGGAAAGGATGTCGGCTGTTTCGTACACCTGGGGGTTATACAGCAGAATGGTCTTTTCATAGCCCACAGAAAGCATCTGGCCGATACGCAGGATGAGCATGATCATAATGGTATCGATAATGCCGGGAATGGTGACCCGCAGAATGCGCTGGAAGCGGTTGGCGCCGTCCATTTCAGCGGCTTCATAGAGGGTCTGGTCAATGCCCGAAAGAGCGGCCACATAAATAATGGCGTTAAAGCCCAAGTCTTTCCACAGGTCCGATAGGACGTAGATGGGCCGCCAGTTTGTGGGGTTACCCAGCAGGTTTTCCGTGTTGCCGGTGAAAAGGCCCACCAAAGCGGCAATGGGACCGGTGGTGGAGCAGAAATCCACGATGATACCAGCCATAACTACCATGGAAACAAAGTAAGGCATGTAAGAAACGGTCTGTACCAATCTCTTATAGTATTTGTTGCGCAGTTCGTTAAGCAACAAAGCAAAGACAATGGTGAGGGGGAATTCGATACAAATTTGCAGACCGCTGAGGATCAGCGTGTTGCGGATGGTACGCCAGCAGTAGGCGGAGTTGAAGAAATCGGCGAAGTTTTCCAGTCCCACAAAAGGAGATCCGAAAATGCCCAGTTTGGGTTTGAAGTCTTCAAAAGCCATCCACAAGCCGCCCATGGGGATGTAGTGGAACAGAATGAAAAACGCCAGCGTGGGCAGGACCATCACTAGCAGGGGCCAGTTCCGGATGGTGTTTTTCTTAATGTTTTCCCACGTGTACTTTCGGGGCTTCCGAACGGTAATGGCAGGGTTCGAAAGATACGCCGGGGTCTTACGCATACGCAGTTCTACCTCTCTTCCGCTGAAAGTTTCTTTCACAGCTTTTGAAATTTTGAGAATGTAAAATTGCATTTGGCTTATTGCTTTAAATCTCTAAAATCACAAGCTGCGAAATAACCGGCATCCAGTGCCGGCAGTCAAAAATGATAGAACTATTGTATCGAGACTTTGAATAAATTGTAAACAGCCAAAATTATGCCCCGCCCGGTTTCACAAAAATTTGACATACCCAAAGGGGTGAAAAGCCTAGAATTTTCGCGAAATCTGGCGGGGCAAAAAATGGTAATACCCGTATTCTGTTACTTTTTGTCCACAAACTGGCCGGGCGTGCTGCCCTCGTAGCGCTTGAAAGCCCGGATAAGCGCCCGGGAATCTCCATAGCCTGTAAGTTCGGCAGTTTCCCGCACGGTTTTGCCTTCTTTGAGCAGGCGTTTAGCAGCTTCCAGACGGACAGTATGCAGTTCTTCCAGCAATCCATGTCCGGTGAGGTCTTTGTATTGATGGCTGAGCGTGGAAAGATTTCGGTTCAGCCGGTCGGCGATCAGGGACACATTGAGGAAGGGGTCCTGATAATTTTTCCGGATAAATTCCTGTACCTGGTTTACTAACAGACTGCCCTTTTCCTCAGGCTTGGAAGATTGATCCTGTAACTTCAAATGTTGGACCAATTCCAGCAGCCCTTTTTCCATGTCCTCCGCTGTGTCGGCGGACATCACATTTACAGAGCGGCTCCGGTCCTCCTCTTCCAAATAGGGGAGCATGGCCTCTATAACGCTGGCACAGCGATGGCGGATAAGCTCGATGGGCAGGGTGTTGTTTAAAATGTCCTCTTGAAGAATGGTGTCCAGTGGTTTCTGAATCTTTTCCATTTTCCCCGTGGTTAGGGCGTTGAGAAATTGTTTGCGGTGGAGGGGGAAATCCTTGAAGTAGCCGGGATATTCCAGCAGATCCCGAGCCAGCCAAACGCCGGGTTCCCGCGTCTGTTTCCAGAAGTTATCCCGTCCACAGGCGCGCTTGACCCAGCTCCAGGCATCGGAAGCGTCTTCCAATCGTGTGCATATGTCGCTGACATAGCAAACCAGGGGATACCCCACTTCCATTTGTACCAAATCGGCTTGTTGACGGATGCAGTCCATCTCTACGGAGTTTTGGACCAACACCACCACCGTATTGGCGCCGATGGTCAGGCACACACCGTCTTCCCGGTCCAAAAATACGCGTTCCAGGGCTTTGTAGAGGGTTTCCACCCTGTTGTGACCCTGGGGAACGGCGTCCTCCTGTTCCTTTGGGACAACAGGATCTTTCGTCTCAGCAGGGGAGAACACCAACAGTCTGTAGGGTTGGTTTTCTTCCAAATACCGGGAAAGGCAGGAAGAATCCTGGGTAAAGCCCAGCAAGTACCGCCAAATGGTCAAGTCGTTGTTCCGTTCTTCCGATTCCAGCACTTGTTCCATGAGACGATCTTTTTCCTGGGCAAAATCCACCAGGGCTTGGGAGAATTCTTCCAAAGAGCGGTATTCTTCCCCGCTTTTCCCCGTGGATTTTTCCACCAGGGGAATCACTTGCTGAATGGGGGACCAGGTTCTCCGGCTCAAGTAAACCGCAAGAATGATGCCGGTGACAATCACCAGAACAAGCTCCGCCAGCAACTGCCACAGAAGGGATTGCAAGGTGTTGAAATACACACTGTACAGTGTGAGAAGGCCGTAGCGAAGGTTGCTGACGCTTTGGACAGAATCAATGGAGTACAGCCATGTTGTTCCGGAAAGCTGGATTTTCCCTTGAGTGGATTGGGATTTTTCCAACTGCTGGGAAGTCTGCTGGGCGTAGACGCCCCCACAGAAAGGAGTCCCGTCCGCTTCCAGCACGATCATTTTTGCCGTGTCCGTATTGATATAGGTTTCTTCCTGATCCAACTGGATGATAATGCCCAGGGAAGCGTTTAAAGTTTTGTAATTGCTGTCGTAGCAATTTTTGGAAACAAGTAAATACCCGCCGTTAGAGTCCTCTCGGTGAATAATCTGTACGTTGTTGTTTACGCCGCTCTGTTCCAAATCGCTTAAGAGAACGTTGTAATTCAGGTGTAGGTCCCAAGTGGATAAATCCGCCAATTCCGGGTGATACGTGCTTTTATTGGATACAAAATAGCCGTTTTTGGGGAAGTAGGCAAAACTGCATACATAGGAAGCACGTTTTTCACTGGCAATGGCCAGCACTTGGATGATCTCCCGCATAGCGTAAAGGTCTTGTGCATCCAAAGATTGGCGAAGGGCAAGATTTTGCAGTAATCCGTTTTGGGAAAGAATGTCCAGTGTATTGGAAGCGTCCGCCAAACAGCTTTCCAAAGTGGTTTGGGCAGTATGTAGAGAGGTACCCTGATCTTTAATAACTGTTTCTTGGGCTTCCTGCTGCATGTTCAGGGCAATCAGTATAGAAAAGGCCAGAGGAATCAGGCAGACGCAAAGATAAGAAGCCAAAATCCGCCGATACAGTTTCATCCCAAACTACCCCTTTTCTAATGTATAATACATATTACCCTTTTTTGGTGAATTAAAAAAGTATATCACAAAATATTGCACAAAACAACATTGACCCAAAAATTCCTGGTTCCAGTATTATCCATATAACACAAAACACTCTTTGAAACCAAGCCAAAGAGTGTTTTGTGTTTCCATTCGTAAAACGTATAGGATCCGATAAAAGATAAGTATTAGACATTCTTGCTTTCCAGTTTTATACTGAAGGTGGAACATTGGACAAGAGGCATTCCCACTGCACATACCGGCTGGGGAAAGGCTCTTTCCGTAAAGAGAATGAAAAACGCGGCAAGGAGGAAAGCATATGAAAACACTTGTGGCATATTTTTCGGCCAGCGGCACTACCCGGCGGGTAGCGGAAAATTTGGCAGCGGCAACAGGAAGCGGTTTGTATGAGATCCGGCCGGCCCAACCTTATACCGCCGCGGACCTGAACTGGCAAAATAAGAATTCCCGCAGTTCCCTGGAAATGAACGGACTTGCGGCAGATCCTGCCTTGGTGGACCAAAAGGCGCCAATCGCAGAGTATGAGCGGATCTTTTTGGGGTTCCCCATATGGTGGTATACCGCGCCGACTGTGATCCACAGTTTTTTGAAAAGCTACGATTTTTCCGGGAAAGAGATCGTGTTGTTTGCCACCTCCGGAGGCAGTGGTTTGGGGAGAACCGCCAGCGAGCTGGCAGCCATTTGTCCAGGTGCCAAGGTGGTGGATGGACGCTTGTTCAATGGACGTCCCACCCGGGAAGAGTTAAAAGCATGGGCGGAAAGCGTTTAAAGAAAGATAGATAATGAAAGGATGGAGTACCATGGATCGGAAAAATAGAACAGAAGAGAAAATGCAGGAGCTCTTTCATTGTCCCGCTGCCGGGGAAGAGGGGACGGACCCGGAATTCATGCAGATTTTGCAGGGCTTTATTTTTGGCGACGTGTGTTATACCGGCAGTTTGGACAATCGGATGCGGGAGATGGTGACCGTCACAGTCCTTACGGTGTTGAATACGCTGCCCCAGTTGAAAGCCCATGTCCAAGCAAGTTTGAACGCTGGATGCACGCCGGTGGAGATTCGGGAAGTCATTTACCAGTGCGCTCCCTTTATCGGATTCCCCAAGACGCTCAATGGCATCAGCACCATGAATGAAGTGTTTGCGGAGAACGGGATTCAACTTCCCCTGCCGAAACAGGGCACATTGAACTCCCCGGAAGAGCGGTATGAAAAGGGGCTGGAAATCCAGGCGCCGCTCTATGGTGCGGAGATTGCGGACCGCTACACCTATCTCCCCGGTGAGTTTGCGCAAGCGGTACCCCGATTTTTGACCGAGCTGTGTTTTGGAGATTTCAACACGCGTACAGGCTTGGACGGAAAAACTCGGGAATTGCTCACGGTGGTATTGCTGGCTGCTTTGGGCGGCGCGGAAGTGCAAGTAAAAAGCCATGTGTACGGCGCTTTGAAAATGGGAAACACCAAGGAAGAGGTGGTGTGTGCCCTGGTACACGCCAGTGGTTATATGGGGATCCCCCGTTTGTTTAACGCGTTGAACGCTTGCAAAGAGCTGTTGGCGCAGGAATAATTTGACGGAGCAAAATTTAGTAGAGTAAAAATAGGTTGTTTCTGGCGGCTTTCATTTTCCTAAGGCCGCCAGAACACTTTGTGGCCTCAGGATCGCTGAGACTTCCAAATCTATTTTATAAGCCGCAAGGATGGTATCAACACACTAGCAGTGCCTTTATACATCGAAGTGCAGTTATGAGGATCACATGCTTTTTTCTCTTTGGTAGAGTATGGTGCGTGTGGGCACGAAAGCTACAAGAGTGCTGTGTTCTAAACAAATTTCCGCTTAGTGGATCGTCTACGGTGTCAAAGTAGGTTAATTACGTGATTTTCACCTTGTTGGTCTTTCGAAAGCCAAGAAAATAATCCCACCATATTTCTAAAATATATCAATCGAGAGGGAAACTGCCGTGCAGATTCCCTCTCTAGTTTTATGCTTCACAAGGCGGGGGAAGAGATATACATCAATTTCTGATGGGACATTTAATGGCTTCTGTGGGAGAGAACTAACCGCAACATCTGGGGAGTAGAATCCAGTTGGCAATGAAACTCATCGCCGTTTAATCGGCGGCCGGGAACCCATCTGCCGTTTTCATAATGCCCTTCGGTGATAGATACCACATCTACCCAGCCGGGATCCTTCTTCTTGACCAGAGGTTTAACACGGTAGTTCATGCCACACAGGAGGAACTCATCCGGGGAGAGTTGGAGGATCAATCCCCCAGCTTTGGGGGATTCCCCACGATGGGGAAGATATTTGATTTCAAAATTATACCGGTCGAAAAGAAGCAATGTGCCACTTTCCCTTTCACAGCGGGTAAAGCCCTGCAGCGTGGGAGTTAACCGGTATTCGATTAACAAATCTTGAATACTTTGGAGCAGAGCGTAGCATTTTCCCAGGAACTCCCCCGCTCGGTAGTGGTCAAAAGCTTCCGGCGCAATATTCAGTTCTTCCATCAGACTGGCGGGAAGCTGGGTACGTTGGTTTTGGGCTAAGCTCTCAATAGCAAAAGGCGAAAAGCCTAGAGCGCCCAGCTGGCCGAAAGCGGCAAACACATTGGAGGCTGAATCCATAGAAGGCCTGGCTTCCGGAATAAATAGAGGGTTGCCGTCTTTAGCGTATTCCTGACAGACAGAAACAAAGTCAGTAACATAGATGTCTGGAGCAAACAAATCAATAGATGGGGCCAATGCTTTCCATTGATCTATCACCTTGGCCACAGGACCCCCACAAGGATAAGTGCCGGGAGTCCAAGGATATTGCTCCAACCATGCGTTGACATACAAGGGCAGGGGATATTCCTTTTTACCTGCAGCGGCAATTTGTTCTACGGCTTTGGCGTAGTGATATACCATGAACCGTTCAGGACCATCCTCTCCAAAGGCCTCTTCCCAAGTGCCAAAAAGTTGGTACAAAGTCTCCATTTCTTGGGGAATGGGTTCTTTGTAGGCAATTTCCGCCTGCGGACTGAAGTCCCGACAGTCTCCCAGAAGTCCCATTTCGTTTTCCACCTGAACCATAATTACCGTGTGTTCGGTATCCGTGTCTCGCAGATGACTTAACAAAGCCCGAAAAGCCTGGGAGTCCCGATTTATGCCCGCTTGACACAAAGGAGAGATGGCGTCTACTGTTTGGCCGTTGCGGGTGCGCATCAGAAAGTAGGTGTCACGATCTCGTTTTATCCAAGCGGGAACATAGGTGCTGATTCCATTTTTCCACAGGCCAAACCATAAAAAAATCAGCTTAACGCCTTCTCTTTCAGCTTGAGATATAATGCCGTCAGGAAGAGTGAAATCATACTCACCAGGCTGGGGCTCCAGAAACTCCCAAGAAATCGGAACAATTAGGCTGTTTAAATGCAGGCTGCGGATATTGGGCCAGACCTGTTCCTCCATGTAGGAGAGACTGGATGCGCTGGAGTTGTGGGTTTCTCCGCTAAAAAGCAATATGGGCTTGCCGTCTACGAATAAGATCGGTTTTTCTTGGTAAAGAGAAATTGATGGAAGCATGATAAAACTCCTCCTTGTAAAAAATGAAATCCATGAAATCTTGTAAAACCTAAGATTGTGAGGGTGAACTTGTTTTCAGTATAGCACAGTTTCTCTACAGTTTACAAATGTAGACGCAAGAAGGACAGTGTGATATCATATAAATAAGGTTAAGCGAAACGGAGGAGACAGTTTATGAAAGCTTTGTTGGTCAATGGAAGTCCTCGAGTGGGAGGGAATACCTCTTTAGCCTTGAGTGAAATGGAGAAGATTTTTCATGAAGAGGGGATAGAGACGGAGACTGTGCAAGTGGGGAACAAATCGATTCGAGGTTGTGTGGCTTGTCTTTCTTGTGTGCAAAAGGGAAAGTGTGTCTTTGACGACCTAGTTAATGAAATAGCCCCCAAATTTGAACAGGCACAGGGGTTGGTGGTTGCTAGCCCAGTATATTACGCATCTGCTAACGGAACACTCATTTCTTTTTTGGACCGATTATTTTACAGTACGTCCTTTGATAAGACCATGAAGGTGGGTGCTGCTATTGGTGTAGCTCGACGTGGAGGAGTCTCTGCCACCTATGATGAGTTGAATAAATACTTTGCTATTTCTGGAATGCCAATTGCCACGGGACAGTACTGGAATGCCGTCTATGGTGCTGCTAAGGGGGAGTCTGTCCAAGATGCGGAGGGAATGCAGACTATGCGTACCTTGGCCCGAAATATGGCTTTTTTGATGAAGGCGATCGCTTTGGGAAAAGAGCGGTATGGTGAACCGGAACGGGAGCCTTTCCAGCGGACTAATTTTATACGATAAAGAGCAAGACTAGGTAGAGAAGAAGCAAAAATATAATGAAAAGCTAAGGCCGGGATTATTCCCGGCCTTAATTTTTAAGGTGGCTTAGCGGTTATTCAGACTTTTGTGACACCCAACATAACGCTTGACGCAGGCAAACGGATAGGTGATCTCATTTGAACAATAAATCCTTCCGTCAGAGGAAAGAAATTCAAAAGGCTCTATTTGCGTTTGGTAAGAGAGCGAAGAAGTTGCGCTAGGCGGTGCTCAATCCTTGCCTGGGCTTGAAGTTTCGCCAACACTGTTAGCATCAGGAATAGGTTTGTAATCCAGCGATTCGCCCACGGGTTCCGCAAGATTGGTCCATAGGAAAGCATTATATTCCTCATTTGAAATTCCCGTTTCAATCCCATCTCTTATTAGGACATAACGAATCAATCCCGGGCCACCAGTATCATTTTCTTTTACCATGATTCGAAAATTTTCATCCAATTGATTGCCATTTACAATCCAAAATCCAGACGTCTGACCTATGGAAGGTTTATTCTCCTCGGAAAAGCAAATCGCGTTGTACTGAGGATAATATGATGGCTTACCGTATACTTGCATAACGTATCCGGTGTAACTATCGACTAAATAATTGTCCGGACATGCAAGGGCAATCACCGAACCCGTTTCTTCATCGTAGGTAAACACGGCGAAATTTCCGTATTGATAATCTCCCTTTCCGTAAAGGATCATTTCCTCAATACCATTGGAATCAATATCCACAAGAGCATACTCACTAGGAGTTCCATTTTCCCAGTCACTAATATAAGGTTGATATTCACGGTTGGCCAGATATTTTCTATAGATTTGTTCCATCCCCGAATATTCTGATTCTATTGATTGAGGCTCATTTTCTGACACTGCAGAAACAGGACCAAACTGAAATAAAGTGCATCCCTGCCTCAGATTGAACCGAACGCCCGTTTACTTCATATTCTACCTGGATAGATTCTATAGATTTGTCTGCACGAAATGTAACTGAAATAACAGCCTTATCAACACCGCACCATTGCTCGTTATATGTAGGTTCTTCTTCCAACTTGTACCAGTTGATCCCATAGTTGTCAGGCTGGATATTGTTCAAAATCCCGCAATTCTTCTCCGTGATAGAATCACCATTATAAATCAAGCTGAACGATTTTCCGCTACTTGACGTGGTGATTTCAGAAACCGATTCCAGCGCTTCTTCCGGAGGCAAATCTAATTCAAGCAGATAACGAGGAATAATTTGGTCTGTCGGTTGCCCCTTATATGTGGGAGTTTCCCAGCCATTTTCGTCGTAAGTAAACAAATACTCATTTGTGGGATTTTCTTGATCACCGTAATATTCTCTATATGTTCCTTCTCCAGACATTGTATAATAATCATATTCGGTTATTTCCATTTCCTGAGAAAAACGAATGTCGAAATGATTTATAAAGTCAGTACTCATTTTTCCAGTTTTTGTAACTGTAAAACTAGCACCACGAAGGTTTGAAAGAGCCTGATTATATGTTTCCACCGGGTCGGTAATCTGAATTGCCTTAACATCTTCCGGATACTTATCCCATTTATCATATTGATAGTCTACTGTATCTCCAATTATCTCTGTAGAACAGCCTTGCAGGAATAGGAGTGCCTCGAGAGTCTTGACATTATTCTTTTGTAACCTTTTCGCAACCTCCGGTGTACAAATATTGTTCTCTACCATGAGATATCTGGCGCAAAATGATGCCTGCAAAGAGAACAACAACGTATTTTTCATTGCAGAGAGTATCTCTTCTGTGGGACCATCAGAAGTTAACCGATCTCTTTGGATTAGAAACTCGTTTCTGCATAGAAAATCCAGGTTTACACAGTGGGTTGCCTTCATAAGAGCGTTATTTTGATCTATCTTTTCGGACATACCCGGAAGCAATGATGTGATGGTTGTGGCAGCTTCTATAATTGCCAATGGCGTAAGCTGAGAAGCTACAGAAGCTCCATATTGTGACAATGTTTCTGCTACCTGCGTCAACACGCTTTCTGCTCCGCCGTCCAAAAGTGTTTGCAGGTGCTGGGCTGCGGTTTTTATAGGTTTCAAATCGGGTGTGTTGAAAACTGATTACGGACGATTCTGTAAAAACACATTCTTTAATAGGTTAACTTCAGACTCTGCGATCTGCTGGTAGGTGAGATAATTGTCGAAAGCTTCTAGCAAGATTCCAGCATGGTCTATGAACGTTGAGGATGCATTATAAACTTTCGCTAAATCCTCAACGCCAAACAACTCCATCATATTATTCACAATACTGTCAACGTCTCCGTGAAGAGACAGCACTTCATAATCCATAGAATCCGTTATGCTGGAATCCACCTTAGAGAAACACGAGAGGATTTCAATCATTGTGTCCTGATACTGTTCTTCTGTGACATTCAAAACATCATCGTTCCACCAGGAAAAGAGACTATCTGTCACAAAGTGGCTACTATAATCCATCAGCAATGAAGTGATGGAGCTAAGTTGATTGTACACCAATATGTCGTCTTCCGTTAAATTGGTATCCACATCGGACCAGCAAAATAGGCTAGTTGGATTTTTTATTACCATAGCATAGGCATCCAAGACCGTATAAGGCCGGTAGATAACTAATGGGGTCTGTGCAGTAGGATCCACCTTCATTTTCGCATTTATAGCGGCAAGAGTATGATCTAGTGACACAAGTATATCTTTGTTGTTTGTCTGCAGTGAAGGTATGTTCCATGTTCTATCTCCCAAAAACGCACTGACTTCTTTTAGTGCGGATGTTTGAGTGTCAAACGCAAAAGCGTGGGTATTTCCAGTAATTTTCTCCTTAAAAATCAATAGTATTTCATTACCAGATTCTGCAACAGCGTACTGCGCCCCTGTTACTTCCGCAATTGTTTTCAGGGAAACATACAGTGTATTATCACTGATTTCGCCATGCACCACGGTATCGACTACTGTATTGCCAAATATCGTTTGGCAAGGTATATCTACGCTCTGTGGTTCTGAAGCCCTTACTTGGAATGTGCAGGACGAAACTAATAACAAAACAGCCAACACAAAAGAAATCAGCTTTTTCATTCTAGCTCAGCTCCTTTCAGGGATTCATAGGCGCTTTCCTGCTTTTCGGTAAAGAATTCCAGAGCCCCACCTGTTAGGGCGTTGTACAGATTTTCGTCAGCAAGCAGAGATATTTTTCCTTCTCTTTTTACAAAGATTAACTGAGTTGAAATTTCTATAGTATGGTACTCCTCGTCCAATTCTGCTTGCAGCCAATGAAGAAAGTCTGTATCCACCACTTCTAGGTCAACATACTTTTTGGAAAGTGCGACAATATCAGGAACCGTAAACCTAACTGTAGCGATATGATTTTCATCCTGTACATTTACTTCATCAATCTCAAAAGAAATGGATGCAAGGATTTTCTTAGATGTCTCTCCACCGGCTAAAAAACCAATCTGGTTGCCCTCTGCGTCAATAAGGCTTACGTCATCTTGCCCTGAAAGAGCATCGGTTAGTATCTCTTCATAAACGTTCTTTCCAACCAGCACGTTCGACAATACAGGTATAGAGATCACGTTGGTAACTATAAGTGCCCCAATGGATCCAATGACAGCCACGAGAAATCCCAGCAGCAGGATAACCAGCCGTTTTCTCCGGGCCGAAAACGCTTTAGCATTGTTCTTTCGTTCGCATGTATTTATTATCCTACCCTTGCCAGATTTTGTAGAGGCGGCCAACCCACATTTTGGGCATAAGTTAGTTTTCTCACTTAATTTTGTACCGCATTTCCCGCAAAATTTTGCCATCCCATACCCTCCATATTTCTATTGAAAGTATATAAGCCAAATTAACCCCATTTCTGGCATCAATCTGGCTTAAACACTAAAAATTATTTTTCAGTTAGATGTGCGATCCTTTGGAGTGTTCTCAATATCAGCAATCTTGCGCATCTCATGGTGTCCATCTGATTCGAGAACTCCATATATTGCCCTTTGGTCTTTACTCATCAGATGAGTACCATCTTGTCCCATAATGGACACGCCGAAAAATCAGGTCAGGCTCTCGGAAACATCTACAGGTACACCATCATTGTCAAAAAGATCATACTTGTTTAGCAGTGTATCATGATAAGCAAAGAGATTGTGATCCCCTGCTGTTTCACGGTCAATCGGTAAATATACGCTTCCCTCATAACTTGATGAAAGTATCCCATCGCTAGAAGGAATACCATACTGACCCAAGGCATCAATGATTTTAGAATGTGCTGACCCACCACCACTGGGCCTAGATGAGGAAGAAAACCCGCCTGGATTGCATATAACCGTCCTATGACAAAGTAAGCATTTGTTATCTTGGAATCTTCCGCCGAAATTGGCCCGTTCAAGCGAGTGATATCTAAAAAGTCTCTTGCTTACTGTATTGCTTTCGCGGTAGTTTCCGTAGCTTTTTTACTCAGGTTATCCCAAATTATATATCCGAATCTCTCGAGAAATTTTCAAAATGGCAATTTTGACGGTGGTTTTTATATCAATCAATATACTATATTTCACTATTAATTTCAACATATTAAAATATATTTTTAGTAATATATAGATTTATTTTATTAATCATAATCATAGGTTAAGATTTCTATTAAAAATCCGAATTATGATGGTTTTCCCTTTTCGAACATGGGAGGCTGCTCTTGATTAGGTGGCTGGAACTTCTCCCGGATGCTTTCACCAAGATTTTCTTTCCGGTGTACGGCACAGCCGGTTGGGGGAGCTTTCCACCGTTGTCATCGGCTACCGCAAAAATCTCCCGGTACAGCTGCCGGACGATCAACGAATGCAAAACTTCGAGGGATCTTCTTCGGCATCCACCGCCGTGTCGAAGAAGATCAGCTGCTCCATTTCCGAATAATGCCACGGTTTGACCCACTACTTTCGCCTTAATGATCACGTTGTACATTCCCGATAATCCGGCGATTATCGCTAGGATTCCGAACATGGTTCCCTCAGCGATGATTAGTTGAGCAATAGGTTCCATGAAATTTCATTCCTTCCAGTTTTCAAAAATTTTTGAAGCCTGGATGCGGTCAGTTTCCGGGGGATTCAGCTGGTAATAGGAGCACCGTTCAGCACCGACTGAGCCGGCAGGCAAGATATGATGTTTTATAAACCGCTCAAAAAGTTGGTCGGTTGGGTTGGCGGTAAAAAGGAGCAGGGGTGTCACTCCTTCCTGGAAATAAAAAAGAACGAAACCTGTTTTTCATCAGATTCCGCTCTGGGTTTGATAAATCTTTTAGTGTGGAAACAAAAGCAAAAGTCGAAAATATTTTTTTCAATTCCCTAAAGTAAGAGGCGGCATCATTCAAAAAAGCGTCACGCCGTGACGGGCCTTTTTTGGTCCTGAAAACATGAAAAATCCCGGAATTTCAGGGTTTTTCGGCTTTGTTTTATTTTGTGCTAATAGGCTATACTGAGCAAAAAAACTACGTCATAATGCGAGCAACAAAAATCGCGAACCCCGCCAAGGTGAGATTCGCAACTTGGGAGCGGCAGTTTGCCGTTGTGCTGGCTGGACAAAAAAAGAAACGCACTCCACAAAGTGAAGTGCGCGTCTTGGATGCAGCGTCACGCTGCTGGAGCGGGCAAAGGGAATCGAACCCTCATATTCAGCTTGGGAAGCTGATGTTCTGCCACTGAACTATGCCCGCATCAATTTGGAATGCTCAAATATTATACCTCCTGAGGAAGAAAAAGTCAATGCAGTGAAAGAAAAAACTTCCCGACAGATGGGTTCCACCAGCTGTGATAAGTGAACATAATTCACTATAAATCACGAATTTTGTAGAATCTATGGCTTTTTTGTCGAAACTATTATATAATACATTTCGCACCTTGAGGGGTGCGCCTTTTTCAGGGGTTATGCGCCCAAGATCAGGTTATGATAAAAGCACGAATATGACCTTGGGTCGAACCAAAAAGGAAGTAAAATGGGAGTAGTTTCATGGCAAAAGGTTTCGGTGGAACGAATAGCTTTTTGGCGGAACGGTTGCGGCAGGCTCGATTGAAAGCGGGATATTCGCAACAGAATATTGCCGATGCTTTGAACATGAACCGTGCTACTTACACCTATTATGAAACCGGGAAAACTTCTCCGGATCCAGTGACATTGGGGAAAATTGCGCGGATCTTTGGTGCTCCTATTGAGTTTTTCTTTGAAGATGAGGACGAGGAAAATTCGCCGGTCATTTTGACAGATCGGGAACGCTGTCCGAAAAAGGCATTTCCTGACCCAGAAAGAATCGGGGAACTGGCACCTGATGAAAAGAAATTGATTGCCTTGTTGCGTGCTTCGCAGAAAGTTTCTGCGGAAGATGCAGTGGATTGGGTGCGCAGGCAGCTGGAAAACCAGCAAGGGAATTAAAATGGTTTTCGACAAGATTCTCTTTTTTTCGCAAAGAGAATCGGCTATACTAGATGTCAGTTTTGACAGATAGCATTTTATGTGGTAAAATAGTTTGTGTTCGCTAGTACGTTTTAAAAGATGATTTCCGCATTCCGCGGTTTTCATATATATTTGCGCACGTAGCTCAGCTGGATAGAGTGACAGACTCCGACTCTGTAGGCCGCTGGTTCGAATCCAGTCGTGCGCACCAAACACGGCTAAGGGATTTTTCCTTTAGCCGTGTTCATTTTTTATTTAATGATGAAATCATCTCAAAGAGAAGTCGAAAATATGGGGTGTTTTATTTCATGGGCAAAAGCAGACAAACAAGCTCTTTTAAAGAAAAAAAGCCTTACTGTTGTCGCATTATCTTACTTGCGCTAGGCTTTATTTTGGTTTGTATTTTGGGGATTCCTGCAGGAATTAATTGGCTTTTTAAACAGAGCGCTTTTTGTTATTTTTTCCAGGCAGAATGGAATGCCGGAGATGCACTATCGTTTTATGGTGCGATGTTGGCAGCGGCGTCCACTATAGTGGGGGTTTTTCTTTCAGTTCAGGCGGCCCAAAGAAGCTACCGTGAAGACGAAAAAAAGCGAGTTTGTCCTTATTTAGCAATCACCCATTTTAAATCAAAAAGTCGAATCGTTTTATTAGGCGGATACGAAGATAAAAAGGAAAAATCTGAGCTTTATCAGGAATTCAAGCTTCAGCGGGTATACATTGTTGTAGAAAAAGATAAAGTAAGTTTTATAGATCAGTTATCCGAGGGGCAAAGAACAATTGTCGAAAAAGCGGGCTTTTTCTGGAAACCTGAAGGTAAGGGCCGTTATGTACCCTCATTTAAGGATTATCTATCCATGCCATGCCAAATTGACAATGTAGGTAGAGGTGCTGCTTTAAATTCTCAACTCATTTTCTCCAAAGATGGAAACGAGCGGAAAGGTGTCACTTTTTATACGCTAAAAACAGACGAATCTTTTTACTTTCACATATTTTCTGAATCCGTTACAGATGAAATGTATGGAACATATACGCTGGAACTAAGATATGACGATATTCTTGGAAACAGTTATTCTCAAACATACCCAATCGAACTAAAAGTTGATCCTGAAGATGGGAAATTTACCTGGACCTTTGATCTGTCAGGGAATCAAAGAGAAATGAGCGAATAAGAGAAATGCATTCAACGCGTAAATAATATATGTTGCTTTAAAAGCAAGTCTGTTTTGTTGACCAGTTTTTCAAATGAGAAATTATTAATTTGAAGGGATGACAATTGGTTATCCTCATATTTGTAATGAATAGAAGTTCATCAGTAAGACGATAAAGTAGAGGAGATATTTATGATATGAAAGATTTAGGAAAAGAATTCCGCCATCTTATAAATGACTATCTTGTTTCAAACCCAACGATAATCTGTTGTGGAGGATTCCACATCGTCTCGAGTGCTAAACTTAACCAATATCTTCATAAACTAGAACCGTTTGATGCTCCCGATATGTATGCGGTTGATCATGATAATTCCGTCATGATCGAACATTTTGAATTTGATGCATCATATAAAACAAAGAAGGGGATGCGAGGGAAACGAGAAGAAAATCTACTATTAGAACAAATTACTCATCGCACCTTAGACTCTACATTCCACCTAGACAAACCTGAATATTCGATTTCTATTAAGGACTGGATAACAAATTTTGAGAGTTGTTTTGAAGAACACTATAAGAGAATAAGTGCATATCGAAAAAAACTTCAGTCTGAAATCGGAAAAAGAAAATCGTTAGTTGCCTTTTTTATTGAACATCAATATAGTCCGTATATTAAAATAAAAAGCAAAATATTGGAAGTTCCATATATCTACACCATTCAATTTCATCGCTTTTTTCAAAAGAAAAGAGATGTTGATTTTATCTTATTTGGCACTTATTATCGTGGCAAAAGACAATTGTTCTATGTGGATCACGACAGTGAAAGTTGTCATAACACCTTCATAGACTTATGCAGTGATGAAATATCCCTATCAAAGTTAAATCAAAGTGAGACCATATTAAGCGGAGGATTTTCAGTTAACTCAACGAAAGAAAATAAATAGTCGACTAGCTCCTTCTCAGGAAATATCATATGAAATTAAACCCCTCCGGCAAATACCGGAGGGGTTTACGGTTCTAGATTCTCTTCCTGAAAAAAGTGGAGAGGCAAAAAAGTTGGGAAGATCCATGCTCAGACCTTGACACAGTTCGTGGATGACCCGCAGCTTTACGGAATCATAGGAGCAGTTGATGATATTGCCAATGGTGGATTTGGGAACGCCACTCTTCATGTAAAGCTGATACTGGGTCATGTTGCGCTCATCCAGCAACTCAGAAAGACGCTTACTGACTGCCTGATTCAGTTTCATGTTCCTCAAGTGAGTCCTCAACATACTCGATCAAATCCCCGGGCTGGCAACCCATGATGGCGCACAGTTTTCCCAAGGTTTCCGTTGTTACAGGCCGGTCATGACGGATGCGCTGCAGTGTTTGGGCGTCGATGCCCTCGTTGGCCAGCCGGTAAAAAGAAATATGATGTTGTTCCATATATTGCCGCATAGGCCGAAACGTAATTGGCACCCAATCACCCCATTTTCCCTATTATATGGGGCTTGCCTTTTGTTATTATAGTGATTATAATCACTATAATAACAAACAAGGAGGCCACTGGAATGATTGTAACCTTTTGCGGCCATAGCCAGCTGGATCACAAGGAATCGGTCAAAACGTGGCTGTCTGATGTGACAGAACGCCTGATTTTCCAGGGAGCAACTACCTTTTATCTGGGAGGCTACGGGGAATTTGACAGCTTAGCGGCTTCCGTTCTTCGGGAACACAAAAAGCGTTACCCACAGATGAAATTAGTTCTTGTCCTAGCTTATTTTCCTTCTGCAAAGGATACGTCCGGTTACGACACCACTGTGTATCCTCCGTTGGAAACGGTTCCCCGTCGCTTTGCGATCTGCTATCGCAACCGCTGGATGGTAAACGCCGCGGACGTGGTAGTGAGCTGCGTCCTGCATGATTGGGGCGGCGCTGCGTCCACCTTGCGATACGCAAAGCAGAAAAAGAAGAAGGTCATCTCCTTCTCTTTGGAGGAAGGAAGATGACCTGGCCTTCTGCTTCGTCTGGTTACACCCCCACCCTCTCCTGCATCTGGGCGCTGACTTCCCGTTTATTCTCATCGAAAGCATGGGTGTAGATGTCCAGCGTAGTGGACACCTGGGAGTGTCCCAGCAGCCCGGACACCGTGGCCACGTCCGCACCGCCGGAGATCATCAGGCTGGCCGCCGTGTGACGCAGGCTGTGGACGTTCAGGTCAAGGGGAAGGTTGTGCTTTTTGAGGATCAACTTGAACCGCCAGGTGAAGGTGCTGGGGGTCATGGGTAGGTCGGCGCCATGGCGGCGGAAGATGTAGTCTTCTATGGTCAGATCTCTGCCCTCGTGGAGTTCCAGCTCCCCCTGGCAGAAGGAGCGGTACTCTTTCAGCAAGCTTGCCATCTCCAGGGAGAAGTACACGTACCGGTCCCCAGCAGCGGTCTTGGGTTCTTTGACGATGATGTCCTCTCCCGTGACCTTCACCACGTTGCGGCAGATGTGGATGGACTTCTCGGTGAAGTCCACATCCTTCCATTTCAGCCCGCAGCATTCTCCCCTCCGCATCCCCGTGGCAATGATGAGTTTGAAATAAGTTTCGTACTTGATACTCTCCTCCTCCAGCGCGGCAATGAGTTTCCGTGTGGTTTCCTCGTCGGCCACGTGGCACTGCTTTTTCTTCTTACCGCTGTATTTGTAGGTGCGCCAGGCCGGATTCTGCGACAAAAAACCGCCCTCCATGGCATCGCTGAGGATTCCACACAGACAGGCGTGGACTCCTTCAACGGTGTTCTCGGAGAGCGGTTTTCCCGTCACAGAGTTCTTTTGCTTTCTAAGTTCGGCGTAGAGATTTCGGAAGTGTTCTGGTTTTAGGTCGGTAAGTTTGTAGCTGCCCAGGTACGGCAGGAACCGGTCGATATCCTGCTTGTCCCGGGCCAGGGTGGATTTTGCCAGCTTGCCAGGGGCGATGTATCCCAGCCAGTAGGCGGTGTACCCCGCCAGAGTGATACTCTTATCTACTGGCAGGGGCTGGTTTTTGCACTGCCGCTCAAAGAGGGCGGCCTCTTCCTCCAGCCATTTTTCCTTGGCCTTTGGTGTTAACCCCTCTGGCGGATGGACGGTTTTTTGCTGGGGCTTGCGGCGGTGCCCTTGGGGGTCATAGCCCATGGACACTACCAGCAGGTAGCTGTTTCCCCGTTTGCGGATGCTTGCCATAGAAAGAACCTCTTTCCTGTTGTGATTTGCCCTGTGGAGGCAACCACACACTACTCCACGTGGGCTGGAAAGTCCAGCGCTTTTCTCACGTTCTACTCTTTGGACAAGAGGGGCGGCATAGCTTGCTTGCAAACCCTAGCGATGTACCCGATTTTTAGAAGCGAAGCAGGGCTTCCTCCAGCTTTTCGGCGGCCTCCTGCTTCAGCTTCATCTGGGGATGACAGTAGGTCCGCTCCAGGAAAGAGGTGTCCCCGTGGCCTGCCAGCTCCGCCACGGTCTGCTTGTCCACCCCCTCATGGAGCATGGCGGAGACAAAATAGTGCCGAAGCGTATGCAGGTGGAAGGAAGAGGGAAACCCCAGCTTTTGGAAGATTTTCCGCAGGCGCTTGGTGAAGGTGTCCGGGTGAATCGGATTTCCCTCGGCGTTGGCGAACAGGTAGGGGCTCATCTTCCTGTGTCCTTCCCTGGCCATTCGCCTTTGAAAACTGCCCAGATTCCGCAATATGTTGACCACATAGTAGGAAACGGTCATGGTCCGGCTTTGTCCGTTCTTGGTGGGGCCTTCCACGATACCCTTGCCCGGCACCACGCTGCGGGAGCGGGACACGGTGAGATTCCAGGTGTAGTGATCCACAAAGGAAAAGTCGCTCCACCGCAAAGCGCACAGCTCTCCCCGGCGGCAGCCTGTGGAAATCGCCAGCATGTAGTAGGCGTGATAGAGGATGTGCTCCTCTGAAAGGGCGTTCAGGAAGTATGGGACCTGCTCCTCCGTGGGGATGAACTGCTGCCGCTGCTCCGTGTCCGGCAGGTCGATCATCCGGGCGGGGTTCTTAGAAATAACCTCGTTGCGCTTGGCGTCGCTGAGCACAGCAGACACCACGGTCAGATACTTTTGCACGGTAGCCTCCTGGATGAACTTGCCGTGGCTGGTTCTCTTTCGCAGCTCGATCAGCAGGTTTTCCAGGGCCATAGGCCGCAGCTCTCCCAGCTTGATAGAGCCGATGTAGGGATAGACCACCTCCAGCATTCGCCGGTAACCGGCAAGGGTGCCGGGAGCGTATTTCACCTGACGGTCCAGCCATCGGGCGGCGTATGTTTCAAAGGTGGTGTCCCGGTCCTCGGAGTAGCCGGACTTCACAAGCCGCTCCAGCTCTTCCGCTGCGTGGGCAACGTACTGGGGGATGCCCCGGGGCTTCACCGAGTCCGGCACGGTGATGGTCTTGGCCTTGCAGATTTTCTTGCCGCTCAGGCGGTAACCGTTGCTGATGGTGATCTTGAATTTCCGGTCAGATAGTTTCTTGATGCTTGCCAAATAGGTTCTCCTTTCTAAAATCTTTAGCGCGATGTTTTGCGGTTTTGCGAGGGCGAACCGGTGATTGCCTCCATTTGCCAAGAGAAGCTTGGGGAGGGGACGTCTGTCACCTCCCCTCCATCTCTCAGTTATCTTTCTGCCAACGCAGGGCTTGTTCAAAGGAAATCATACCGTTGGTCTTGCGGATCTGCTGAATGCATTGGTTCCGCAAGCGTTCCAGCTCCTGCTGGTCTACCTCGCAGACGGCGGCGAGAATGTTGGACGTGACAGCCTGTTCCACTGCCATCTTGAACAGCAGGCGTCCCATGCGGTTGGAGCTTTCGTCCACGATCCCCTTCACCGTGGAGGGGATGACATCGGCCAGGTAGTCCTGGTTTTCCTGGCTGGAAAGGTACCCCATGTAGAACCTCAGGGCCTTTTCCATGAACTCACTGCGGCTGGCGCAGTTGTCGCTTTTGTAGAGGGAGTCTACCTCCTCCAGAAGAGAGGGGCGGATCCACAGGGCGAATTTCCGTTTCAAGTCTTTTTCTGCCATAGTTTCCTTCATCCTTTCGTTGACCCCGGCGGTGACACCCGGAAAAATGGCTTGCCGCCGGGAAATTTCGTGTTTCTGACCCCGGTCGTGACTCCAAGGCCTCCCAACCGACCCCGGATTTTTTGGTCGGTGGAAGAGGGCAAAAAGCCCGGAACGACCGGCTCTGCCGGGCGAGGTGATCCGGCTGGGGACGCTCCAGCGACCCCGAGCCTTTGTCCTGCTTGAGAATCACACCCCCAAATTCTCCCCAAACCCGGGGTGGTGGGCGGTTTCTTTTCTTTCTGCCAAACTGGCCCCTGTGGGGCCCAAATCGTTCCGGAACGGGCGGGGACGGGTCCGTTCCCCCACCTGGGGCCCAAACCGGCCACACAGGCGCTCACAGGGTGGCTTTTGGGTCGGTGTGGCCTTCCCTGGCTTTCCAGGGTGGAGCGGTTGTTGTGCGTCCTATGGAACCTTCCCAAAGGGTGCAAGAAGGCAAAGAGCCATGGAACACTCTTGGGAAATCACACAAGATGTAGACGTTTTCAAGGCTGTGGACACCAGATAAGCAAGAAGTCCCCGTCACAGATTACCCCCTTGCACGCTTCCGTCCGTCCTGCGCCACAGCCAGTCGTTGGCCACCCGTACCGACTGCACATAGTCTCGCAGGTTTCCCTTGGCGGATTTGAGAGTCCGGGCAGAGATGCCTGCCTGCTGCGCCAGGGAGAACATCTCCTTGGCAGGAACGGCGGGACGCCTGTCCAGGGTGTCCAGGATCAGCTCCTCCGCCAAGGTAAGTTTGGAGTCCTGGCTTCTTCCGCTGAGCAGCTGGTCCGCTGTGAGGGTTTCGTATCCCTTCTGCCAGCGGAGCGTTCCGTTCTCCAGAGAGAAGGCTCGGGAGGGCCCTTCCTCCGCCAGAGAGGATTTATCGTGGACCATCACTCGGATGTCCCGGTCATTTTTGCCCCGGCCCACCAGCAGAACGCTCCGAGCCGCTGCTCGAAAATCCATGGAGCCTAGGCCTCGCTGGGCACTGTTGGCGCTTTGGGATTTGTTCAAGTGCCCCACCAGGACGATAGCACAGCCGGTTTGGTTTGCCACTTT
>OLOH01000276.1_pt1 | contig 42100 bp, 65 predicted proteins | sample 1673221 | NCBI WGS metagenome assembly OLOH01 (sample SAMEA3136767, study PRJEB25190) | human gut metagenome
AACAGATTTTTGGCAGCCAGATGAATTGTCTGCTTGAGAGAGCAAAGAAGCAGAAGAACGTGGTAGAACTTCAGGAGATAAGAGATGTCTTTCAGAACAGTCCTCTGACGCAGGCACAGCTTGAGCGTATTATTGCTTATCTGGAAGAGCAAAAAATCGATGTACTGACTATGCCCGATATTAATGCGGATGATATAGAAGATGATGTGGGAGAAATCGATTCTTTAAACGATATGGATGTTTTTCAAAAGCCAGATAGGATTGGAAATGTACAGGTAACTGCAGAAATTGAAAAAGGCTATGAAAAAACAGCAGAAGAATCGGAGAACTCATTTACAGAAAGAGGTAATGCCGAAGATCCTGTTCGTATGTATTTAAAAGAAATAGGCAGGATTCCATTATTAAGTTCTGAAGAAGAGATAGAGCTGGCCAAACGTATGGAGGAGGGAGATGAGGAGGCAAAAAAGAAGCTTTCTGAAGCCAATCTTCGACTTACGGTAAGTATTGCCAAGCGGTATTCCGGCAGGGGGATGCAGTTTCTTGATTTGATTCAGGAAGGCAATCTTGGACTGATCAAAGCGGTAGAAAAGTTTGACTACAGAAAAGGGTATAAATTTTCTACCTATGCTACCTGGTGGTTTCGGCTAGTTACTGTATAACAAAAACTAAAAAAATATAATATCCTCCACGTAAGTGTCGGGGGATATTTTTATTTCTTTTACAATGCTTTTCCAAAACACCTGCTTGTCTTGTTCACCTAACTGCATATACATATCTTTCCAACCGTCAGGAAATCTGCTTTGTATTTTTTTCTTAGTTTCTAGTTCTTCCGTTGCGGCGGTCTGGGATAGTTCTTTCAATTCCTTTGATATAGCCTCATATCTTTCGTCATAGTATTCTTCTGTTATCCTACCTTTTTCAAACATCTTGTTGATTCTTCCCAGCTCACTGGATAATTTTTTCTTTCTCTTTTCCGCATCGTTTCCGCCTGCCTTCACACGACCTTCTGCCCTTAATACATCTAACTGTATTTTTTCTTCGATGTGATTGAGCATATATGTTTCTAATTTTTTTTCTGATCGCGTGTAGGTCTTGTGCTTTTGTGCGACAGAGTGGGGGCAGTGATATACTTTGTACTTTTTTCCTTTTTTGCCTATTGCACACCCGGAAAGCCTGCAACCGCAAATCGGGCATTTCATCAAGCCGGAGAAAATGTAAATACGCCTCCTGCAATCTGTCCAAGTTTTTTGGCTGGATACTTCGTTGATTTTTTGCGCTTGCTCCTCTGTGATGTACGGCTCACAGTAGTTTTTTACTCCATACATTTCGCCGCGATAAGCTGGGCTAGACATAATCTTAACCAGCCTCGTTCTGGTTCTTACAAAACCAGGGTATTTACTTAAAATATAGTCGGCGGTTCCTGCTTTTGAGAAGGTCTGGAAATAGTGCTCAAACATATCCTCAATTATTCCTCGCGTCTTTTCGTCTTTTACAATCTTTTTCCCTTCTATGCGATAACCTACCGGCACTTTTCCGCCAATATATTCCTTGTTGTTCCGTTTAAATTCCATAACAGACCGTATTTTTTCGCTGTCTCTGTCTGCCTCTGCCTGCGCTACGGACAGCATAATATTCACTTTAAATATTCCCTGACTTGTCTCTGTCTCATAATCCTCCCAGATAGCCCTCCAAGGCACTTTACACGCATCAAGGACACTTTGTACCTCATAATACCCTGCAACAGCTCTAAACCACCTGTCAAGGCGTGTGAAGAGTATTATGTCAATCTTACATTGCTTGCAATCCTCAAGTAACTGTAAGAGGGCAGGACGTTTTGTGTATTTTTTACGTGCAGATATGCCGGCATCGTTATAAATACCGGCAACCACATATCCTTGCTCCTCGCAATATTTTTCAAGCGCATCTATCTGCGAATCAACAGACAATCCACTGTTCTTCTGCTCCTGCGTGCTTACTCGCACGTATAAAGCGGCTCTTTTCATTTCTTTCCCTTCCTGCCTTCGTACCTCCGGGGCGGGTGCTGCTAATTATAGCTGCTAAGCCTATCTATTAGCTTTTTTCTGAGAGTTTCGTATTTCTCGGTTATTTCTTCACTATCCGGAAAGTTAACCAAGCGAAAACAAGCATTTTCAAATTCGTTAACCAATGCTATGTTTTCGTATCTTTTTAATTCTATAGTTTTTTGTGGCAAATCGTCATAAAAAACTTTTAAATCGACACCTAAAGCACCTGCGATTTTTGATAAGGTCTCTACTTTTGGCTTCCTTTTTCCGACTTCGTACTGGCAAATCATGGCAGTTGAAACACCTAGACATTTAGCAAGTGCCGCCTGTGAAACTCCCTTTTGTAGGCGCATAGCTTTGATTTTTCCACCAATAGAGACATTTTTGCTTTTTCGCAATTCCTTTATTCTTTCTCCAATTTCTTCCGAATCATCCGCCACAGATTGTGAAAAATCAGAATAAAAAATATTTGGATTAATTTCTAGTGCATTAGCTATTTTTGAGACAGTTTCAAATTTCGGAACGGTCTCTTTCTTTTCGTACTGTGCTATGGTCTGCTGCGTTATTCCTCCCATTTTGTCGCCGAGTTCTTTTTGGGATAAGTTACGTTCTTCTCTTAGTTCCTTTAACTTTTCTCCAAAATTTCTCATTTCTTTGCATCTCCTCTCTTAATTTAATTCTATTGCATACGATAATGTCTATTATGTCAAGAGAAAAATACACGAAAATATATTATTTTTTATATTCCACGATGTCGCACACCTGACAGTCCAATTTCTCACACAAATACATAATTGTATCTATATTCACGTTTCTGTCGTGCCGCAACTTGTTGACCAGTGCCGGGGAAAGATTGAAACTTTCCTTATCTAATAGGTTGGAACGCTTTAACCCCCTACGTTCTAGCGTGTCCCATAAATTACTATATGAGATGCTACCTTTATATATGTTACTTCTTTTTCTTGCTCGTGTTTCCATTTAAAAAGCCTCCTTTAATCGTTATAAATATATAGTACATTATTTTGAAATAAATATCAAGAAAAAAATAATATATTTTCGTGTATTTTTCTCTTGACATAATAGTCACTATCGTGTATAATGTGAGTAAATCAAGAGAGGAGATACAAAGAAATGAAAAAATACAATTTATCAAAAATCATGAAAAGAGCGTGGGAGTTAGTTAAAAAGGCAGGTCTTTGCATCTCCGAAGGATTAAAATTAGCATGGAAGGAAGCAAAGAACATGGGAGAAACAATGGAGGAAAAACTTATCCGCCTTGGCTATAAGGTGTGGGAGAAGGGTGACATGAAACGCATCTATATTAATGACTTTCAGAAATATTTGGAAGTTGAAGAAACTAATACGCCAGCAGCAATGGGAAGCGGCAGAATAGTAAACGGTATTTGCACAGACGAATGCAATGCTCCGACACGACGTCAAGTATTAAGTCTGATTGATTGGGGATTTGGCGCAAAATTATATTATGATTGCAAGAAAGAAGACTGGGGATGCAAAAATCCAGGCAACAACTTAATTAAGAAAATCCTCTGGACAGTTGCTGACAAAATAGAATCTTTATAATAAATACACGACCGGCGGCGGAACCGCCGGAGAAAGAAGGAAAATATGACAGCAGAAGAAAGAAACAAGTACATAGAGTTTATGTACGATTATAAAAATGAATATAATTGTGAAAATTGCCCGGAAAATAGAGGGGATTTTCCGCATGACAGATTGCCTTGCGGACAACAAAATTGCTGGGTAACCTGCCACTGTAAGGAGATGTAAATATTATTACCGCCCGGCGGCGAATTCCGCCGGAGAAAGAAAGACGAGGAGAAATTATCATGTTAGGAATTTTAAGAAAAGAATTAGTAGGAAATATAGTATCATTTTATGAATTAGACGAAATTATGACAGAGTTCGGGTGCCCTTCCGAACTGGACTGGATAAACGATGAGGGCGCGTGGGATGATGTTTTAAAGGATAAAAATATCTTTTATAAAGTTCCTGATTCTGACGACCATTTTGCAATTTCTTTTGAAATTGAAAGCGAGTACAATTTGGAGGAAGAAAGTGCAGATTGCACACTTGTTAATATCGTTAATATAGAGGTTCAGTAATTAAATACCCGCCGCGGAGGTTGCGAGGGCAGAGGAGAGTAATATGCAAGAATTAAAATTTAATAAAAGAAGAAAATTGGACAGATTCTTAGCCACCTTGCCTGAGGACATGGTTTTTAAGTCAAATAATGAGTTCAGGATAAAAATGCCAAACGGATACATTGGTATTGGATATTATTACCATACTTATTATGCATTTGGGGGACATCGGTATTCTGAATACAATACCATACAAGAAAATATAGATAAGGCAAAAGAACTCATTGACAAATACGGAGAAAAGAAGTAATATATAGACATGGTTTTAATAGTTACATTTTGGGATGTGAATGTTAGCTTAGTTTTGACCTTAAAAACATTAATAGTTCCATACTGGAAGATAAAGCGCTTGTTTCGACAGGTGCTTTTTATTGTTTTGAGAAAAAAAAGAAGGAAGAATTGATTCTTCCCTCTTGTTCGTTGTCCTGTTAGTGGACTAATTATTTTAAATTAATAGTTATCTTCTTGTCTGTCCAGAACGAAGCACTATATTCTAAAATCACTTTCTTTGCATCTTTTGGTACCTCATAGTATGCTGTAAAACTCACGTTCTTGCCTGGAGACAAATTAGTGTTAACAAAATCACTGTTTCCTATGTATTGCTGTTCACAAGCTGAATTATCTGCATAGCATTCGCAATCAGATACAGACACATATTTGTCACCTTTTTCTGCAATATTCTCACAAGTAAAGTCTACAGCTACATATTCACATCCGTCTTTTGGAGTAAAGTACTCTCCACCATCATATCCAAATTCAGCCTTTTTAGCAGTTACTTTTAAACCGTCATTTTCAAAAGATTCGCCAACTTTTACGCTGTCTTTCTCTTTTGTTTCTTCTTTTTTAGCAGTTTCTTTTTTAGCCACTGTTGTTGCGGTGGTACTCTTTGAAGAATCAGTGGAAGAACTGTCATCGTCACCACCACCCATTGCCATTCCTAAAACAGCCAGAACGATGATAATGATAATTACCCATTTCAACTTGCCACCCTGTTTCTTCCGGCAATGAGGACACACTTTAGCTTTTGCGTCAATTTCTTCTTTGCAATGCTTGCAAACTTTAGTTTTTTCTTTGCTCATATTTTCTGCTCCTTTTTCATTATTACCATATTGCAAATATTAGCAAAATGGTTTGTTGTAAATAATTATATAATAAATAAAATGATTTGTCATTATAAATCTGAATAAATTTGCATATTTTCTTTAATCAAAACATAAAAAATATTATAGCAAAGACTCTTGATAATCCAGAACGAATTTTCTATAATGATAATATAAAGTATCGCTTATATTGAGAAAGGAGTAACAATGGGAGAAGAATACAGAGAGGAAATCATAGCATTGTTAGACAAAATAAAAGATGCAGGCGCATTAGCTTACCTGCATACTTTTATAAAACTTTTTGCGGAGAAGTGGGGATGACCTACTTCTCTGTTTTTCTCGAAAGCATTGATTCGATCATATCCATAACAATTTTCTTATCCCTTTCTTCCAAGAGAGAAAATTTTTCTAAGAATCTAAAATCATCTTTTGCTGCTTCGGGAGTTAATACCTTTTTCTTTGGTACATCAAAACCCATAAGCCACATAGGCTCAACACCTAATACTTTCGCCATCTTTCCACTACTTATGTTAGACGGTTGATGTGAACCATTCACATACTGGCTGATTGACGATTTACTAACTTTAGATTTTTCTGCTAGTTCTTGCGGTTTCAATTTAGCGTCGGACAATGCTTCTCGTATTCTTTTTGCGGTAACCTCGTGTTTCACAAAATTTCTTCCTCCTTTCTACATATTAATGATAACATAACAAAGTTTAACTTTCAACAAAAAAGTTAAATGATTTTAAACTTTTTTGTTGACATTCTAGTTAAACAGTGTTAAACTATAAATGTCTTCAAAAGAAGGGAGGGTTAAAAGATGCCATATAAATATAATAAATTAAGAGGGCGAATTGTTGAAAAGTTTGGCTCACAAGAAAAATTTGCGGAAACCTTGAAAAAAAGTAATGTTTCCGTATCTAGAAAAATGAATGGAAAAGTCGGTTTTTCTCAAAATGATATGGTTGAATGGGGAAACCTTCTTCACATTCCATTAGAAGAATATGGTGAATTTTTTTTCACTTAAAAGTTTAACATTGTTTAACTTTTAAGAAAGGAAGGTGACTAGATGAATAATATTCAAATTTTTAAAAATAACGAATTCGGAGAGGTTCGCACATTGGTTGTCGAAGGAGAACCGTGGTTTGTCGGGAAAGATGTGGCTGAATCATTAGGGTACGCCAAAGCCAGAAACGCCATTGCAACCCATGTTGATGGCGAAGATAAAAAGGACGCCCCGATTCAGGGCACCCTTGGCGGCGTACAGGAAATGACTATTATCAATGAGTCAGGCTTGTACTCCTTAATATTTGGAAGCAAATTAGAGTCCGCCAAGCGTTTCAAACGATGGGTTACTTCTGAGGTTCTCCCGTCCATCAGAAAGACAGGTGGTTATCAGAAGCCTGCAACAATAGCGGAGCAGATAGGCTTACTCGCCACGGGCTACGGAGACCACGAAGACCGCATAAAGAACCTTGAGAGCAACATGGTGATTGACTACGGTCAACAACAAGCCTTGCGACAGCACGTCAATAAGGCAGTTCTGAACGCATTAGGTGGCAAGGACACAGAAGCATATACATATATCAGCAAAGTTGTATTCGCCGAATGTAACAGGGATTTACAAGACCGGTTTAAAGTTAATAGCCGAAATAACATCCCTCGTAAACGGTATGAGGAAGCTATTGACTATGTAGACAACTGGGAACCGAAAACAAACACAAAGTTAAGAATTGACGAATATAACCGTCAACAGAGATTCGAGGTGTAAAGATGGAAGTAGGAGATATAAGGGGGATGCTTGCAATAGCAAGAAAAGCACGTGGAATCACCCAGAAAGAACTGGCTGAAAGATGTGGATTAGCTGAAGTTACAATCAGAAAATACGAAACGGGCAGACGATTTCCTAATGCGGAAACTTTGAAACGCATCACTAAGGAGCTGGGCGTGAAAATAGTTGTGATACCTGAAAAGGAGTTAGGGGGTGAATAAAAAATGAATGAACCTCCAAGACCTGAGTATGTTGCCAGACTACTCTACACCCTCTTGGGAAAAGAACAGGGCGTAGAGTATGACAAAGTGTTTTACACTGATAAAGACGGCGTAGAACACGAGGTAAAAAAGGAAGAGCCCTACCATTAAGCTCTTGCTAAATAAAACATAACTAGATTTTACAAAAGACTTGGCGATTTGTCAAGATAGGAGGTAGACATGGCAGTAATGAGAATAAATAAAACGACAGACTACACCGTTATGTCGAATTATCATTTTAGAGAAAAGGATATGTCTTTAAAAGCAAAAGGTCTACTGAGTCTTATGCTTAGTTTACCGGAAGACTGGGATTTCACAGTTAAGGGGCTGGCAAATTTGAACAAAGACGGCGTAGACGGCGTAAGAGCCGCATTAGAAGAGTTAAAGACGTTCGGATACCTGAAAGTGACTCGTGAGAGAAACGAAAAAGGACAGGTAAGCGGTACAGTTTACGACATTTACGAAAAGCCAACACAGGAAAAACCTGTATTGGAAGAACCTAAAGAGGAAAAGCCTATATTGGAAAAACCAATACAGGAAAAACCTATGCAGGAAAATCCAACGCAATTAAATACTAAAGGAATAAAATACTTAAATAATAAAATACTTAAGGAATCAAGTACTAAAGGAATAAAAGAGAGTGCGCGCGCAAAGAAAGAACCAGAACAGTATTTCGAGGATGAAGAACTTAACTGCAAGTTTTTGGAATTCCTTGCTATGCGTAAGAAAATCAGAAAGCCAGTAAGAACAGACAGAGCTTTGAAAGCTTTGCTCAAAAAATTACACGAGTTGTCCGGCGGAGATTTGGGAACGATGAAAAAAATCATAGACCAGTCATTGGACAAGGAGTGGTTAGGATTCTTTGAGCTGAAAACAGGTAACGACAGCACGAAGAACATCAACGATCGGCTGTACGGAGATATACAGCACTGGGCGGCACAGAAAGAACAGGAGGGAGGCGGAATGTATGACGATTTCGGAGTTTTCTAAAATCGTAGCCGCACTAAAAACCGTCTACACGGCTCCGGGATTTGTTCCCAACGAACAGGCGTTGGACATGTGGTACCGCCTGGTAGGCAAGAACAACGACTACCAGACAATAAGCGTAGCGGCACAGATGTACATGACAACTGGCAAGTTCCCACCAACACCAGCAGATATTTTGGAGTGTGCCAGCAAGCTCAAAGCAGAAAGCAGCTACCTGAGTGAGCAGGAAGCATGGGCAACAGTGGCAAAGGCGTGCAGTAATGGGATTTACGGTTACAGAGAGGAGTTTAACAAACTGCCCCCTACGTTACAAAAGGCGGTAGGAACGCCGCAGACGCTCCATGACTGGGCGGTAGTAGATTCGGCGGACTTTCAGACGGTCATACAGTCAAATTTCCTTAGGAGCTACAGAGCGGCGTTAGAAAGACAAAAGGAGATAGACAAGTATCCACCGAAACTCCAAAAGATGATACAGGCGGCGGGAGCGATAGAGCAGAAAGAAACAGTACCAGAACTACCCACACTGGGAGAAATAGTTGAGCGATTAGAGCAGGATAATAAAAATTATACCCCGGAACAATGTAGTGGAGCGTTAGGGGATTGGATAGCAGGAAAGAAAGAGAGGATGGGCTATGGATACGATGATTAATGCAACCGGATTTCCGGCGAAAGAATATGACAACGAAGTGACAGGGAAGGGAGTGATCCCGGCGGAAGTCACGATTGCTGTCAAAGACAAAGAGGTAGCACAGGGACTGCTTGAGTTATTTAGACTGGGCGTTGAAAGAAGCAACGATATGAAAAAGATAGAGGCATACGCCAGAGGTTACAATGAACTGAGCAAGGCCATTAAAGAGGCGTGGGGGACAGGAAATGGAACGAGAATTTGACCCGGCTAAAGAATATTTAAAGACGCAGCACCTTGAGGCAGAATATGAGTGCAGAACAGCACATAAAGCAATCAAACGAGGTGCGGCAAGTTACAACGAATATGAGCAGGGATACGAGGAGGAAGAAGAGCAATGACACTATACGAGATTGACAGTGCAATCATGGACTGCGTAGACGAAGAAACAGGAGAAATTATTGACCTCGAAAAACTTGAGGCTCTCAACATTGAGAGAGACAAAAAAGTGGAGGGAATCGCACTGGCGGTGAAGAATTATGCTGCAGAAGCAAAGGCAATCAAAGAGGAGGAAGAAAAGCTTGCGAAACGCCGTAGAAGTTGCGAGAATGCCGCACAGAGGTGCAAGGACTATCTGTCCCATGCTCTTGACGGCGAAAAACTTAAAACGGCAAGAGTAAGTGTATTCTACAAGAGCAGCGAGTCCGTAACCATTGACGACTTAGGCAGCCTGGCAGGGGAATACATCAGGATTCCAGAGCCGCAGGCGGACAAGACAGCGATTAAAAAGGCGATTAAAGCCGGGAAAGAGGTCGCAGGGGCACACATTGAGACCTCAAAAAGCGTGATTGTGAGGTAAGAAAGATGGGAGACGTTTACAAAAAGTTGCAAAGAATTCAGGCAGAATTAAAGGTGCCAAAGAGTAAATACAGTGAGTATGGCGGCTATAGTTACAGGAGCTTAGAGGACATCTATGAGGCAGTAAAGCCTTTATTGGACAGGGAAGGCTTAATATTAGCCGTAAACGACGAAGTTATTATGCTGGGCAACCGATTTTACATAAAGGCGACAGCGATTTTAAAAGACATAGAAAGCGAGGGCAGTTTTCGCACTACAGCATACGCCAGGGAGGAGGAAAGCAAAAAAAAGATGGATGCAGCACAAGTTACCGGCTCAGCATCGAGCTACGCGAGAAAATACGCGTTAAATAGCTTGTTTCTTCTGGACGACTCGAAAGACGCGGATACAGACGAATACAAACGCAACGAGGTTGTCACGGAGAAAGAGGCGAAACGACTCTATGATTTGATGCAAAAAAAAGGAATGACGGAAGCCCAGATTAAAGAATGGGCAAGTCAAAGAGGTTTAAAATCATTGTATCAGACGACACAACAACAATACGCTGAAGCCATGAAGGAATTAGGACTAAAATAGCATGGATTTAACTGGAAAAATAAAAAACTTAGCAGTGGATTATTTTAGCAAAAAGATAACAGTTACCTTGGAAATCAACGAGGCGGAGCGGTTTATAAAGGGCGTGGACGAACTGAAAAAGCTGGAAAAGTTGTCCGTAATAATTAAACCGTTTCGCAAGAAAAGAAGCCTGTCGGCAAACGCCTATTTCCACGTCCTGGTCACCAAAATAGCGGAGAAAGCCGGCACGAGCAAGGCAGAAGCCAAAAATTTAATGATAGGCAGATACGGGCAACCGGAGCTGATAAAAGGGGACATAGCAGTTTTAAAAACCAATGTTCCGACCGATATCATGTATAAAAAAGAGGACGTTCACACGGTTGCGATAGGACGGCGGCTAGAAAAAGGCAAAGAGGTAGTGTTTTACAGGCTCATGCGAGGTTCGCACACCTACGACAGCCGGGAAATGAGCGAGCTAATCAAAGGCACGATACAGGAAGCGGAAGACTTAGGAATTGAAACGCTAACACCAAGAGAATTGGAACAAATGTTAGGAAAATGGAAGCCAAGAAAGGAAGAAGAGAAATGAAAAAATTTGAATTAACAACAGAATTTATCACAAATGCGCTTGGAAAAAAGTTATTTAGAATCAAAGCACTGGTTGAATTTGGGAGCGTGAAAGCCGGAGAGCTAGGCGGGTACGCGGAGAAAGAGGAAAATATATCACAAGACGGCAATGCATGGGTTTACGGCGATGCATGTGTGTACGGCGATGCAAAGGTGTCCGACAATGCAGAGGTTTCCGGCGATGCAGATTATGCATTAGTAAAGGGATTCGGGACAGAATTCCGATGCACAACTTTTTACAGAGATAAAAATAAAAAAATAATGGTTAACTGCGGATGCTTCCATGGAGATTTGGAAGCATTCAGAAAACAGGTAAAAGAAACACGAAGCGGGAAAATAGCAAAAGAATACCTAATGATCGCCGATTTGATGGAATATCATTTCGCAAGCGAGGATTCTAGCGATGAATAGCGTACTACAAACTAAAAAAGAGTGTTTTTTCTGCAAAACAACCCAAAATTTACATAGGCATCACGTTTTATATGGCAGCAGCAACAGAAAACAAGCCGAAAAGTATGGTTTTACAGTTTATTTATGTTTAAATCACCATACCAACGGCGGCGAGGCAGTGCATCGCAATCCCAACGGACCACTAGACAGGTACCTCAAGGAGCTGGCGCAGAAGTACTGGGAGGAGAACAACGGAACGAGGGAAGAATTTATCAAAACATTTGGGAGGAATTACCTGTGAACAAATTTAAAAATAAAAAGATTTTTACGACAGCCGGAAAGTTTGACAGTAAAAAAGAAATGCATCGCTATTTAGAACTGGAGGCGATGCAAGAAGCGGGGAAAATTACAGGATTAGAGCGACAGGCTAGATACATCCTTATAGGCAGCCAGAAACGAGAGGATGGCACTACAGAACGCCCCGTATCATATACAGCAGATTTCCGCTACACAGACAAAGAGGGAAAGATTGTTGTTGAGGACGTAAAATCCCCGCGCACAAGAAAAAATCCGGAATACATCATCAAGAGAAAGCTGATGCTTGAACGGTATGGCATCACGATCAGGGAGGTGGCGTAATGAAAAAAACAGGAGACTCAGAAGCAAGAAAAGCGGCGAAAATACTCAAGAAGTACTGCAACGAGCATAAATATTGCCGAAATTGCCTTTTTGCGGTAGGAAAGGAGGGCGCGGCTTGCCTGCTAGTAAATAAATTGCCGTTTGACTGGGTAAGATATTAAAGCTGGACACCCTCCGGGGTTAAGGATAGATACACATTACAGCAACACGTTAACGGTTCCATGAGGAGCTATATGCCATTGATTCCTCCGGATTTATTCCGGAGGGGAAAGGAAAGAAAATGCCATACGGGCTGAAAGATGAAGATTTTAATAAAATACAAAACGAAATAGTGAAAAAACTATATGAAATACCAAGCCTTGACCGAGCCACATTCTTGGTGGGATGCACAGAACAAGAGCTAAGGGAAGCAATGACCGAACTACGCAAAACACCTAAATCGAGGGGGAAAATTGAAGCCGTAGAAAGGGAGTTGAGAAACAGAGGAAACAAAAACAAAAAAACAAAGCTTTTCCCAAGCGACCTGACAGAAAAGAGATTTGCGAGGGAGTGGACGAAAGCGTGCGGAAGAATAAGGGGGAATGAATAATGACATTAGAAGAGGCGATTGGGATTTTAGAAAAGGATATACACACAGACCCACCAAAAAGTGCAATTACGGCAAGAAAACATGATAAAGCCATATTGATGGCACTCAAAGCATTGGAAAAGCAGATTTCCAAGAAACCTATTGAAAGATTCACAGGCAATGAATATGTATGCGAGTGCCCGATTTGTCATGGCAGAACGTATACACCAAATGAAGTGGAGATTCAAAGTATTCAATATTGTTCTTAGTGCGGCCAGAAATTAGATTGGAGGCATAAATGAGCGATAATACAATCGAACCGGATACATATATGGGTTTAGCACAACAATACATAAAAAATGAAATAAGTGATGAGGAGTTTACGAAGCGGTGTAACCGACTGAAAAGGATACCAATGAAGACCTACGTGAGCATATCAGAAAAATTCATGCATGGTGAAATAAGCGAGGACGAATTTGTGGAGCGGTATAACCGATTGATTGAGCAGGAAGCTGAAAAATACTGGGAACCGGTCGAGCCACATGAACATATATAAAGGAGTGATAAAACTATATGAAACAGCTTAGCCTTGAAGATATCAATCTTGATATAATTCCGATTAATGTTCTTCAGGATGTAGATAAGCGAATATCTGACTGGAGGTCAATGGGAGGCAAAGATTCCGATGCATACATCCAGAGTCAATTAAGATATTTGAAACGAGTCGAGTTGATGGCAAACAACGTTGCAGGTACGCTCACATATTTTTAAACAGGAGGAACAAAAATGGACAGAAAAGAAATGATGAACGCATTAGAAACAATCAGAAAAGCTTGCACAGGAAGGTGTGAGGAGTGCAAGTTTGGAACAACAGAAGGAGCGTGCAAGCTAAAAGAAACAAATCCGGATGAGTGGACACCTGAAGCTATGGGATTTAGGTGTAGAGACTGCGAGTATAAAGCATCTGAATACTGCGAGAGGTGCGGTGTTCTTGCCCGTCCCGACGTTATTGTGGGGGTTGGTCACAAAACTATTGACGGAATACCAAGCAAAGAGCCCTACGAGATAGTTGTAAGACTGACAAACGGAAATACGGTTACGTATCAGCGAGTAAACTAAAACAAAAAGGAGGGAGAAAGATGTTAACTGCTGTATATGATACAGGGCGTTCTACCGACGCAATGGAAATCCAGAAAAACGCTCAATATTTGAAAGAAGAAATGACTGGTTGTATATACAGGCACTTCAAAGGAGAATTATATATCGTAACGGACGTTGTAGTAAATTCCGAGTCTCTTAAAATAGAAGTAATATACAAAGACTTTACACCTTCCCAGCTTACATGGAGTAGAGATTTAAAACAATTTTTTTCGGGAGTCAATACAACAAAGTACCCTGACGCGCTACAAAGAGTGAGGTTTAAAAAAGTTGGAAGAAACGGGGAGATAGAACGATGAGTAATCCCAAACACGACTGGTATGGGCACGCAGTCAAGCAAGTAAAAAAGTACCCAGACAAATTAATTGCAGAAAATACAGCTCAGTCAGCCCTATGGATGTACGCTATTAACAAGGCGATAAAACAGACAGAGGGAATGGACAACGGTGAGGACAGAATAAAAGCTGTACAGCTGGTGTATTTTAATGACAGATACACGATAGCAGGGGCGGCGGATAAGCTCGGATACGCAGAAATGACTATACGCAGATGGCTTAGTGCTTTCGCCAATTTGGCTGGGAAATATGCGGGATATTAGAGAGGGAGAATTATCTCCCTCTCTTTTTTATGTTTGTCTAACATGGCTTAAAAGATGTCGTACAATACACTTGTACGGACGAGTACTGGTAACTTTTTGTGAGACATAACCTCCTCTATCTTTTTGTGGTAAAAGTGTAAACTCTCATCCGCGTAAAAGAGAGTACGTAAGACGCCTATCCCACGGTGTCTTACGTTCCATACAGGTTGCGGGTCTACAAGTGTTTAGAGACCAGCCGCTTATTAGTCTTACCCCGGTGGCTGTTAAGGTGCAATTCCTTATACTTGTATTTAGTTGCATTATTGCAACTGGCGTAAACGATTTTTTTCATATTTTCTTTCCTTTCATATAACCCCGTAATGGATTGTTTACGGGGTTATGGTTGTATTTAGGAGGTGACCCCCAAAATGGGATAAGTAAATACCAGGAGTGGCTGACCCAAGAAGGGTTGCTCAAACTAGAGGGATGGGCACGAGATGGATGCACAGACAAAGAGATTGCGGCAAACATCGGTATTAACCCAGATACCTTGTATACATGGAAGAAAAAATTTCCAATTTTAGCCGATACCTTAAAAAAGGGAAAGGATGTTGTGGACAGGCAGGTGGAAAAAAGCCTGTTACAACGGGCACTAGGATACAGCTACGAGGAGACGAGTGAAAAGTACGAAGGCGGAGTAATGACGGAGCGAAAGGTTACAAAAAAGCACGTTGCGCCGGATACAACAGCACAGATATTTTGGTTAAAGAACAGGAAGCCAGAACAATGGCGAGATAAGCCGCAGTCAGAGAGCGCAAGCGACAAAGCACTGGCAAAAGCTATTGAAATCCTTGGGGGTGTCAATAGTGTCATTGACTAGCAAACAAAGGGAATATCTGCAAGGTTGTAATCACCGTTGGAACGTAAAGACCGGGGCGACAGGCTCTGGGAAATCCTTTGTTGACTACGCAATCGTAATCCCTCAACGCCTGACACATCTAAAAGGGTTAGGGCTTGCTGTGATGTTGGGAAACACCAGAGGCACGCTACAACGTAACATACTTGACCCCATGCGAGAGATATGGGGAGAGGAGTTAGTTGGCGAAATACGCAGTGACAACACAGTACAGCTATTTGGCAAAAAGGTATATGCACTAGGCGCTGACAACAAGAAGCACGTTGCAAGGATACAGGGAGCGACGATTGAGTATGCATACGGCGACGAAGTGACAACGTGGAATCAAGAAGTCTTCGAGATGTTAAAATCTCGTCTCAGAACGTCACACAGTCATTTCGATGGGACCTGCAACCCGGCGGGACCGAAGCACTGGTTTAAAAGCTTTCTGGATTCCGATGCCGATATATTCCAACAGGAGTACAACATACACGATGGATGTCTGCCTCCAGCGGTAGTGGACGAGCTAATAAAAGAGTACTCAGGGACACATAGGTATCAACGCTACATACTGGGCAACTGGGCAGTAGCCGAGGGGCTTGTGTATGATATGTTTTCGGAAGAAAGGCACGTTTGTAAGGCGGAGACTAGCGGGGAGATAATTGTTAGCTCCGATTTTGGCATGCAGAACGCCACCGTCTTCCTGGTCTGGCAAAAAAGAGCAGATACCGGTAACTGGCACTGTCTACGAGAGTATTATTACTCAGGCAGAGAAAACAACCGAATGAAACCGGTCAGCGAGCTAGTAAAAGGACTAGAGGACACGCTAAACGGGCAGAAAGATGATTTAGTCATTGTTGACCCATCCGCTGCCGCTCTCATTGTGGAGCTACGCAGTAGAGGGCACAAGGTCAAAAAGGCGGATAACACTGTTAACGATGGGATAGCAGACGTTGAGACGATGTTGACACAAGACAAATTATCGTTTGACCCGTCTTGCACGCACACGATCGAGGAATTTGGTATCTATGCATGGGACCCAACAGCGGCTGACAAGGGAAGGGACGAAGTTATAAAACAGTCAGATCACGCAATGGATGCTATCAGGTATTTTGTAAAAACAAAAAAACTCGTCAAGCGCAGTCAATCAAGACAATACAAATCAATTCTAGGGTGATAACAATGTATCTATCATATCAAGATTTCATTGCCGCAAAAGACAAAGGGCAATTTATAAATCAGTTTATAAAATTCCACGAGAGTACAGGAGCATATAAAGAGGCATTAAAGGCGGACAAGTATGACGCACAGGAAAATGAGACTATCTTGCAATTTCAGCGTGTTTATTACACTCTACTAGGCCAGAAAAAGATAGATAATTTTTCGTCTAACGCACAGATATGCTCCAATTTCTTTCATAAATTAAATACACAACGCTGTTCATACAGTCTGGGAAACGGCGTCTTTTTTAATGACATGAGTGTCAAGGATAAACTGGGCAAAAAGTTTGACACAAGAATTAAAGAGGCAGCATACGATGCGTTAATTCATGGTCAGTCCTTCTTGTTCTGGAATGTGGACCACGTGCACGAATTTCCCCTTACGCAGTTCGCCCCGATGTGGGATGAGGACACGGGAGCACTGATGGCAGGCATAAGATTCTGGCAGTTGGACGAGCAGAAACCGTTTAAGGTCGTGCTGTACGAGGTGGATGGCTACACAACCTACAGCGCAGAAAGTAAATTTGGAGAATTAAAAGAGACCGCTCCCAAGCGGGCGTACAGGCAAAGAGTTGAGGTTGCGAACAATCTGGAGCCCGAAATTATCGGAGAAGAAAACTATAGCAGCCTCCCCATTGTACCAATGTTTGGCAACAAAAGACATATAAGCACCCTGAGGGGGATGCAGTCGAAGATTGATGCCTACGACGCGGTACAAAGTGGTTTTGCTAATGATTTAGACGACTGTGCACAGATGTATTGGCTCATTTCCAACGCTGACGGTATGACAGACGACGAGCTGGCAGAGTTTAGAGACCGCCTAAAGTTTCAGCACATCGCAAAGGCTGAGGAGGGTCAGGTACAGGCATACACACAAGAGCCGCCATATACCGCTAGAAAAGAGTTTCTCGCGCAGATGCGGTCAGAAATTTATGAGGACTTCGGTGCGTTGGATGTACACGCCATAGCCGCCGGAGCAACAAACGACCATATCGACGCCGCATACCAGCCACTGGACGATAATGCAGATGATTTTGAGTATTTCGTAGGCGATGCGATTGAGAAAATTCTGGAGCTTGCGGGGATTGATGACGAACCGCAATTTAAGCGGAACAGAATCAGTAACGAGAAAGAGCGTACAGATATGATTCTTGAGGCAGCAAACTATCTGGACGAAGAAACCATCCTAAAAAAATTACCGTTTGTTGCACCGGAGGAAGTGTCGGACATTTTGAAAAAGCTGGACGAAGAATCATATAACCGCTACACAGAACCACCTGAACCAGATACGCCGGAAGATAACCCGGAAGGGGATGAGTAGTCATGTATCCATCCGACAAGTGGACAGAGCAGGAGTTACAAAAGTTAGAAAAACGGTTAGCAGACGTATATAAGCAGGCTGAAAAAGAGCTTGACAGCAAAGCGAGAAACTATTTTAAACAGTTTTCCAGACGATACGCCAAAGAATATGCGGCATACCAGGCAGGGAAATACAGCAAAAAAGAGTTTGAAGCATGGCTGATGAATCAGTATGGCAGAGGGCAGAGGTGGGAGGCGCTGCGCGAGGATATGGCGCAGAGACTGACGGAATCAAACCAGATTGCCGCGGCGTATATCAACGAAAAGACCCCTCTTGTGATTGCCCTCAATCGCAATTTTGAGGCGTACATGATTAAATCTCTTGTACCTGACAGACAGATAAAAGAGATTGGAGATATTGCATTTAATTTGGTTGACGAACACACAGTTAAGCGGCTGACGGTCAGAAAGCAGAAGATTCTTCCACCGCGTAGGATACTAAAAAGTAAGGACGTGCATTGGAATAAAAAGAAATTGCAAAATGCACTACTGCAAGGAATTTTACAGGGCGACAGCATAAAAAAGCTCGCAGGGCGATTCCAAGACGTTGCAGGTATGAATCATACTGCCGCAATTAGAAACGCCCGCACAGCATTCACAGGAGCGCAGAATGGAGGCAGGCAGGCGGCATACGAGGAAGCCTACCAGATGGGGATTGATGTAGTTAAGCATTGGACAGCGACAAAAGATTTGAGGACACGAGATAGTCACAGAGCGTTAGACGGCGAGGAAGTACCGTTTAACATGGCTTACTCAAACGGTCTTATGTATCCGGGAGACCCAAGCGGAATCCCGGCGGAGGTTTATAACTGTCGATGCACGCAACGAACTGCGCTGCCCGCCGAACTGGCACAACCACGAATGATACGCGTTAAGAATTTGGAAACAGGCAGAAACGAAGTTGTAGAAGACATGACCTATTACGAATGGTTAGCAACGCAAAGGGGGCGAATATAATGGCGGATATTGATGTTGTAAGCCATGTAGACGAAGTAATACTCAAGACCACGATGGCACTTGCAAGAGCATTAGAGCAGGCAGGAGCCGCCGCAGAGGGGCACGCAAAAGACCTTTGCCCGGTCGATACGGGCGCGTTGAGAAATAGCATTACGCATCGGACTGACTTGGAAAATCTCACAGAGATAATAGGAAGTAACGAAGAATATGCCGCCTATGTGGAACTGGGAACTGGCGTGTATTACAAGGGAGGAAGAAAGACCCCGTGGACTTATCAGGACGATAAGGGACAATGGCACATCACAAACGGTCAGAGGGCGCAGTCGTATTTAAAACCGGCGGCGGCAAATTACGCGAAAGAATACACAGCAATCATTGCAGATGAATTAAAAGGAGCGATGGAATAATGGACAGATTGTCTTTGCTCGTCAAGGCAAAGGAAACGGCGGAGTATTTTGTTGATAAAAAGTTTAAATACTCTCAAAACGTGGCGAATAGCTGGGCGGGCGCAAAGAAGAAAAAGGTAAGCAACTGCGCATCGTTCGTGTGCTATTGCTTACAGCAGTTAGGAATCCTCAAGGCCGGGCAGATGTTTTACTGCAATAAAAGCGGAAACATCGTCTGGAAGGGAACAGGGACCAAGACAGCTATGTTAAAACACTACAAACTGATTACAGTCAACAAGTTGCCGCGGGATTATAAAAGTAAATTAAAGCCTGGAGACATTTGCCTTTATCGCCTACATACTAACATTTTTGCAGGAATAAACGAGAGCAATAAAATGGTCTGGTGGGATGCTGGAAAGGCTAGTACAAATACTAAAAAAGCAGGTGGAACATACAAAAAGATACATAGGATTATTAACAGCAACCAGAAAATCTTATATGTGCTGAGATGGAAAGGGTGAGAAAATGACACAGAGAAAAATTATTGATGTATCTACATACAACGGCACGATTGACTGGAAGAAAGTAAAGAAATACGGTTGCGATGGTGCGATCATTAAGATTATCCGCAAGGATTTAGGCAAAGATAAAAAATTTGAGGAGAACTATAAAAAGTGTGAGAAATTAGGTATCCCATGGGGCGTGTATAACTACACATACGCTACTACAGTGGCAAAAGCTAAGTCAGACATGGAACTTGTATGCGACATCCTCGACAAGATTAGTAAGAAGCATTTTAAATACGGCGTTTGGTTTGACATTGAAGACAAAGTGCAGGCAGGGCTAAGCAAAGTAAAGATTGCCGAGATTATCAATGCGGCACAGACTGTCGTTGAGTCAAGAGGCTATAAATTTGGTGTTTACACCGGGATGTCGTATTTTTCGGAGCATATTGATAAAAACAAGGTCAAGTGTAAAAACTGGTGGATTGCACGTTATTACAAAGGCTATAACCGCATGGCATTTAAAGCGACACCAAACAAATCTTATAAGCCTACAAACGTAGCCGACCTTATGGCGTGGCAATATACTAGCTCTGGCGTGTTTCCAGCCAAGGCTTCAACCGGCAACGGCGGCAAGTTTGATTTAAATATTTTGTATCACGACTTCCCGGCGACGGTGCAGAAGGAAGAAACAACAAAAAAGGTTAAATACACCGGGAAATTTCCTAAATTGCCGCCACGCGGCTACTATGCGTTTTTAGACGGCATCACGGTATTAAAAAACACAAGGGAAGAAATTGAGAAATTGCAGAAGTTTTTAAACTGGGCTATCGGCTCAAAATTAGAAACTGACGGCAAATATGGAGAAAAGACAGAAGATGCAGTTAGTATTTTCCAGTCGAAATGTAAATTAAAAATTGACGGCAAATTTGGGGCGAAATCCCTTAAAGCTGCAAAATTATTTAGTAAGTAATCACGAAGTACTGTGATTTACATATAAAGTCATTTAGGGAAAGAAATCCCTCAAAGAAAAGGAGTAATCAAATGGCATTAACAAGAGCTTTTTTAAAAAGCATGACACTTACAGATGAACAGGTTTCCGCGATTATCGAGGAGCACTCTGCAACCGTTACAGGTTTAAAAGGCGAGATCACTAAATACAAAGAGGACGCAGAGAAAGTCCCAGGCCTTCAGAAGAAATTGGAGGACTACGAAAAGGACGACTGGAAAGGCAAGTATGAGAAAGAACACGCAGGTTTTGAGAACTACAAAGCCGAGCAGGACAAGAAGGCATCGTACGATGCGAAAGAAGCCGCATACAAAAAGATGCTTGAAGATTCCGGCGTGTCCAGTAAAGTAATTGGCCTTGCATTAAAAGCGTCAAAAGAAACTATTGATAATTTAAAAATCGGAACTGACGGGAAATTTGAGAACGCAACAGAGGTAGAAAAAGGCATCAAAGAATCGTATGCCGATTATATTACAACCGAAACGACTCAAGGCGCTAACGTATCAAATCCACCGGGAGGAGAACCGGGGAAAATGACCAAGAAAGAAATCATGGAAATTAAAGATGCAGGCGAACGTCAGAAAGCGATTGCGGAAAATCACGAACTTTTTGGATTTTGAAAGGAGTAGACAATGCCAGGAATAACCACTAGTACTGTATTAAATACAGATAGCGCTCTCAAAGCGAGAGAAATTGATTTTGTAACACAATTTGAAAAAAACTGGGATGCATTAAGAACCATCTTGGGAATCTTTAGACCTATTAGAAAAGAGCCGGGCACTAGCTTAGTAACCTACGAAGCACAGATGAAAGATGAGGCCTTACAGGGCGGCGCAAGCGTAGGTGAGGGTGAGGCAATCCCTTTTACGCAGTTTAAAGTTGTGGAAAGCAAGAAAGAAGATATTGTTGTAGAAAAATACGCTAAATCTTTAACTCTTGAGTCTGTGGCAAAATGGGGCGCAACGGTCGCAATCGAAAAGACAGATGATGCCTTTATGGTTGAGCTGCAGAACAAGGTTTTAAAAGATTTTTACACATTTTTAAAAACGGGAACATTAAAAGGTACGCAGAAGAAATGGCAGAAAGCACTTGCGATCGCAAAAGGTGCTGTACTCAACAAATTCGCAGGCATGAACAGAAATGTAACCGAAGTCGTAGGATTTGCAAATGTAATGGATTTTTACGACTGGTTAGGTGATAAAGAGATTACTGTGCAGACAATGTTTGGATTGCAGTATATCAAAGACTTCTTTGGTTTCTCTACACTGTTCCTCCTCCCTGACGCCTACATCCCGGCAAAAACTGTTATTGCAACACCTGTAGAAAATATTGACTTGTATTATATTGATCCCGGCGATAGTGATTTTAAAAAACTTGGCCTGGACTACACAACATCTGGCGAAACAAATCTGATTGGATTCCACGCAGGCGGCAACTATACAAACGCCACAGGCGAAACATACGCCATTATGGGCATGAAGCTGTGGGCAGAATACCTTGACGGTGTTTGCGTAGTTACTGTCGGAACCACAGAAACTATCCCAGAAGTATCAAGTGCCGTTTCGGAAGTAAGTTCGAACGGAAAATAAAAGGGGATGATTGAGTGCTTTATGAAATCATGAATCACATTCACAATTTCTTCCCGGTCAAAGGGGCGGCAATCACGGGAGAAATAACAATCGGAGATTGGATTTTTGACACGCTTAATTTTGATGTAGGCGTGACAGAAGATACTAAAGACCTGCGTTATTCTACTACCGCGATTCGCCTCCCGCTACAAGATGGGCAGTACTATTTAGTAAGCGGCTCTATCTTTAATGACGGGGTTTATCAGTACCACAAAGGCAATACTGCTCCGTTACAGGAGGAGACTTTTAACGGCGTAGTTGTTCCGCTGGCTATCCCTAAACCGTTTTTGTCACTGGTGGACGAAATCAGCGAGTGGCAGGCGAAAAACGGCAATTTAGGAGCGTATCAGTCGGAATCGTTTGGCGGATATTCGTACAGCAGGGCAACAAACAGTAAAGGCGAGACCTACACGTGGCAAGATGCCTTTAGGGCACGCCTGAACCCATGGAGGAAAATGGCATGAGTTTAATCAATGAATTTTTACAAGATTGCATACTCATGGATAAAAAGCGTACTTCTGACGGCGAGGGTGGATTTATCACCGAGTGGGTCGAGGGCGCTAAAATACAGGCGGCAATAGTCCGTGACACCTCAATGTCTGCCAGAGTGGCGGAAAAAGAGGGTGTAACAGCAACATATACAATTACTACAGCTAAAACAGTAAAGCTGAGCTATCATGATGTATTAAAAACAAAAGACGGAAAAATTTTTAGAGTTACATCAAATGCAGGAGAAAAAGAAACCCCTGCGTCGTCTAATTTAGACATAGCACAGGTCATGGCGGAGAAGTGGGAGTTAACGTCATGACTCCAACAGCGGCACTGTATCAATTTTGGTCGTCTTTCGGCATAACTGCATATCCGTCTAACAGGGTGCCGGAAGATACCGCATTTCCTTTTATCACATACGAACCAATTATAGCAAATTGGTGGACAGGTGCGGCCGCCGCTAGCGTCGTAAATGTCTGGTACCACACAGAATCTGAGGCAGTCCCAAATAAAAAGGCGAAAGAAATCAGTGACAGATTGCAAGGAGGAACCACGGTCAAGTGCGATGATGGAATCATTTTTCTGTCGCAAGACCAGCCTTGGACTCCTTTAGTCGATGAAGCTGACTCGTCAATAGTACGCAGATACACAGTAATAACTATGCAATTTATAACTATTTAATGAGGTGAGCAAATGAAGTATACGCAGGTACCTTCTGACCTTTTCAAAAAAATACAGATTAACGCCGGTATTATTGTATCAGCTTTTGAGCCGGAAACGGGTGCCATAACAGCAACTAACATCCTCATGGCAACCAGCGGCGGTTGTAGCTTTAGCGCGGAGCCATCCTTTACGGATTTCGGGGAAGACATTGATAATGTGCCTAAAAACACGATGGAACTCAAGGAAATCGAATCTATCGAAGTAAAATTATCAGGCACAGCCGTTACAATGGATACCGCACAGGCTAAAAGTTTTATGGCGGCGGCAGACGTAGCGGGAAACAAAGTAACACCAAGGGCAGATTTAAAGGCAGAAGATTTTAAGGATATTTGGTGGATTGGCGACTATTCGGACGAAAATTCCGGGGATTCCGCCGGATTTATCGCAATCAAAATTATGAATGCACTCTCAACGGGCGGATTTAAGATTAAATCAGATGATAAATCCAAAGGAAATTTTGATTTCGAATACACAGGACATTACAGCATTAAGAACGCAGAGACAGTACCTTACGAGGTTTATATCAAAACAGGCGAAGCGGCGTAGGAGGTAAAGCATGAAATTATCAGAATTAACAGCAGAACAGGGTTTAGAAGCCATTGCGAACTCCCTCGAACATATCGGTAACATTGCAGACGATGATGATGCGCTCAGCCTGTGCCAGAAGCTTGTACCGCAGGAAGGGGAGAAATATATCAAAGTCTTTGCTAGGGGTGCTAAAACAGCTCCTAGGCTGTTAAAAACACACAAAGATGATGTAATTGGAATCTTAGCAGCGTTTGAATTGCAGAGTGTTGAGGAATACAAGAAAAAGCATAAATTAATGGACGTTATCAAAGGCATGGTTGACCTCATCAATGAGCCGGAGGTACGTCAGCTTTTTTTCTCAGCGCCAACAAGCGCAGCAGAAGAACCCTCTGGCGATGCGCAGGAGAATACAGAGGAAGAAGCGTAAAGGGATTCTTGCTGTACGTCAAGGCTAAGATTTTAGACGACACAGAGGAATTAATTTACAAACGATACATGGCCGATGGGCTGAAATATGTAACCGAAAGCATTTCGCAGGCGTTCGGTGGGAAATATCTCTATGTATCATTTTTTGATTTAATTAATAGCGATAAAAAGCAAACAGTAACAAAGACTGGCGAAGAAATAGCCGCGGACGTCATTAAAAAAGCCGGATTGGTGGTGATGAGTGATTGAATGTGATGGAATTGTTTGTCACTCTGGCAATCAAAGACACCGCATATAAGCAGGGGCTGAAAGACGCAGAAGGTAACGCCAGCTCGTCCACATCAAAAATTGGCGGGGCATTTAAAGCGGTCGGGAAAGTAGCTAAAACAGCTATGGTGGCCGGCTCTGCTGCCGCCGTTGCATTTACAAAAACATCAATAGATGCCGGAATGAATTTTGATACTGCAATGTCTCAGGTAGCAGCTACCATGGGAACAACCGTAGACAAAATAGGGAACGTCAAAGCCAAGGCTGAGGAAATGGGGCGCACAACAAAGTACACCGCAACGGAAGCGGCGGAAGGAATGAATATCCTTGCTCAGGCTGGCTTGTCGGCGGATGAGCAGATTAGCGGTATCGGAACGGTACTTAACCTTGCCTCTGCCGGTGCTATGAGTCTGGAAGAATCGGCATCATATACTGCCGGAGCTGTAAAAGGCTTTGGTGACTCGATGAGTAACGCATCTTACTATGCCGATTTGATGGCAAAGGGTGCTACTCTTGCTAATACGGACGTAAGAGGCCTTGGAGAGGCTTTTTCCGGTTCTGCTGCCACAGCGAAAAACTACGGTCAAGCGGCGGACAGTGTCACGCTTTCCTTACTTCGCTTGGCAGAGCAGAACGTGACAGGCTCCGAGGCATCTACGGCATTAAATAGGGCAATGGCGGACTTATATACTCCGACTGATGATGCATCAAAAGCTTTAGATCAGTTAGGTGTATCCGCCTATAAGTCAAACGGCGAGGCAAAAGATTTTAACGACCTCGTAGACGAGCTTAATGGCTCTTTGCAGGGTATGACAGCGGAACAAAAAAACAATGCTCTTGCAACGATTTTTACAACGCAAGGCTTACAGGCGTTTAATAAAATGACCGCATCGAGTGATGCGACTGTGCAAAAATTTTGGAAAGGAATACAGGATTCTTCCGGCTCCGCAGCACAACAGGCGGCTACGCAGTTAGATAATTTGCAGGGCGACATAACCTTGCTATCTAGCGCCACAGAAGGCCTGCAACTTGCTTTTTATAATACCTTTTCGGGTACTATCCGTGGTGCCATCAAAGGTATAACAAGCGAGGTTAGTGGATTAGCTGAGGCGATGGAATCTGGCGGCATAAGCGGCGCCCTTTCCAAACTGGCGCAAGATGCGATTAATTTTAGCGGCCAGTTGCCGGGGCTGACAAAAATCGGCGGCGACCTCATAAACGGTTTAATTTCAAGCGTTACTCAAAATTCTGGCAGTATTACAACTGCTGTCAGCCAACTGTTAAATAATCTTGCCTCTACGATTTCCACAGGGCTAAATGTATTTACATCGGTCGGAGTTAATTTGCTGACGACTATCGCTAACGGCATGACTCAGGGCATCCCGACCTTTTTGGGGCAGGCGTTGCCGATGCTGACACAATTTACAGAGTCATTGAGGAGCAACGCAGGCAAATTGATAAATGCAGGCCTGACACTTATCCAGAATATTGCTCAAGGGCTGATTAATTCTATTCCTGTATTGATTGCATATGTACCTACAATCATAACGAATTTGGCTGGCATTATTAACGATAATGCGCCAAAAATCCTTGCAACAGGAGTAACAATCATAACAAATTTAGCGATTGGCTTAGTTCGTGCGATTCCGTTATTAATTGCTAATTTACCGAAGATTATCACAGCAATCGTAAGCGTATTTACAGCGTTTAACTGGTTTTCGCTTGGTAAAAACATTGTTACCGGCATAATAAAAGGGGTCAAAAATCTCCCTTCTCTTTTAAAGGGTGCCGCTAAAAATGCTGTAAACGGATTCAAGGGAGCATTTAAGGGAAATGGTATTTTATCGGCTGTAAAAGGAGCATTTACTAAGATACCATCGGCTGTTAAAAGTATCTTTACTAAGGCAGTATCCCTTGTAAAAAGCTTCCCTGGACGGTTTAAGAGCGCCTTAAAGTTTAGCTGGTCTCTTCCACACCTAAACCTACCGCACCTGAGTGTTTCCGGCGGAAAAGCTCCGTTCGGTATTGGGGGAAAGGGTTCTCTGCCATCGTTCCATATTAGCTGGTATAAAAAGGCTATGGAAAGTCCATATGTATTTTCTAATGCCACATTGTTTGGAGCAGGAGAAGCAGGAGACGAGATGCTGTACGGTCGTAGCAGATTAATGAGCGACATTAAAGAGGCAACACAGGGAACGAAAAACGATGTAACTATTAACGTAACTGTAAACGGTGCAGATAACCCAGAAGAATGGGGAAGAAGAATGGCAAGTGAGCTTAGAAGGCAGGTGAAAATGGCATAATGGCAAAGAAAAAGTCTGCTGCTCCCAGCGGTCTGTCTATATCGAGAGATAATTTGAAATTTACAATATCTTGGAAAATACCGGCGAAAAAATATGAGGATGGACAGTGGCTATGGTATCGTCTACATACAAAAAACGCCGGTGCTTCTAAATGGGATTGGACAAAGTGGAAGAAAATAAATGTAGGAAAATCAGCAACTAAAAAAACGGTAGCACTTAATGCAAAAAATTATTATCCTGTCTCATCAAAATTATTAAACGCGATAGAATTTAAGGTAAAGGGCAAAACAAAAAGTGATAAAAAGCATACCTATACAGCCGCACATTCCACAAAGACATTTACCATTTATGCACCAAATGCCCCTTCCGTTTCTTATTCTCTTGATGATACTGGCGCAAATAAAGGTACATTTACTTGGAATACCTCATACGAGGCAAATGATGCAAGGCATTTTGCAAGGACGCAGGTACAGACCGCATTAATGACAAACTATAAGGGCGCCATTGCAAACGCTCGCTTTACCAATGCATCCTATACGGGAGCGTCTGGCACATGGGCGATAACAGAGGATGGTTCCCCGACACAAAACAAGACATTTTGCCGTATTGTAAGGGCAAAATCGAGAGGGTGTGCCGGAGATTCCGGTTGGAGCTATGCATACCATTATTACAGCATCCCAGAGCGTCCAAATATACAGAGTACAGGGAGCAAAGAGATAGGCTCCTCTAGCCGCTATGTATGGGCAAACTGGGTGCAGGCATCGCCGCGGGACCGCCCTGTGGATTCCATGGAGTTACAATACGCTATAGACACGCCGGAAAGCGGAGAGAGATATACTGGCACATCATGGAGCACAGGAGTAACTGTTGCGTACCATGATTATACGGTGTCAGCAGATTTCAACACGGACGACGGCATAGCGGAAGACCAGATTATGTGGACAAGGGTGCAAAGTACGCACGATAAAAAATATGCATATTCTGAGCCACGAGTAGCGGCGCGAGGGGCTTTAAAATCCCCGTCATTTGATACGGTATCGGCAACAGGAACAACACTTACTATCAATAGCGTTGAACGCAACACGGAAGTTCCTGACGCTAAAACAGCCGTCTGGATGAAAATAGGCAACGAGGAAAAAGGTATTATTGCAATTACCGACAAAGAGGGGACAATCACAGTTGCGTGTCCGGACGTTTCTGGCGGTACCGAATACCAGATTGCGCTCAAAAATTTTACCGGAACTTCCACACCTCAAAATGGAGCGTCTGGCACCACCTACAAACTTAGCCCCCTCATGCAGTCTGGGTGGATTTATTCGGAAACAAGAAAGATTGCAGTCCCACCGAAAAATATAACTGCAATGGCGGTGGCATCTGATACCGTGGAACTAACATGGGATTGGTCGTGGAAAAATGCGGATGCGGCTACCGTTGCGTGGGCAGACCACGAGGACGCATGGATTAGTACGGAAGCCCCAACTACTTATGACGTGGAGGACAGGGAAACCACGTGGCATATCGGGTCCCTAGAATCGGCAAAAACATATTATTTCCGCGTAAGATTGCGGGATACGTCCGGGGATGAGGAAGTGTTATCTCCTTGGTCTGATACGGTTTCCGTATCTCTGAGTGAGACCCCAACAACTCCTACGCTTGCAACGACAGAAAATTATCTTGCCCTGGACGATACAGTTATTTGCAGTGTTGGCTACACCGGAAACAGCAAAGCTAGCATAAAAATAGCGGAAGCGGTTAACGATGAGCCGGTTAAAGGCAAAGATGGAAACGTCGTTGTTTTAATGATGTCTTCCGGCATGGAGACATTATCGGAAACTATTGAAAACATTAATAAAATCTATACTGCAAGTGGTCTTTTGAGCAATCTGTGGAATGTAGGAGAAATCCATTATTTAAAAGCAATGGTTACAGCACAGGGAGGCAAGGAAGGTGCATGGTCAGATTCTGTGGCTGTTGAAATTGTTGCAAAACCTGCAATAGACAGCGTTACAACAAATCTTGTTTCGGAAGCAACAGCATATAATTCTGACGATGTTACCACGGAAACGACCGACCAGACAGTGCCGGAATCATCGGAAGGCACAACAAATTATTTGGAGCAGCTACCATTAACGATAGCCCCGTCCTTCGGGGATTCTGCTGGCACAGCAAAAGTAACGATTGTCAGGGACGAGGATTATTATATTCTCCGCCCGGACGGATTAAAGGAACAACATTTTTCCAATGAAATTATTGCTAGTTTTACTGGTAGCGAAACAGACAGCTACGCTATTGACTTGAGCGACCTGATCGGGCAGATGGATGACGGTGCAAGGTACAGCATACAGATTGCATTTACAGATATTTATGACCATGTGGCAGAAAAAAAGATACCGTTTGTTGTGCGGTGGAAACATCAGCCGGAAGTGCCAACGGCCACTGTAAATACGATTGCAGACAACAAAACAGCGAGCATTGTTGTTGCTAAACCAACTACATATGCCGATGGGGATACATTCGACTTGTACCGGATGAGCGTAGACAGAGCAGAATTGATTCTGGAGAACGGAATCTATGGCCAGAAATATGTTGACCCATACCCAGCGTTAAACGAGTACGGCGGCATACTGGTTGTAAACAAAACCGCCAATGGTGACTATATAACGTCGGATAGTTCGTTTGCATGGTTGTATAGCGATTTTTCCATAGAATATAAAAAGGCAATCATTGATTTTGACGGTGAATCTATCGAAATCCAGTATAACATTGACTGTGATAATTCGTGGGATAAAGATTTTGAGAGGACAGTATACCTTGGGGGCTCTGTGCAAGGCGATTGGAACCCTGCGATCACTCGCGATTTAAAAATTGATGCAGTAAGTATCTCACTGACAGAACCAACGATGATTGAGCAAATGAGACGGCTCGCAACGTATCCCGGAATATGTCACGTTAGGACACCAGATGGTTCATCGTTTTCCTGCGATATACAGGTGTCGGAGAAAAAAGACCACGATAATAAAATGAGGACAGATTTCTCATTAACGATAAAAAAAGTGGATTCGGAAGAACTGGATGCTGTGACGGAAGAACAGTGGAACGCAGAGCATCCTAATGAGGTGGCGTGATGGATTGGAGCAAAGGATTTTCAGCAAGATATATTTTAACAACAGTTGACCCTAAGACGTGGACAGACCGTCAAGAATTTGAATTTACTGAGGGTAGTATTGACCGGGACAGTACGTCAGATTTAAGGGAATCTGCTTCCGTCACAATGACGGAAAAGATAACAGACAATGAGTGTTGGGTCCGCATTTACCTACAAGCCAGACAGGGAGGGTCAGGAGCAAAAGTAGCACTGTTTACTGGCTTGACCGCCTTCCCAGAAAGAAAGCTTGATGGTGTGAGAGAGACTTACGGTATTGACTGCTATTCCGTTCTCAAGCCGGCAGATGATGTGATTCTGCCGCGTGGTTATTATGCACCAGCCGGTAGCGGAGCAAAACAGATTAAAAATCTGTTTAATGATTGCATCCCTGCTCCCGTGTATGTCGAGGGAACATCACCGATAACTACAGATAACATCGTTGCGGAAGATGGGGAAACAAGGCTCACAATGGCACTGCATATTTTAGATGCTATTGGTTGGCGGATACGAATACTTGGCGATGGAAGCATTGTTATCTGCGCAAATGATAATAATAGCAGTCTTACAGTGGGGATTAACGCAAACGACATCATAGAGTGCGATGTAACAGACACATTTAATTGGTACGACACACCGAACTGTTTTATGGCAATACATGACGATTACGGCGCAGCCATCGCGCGGGACGACAGCCCGGACAGTTATTTATCAACCGTCAGCCGGGGCAGGGAAGTGTGGAAATCGGAAACAGGCGTTGAATTATCTTCCGGGGAAAACATAGCGGCTTATGCCGTTAGAAAACTAAAAGAATTGCAGAATCCTGCCAGAACGATACAGTATAGCCGGCGATTTTTCGAGGACGTTCTTTTAGGAGATGTGGTCTTTCTAAATTATCCGAGACATGGCCTTACTGGAAAATTCAGAATAATATCACAAACCTTGTCGCTTGAACACGGATGCCGGACAAAGGAAGAGGTAGAGAGCATTGAATGATTTCATAAAAGAGATTGCCTCGGCAATGAAAGAAAGCAAAACAAAGCCTTACGACACGGTTGCAAAAGTCCTTCGGGTTGACGAAAAAACAGCATATGTCCACATTGACGGTGGAGCAGATGAAACCCCCGCACAGATGGCAATTAATTGTAAGACAGGTGACACAGTAAAAATCCGTGTCAGCGGCGGAAAAGCATGGTTAACAGGAAACATTACAGCACCACCTACAGATGACTTTGTTGCAATTAAAGCGAATAAGACAGCTACTAAGGTAAAGAAATCCTACGAGAACTTTAAAGATATTACTGAGGAAAACTTTAGCAGTCAGGAAGACAAGATAGCAGAGGCTGCTAAAGTTGCAACTAACTTCATGAAATATATCGAAGGACTTGGATTAGTTGTCGGTGATATGCGAGGAAATACGCTTGGACAGAACGCGTTACTTGACGCAAATGGAATGTGTGTGCGCAACAATAACAGCGAAATTGTACGATTTGGAATTACAGATATTAAAGTAGTGAATGAAGACGGAGACCCTGTTTATAGTGGCGCTGGCTCGGTCGTAAAGTCACAAAACAACATTGTTGTATCAACACAGCAAACAAAAGATGCAAATGATACTAATGTCGGTGGTAAAGCTGCGCTTGAATTATATTATGATAGTGCAAAAGATAATATGAGTCTCTCGTTATCTGTAAAAAGTGGAACATCCTATACTGATTTGTACGAAAGCATTGGAAATGGGATATATGCTGATAACTCTAATACAAAGATTGTGTCTTCAGACGTAATAAAGTTGGATGCAGGGAGAATATATTTATCTACCTATTTAGGGACTTGGAGACCATATTTTTGCGCTGGCGATTCGATCAGTGCAACTTTTGGTACTGCTGGATATATTACGAGTTCCGGCAAGGATGTCATTTTTATAATTCCATTATCAAAACCAATAGTTGGGAACCCGACGGTAACAGTAACAAGTGTGGAAGGGCTTATGGTCCGACAAAATAATAAGTATTTGTATGGTGGCTCGTCAACAAAATATGTCAAACCTAGCAAATATACTGTACACTCAACGCTTAGTGGAGGCTGCATCCATGTATTTGCAACAATGCAAAATACCACAGATGTTACAAACAATAGCCCTTGCGGCATCTATGCTAATATTAAGATAACATTCTCATAGGAGGAATAAAATTGGCTTTAAAAAAAGAAATTCGTCAAAGCGACGGCGTAGTTACTAATTATCACAGAATCTTATATATTCAGTCTACAATCAACAGTCATGATTCAATAGCTGTAGTATCTTATGTAGATGAGATTGGTAGAGCTATGGAAAGCAACGGTGACAGACCGTACAGAGCCGCTGTTACATATGAGAAAGAGTATGAAGAGAATATGACTATTGAAGATGCTTATAAGTATCTCAAAACACTTCCAGATTACGAAGATGCAGAGGATATCTGATACAATTTATGCATAAGGAGGCGAAAGCATGATAGCTAGTGGAACAATAATTATTGATGGGCAGACATACCGCAAAGGAGATGTTATACACGATTTAGGCGGATGGGATTGCATAGATACGGACGGAAGCAAGCGATATTACTGGGGGAAGTGATAAATTGCCTCATTATGTTGCAAGTGGTTCGACGGCGTTATGCGTAGACACAGGGGAATTATATGGCTTTTATGCCCCTGATAGCAAGTGGTTTTTGCTTTAAGGAGGTGTAGAGCATGAGAAAAAGTGGTTTAACGGGAGATGAGGCGTATGCACTCTCGAAACGTAGGGGAACATCAGGAGACCTTGGTCCACTAAAGAAAGAACTTAGTTTGCTAAAGGAAGATTTATCCAACAAAATTACAAAGTTCTATGCATCGAATCAGGGTGAAACTCATCTTGCCGATTCTGACAATGGCAAAATTCAAGATATGATGATATATGGCAAATCATCACAGGATGGAACACTCTCACCAGAGAACCCAGTTGAGATTAAGAGCGTGGTGAATCCGACAGTGAAGGTGTCAAACGAAGATGGAACAAAATCTCAGACTGTCACTCTCCTATACACCCTCAATGCCATTCCAGTAAGTTCAGATGGTAACGTCACAATTGATGGTCAGCAATATGTTGCGGATTATGTGGATGTGGAACGAGGGAAGTTGGTGAGGATGTGTAAAGAAAAAGTTTTCGATGGAACTGAAAAATGGCGTAGTGAATTGTCATATATGGTTGCAGACATACCAAACTTTAGTTACGTTGATAACAATAATCATGAACACATGACATATCTTCTTTGCAACAAATATAAAGTGTCAAAAACTATTGGCGATAATGATAACTTGATTTTTATAAGAATAAACGGCGATGGTGTGGTTATAAAAGATACTTTGCATCAATCAACTGTTGATGATTGGAAAAAATACCTTAATGATAATCCATGCATTGTGCATTGTCTTTCGGCAATTCCCGAAGAAATTAGCCTCACCACAGAAGAAATCATTGCATTTAAAGCACTTGCAACATATTATCCGACTACAAACATCAGCGTCAATTCAGAACAGTTGGACGGATATACAGTATTTAATTATCCGATTAGCATGGCTAATGGATGGAACTATGTAAAACAACAGTTAAACGACAACCGAGATTACATTTATGATATGGACACACAATCAGCAGAAGCCTATGTCAACAGCGAATATGCAGTAGCACTTACAGAATTGGAGGTATGATATATGCTGTATAGAACATTATTAAAACTCAAAGAAAGAAATGGTCTGACAGACGATTTAAAGAATAAGATTGATATTTTCTTTGCGACTGGCAGGATTACAGAGGAACAGTACAATGAGCTGATGGATGTTAATAAGGAAGAAGAATCGAAAGCGGAAACTAATTAACTAAAGAGGGCTTTAATTAATTTATAAAAACAAAAGAAAAATAATTTTTAAGGAGGAATGGAGATGGTAGGTATTATGTTGCCACTAATAACTTGTATTTTTGTAGTTTTTGATTTGGCTAGTGGCGGAGTAGCCGCCTGCGCTAACCACAAGTGGAAATCCTCAGAAATGAGAAAAGGATTGTATCACAAATTTGGCTCCATTATGCTTGTGGTGCTTGCGTACCTTATCGACTACGCTCAGAAATATGTAGACTTAGGCTTTCAGGTGCCTATTGCCGCAGGAGTTTGTGTATACATCATTTTGATGGAGCTTGGCTCTATCGTGGAAAACATCGGCAAAATTAACCCTGATTTGCTCCCGGACAAGGTTAGAGCGATTTTAGGACTGGACAAAACGAAATAAATTTACGTAATTTTTGCGTGTTTGAGGTGATGCAGTGAACAGAAGTTTGATTAAAAAACTCTGGAAATTAGGCGATAAACAATTTATTGATTACGCCTTGTCGTGTGCCCGTTTAACCTTGCGGGAACGCGAAACTGTACAGTACTTGCTTTTTGACGGATTAACGCAGGAGCAAGCCGCCGAGAAAATGGATATAAGCACGAGAGGATTACAAGGGCTGTGGAGTTGTGCCGTGGAAAAGATTTTATTAGTTCCCGGCACAATTCCGTACATAAATAGCCTTTAAGAAACTAAAGATAACTAAAAATCATGCGAGAAATAAGCGCGTTGCCTTCGTGGTGACACGCTTATTTTTTTGCGATAATAAAACTATAAGGAGGGCGGAGAGATGTATCAATACTGGAATCCGAATCCCGCGGCGGCAAAAGTGGGAGATTGCACTGTGCGTGCTATCTCAAAGGCTATGGGTCAGACGTGGGAAGAAACATATATACAGCTTGCCCTGTACGGCTTAATGTTATCGGATATGCCTTCGGCTAATGCGGTGTGGGGCGCATACCTCAAAGATAATGGATTTAGCCGTTATATAATCCCAGACGAATATATGACCTGCACCGTCTCGGAATTTGCAAACAATCACCCAGAAGGGGCTTATATTTTAGCACTGTCAGGGCACGTTATAGCGGTAATTGACGGCAATTACTACGATACGTGGGACAGCGGAGCAATGACACCTATCTACTATTGGAGGGAAGGAGGAAAATAAATGTTCGGTTATCCACAATATCCACAACAATATCCACAGTATCCGCAATATCCACAACCGGATTATCTTGACCAGCTCAATCGACTAAAACAACAGCAGGCGCCGCCTCAACAAATGCAACAGCAATCTAATCCTGATGAGCGGATTTGGGTGCAAGGACAGGGCGCGGCGGAGGCGTATTTAGTAGCACCAAATTCTTTTGTCCGTTTGTGGGACAGCCAAGCACCGATTTTTTATGAAAAAAGAGCGGACCAGACGGGCAGACCGTTTTTAGAGGTGTTTGAATATAAGCGAAAAGGCACAGATTCGCCCACAGCGGAGCTTTCACAGTCTAGTCAACCAATTAACTACGAGGAACGCTTAAATGCTTTAGAAAGGCAAATGGAGACGTTAAGAAGGAGGGTATTGAATGAATCTCAATCCAATGCAGATGATACAGCAGTTTCAACAGTTCAGGCAGCAGTTCCAAGGGGACCCGAAACAGGAAGTACAAAACCTGCTAAATAGCGGGCAAATGAGCCAGCAACAGTATAACCAGTTGCAGGGTATGGCGACACAGTTTCAAAACCTTTTAAAGGGTTTTAAATAAATAAAAAAGGAGTGATTTCATGGGATTAACAACAGACGGAATGAGTCCGGCAGATTTGGCGGCAGTCACAGGCAACAACAACGGCGCATTTGGCGAGGGTAACGGTGCTTGGTGGATTATCATTCTTTTTCTCTTTATCTTCTGTGGATGGGGAAACGGAAATGGATGGAATAACGGCGGCGGAGGCGCGGTAGATAACTATGTATTAGCTTCTGACTTTGCAACCTTACAGCGCCAGATTGATAGCGGCATTTCCTCTCTCGAAAGAAAGGGCGATGCCATCAACAGCGGTATTTGTGACGGATTTTATGCGATGAATACCTCTCTTCTCAACGGATTTGCAGGAACAAATAGCACAATTCAGCAGAATGGATATGATACACGAAACGCAATCCAGCAGGGACAGATTGCAGATATGCAGAGCTTTAATGCTTTACAGGCACAGTTAGCACAGTGTTGTTGTGATAACAAACAGGCTATTGCAGGTGTTAACTACAACATGGCGATGAATACCAATGCAATCCAGCAGGAAGTTACAAACGGCTTCTGTCAGACAAACTTTAACAACGCAAACAATACAAGAGACATCATTGACAACCAGAATAACAACGCTAGAGCCATCCTAGATGCCCTCACAGCGCAGAGAATCGAAGCTAAGGACGCTAAGATTGCCGAGCAGAATCAGCAGTTATTTGCGGCACAGTTAGCGGCTTCTCAGGCGTCACAGAACGAAACCTTAAAGGCATACATGCAGGGCCAGTTTACTTATTACAACCCTAGACCAGTGCCAGCTTTTCCGGTTTCCGCACCATATCAGTACGGTAACTGCGGATGCAATACCGGTTGCGGATGCTAAAATTTTATAATTAGCAGCTTCCTGCGTTGACGGGATTGTTCGGCTTGTGCCGATGATGCTTATAGCGGCGGGGCAATCGTTCCGCCGTTTATTATTAAAAAAGGAGTGATAACGTGGCAGAATTTACTAATAGCAATATCGTAACCGTAGCAGCGGGGCAGAATTTACCGCTCACAGAGACAGCCGTAAAGTGCGGTAGCTGTATTACACACCGGGAGGGAGCAGGAATTGTGACCCTTAGAGGCCTTACAAACCAGTGCAGGGCGCGCTATAAAGTCAGCTTTGGGGCTAATATCGCCATACCTGCCGGTGGAACTGTGGCACCTATTTCTATTGCCCTGGCAATCGCCGGAGAGCCATTAAATAGTGCGACAGCAATCGTAACACCTGCGGCGGTAGGCGAATATTTTAATGTATTTACGGCGGCATTTATTGACGTTCCGCGCGGGTGTTGCATAACAATCGCAGTCGAAAATACATCTACGCAGGCAATTAATATAGCCAATAGCAATTTAATCGCCGAGAGAGTAGCGTAAAGGAGGGCAAAAAATGGAATCATTACACAAATTAAAAAAGATGATGTGTAGAGAGCTGGACGAGATTTCGAACAAAGGCGATATGAGCGCCGGGGATTTAGAAGCAGTCCACAAACTGACAGACACAATTAAAAATATCGACAAGATTATGTATTTGGAAGGCGGCAGCGAATACAGCCGCGGCGGCGACTGGAACACGTCAGAAAGATATAGCCGTGGGCGTTATCCCGACATGGATTACGGTGATTATAGTAACGCTCGCAGGGGCCAGCACTATGTGAGAGGCCATTACTCTTACAACGATGCAAAAATGCAGGTAAAAGAAACTATCAAAGACATGATGCACGACAGTAATCTGTCTAGTACAGATCAGGCAGCACTAGGCAGAGCATTAGCAGAATTAGACCGATAAGAGAAAGGGGTGCCGCAATGATTAATATGGACGAAATTAATGCCGAAATTGCGGCATTAGAGGCAGGAAAAACAACCTACGCCACTTGCGAACGGCTTTCGATTTTATACAATGTACGCAACAATTTAATGAGCAATCAACAACCGAACCAACTATCTTCCAACACATCATACTACTCTTACAGTTCCGAGCCGGATTCTGAATTTAAAGAAATCGCCCGAAACGCAGACTTTGAGCACTTATTACGCGTGCTTGACGAACACATGAAAGCCATCGAAGCAATGTATCCGCGAGAATATCGGTCAGTTTTGCGAAAAATAAAAGAGGGCGCTTGAAACGTCCTCTTTCTTCTTGTATAATATAATTACTTCTCCTTTATTTCTATCATATTTTGTTATACGGTAACTGACCTTAACCTGGTGGATTCGTCAATCTATTACCCGCGCGATTGCTGATCAGGCAAGAACCATACGGATTCCAGTCCATATGGTAGAAACTATGAACCGGGTGAATCGTACAAGCAGAAGACTGTTGCAGGAATACGGCAGAGAGCCGACTCCAGAAGAAATAGCGGAGGCAATGAACCTGCCTGTGGAGCGTGTGCTTGAGATTTCGAAAATATCACAGGAACCTGTTTCCTTAGAAACCCCAATTGGCGAGGAAGAGGACAGCCATCTTGGAGACTTTATTCAGGATGAGCACATTCCTGTTCCTGCTGATGAGGCAGCGCATACATTACTCCGAGAACAGCTTGAAAAGGTGATGGATACTTTATCCGAGAGAGAGCAGAAAGTACTTGCACTCCGTTTTGGCTTAGAGGACGGCAAACCGCATACACTTGAGGAAGTCGGACGAGAATTTCAGGTAACCAGAGAACGCATTCGTCAGATAGAAGCGAAGGCCTTGAGAAAGCTTCGGCATCCGACAAGAAGCAGGAAACTAAGAGATTTTTTGGAAGAGTAATCTTTGGAGAAATGACATTTAGAAGAATGATATAGGAAGAGAATAATAAAAAATAGCAGACCAAGTGATGGTTCTCCAATAGAAGCATTTGTTCGTATATATCAGATGTGAGATGACTCCCATATCTGTAGGCAGCGAGCAACAAATCAGTATCAGTGGGGAGAGAAATTTTTTGGGGTGCTATTTTTTATGAGTCGTATTTTCGCCGGTACATAGTATAATTTAGGAGGAATTACAGAAGTAAATGGAACTTTCAATACGATTAAAAACAGTGGCAGAAGCAGTAACAAAGGGAAATCGTGTGGCAGATGTTGGAACTGACCATGGATATGTCCCGATTTATCTGGTGAAAAATAATCTTTCACCAGCCGGTATTGCAATGGATGTGAATAAAGGCCCACTCGAAAAAGCACAGGAACATATCAGGGAAGAAAAACTTGGCGGGAAAATAGCTACCCGTCTTGGAAATGGACTTGCACCATTAGAGCCAGGAGAAACAGATACCGTAATCATCGCAGGCATGGGCGGAGATTTAATCTGTAAAATATTAAAAGCCAAACCAGAATTTTTAATAGAGGGAAAAGAGTTTATTTTGCAGCCACAATCCGAATGGTTCAAGATCCGCCGGCTCTTAAAAGAATATCGCTATCAGATTGAAAAAGAATGGTTCTTAAAAGAAGATGGTAAATACTATGTAATCATTAAAGCGGAACCAGCGTGGACACAGCCACAACGACTGAAACACCAGCAGCCTTCCATTCACGAATATATAAAAGAAATATCAGACACACAAGTGAATCAGGCAGTTTCAGAGAAAGATATGGAAAGTATTTATGAACAGTATGGAAAATATCTGATTGAAACGAAAAATCCAGTATTAAAAGAATACCTCGAAAAAGAAATCACCAAAAAAGAAAGTATAGCAGCAGAGCTGAAACAGTCCATAAAAGAGATAGAATCAGAAGAACTTTCAGGAAAAGAGAGGGGAAATATTGCGAAAAGACAGCGAAGATATCAGGAAATCCAAAAAGAGATAAGGGATATGAGAAAAGCGATTGGATAAAGGAGAAATATGTTAGCAGATTACCATGTACATACAGAATTCAGCAATGACTCCATTTACCCGATGGAGGAAGTAGTAAAAGATGCCATCTCATTAGGTATCAAGGATATATGTTTTACCGACCATGTAGACTATGGTCCATACCGCGACTGGGATGATCCAAGAGGAATCCAGTATCGTCCAGGAGATGAAGGGGAGCCAGAGCAAGTTGCCCTTACCAATGTAGATTATAAAAAATATTTTTCTATGATAGAGAAAATGCGTGAAAAATATAGAGAGAAAATTGCAATAAAAGCAGGATTAGAGTTTGGGGTGCAGACACATACTATTCCAGAGTATGAGAAGTTATTTCGCAGTTATCCATTTGACTTCATCATTTTGTCCATTCATCAGGCAGGAGACCAGGAATTTTGGACAAATGAATATCAAAGTGGACGCACACAGCAGGAGTACAACGAGGGCTACTATAAAGAATTACTTTCCGTTGTACAGAATTATCACAACTATAGTGTGTTAGGACATATGGATTTGATTGTGCGTTATGATAGTTACGGTGTGTATCCGTTTGAAAAATTAAAACCACTTCTCACAGAGATTTTAAAGACGGTTATTGCAGATGGAAAAGGAATTGAAGTAAATACTTCAAATCATAGATATGGCCTTTCGGATATGACACCATCAAGAGATATATTAAAGCTTTATAAAGAACTTGGCGGTACAATTATTACAATCGGAAGTGACAGTCATAAGAAGGAGCATCTTGGGGCGTATATTGATTGGGCGAAGGAGGAACTTCGCAAACTGGGGTATACACAGTTTTGTACATTTGAGAAGATGCAACCGATATTTCATGAGCTTTAAATAGGAATTTGCCAGTGAAATAATAATTGCCGTAGGCAAGAAGACGCACCCAAAGAGAGCAGGTAGCCTATATTTGTGACTCTATCACTGCGGGTTGAATGTTCGCCTCCGGGCTCGCATTCAATCCTCGTTCTAAGGCCACAAATATAGGCTACCTGCTCTCTTTGGGTGCTGTGTTTTTGCTGGAGATGGAATTACTATTTCATGTTGGAGTGATTTGGGGAATCGCCAGAAGATTGTGGCTTTTTAAAAAGTTGAGTCATAAGAGTTCGACACTCATATTGTTATTTTAATGTGTAAAAATAATAATTTTTTCTTATGGATTTTTGTGTCAATCCTTCGAAATTTAGTTTCCCAGGCAGACTCATTCTCCTGTCTTCTTTTCCATAGTATATGCACAAGCTTATTACTGGATGTAAACGGTCACTTTTTTGTAGGCCGGATAAAAATTCATCGGATGTATCAAAATTTTTTTCATTTCTGTTTTTAGCTGTTATCTCGTTGTATTCCTTTAAGTAAATAAGAGAATCTGCTATCATATGCTAAATCTGCAAACCGCTGATTATTCTTCCAGAAAGTCTTTAGTACAGTGTCTGGTTTTACGTTATTTTTAATTGCCAATTTGACACCATCCTTTCTAAACTATATACCTAATGGTTATTTACAAGGAATATATTACCATAATTTTCTTGAAATGTAAATATGAAAATTAGCATTTTTTACATGTATAGTGTATAATTTAAAGATATATTTTCAGAAAGGCAAAAGATAAATGAGACGTTTTGACATTATAAAATGGCTTTGGGTAGCCGGAATTATATACACATTTTTGCAGGGATATACATTTTATATGCAGAGACAGGGAGAAATAGCAGTTGGCTGTTCTTTTCTGTGTGCTTTTTGCATTTTCCAGTTTATTAGACGATTACACACGCTTTACTATCTCCATATGAAAATGAAAAATATTGACAAATTAAATGGCAGAGCATTTGAACGTTATCTCACTGTCCAGTTCCGGCATCTCGGTTATCATGTTACACTCACAAGTTATAGCCACGACTATGGAGCAGATCTTGTTCTTCGCAAATGGGGAAAAAAGATTGTTGTTCAGGCAAAACGCTATGAGCGAAATGTGGGAATTGCGGCTGTTCAGGAAGTTGTTGGTTCTATTGCTTATTACAAAGCTGATCGGGCAATGGTTGTTACAAATAGCAACTTTACGAAAAGTGCCAGAGATCTCGCCAAAAGAAATGAAGTAGAATTGTGGGGAAGAAAAGAAATGCAGAAAAAATTTCATATAAAAGCCTGAGTTCTGCTCGTTGGAAGCTCGAGAAACCAGTTGGAGGGATTTTGGGGAGAGGACAGGAGAATACAGAATGTCTGGAAAATGAAAACTTGTTGGATTGACATTTAAACCATTATCGTAATGGCATATGATAATAGTTTTAGAGCGTGTTTGAAAAATCATTCCTACAATCTGTATACCCCGTCAGATAGTTGTGATTTTTAAAAAGATTGAATATTCTGACAATAATAAAATGAATTCAGTGAAAACTAAAAAAACAGATGATAAAATATTGAATTTAGAAAATCAGAGAAAAATATAAAAATAG
>OLOH01000282.1_pt1 | contig 41415 bp, 43 predicted proteins | sample 1673221 | NCBI WGS metagenome assembly OLOH01 (sample SAMEA3136767, study PRJEB25190) | human gut metagenome
TCGTATGGCAAGAATTTTTAACGCAGTATGCAACAAAATTTGCCGAAAAGACGTAAATAGACGCCTATGAACACGAGCTCTTATAAAAAATAGTCGAAAGAGATGACCCATATGACTCCCAGAGAAGAAATCGGATACGGGCTGGATGCCCTTGTCATTTTCCGCAGTTTACAGCAGGATCCGGTGCTTCGTGCACTGATGCAGTTCTGCCACACTGACAAGGAAAATACCCCGGCACAGATCCGCTTTTACAGTGCCATGGTCTCCGCTCTGTATGAGCGGGCGGACGACCTCACCGGCTATCTGGAACAGATCGTTCTGGAACACGAAAACGTCTATGTCCAGCGTGCCGGTGCCAGAGAAGAAATTTCCCCCAATATGGAAACCTGTCTGCATACGGAACTGAAACTCCTGAACCGGATTGCAATGCTGACCCCTGCCATGATTCAGGCAGAAATGCAGACCAGCATTCCCCTGCCAGCATGGCAGACCCACAAGACAGACCTGGATGCTCTGTACACCCAGCGCGTGGCAGAAATTGAAAAGCACGGCTATGGCATCTATGCGCGGCATCATATGTTTACAGTAGGCGCCAGCGGCGATCTGGTGCCGGTACAGTACCCTGATCCCATCTCTCTGAAACAGATGGTGGGATATGAACGGGAACGCGGTATTGTTGTGGAAAACACAAAGGCGCTGCTGGCAGGCAAGTATGCCTCCAACGTCCTCCTCGCCGGAGATGCCGGCACGGGCAAATCGGCTACTGTCAAGGCAATCGCCAACGCGTTCAAGGACGATGGTCTGCGGCTGATTGAGCTCAACAAGGATCAGCTCTGCTACATTCCCCAGATTATGGATCACCTATGCCGGAATCCTTTGAAGTTTATTCTCTTTATTGATGACCTCACCTTCTCAGAGAACGACCCCAACTTCGGCACACTGAAAGCAACGCTGGAGGGCAGCATCGCCGCCAGAATGCGGAATACCGTCATCTATGCCACCAGCAACCGCCGCCATCTGGTCAAGGAAACCTTCGACGACGGCAGCGACAAGCACTCCAACGATACCGTACAGGAACGCATCTCCCTGTCAGAGCGGTTCGGCATCACCATCACCTACAGCCGGCCGCAGAAGAACCTGTATCTGGAAATCGTCCATGCTCTGGCAGAACAAAACGGCCTGGACATTACCCCGGAGGAACTGGACGCACAGGCAGAACAGTTCGCCCTCCAAAAAAGCGGCAGAAGCGCCCGCGCTGCAAAGCAGCTCATCGACCAGCTCCTGACACAGCGGTCATAAACTTATTCTGGAAAGGAAGTCCTATCCATGCTGACATTGGATAAAATCTATCAAGCAAGCCACGTGCTCCGGAGCGTGATCCGGAAAACTGATCTGATCCAGGCACCGAAGCTGTGTCCGGACTGTGATCTGTTTTTAAAAACAGAAAATCTCCAGGTCACCGGTTCTTTTAAAGTCCGTGGTGCCTACTACATGATGTCCCAGCTGACAGAAGAAGAAAAGGCGCGGGGCGTTATCGCCTGCTCTGCCGGCAACCACGCCCAGGGTGTGGCGCTGGCTGCGGCCAAGAACCACATGAAGGCGCTCATCTGCCTGCCGGACGGCGCACCGATTTCTAAGGTAGAAGCAACTAAGAGCTACGGTGCAGAGGTCTGCATGGTCAAGGGCGTCTATGATGATGCCTACAACAAGGCAGTAGAACTCCAGAAAGAACACAACTACACCTTTGTGCACCCCTTCGACAATGAAAACGTCATTGCCGGCCAGGGCACCATTGGCTTGGAAATCCTCGACCAGATGCCGGATGTGGATGCGGTAATCGTCCCCATCGGCGGCGGCGGACTGATCTCCGGCGTGGCATTTGCCATCAAGCAGCTGAACCCGAATATCAAGGTATACGGCGTACAGGCAAGCGGTGCACCCAGCATGTATGAGTCCATCCACAACGACAAGATCACCTGTCTGGATTCCGTTTCCACCATTGCCGACGGCATTGCTGTTAAGGAACCCGGCCCGCACACCTTCGAATATGTCAAGCAGTATGTGGATGAAATTGTCACTGTTACTGATGATGAAATCTCTGCTGCAATTCTGGCACTGATCGAAAAGCAGAAACTGATCGCAGAGGGCGCAGGCGCTGCTTCCGTGGCTGCCGCAATGTTCCACAAGGTACCGGTAGAGGGTAAAAAAGTTGTCTGCCTGGTTTCCGGCGGTAATATCGACGTGACCATCCTGTCCCGTGTGATCAAGCGCGGCCTGCTCATGTCCGGCAGAAGCTGCATGCTCAACATTGAGCTGCTGGACAAGCCGGGTCAGCTGAAAGATGTTTCCCGGATTATCGCAGATCTGGGCGGCAATGTCATCTCCATCCACCACGAGCGCGCCAACGAGGGCAGCGACATCAACGGCTGCTTCCTGCGCATCACCATGGAGACGAGAGACTATGCCCACATTCAGGAAATCCGTGGTGCACTGATGGAAGCCGGCTTCCATCTGGTGGACTAAGGCGTATTCCCCTATTACTTTGAAAAGAGGTTTTTATCATGGATACCATCTATACCAAGAACGCACCGGACGCAATCGGCCCGTATTCCCAGGCAGTGAGAATCGGTGATATGCTGTACACTTCCGGCCAGATTGCCATTAACCCGGCAACCGGCAATGTAGAAGCCGCTGACATCGTGGGACAGTCCAAGCAGGTCATGGCAAACCTGAAAGCCGTTCTGGAAGCCGCAGGCACCAGCTTCGACAAGGTTGTCAAGACCACCTGCTTCCTCAAGGACGTGGCACGGGATTTCGGTGCATTCAATGAAGTGTACGCCGAAGCCATGGGCGATGCAAAGCCGGCAAGAAGCTGTGTTGGCGTAGCAGACCTGCCCAAGGGTGTGCTGGTAGAAGTTGAGGTTATTGCAGCGCTGTAAGCGGTAGGCTTCAGGCTAAGAAAAGAGAAAGCGGAGAACGTTTTTTGGACGTTCTCCGCTTTTTTGTTAAGCCTCCCCTTTAGGGAAGGGGGATCAGCGAAGCTGGTGGTGGGTTTTTTCGTGAAATCTTTTTCTTGATGTATCAGGCCCTTCCCTCGGTCGCCTGCGGTGACAATTCGGCACAAGGAACGCTCTTCGGATACCTACAGGAAAACCGAATTTGTAATGACAGCAACAGAAATCGCTCCCTATCTTTTTCCCACAAAACACTTGTAATTCTTCCTGAGATATTGTACAATGAAAAAGCACAGGATACGCAACTTCTATGCAAGGGAGTGGGAACACATGAATCGAAAAACAAAACATTTTCTAATTGTGTTGATTTTGTCTATTCTTCTATTTCTCGCATTGGTGCTAACCATATCCTGCGGCGATAAAATCGTTTTGAAGCATGAAGCAAAACATATAGAATCTGAAATAAACCAAACTATCTGCATCGAAAAGGAACGCATAAAATGCACACATCTGTCTTATCACGAGGAAAGCAGTGAAGTCAAGATGTATTTTGAAATTTATGATGAAACCCTTGATCAGGAAAAAGAAGGCGAATTAGAGAGAATGTGCGAGATTGCAAACTGCGTATCCCAATACATCAAAAATAATCCCAGATCTTTTTTAACCGGGAAAAAAGTCACCCTCAGTTCTGAAAGCTGTGACCGACTGGGCGATATCATAATTTGCAATTTTGACCCTGAAACAAACGAACCCTTTTCCAGTTCAGAACAGTTTCACTATGGATATTTTGACGGGTGCTTCTATCCCAAAGCAGATTTTGCCCTATCCAAATTAGAAAGATTTGATTGGTTTGAGATATTAGAGTTTGCAGATATGACAAATGACAATGCTTCTGTCTTGCTCCATTTTCCGCAGTTACAGGAAATTCGCTGTAAGAGTAATTTCTTCACAAAAGCGGAACAAAGCCAGCTTCGATCTAAGGAAATTTCTCTAGCTTTCGATGAAATCTAAGCTGCAAAGATTTTGTTCTGATTCTGTGATTGCCGCTTAACTGCAAAATTATTTTTGGAAAAGCGCGAAATGAGATTGACAATTTCATTTTTCCCACAAAACACTTGTAATTCTCCATTGAATATTGTATAATAAAAATGTATCGAGAATTGCTCTGCAGTTCTCAATTTATAAAAAAGGAGTTTTTACCATGTACCAGAATATGATGGACACCATTGGTTTTGTTTCTCAGAATGATCCTGAGGTCGGAAAGGCAATGCAGGAAGAACTGAGCCGTCAGCGCCGCAACCTGGAGCTGATCGCCAGTGAAAACCTGGTTTCCCCGACAGTAATGGCTGCCATGGGTTCTGCCCTCACCAACAAGTATGCAGAAGGTCTGCCCCACAAGCGCTACTATGGCGGCTGTGAATATGTAGACGTCGTAGAAGAAATCGCAATTGAGCGTGCCTGCAAGCTGTTCGGCGCCAAGTATGCCAATGTACAGCCCCACTCCGGTGCACAGGCAAACACTGCCGTTTACTTCGCACTGCTCCAGCCGGGCGATACGGTAATGGGCATGAGCCTGGCACACGGCGGCCACCTGACCCACGGCTCTCCGGTGAATATCTCCGGTAAGTACTTCAACTTCGTTCCCTACGAGCTGGGCGATGACGAATTCATCGACTATGACCGCTGCGAAGCACTGGCAAAGGAAGTCAAGCCGAAGCTGATCGTAGCCGGCGCAAGTGCATATCCCCGCATCATCGACTTTAAGCGCCTGTCTGAAATCGCAAAGTCTGTCGGCGCATACCTGATGGTAGACATGGCACATATCGCCGGTCTGGTTGCTGCCGGTGTACATCCGTCTCCGGTACCGTATGCAGATATCACTACCACAACAACCCATAAGACACTCCGCGGCCCGAGAGGCGGCCTGATTCTGACCAATGATGAAGAACTGGCAAAGAAGATCAACAAGGCTGTATTCCCCGGCACACAGGGCGGCCCGCTGATGCACGTAATTGCAGCAAAGGCTGTTTGCTTCGGCGAAGCACTGAAACCGGAATTCAAGACATACGGTGAAACAGTAGTAGCCAACGCCAAGGCACTGGCAGAAGGTCTGGTAAAGCGCGGCTTCCGTCTGGTTTCCGGCGGTACGGACAATCACCTGATGCTGGTTGACCTGCGTCCGTTCGGCGATCTTACCGGTAAAGAATTTGAGCGCCGTCTGGATGAGGTATATATCACCGTAAACAAGAATGCAATCCCCAACGATCCCCAGAAGCCGTTCGTTACCAGCGGTATCCGTGTAGGTACACCGGCTGTAACAACACGCGGCCTCCAGCCGGCAGATATGGACATCATTGCACAGGCAATGTATCTGGCTGCTTCTGACTTTGACTCCAAGGCGGATGAAATCCGTGCAAGCGTTCACGCACTGTGCGAGAAGTATCCGCTGTACGAATAAGCAATGTCCTCTCCCCTGGCCGATCAGATCCGGCCGAAAACGCTGGACGATGTTGTGGGACAGCGTCAGCTGCTTGCCCCCGGAAAACCTCTGCGGCGCATTATTGAAAGCGGCAAAATCCCCAACATGATTTTTTATGGCCCGTCCGGCGTGGGCAAAACCACAGTGGCGCGGATTATTGCCGACAGCACAGCCATGACGCTCCATAAACTGAACGGCACCTCCGCCTCTACTGCGGATATCCGGGATATTGTGGCAGAAATCGGCACCTTTTCCGGCATGAATGGAATCCTGCTGTACCTGGATGAAATCCAGTATCTCAACAAAAAGCAGCAGCAGCTTCTCCTGGAATATATGGAAAACGGCCAGATCACCCTGATTGCCTCCACGACGGAAAATCCCTACTTCGCTGTCTATAACGCGCTGATCAGCCGGTCTACCGTGTTTGAGTTCAAACCGGTGCCGCCGGAGGAACTGGAACGCGCCGTGGCACGGGGATTCCGACTTATGGAGGAGCAGACCAGGTGCCCGATTCACCTGGCAGAACATGTATGCAGCTGGATTGCCCACGGCTGCGGCGGTGATGTGCGAAAGGCCATGAATACTGTGGAACTGATTGTACTCTCCGGAGAACATACAGAAGACGGCATCGTCATTTCAGATGCACTGGCGCAGGAACTGACCCAGCGCAGCAATATGCGCTATGACCGGGACAACGACCAGCACTATGATCTGCTGTCTGCCCTGCAAAAATCCATCCGCGGCTCAGACGAAAATGCAGCGCTCCATTACACTGCGCGTCTGCTGGCTGCAAATGACCTGCTCTCGGTTTGCCGGCGGCTTCTCGTCATTGCAGCCGAAGATATCGGGCTGGCTTATCCCCAGGCAATTATCATCACAAAGGCCTGTGTGGACAGCGCCCTCCAGCTGGGACTGCCGGAAGCGCGGATTCCCATTGCAGAAGCAGTGGTGCTTCTTGCCACCTCTCCCAAGTCCAACAGCGCCTACGAAGCGATCAATCTGGCTATGGCAGATGTGGAAGAATACGGCGCACCGGATTTTCCCCGGCATCTGCAAAACAAACACTTTGACGGCGCAGAGGCCAGCGTCCGGGGGCAGCACTACCGCTATCCCCATGACTATCCCAATCACTATGTGAAACAGCAGTACCTGCCGGATATTCTGAAGGAAAAGGTCTATTACACCTTTGGCGACAACCGCCAGGAACAGGCCGCGGCCGCCTATCGGGAAAAAATCCTTCGGGAAGACAAAACCTGATGGGACAGCTGCTTTAAGGCGGCATCGTACAGCTCCTCCGGCCGGATTTCCTGCTCTACCAGATGATTGGCAAAGAGAATCGTCTGATCCAGGGTGTCCGAAAAATCCTCCAGCGCCTGCTGTTCTCCGCTGCGCAGATCCTCCAGACAAATCCCGTAAACGGATTTTGCCGTGCCGTCCGGACGGACAACCCATCCGGCTGTCACACGATAAATGACACGGTTGCTTCCGTAGACCTCCATATACACCACCGTATCTTCAATTCTGCGGCAGCGATACAACATTGGATAATACATCACAAACTGAAACCCCTTTCTGCTGTCTGTTTTGACAGCGGCTTGTATTTTATGCACGTGCCGCTCTGGTTTCCCAGAAGCCCGCGTGCAGCAGATATGTCCAAGGACGTATCTGAAAATGATACCATCGTTTTCTGCGGCAAAAATCCTGCGAGGTATCACTTTCCGATGCGCCCTTAGACAAGCATACCACACTTTTTGTAAAAGGGAAAGAGCGAAAAAACACACATTTTGTCCTGATTTTTCGGATCTTCCCGATTCCTGACGCGCAGCGGCAAAAATTGCTTGTGATTCTGTTGGATTTGCTGCAATTTCATACGAAAATATTTGTGAGAATTGCGACTAGACGAAAGCCGTTCCGATTGCTATAATAGAGAAACGTGAATTTGATGACATCCGTCCCGGTTACGGAGTCTGATCGAACATATGGTTTGCACCCGGCATTCAGGCTGTCGGTTCTGCACCCATTTTGGAATCTGTTTTCTTTCAGAAGAAAAAGATTTGCAGAAAGGAGTTTCTCTATGACAAAAGATATGACAGCAGGAAAGCCGCTGGGGCTGATTCTGCGATTCTGCGGCCCCATGGTGCTGGGGAATATTTTGCAGCAGCTCTACAGCATGGTGGACACGGTAATTGTAGGCCGCTATCTGGGCACAAATGCCCTGGCCGGTGTCGGCGCAACCGGCGCAATCAGCTTTCTGGTAATTGGATTTGCCACCGGTATCTGTACCGGACTGTCCATTCCGGTGGCACAGGCCTTCGGTGCCGGAGACTATCGCCTGATGCGAAAATATATCGCCAATTCCTATTACCTGGGCGCGGTAATCTCTGTCCTGCTCACCATTCTCACAATGTTTGCCACCGGCACCATCCTGCACTGGATGAAAACGCCGTCTGACATCTTCCCTTACGCCTATCAGTACATCATTGTCATTTTCGGCGGCATTGCGGCTTCGGTACTCTATAACCTGCTGGCCGCCATGCTCCGCGCTGTGGGTGACAGCAAATCGCCGATTTTGTTCCTGGCCATTGCCTCTGTCCTGAATATTATTTTGGATCTGGTCTTTTTGCTGGGACTGAAAACCGGTGTGGCCGGTGCCGGCTATGCCACTGTGATTTCACAGGGAATCTCCGGCATTCTCTGCCTTTTCTATCTCTACCGAAAATTTGATGTCATGCGCTTTCAGCATGGTGAAACCAAACTGGAACCGCGCCAGTGCCTACGCCTGATTGCAATTGGTCTGCCGATGGCACTGCAATTTTCCATCACTGCAATCGGATCTATTATCCTGCAAACCTCCGTCAATACCCTGGGTTCTGTTGCAGTTACCAGCGTAACTGCCGCACAGAAAATCGCCTCTATTGTCATGGGGCCGCTGGAATCCCTGGGCATCACAATGGCCACCTTCTGCGGCCAGAATCTGGGCGCCGGCAAGTATTACCGCATCCGGGACGGCATCCGCGTGAGCATCTATGTCTCCATGACATACTGTGTTTTCGCGATTTTATTCCTGTGCTTCCTGGGGCGCTATACCGCTTATCTGTTCCTGGATCCGTCCGAGACAGAGGTCATTCAGATGGCCGTCACCTATATGCGCCTGAATGCCGTATTCTTCCCGGTACTGGGTGTTCTTTTTATTCTGCGGAACTCGCTCCAGGGCATGGGATACAGCCTGATGCCGATGATGGCCGGTGTCAGCGAGCTGCTGGCACGGTCGCTGGTCTGCTTCCTGCTGGTACCGGTATTCGGCTATCTGGCCGCAGTTATGGCCAGCCCGGTGGCGTGGATCTTTGCAGATATTCTTCTGATTTCCGTTTATATTCTGGATATGCGAAAGCTGCGGCAAAAGCTGGTTCCGGCTGAAGGCATGCCTGCCTGACCGCAAACACGCATATCTGCCGTCCCTTCAGAAAGGATTTTTTATGAAAAAACAATTTGCTTGTATCAGTGCATTTGCCGTTGCGGCTGCATCTCTGCTGTCTCTGGCACAGCCTATGACCGCTTCTGCTGCCGGCGTGCTGGAATGCACCCCGTACCAGATTCGCATTGTTCCGGACCGCACCTCTGTATCTGCGGCAGAAGTCGCACAGGGAGATGTGACCATTCCGGCTTCCATCTATGTCACCGGAAGCACAGCGCACACCTTCAACGCTGTAAAAATCCGCTATCAGAGCAGCGATGACCGCTATCTCTATTTTTCAGATCTGGTCACCGGTGACACCACCTATGACACACAGACCACCTATCACAGCTCTGTAGGTGACTTTACCACCAACCGTCAGCCGTTCTGCTTTGGCTCTGTAAATGCCAACAACGGCCGCTATACTAAAAACGGCTCCAGCACTACTACACAGGTTCTGATGGATCCCAAATTCGGTGCTACCATCTACAGCGCCGGCCCGAACCGGGTGTATTTCAAAACCAGCGACGGCGCTGTGTGGAACGAAGCCACCAATTCTTACGTTCGCGGCAAACAGGAATTTTTGTGCAATGTTACGGTAGATGAAAATGGAACCGGTTCCTTCACCTACCACTACATCAACTTTTTCGATCAGTCTCAGGAAGATATCACCGTAACCATTCCCCGTTATGATGCAACAATTCCTGCTTATGACTCCACAAAAAACGATCAGCAGAATGCAGCCTCTGCAATTCCCGGTGCCTGTGACCGTGTATTCTGGCTCAATCAGAATGACACTTCCTTCCTGGGCAATGCTTCCGATGAGTTTCCCTTCTGTCGGGTCAATCTGGTAATCTCCAAGGATACCCCGAGCGGTGTCTATGACATCAACTTCTCCAGTGAAAAACTCTCCAGCGGCAGCAACGCATGTGAAGTTATCGGCTCCAGCAACAAGGACATCCCCTTTGAAACACTGGGCACTTCTATTGCAGTTGGTGTAGAAGATGCAGAAGTGGTTTCCATTCGTTCTCAAAAGGACGCTGCCTTCTATACCGCCGATGATAATGATTCCATCCTGGCTACTGACTTTGCCTCTGGGATCCTGGCAAATCTGAAATTTGCAGACGGCACAACCGAAGAAAATGTGGACATCACAAACCTGGTAGACTGCTACGGCATCACCCCGAAGAAGCTCTATGACAGTCAGGCCAAGGACGGCTTCTATGCCTCTGAAAACGCACCACTCTACTACAATGGAAAGGTGCTCAAGCAGACAGACGGCTCTGCTGTGACACAGAATATCCTGGTCGGCATGAAGGGCGATGTGGACTTTGACGGTGATGTCACCATCAATGACGCATATCTCACACTGTGCTACTATGCAGAAGTCTTTGCCGGAAAGATGCCCTCGCTCTACAGCGGCTCTTCCAGCAATTCTTATGCAGAACGCCTGGCTATTTTCCTGGCCGATACAGACACCTATAACGAATCCGGCGACCCCGGCTGCATCCTGATTGATGATGCCAGAAATATTCTCCAGTATTACTCTGACGCATCTGCCGGCGCTTCGCCTTCCTGGAACGGTTACATCAAGTAATCTCATCCGCTAAAACCTGAAAAAGCCCCGACTGCTTCCATTTTGCAGCCGGGGCTTTTTGTGGTATCTCGCCAAAACTTTGTTTTCCACAATTTTATCCGGAAATGTGGAAAACAAAAAAATCTGCGTCCCAGTCCGGAACACAGATCCTGTATTTTCCAAAAACGGCGGAAAAAGTAAAATGCACATCTGAGGGAGCAGATGTGCATTTTAGTAAGGGGATTTTTATGAAAAAAATTTTTAAGAAAGGATATTTATATTATACCCTCCCCATCCCCTCGTGTCAACAATATCACAGATAATTTACAATTTGTTATTATAACAAATACAATCAGGTGCAACATTTTGGAGATCGCCTATTTTTCGTCTGTTTCACCCAGATGTACATCCATCTGCGGATAGGGAATGGAGATCCCGTTTTCATCAAACGCCTTTTTCACATCTTCCAACAGCCGATAGTGTAGCGGCCAATACTGATCATTTTTCCCCCATACCTGAAGCCGCAGTGTGACTGCACTGTCATCATGGCCGCTGACGAAAACTTCCGGTGCAGGCTGTTCCAGTGCCTCCGGTGCTTTTTTCACAACATCCATCAAGATCTTTCGTGCCTGATCAATATCATTTTCATAGGCGATTCCGAAGAAGAGATCCACACGCCGGATTTCCTTCTGTGTATAGTTGATGATCTTTCCGCCGGAAACCACGCCATTCGGAATGTACACCGTAATGTTATCCGGTGTCACCATCCGGGTATAGAGGATGCTGATGCTCTCTACTTTTCCGGTAACGCCGTCTACTTCTACGGTATCCCCCTCCTTGAGCGGCTTGGAAAACAGAATGATAAATCCGCCAGCCAGGTTCGACAGGCTGTCCTTTAGCGCCAGGCCAACTGCCACACCGGCAGAAGCAATTACGGCGACAATGGAATCCATAGGCACATCCAGAATGGACAGCGTAATTACAATCAACAGCATATAGAGCACAATCTTAATGATTGAGCGCAGAAAACTGGCCATAATGCCGTCCATATTGGAGTGCTTGGAAGCACGCCTTAAAATCCGCATGATCTGGCGGATAACAAACAGGCCAAACAGCAGAAAGATCAGCGCAAAAATCAGCGAGGGCAGCTTATTGATCATCGGCTGAAAAATGCTGGAAAGCACATGGGTAGTCTGCTGTACTTCATCGCTGACTGTATCCACTACATTCTGCACCGGCTGCACAAGATCTGTGGCACCGGTAGCAACCGGCGCGGAGGTCTCCGCCTCCGTAACCTTTGCAGCAAGCATTTCTGTCATGGCTAAACTCACCTCCCCAAAGATTTTGCATGCTTTCGCAAAATCCCAAAATTGCACGGCATCTGCCGAATATTTCTATTATATCGGATTTTTCGGCGTTCGTCAAGGAAATGGGAATCATGAAGCAGAAGAATTCAATTTCATTTTGCAAAGCCTCCCCTTTCAGGGGCGACTTTTTTTCCTGTACTGCATCACATCCCCGACATTTGAAACAGATGCTGTATCGTTGCAATTATTTTTGCATAAATGGTTATTTTTCATCACATTCTATTGCAGAGCCTTTTTTCCAAAACACCACTCCACACCTTGACATTCTCCCTTTTTTCTGGTAAGATGAATTTATTACTACATGCTCCGGGAACCTGTTTTTGCAATGCAGGGCAGATGCCGGGCGTGCATCACCTTTGACCCGTTTTGTGAGGCGCATTTTATGATTCAAAAACACTCTGCCCAATCCTACAGCTATCGGATTGCACTGGGCGGCATTATTGCTTCTCTGTGTATGCTGTGTATGTTTCTGACCGGGGTATTCCCGATGTTTTACTTAATCCTTCCGATGCTGGCCAGCGGCCTGATTTTTCTTATGGCGCTGGAAACCAGTACATACTGGGGCTTTCTCACCTATATTTCCGTGGGACTTCTCTCCGTCTTTGTGACACCCAATAAAGATGCGGCGCTGGCCTTTCTGATTTTCTTTGGCTATTATCCGCTGCTTCGTCCCAAAATGGAGCATTCCCGTCTGCGGCTGCTGGCCTTTTTGTTGCGGCTGGCGTTATTCAATGCGGCTGTGCTGGGATTCTTCTGGATTTCCGTCTACGTGCTGGGCATGAAGGCGCTCCTGGACTCCCTGGGAGACTACGGAAAATACGGCGGATGGATTCTGCTGGGCATCGCAAACCTGATGTTTTTGAGCTATGACTACATCATGGGTGCTTTCCCCACTGTGTACCGCCAGCACTTAAAGCCCCGTATCTTCCCCAGACACTAATTTTTCCGAAACAAACGGGAAAACCACCGCCATTCCTGCCAGACAGAAAGGAGCACCTGATGGATAAAATCGCAATGTTTGATACAAAGCCCTATGACCGCACCTGGTTCGACCAGTTAAACACCCGATATCACATCAAATATCTGGAACCTAAGCTGACACCGGACACGGTTTCCCTGGCACACGGCTGCCGGGCAGTGATTCCCTTTGTTAATGACACCTTGGATCGAACTGTCATTGACGGCCTGTGTGCCGAAGGAGTAGAAATGATTGCATTGCGCTGTGCCGGATACAACAACGTAGACCGCGCCGCAGCAGCCGGCCGGATTCCGGTGGTGCGTGTTCCCGGCTATTCGCCCTATGCCGTGGCGGAATTCACCATGGGCCTGCTCCTGACCCTGAACCGGAAGCTCCACAAGGCCTGCTTCCGGACACGGGATTTCAACTTTTCCCTCAACGGCCTGGTCGGATTCGATCTCCACGGAAAAACAGCCGGCATCATCGGCACCGGAAAAATCGGACAAATTTTCATCCAGATCTGCCGTGGCTTTGGCATGCATGTCCTGGCCTATGATCCGTTTCCGGTTCCGGACGCTGACTTTTCCTATGTATCCCTGGAAGAACTGCTGCAAAAAAGCGATATTGTTTCTCTCCACTGTCCGCTGACAGAGCAGTCCCGGCATCTGATCAACCGGGACACCATCGCCCAGATGCGGGACGGTGCCTATCTGCTCAACACCTCACGGGGCATGCTGGTAGAGAGCGAAGCGCTCCTGGATGCCCTGAAAAGCGGAAAACTGGCCGGTGCCGGCCTGGATGTCTATGAAGAGGAAACCGACTTTTTCTTCGAAGACCGCTCCGACAGCATCGACCGGGACACCATCCTGTCGCTTCTGGTTTCCATGCCAAATGTGGTTCTCACCTCTCACCAGGCATTTCTGACCACAGAGGCACTCCACAATATTGCAAAGGTGACACTGGAAAATCTGGATGCCTTCTTCCGGGACGGCACCCTGCAAAACGAAGTGCGATAACTACAGAACAGCCAGAACGCCTGCCGTTTTCGCTGATACTGGGGTATTTTCTTTTTGTTCATGAAGTTTCCATCTGAATTTGATACAATGAAAGAAAACAAGGTTTCCGCACCCATTGGATGCGAATGAGAAAGAAGGCTTTTTATGATGCTTCCTGCTGCTGTAGAATCCCGCATTCTTCAAAATCAAGAGGAAATGATACAAACCCTGCTAGACCTGATTGCAATTCCAAGCGTGGCCACATCCGCCCCTGCGGATGGCTATCCCTATGGCGCAGCCTGCGCCAGGGCACTGGACAAAATGCTGGGACATTTGAAAGATCTGGGAATGTCCTGCCGCAACTATGACCATCACATGGGTGCTGCGGACTGGGATCCGGCGCTTCCGCCCCATCTGGGAATCCTGTGCCACCTGGACGTGGTGCCGGCAGTCCGAGAGGGCTGGCAGTCTGATCCGTTTGCGCCGGTAATCCGGGACGGCCGCATTTACGGCAGAGGTGCCATTGATGACAAGGGTCCGGCGGTCTCGGTACTCTTTGCGCTCCGTGCAATTCGGGAAGCCGGCATTCCCCTGCGGAAAAATGTCCGTTTCCTGTTGGGCTGCAATGAAGAAAACGGCTCCACCGACCTGGAATATTACCACACCAAGGACAGCATGCCGCCCCAGGTATTCACACCGGACGGCAGCTACCCGCTGATTCATCTGGAAAAGGGCATGCTCCGCCTCCAGTTCACCAAACAGACGAAGGATCCGATTTTCAGCTTTTCCGCCGGCACTGCACCCAATGCCGTTCCGGCAGATGCCTCTGTGAGCCTCTCTGCGCCGCTGTGCGGCACGGCAAAACCGGGCGGTCAAATTACCCGGCACGACAACGAAATCGCTTACAAGGGCGTTTCTGCCCACGCCTCCACGCCGGAAAGCGGTGACAACGCCATTACCGGCCTGCTGACCTATCTGAGCCAGGACAGCGCCTTTGCAGACTGTGCGGCACTTGTCCGGCTCTTCCCCCACGGCTGCACAGACGGCAGCGGCCTGGGTATTGCCTGCGCGGATGCAGAATCCGGCGCGCTCACCTGTATTTGCAGCATGCTGCATGTGAAACGCGGTATCTGCACCGGATGCGTGGATATCCGCTTCCCGATCTGTACCACAAAGGAAGCCATATTGCAGCAGGTACAGTCTGCCTTTGCCGCAGCCGGATTTGCCTGCACGCCGCTGATTCAGAGTGACCCCCACCATACCCCGGAACAATCTCCCCTGGTACAGACACTGCTCCAGGTCTACGAAGCACAGACCGGCACTCCCGGCGAATGCATTGCAATCGGCGGCGGCACCTATGTTCATGATATTCCCGGCGGTGTAGCCTTCGGCATGGAATACCCCGGCTGGGACTATCACATGCATGCAGAAGACGAATTTCTCCCCCTGGATCAGTTCCTGGACAATACCCGAATGATGGCGGCGGCGATTCTGCAAATCTGCGGCGAAGAAGACTAAAACCACAAGAAAACGAAACCGAAACTGGAAACACTTTTCGTGAAACCAATCTGTCTCATCGACAAAACCGATATCAAGTAGGAGATTATCTATGACACTCACCCCAAACCTCATCGCCTGCCTTGCCATCGGCAGCGCAGGCATTCTCACTGCCCTGCTTTCTGTTCCTTTTTTCCGACACAAGGAAAATCTCCGGCGGCGCTGCTGTGCCCGGACAGAAGGCACTGTAATCCGCTACCACTACAAGCCGAAGCAAAGCGGCGGCCCTTCCATTGCCCCGGTAGCAGAGTTTCAGGCAGACGGCAAAAGCTGTACTGCCCGTCTCTACTATAAAGGCGTGGCAACCGTTTCCAAATCGACTGCCCTCTTCCGGAGGGATGCCGGCGCAAAAAGCTGCATTGCTGTGCGAAATGACATTTTTCACGCACGGCTGGCAGGCGGCTCCCGGCGTATGGAAGAAATGGCACAGGAAACATGGCCGATCGGAAGCAAGCTGCCCGTGGTATACGATCCTAAAAATCCAAAGTGTGCCTATATCGGCCATGTTGTCACCGCCGCAGGTACAGCAGGCATTGTACTGCTGTGTGTGGGTCTGGGACTGCTTGGTCTGGCAGGGCTTGGCGCAGCGCTTTTCACCAACATTTAACGTCCAGCCCCGTTCCGAATTAACCTTTCTGTGTTATACTAAGGAAGCAGATTTCTCGCTATTTGTAGCAGAACTTATCTTCACACAGAAAAGATTTTTTTATGAAAACCAGCAAACAAAAACGTTTTGCCGCAGCTTTTGCCGAGATGCTCTGCATCAGCTGTCTGACCACTCCCTTTTCCGCGGCAGCAGAGGATACAGACATCACCGGAGAAAATGACACCATTGCCGCGGCAGAGGGAATGCCCCTGAACACGGCAGTTTCCGGGGAGATTTCCACAAAGGGCGATGTGGATGATTACAAGATCACCCTGCCGGAGGACGGCACACTGCAAATCAGCCTAACTGCCGGCTGGGTCTCAGACTTCGGGGACAGCTATTGCATCACACTTTATGATGCAGACGGCACAGAAATCAGCAAGGATGACTATATCCACAGCAACACCCTGTTCCCGGCAGACGGCCGGACAGCCGGCATTCCCTACGAAAAAGGAGACGTTGACCAGGATCACGCCATCGGCATCAATGATGCCTTTCTCGCTCTGTCTGCCTATGCCACCGTATCTGCCGGCGGAAACGCCAGCTGGGATAACCTCCAATAGCCCTCTTCTCAAAATCTGTCCCGTATAGGACGGATTTTGAATGCCATACAACACGCAAAACGCAGCCGGGATTCTCTGATTCGGAGAGTCCCGGCTGCGTTTTTAACAATATTTTGGAACGTGCAATAGATATGGCCTTATGCCTTTTGTGCCATTCCCAGAGCGATTGCCTTGAGGTTTGCCTCAATCAAATGGGCACGCTTCGGAGGAATGCATTTTTCCATTGCCTGCTTTACAGTATCCATATCAAACAGATTGGTTTCTGCCAGCATTCTGCCCAGGAGCACCATATTTGCTGCGCCGTTCAGTCCTGCATCTGTTGCAAGATCGGTGGCCGGCAGAGAAATGGCAGTAATGTCTGTTCTCTCGCAGGTTTCTTCTACGATAGAATTGTCGAACAGCACCAGACCGCCTGGCTTTACCGCATCAATAAACTTTTTGTAGGACGGGCCGTTCATGGCGATGAGATAATCCGGTGTTGTGACCAGAGGAGAACCGATCGGCTCATCTGAAATGCACACGGAGCAGTTTGCCGTACCGCCGCGCATTTCCGGGCCATAGGATGGCAGCCAGCTCAGTTCCTTGCCGGCAATCAGGCCGCAGTATGCCAGAATCTTTCCGGCAAACAGGATGCCCTGTCCGCCGAATCCAGCCAGAATAATTTCAGTTGTCATGCCTTTGTCCCCTCCTCTGCGGTAACATCCTTATACACGCCCAGCGGATAATAAGGAATCATTTTCTCCTTGACAAACTGCATAGACTCTGTGGGAGACATGCCCCAGTTTGTCGGACATGTGGAAAGTACTTCAATGATGGAAAGACCGCGCTTTTCCTTTTCGTTTTCAAAGGCCTTCCGAATTGCCTTCTTGGCCTCCCGGATGTGAGGAACGCTGTCAATTGCCACACGCTGTGCCAGTGCTGTACCGCTGAGGGTTGCCATCATCTCGCAGATGCGGATGGGATAACCGGCAGTTTCCACGTTCCGGCCAAACGGTGTGGTCTGTGTCACCTGTCCCGGCAGAGTGGTCGGCGCCATCTGGCCGCCGGTCATGCCATAGGTGGTATTGTTAATGAAGATTACCACAATGTTTTCGCCGCGGGTACCCACATGCACCGTTTCAGCAGTACCAATTGCCGCCAGGTCGCCGTCTCCTTGATAGGAAAAGACAAACTTGTCCGGATTGGTACGCTTTGCACCAGTTGCAACTGCCGGTGCTCTGCCGTGGGGGGCTTCGATCACATCGCAGCCGAAATAATTATAGGACATAACGGAACATCCGACCGGAACTACACCGATGGTGTCCCCTTCAATTCCCATTTCGTCAATGACCTCGCAGACCAGACGGTGTACAATACCGTGTCCGCAGCCCGGACAAAAGTGTGTGGAAACGTCCAGCAGGGACTTGGGATGATCAAATACAACAGCCATTATTCTGCACCTCCTGCCAGTTTTTCAATCTCCGCCAGCACTTCTGCCGGAGTCGGAATCACGCCGCCGGTTCTGCCGAAGAACGATACCGGCAGACGGCACTGTGTTGCCAGACGAACGTCATCAATCATCTGTCCCATGGACATTTCTACATCCAGGATATGAGAAGCATGCTTGGTTGCCTCACACAGTTCCTTTTTCGGGAACGGCCACAGTGTCTTGGGACGGCACAGGCCGGCCTTAATGCCCTTGCGGCGCGCAGCCGTAACGGCAGACTTGGATACACGCGCCGATGCGCCGTAAGCTGTAACTACGATTTCTGCATCGTCACAGCAGTACAGTTCTGCATCGGTTTCTGTCTCTTCGATGATGGCATAGCGCTTGAAACGCTCCCGCACCTTTGCTTCCAGCAGGGGTGCATCCAGGTACAGGGAGTTGATGATATGGTGTTCCCGCTTGTTGCCGTGGCCGTTTGCAGCCCAGTCCGACTTGTCCGGCAGTGTGGTACGGGGTTCCGGAAATGTTACCGGCTCCATCATCTGTCCCAGCAGACCGTCTGCCAGAATCATTGCCGGCATGCGGTACTGGTCAGCCTTGTCGAATGCCAGCGTCACGGTGTCCACCATTTCCTGTACGGAGCATGGTGCATATACCAGAATATGAAAATCACCGTGTCCCATGGCGTGGGTCGCCTGATTGTAGTCAGACTGTGCCGGCTGGATCGAGCCCAGACCCGGACCGCCACGCTGTACGTTGATGATCAGCCCCGGCAGGTCAGAACCTGCCATGTAGGAGATGCCCTCTGCCTTCAGGGAAACTCCGGGAGACGAGGAGGAGGTCATGGCGCGGACACCGGTAGATGCAGCACCCAGCACCATGTTAATGGCTGCGATTTCCGACTCTGCCTGCAAAAAGACGCCGCCGGACTTTTCCATACGCTTTGCCATATACGCAGACAGTTCTGTCTGCGGTGTAATCGGATAGCCAAAAAAGCATTTACAGCCGGCACGAATTGCTGCTTCTGCCAATGCTTCATTGCCCTTCATCAGACTTCTTTCCATTGGATATGAACCTTCTTTCCGTTTTTATTTCTGAATGGTAATTGCACAGTCCGGACAAATCGATGCACACATTGCACAGCTGATGCATGCATCCTGGTCGGTACAGACTGCGGTGAAATATCCTTTTTCATTCCGGTGTTCTTTCTGCAGGGCAACGATCTTTTTGGGACAGACTGTCACGCAAAGGCCGCACCCTTTACAGCGCTCAAAACGAACCTGCATTTTCTCCATCTTCCTCACTCCTTTCTGCGGATTGCCTTTTTTGCTGCCGAATTTGCACCGTAACGCGTGCATGCAGTTTTATTCTTCCCACACGGGCTTGACAAACACCTCTACCGGCATACCGTCCGGGACGGAAACTGCCAGATCCTTCCGGTATGTGGTTCCTACCAGAGGCAGCTTTGCCTGCTTTGCAATTTCTTCCGCATAGGGCATTGCCTGCAAGATTGTCTCCGCAGTGGTTTCCCGACCCAGATTGGAATTGTTTACAATGCCGGTATGGCGCATCCGGGAAACTGCCTCGATCTCATACATCAGCTCCAGCGTTTCCTGCGGCTCTTCGGTGAGATAGCGGTAACGGTTTACCACATACCACATGTCCAGCTGATCCGGGGCATAGGCCGCAAATCCTTCGGCGTATCGTCCCAGACCAATGGCGCCGGCATCATCGCCGCCCACGTCTACGATCAGATAGCCCGGCTCATACGCCATGCGCTCCATATCAAAGGAGATTGCCGGAATATCCAGGCTGGTATTGGCGTACATGGAAGCCGCCAGCGTTACGCCGTGTTCTGCAAACAGCTTTGCAAAATCCGCGGTGCGGAAGTAGGGATTGACAATATCAAAATCCACAATCGTTACCTTCTCCCCGGCATCCGCCAGCTGAAGCGCCAGGTTTACAGCCAGATTGGTCTTTCCGGATCCATAGTGTCCCGTTATAATGGTAATCTTCTTCATAAAAGTTCCTTTCCGCAAGCGTTTTACACTTCTGTTTCTGTTTTATTATAACATATATTCTTCAAAAAAGCAACTGAAAATAATGGGTTTTCCACAAAACCCTCGTTTTGTTCCAAAGAAAGCGCATTGCAAAAAGCGACAGTAAAAATGCCCGGGAATTCACAGCGAATTTCCGGGTATTTTCCAGCGTTCTGCTGGTTCAGGCACGAATCAGCAATTCCTTTTCTGCATCGGCCTGCGCCAGCTGTTTCATGACACAGTGCAGCTTCTTTCCGGTGGCATTCCGGGGGAGCGTCTCCACAAACCGATACAGCCGGGGGCGCTTATAATTGGCAAGCAGAGGGCTTTGCTTGCAGTAAGCATCCAGCTGCGCCACCGTCAGAGCATCCTCCTTAGGCACGACATAGGCAGTTACAATTTCGCCCCGTTTTGCATCCGGGACAGCTGTCACCATACAGTCTGCCACCAGGGGATGCAGGTTCAGTGCCTCCTCCACCTCAGTGGGATAGATATTTTCGCCCCCGGAAATAATCATATCGTCCTTTCGCCCCACAATCCGGAAAAAGTGGTTCTCATCCCAGGTTGCCAGATCGTTGGTGTAAAAGAAGCCGTTCCGAAACCGCTTTCGGGTTTCGGCATCATTTCCATAGTAGAATCCGGCAGACTTCGCGCTGGAGCGAATGATAATCTCCCCCACTTCTTTTCCGTCTGTCTCTGCCAAATCCTCCGGGTCTGCCGCGCGATCCTCATAGACTTTCACAACCCGTACATCATCATCGGTGCAGGCACGTCCGGCACTGCCGGCCATTTCCGGCAGATCGTCCGGCCGCAGGAAGGTGTTCCAGAAGGTTTCTGTTGTGCCGTATCCGTTAAAAATACGCTTGGTCAGAATCTCCTGATACCGGATGCAGGAGGATTTTTCCAGCGGGCTGCCCATGGTGACAATGCCGCGGAGTGCCCGTAGATTCCGGGGCTTCCGCAGCTGCTCTTCCGCCAGCAGTTCCAGTACATTGGGCACGCCGATGAGAAAGGTCAGTCCGTACTGCTCCACATAATCCAGCGCCTTTTCCGCCTGGAATTTCCGCATGATGCAGACTGTGCCGCCGGCGTACAGCGTTGGCGTAATGCCGCCGGCATGCAGGCCGCCCCGATGAAACCACGGCGTTGTGTTCATGGAGCAGTCTCCGGCAAAGAACGGAAAGTGCATCATCACATCGTGCGCCGAGAGCACCTCGTTAATACTGGTAATGCAGACGCTCTTCTGCCGTCCGGTGGTACCGGAGGTAAACAGGCGCAGTGTCTCTGTATAGATGGAATTTTTCCAGGGAGTCACCGGCTCCTCATCGCTGCTGTCCCGGACAAAGCGGCTGTAGGAATTCTCTCTTTCCGCAGCAGTTGTCAGCAAAATCCGGGGCGCATGCACGGTACAGAACAGCGCATTGGCAACCTCCGGCTGCATGTCCGGTTCCAGCAAAAACAGCTTCGGGCGGCTGTTATTCATGCATTCCGCAATTTCCTTGGCAGACAGACGAAAGTTAATCGGACTGAACACCATGCCGATTTTATGACATGCCAGGTACGCAAAGACAAACTCCGGGCAATTGTGAAGCTGCACCATTAGGACATCTCCCTGCCGCATGCCGGCGCGCAGCAGGGCATTGGCAAATCGATTTGCCTCTGCATTCAGCTGTGCATATGTCCAGGCACAGCCGGTTTCCGGATCCAGAAGGGCTGTGCGTGTGCCAAACCGCATCACATTCCGCAGAAAGCCGTTGTGCCACGTATATTCTGTCTCAAACCGCGTCCGGAAGGAATCCAGGGCACGCTGGGTATCATCCTGAAGCCGGCTTTTCTGGATTTCCTGTAGGAATGCTTCCAGGTGCTGTATGGCGCGTTCCAGGGAGGCCTTTCCATTTTCCGTTTCCTTTTGCTCCGCCGCCAGCACCAGCTGCCGGATTTCACGCAGTGCCGCTGCTTCATGCACCTGCATACGGCTTCGGTCTTGACTTTTCCGAACAGAAAATACTGTTTTTTCTCCGGTTTTATTGTGATACATGATGTGCTTCCTCCTGCTTTTTAAAACGTGAAATAGGCGGTTCCATAGCTCAGACCGCCGCCGAATCCAGAGAGCATCAGCGTTTCGCCCCGGTGGATTTTGCCGCTGCGGACACAGTCATCCAATGCCAGCGGAATAGAGGCGGCGGAGGTGTTCCCGTATTTCTCAATATCCAGGAAGAACTTCTCCAGCGGCTCCTTCAGCTGCTTGGCGGCTGTCTGAATAATCCGGGCATTGGCCTGGTGACAGATATAGTGATCCGGGAAGCCCCCGGCCTGCTCTGCCGTCCGCCGAATGCTGCCGGCAATGGCCTGCACGGCAAATGTGTAAACCGCTCTGCCCTCCATATGCACCTGCTGCTGTTCCGGCTCTGATGGATTCTGGGCAAAGGGATTGGGCAGTTCATAATTTCTGGGGCAGTAGAGCACCTCGGTATTTCCCTGTGCGCCGCAGTCAAAATAATATGCCGTCTCCGGATTCAGGCAAATCACAGCGGCACCAGCACCGTCTCCGAACAGTACACAAGTGTTGCGGTCTGTAAAGTTGGTAATCCGGCTGAGCAGTTCACTGCCGGTAACCAGGGCGTACCTCTTTTCCGGCATAGTGCACAACAGGGAGCGCGCCGTATGCAGCGCAAACAGGAAGCCGGTGCAGGCAGCGCCTACATCAAAAGCGAACACCGTTTCCGGCAGTCCCAGGTCACGCTGCAACAGGCACGCCAGAGAGGGCACCAGCGTATCTCCTGTAATTGTGGCCGAAACAACCACGCCAATTTCGGACGGGGCAATCCCGGCCATTGCGATGGCCTGTTCTGCTGCCTTCCGGGTAATTGTCAGATTGGTCTCCCCGTCTGCAAAATGCCGGTTTTCGATTCCGGTCCGGGTGCGAATCCATGTATCATTGGTATCCACAATTTTCGCCATGTCATCATTTGTTACGGTCTGCGCCGGGACACAGCTGCCTGTGCCGCAGAGACGAATTCCCATATGTTCTTTCATAGTCTGCTTTGCTCCTTTCAGTCTTAAGAGCTGGTTTTGTATCTTTTTGTGTGCGGATTTGCGAGCATGATTTTGTCAGTGACAAGGAAAAAATCCACAGGCATACTGTCGTATGGCAAGGATTTTTGACGCAGTCAGCGGCAAAATCTGCCGAAAAGATGTGCGGAAAAAGACACGAAACCGGCTCTAAGCGCATGGTACACGCTCCGGTTTTCGATGGTGCCCTTATTATACCCTGATTTTGGCGTAGAATCCACCTATTTCCATGAGAAACCGCTCTACTGTTGGGAGAATACAAAAAAGCAGCGCGTTTTTCCTGCAAACACACTGCTTTCTTTCATTTGAACTGGAACTTATTTTTTTCTTGCCGGGGAATCGGATAAGGAATCAGCCATCGATGCTCTGCCGCGCACCGCCAGAAATAGCACACCAGCACCGGAAGCTCCAGAATGCCAGCCAGTGCAAACACGATTGCCGCCCCATGAATGGTATAAAATGTGACAAAGACCGACAGTGCCCCTGCCCAGATCATGCCGCTGATGGAGAGGAAAATCCACGCCCGCGGCCACCAGAGACTGGAAAAAATCAGGAATACAATAAAAGAGCCGGTCAGGGCATAGCAGAGAATGCGCCCGTCCCATATCCCGGCAATTCCCGGTGCCAGATACTGAAACAGGCAAATCATGAGAATTGCGGCCAGCCACACGCCGGCAACAGACAAAAGTGTGATGAAAATGTGCTTCCAGGAGAATCTACTCTCCGTAGAGTTTCCCGAAACTGCGTCATTTTCCGGCTCTACCGGTTCTTTCGGCAGTAGATCCGGCGGACAGAGCAAAGCATTGACAGAAACGCCGAAAATTTCCGCCAGCTGCATCAGTGTCGGCACATCCGGGATGCCGTCTCCCCGTTCCCATTTGGAAATACTCTTATCTGAATAGTTGATTCGCTCGGATAAATCCAGCTGTGTCATTCCCATTTCTTTCCGGAACCGCACAAGGTTGCCGGCAATGACTTTTCGTACCTGTTCTTCCGTCATTCCAAAACACGCCTTTCCTGTATCCGTATCTATGCAGAGCGTAATTCTCTGCGGATGCTTACTAATGAAAATAATTTTATCATAGCACATTATAGCATAGAAAAAAATTTTTTTGATGAAATTCCTATGAATCTTCATCCTGCAAAAAGGCGCTTGACAAACAGCAGGAATCATGCTATACTGAAAACAGCTTCAGGGTACTGTGTAATTCAGAATCGGCAGTGAAGGGCAAAATGCCCTAGTCTGCGAGCCAGCAAAAAATCTGGCTGATTCGGTGAAAATCCGAAACCGACGGTAAAGTCCGGATGAGAGAAGCCACGCAAAACAATGACGTGTTTCCCCCACAAAAAGAACGAGATGCAGCTGCACAGAAAAGCAGCTGCTGTAAGCTGCCCTGTTGTGCTGTCTGGCATAACAGGGCAATTTTTATTTTCGGAGGTGTTTTCATGACAGAGCATTCCTTTTACATGGAACGTGCCATACAGCTGGCAAAGCGCGGCATCGGCTTTACCAATCCCAATCCGTTGGTAGGCGCTGTGATTGTCAAGGACAACCGCATCATCGGCGAGGGCTGGCACGCGCATTACGGAGATCTGCATGCAGAGAGAAACGCCCTGAAGCACTGCACGGAGGATCCCTCCGGCGCAACCATTTATGTAACATTGGAGCCATGCTGTCACCATGGCAAGCAGCCGCCCTGTACAGAGGCGCTGGTGGAAAGCGGCATCCGCCGGGTGTTTATCGGCTCCCGGGATCCCAATCCCCTGGTATCGGGAAAGGGCGTTCAGTTCCTGCGGGAACATGGCATCGAAGTGATTCCGGACTTTCTGCGGGAAGCCTGTGATCAGCTGAACCCCATCTTTTTCCGGTACATCACGACCAAGATGCCCTACACCATTTTGAAATATGCCATGACTGCTGATGGCAAAATTGCCTGTGCCGGCGGCGCTTCCAAATGGGTGACAGGAGCGGCGGCGCGTGCGCATGTCCAGCAGACGAGAAAACGCGCTGCGGCAATCTGCGTGGGCATCGGCACGGTGCTGGCGGACAATCCTATGCTCACCTGCCGCTGTGAGAATCCCTCTCAGCCGGTACGGGTGGTGCTGGACACTCATCTGCGCATTCCGCTGGAATGCCAGCTGGTACAGACAGCAAAGGAAGTACCGGTTCTTATTTTCTGCCATGCACCGGATCACACAAAAAAGGCGGCGCTGGAAGCCGCAGGTGTTACAGTACTGGAAGTGGCATTGCTGGGTGTCCATGTTTCCATCCGGGACTGTCTGGCGCAGCTGGGACAGCGTGGACTGGACAGCGTCCTCATAGAGGGCGGTGCTTCCATCCATGCCGCTGCATTGCAGGCAGGCTGCTGTGATCTGGTACAGGTTTATGTAGCACCAAAGCTGTTCGGCGGCGATGGACTTTCCCCGATTGGCAGCATGGGCATTACCACACCGGACGAAGCTGTCCTCCTGTCAGAACCGGTCATCACCCATCTGGGGCAGGATCTGCTGCTGGAATACACCCGAAAGGAGATGGACTGAGATGTTTACCGGAATCATAGAGGAAATGGGCACGGTGCGGCGGCTGAATCAGTCCCCCAACCGGTGTGAACTGGAGCTTTCGGCTTCAAAGGTACTGGAAGGTACACAGATCGGCGACAGCATTGCAGTCAACGGTGTCTGCCTGACGGTAATTCGCCTGGGAGAGGAGCACTTTACCGCAGATGTGATGCCGGAAACCCTGCGGCGCAGCAATCTGGGACAGCTGAAGCCAGGCTCCAAAGTCAATCTGGAGCGCGCCATGGCGGCAAACGGCAGATTCGGCGGACACATTGTCGCCGGACACATTGACGGCACCGGCAAAATCCTTGCCATGCAGCCGGAAGGCAACGCGGTACTGGTAACCATCAGCGTCACGCCGGAGCTGCTTCGATATGTGGTGGAAAAAGGTTCCATCGCCATTGACGGCATCAGCCTGACAGTGGCAAAGGTTTCCCACACGGACTTCACCGTGAGTCTGATTCCCCACACTGGTGAAGAGACGACCCTGTTAAAGCATCGCTCCGGTGAAATTGTCAATCTGGAAACGGATATCATCGGCAAGTATGTGGAAAAGCTGATGCAGCCCAAATCCAATGGCGTGACCATGGAACTGCTGCAGCAGAACGGATTCTTTTAAAGGAGATGCATATGCGGCATATCATTTGTTTTCACAATCCAGAAAAAGAAAACGGCTATCTCAGCAACTGGTATCCCTCGCCGTTCGAGAAAGACGGCATTTCCTTTGCCCACATGGAACAATACATGATGTATCAGAAAGCCCTGCAATTTCAGGATACCGAAATTGCACAGCAGATTTTGCAAACCGACAACCCCGGCAAGGTCAAGGCTCTGGGGCGAAGCGTCCGGAACTATGTGGACTCCCGGTGGAGTGCAGTCCGGCAACAGATCGTCTATGAGGGGCTGCTGGAGAAATTCCGGCAAAACCAGCCGCTTCTGCAAGAACTGCTGGCAACTGCACCGCATCTGCTGGCAGAATGTGCGGTACATGACAGGATCTGGGGCATCGGACTGTCCATGACAGACAGCGACCGTTTTTCTCCGGAAAAATGGCGTGGACAAAATCTGTTGGGTTATACACTGATGCAGGTACGGGACGAACTATCCAAATAAGGAGGTCATTTCTATGGCAATTACATATAACACCATTGAAGAAGCGCTGCAGGACTTGCGCAGCGGCAAGTGCATTCTGGTGACAGACGATCCGGATCGGGAAAACGAGGGTGATCTCATCTGCGCCGGACAGTTTGCCTCCACAGAGAATGTCAATCTTATGGCAAGTGCCGCAAAGGGTCTGATCTGCATGCCCATGAGCCATGACAACATTGTCCGGCTGGGACTGACACAGATGGTTTCTCACAACACGGACAATCACGAGACGGCATTTACCGTATCCATCGACCACATTGACACCACCACTGGCATTTCTGCGGTAGAGCGCGGTCTGACGGCGCGTATGGCGGCAGATCCCACAGCACATCCCGGTGACTTCCGCCGTCCGGGACATATGTTTCCCCTGGAGGCCAAGCCCGGCGGTGTTCTGGAACGGAACGGCCATACAGAAGCAACGGTAGACCTGCTCCGCCTGGCCGGACTGACACAGGTGGGACTCTGCTGCGAAATCATGGACAATGACGGCACCATGATGCGCGGCGAGAAGCTGGCAGACTTTGCAAAGCAGCACGGCCTGTCCTTCATTACCATTCGGGAACTCCAGCACTACCGCCGGAATCACGACAACTTTGTAGAAGAAGTGGCACGGGCAGAGCTCCCCACAGCCCACGGTCATTTCCAGATGTTCGGCTTCCGCAACACCATTAACGGAGACGAGCATGTGGCGCTGGTTATGGGAGACGTGGCAGACGGCAAGCCAGTACTGTGCCGGGTACACTCCGAGTGCCTGACCGGTGACGTGTTTGGCTCCTGCCGGTGCGACTGTGGCGAACAGCTGAACCGGGCGCTGGATATGATTCATGCAGAGGGGCGTGGTGTTCTGGTCTATCTGCGGCAGGAAGGCAGAGGCATCGGCCTTCTGAACAAAATCCGGGCGTATAAATTGCAAGAAGACGGCCTGGACACTGTAGAGGCAAACATCAAGCTGGGATTTGCGCCGGATCTCCGGGATTATAGTGTAGGCGCACAGATTTTAAAGCATCTGGGAGTCACCTCCCTGCGGCTGATGACCAACAATCCGGAAAAAATCGCAGAACTGGGCGAATACGGACTGACTGTTGCTGAACGCGTCCCCATTGATATTCCGGAAAAACCGGAGAATCTCCGGTATCTCAAGACCAAGCAATTCAAAATGGGACATTATCTGCATTTCTAAAAGATATACCCATTTTTTCAAAAAGAAACGCATATTCCGCGGCAAGGCAGCATGAGGTTTCATGCAGACGCTGTGTGGAACTGCCGAATTATTTTTCAGGAGGTACAAGATCATGAAAACATTGGAAGGCATGTATGAGGGCAAAGGCCTGAAAATCGCAATCGTAGCATCCCGTTTCAACGAATTTATCACCACAAAGCTGGTGGGCGGCGCAGAGGACTGTCTCCTGCGGCACGGAACGGACGAAGACGACATTACTCTGGCATGGGTACCGGGCGCATTTGAAATTCCCCTGGCTGCCAAAAAGCTGGCATTCTCCGGCAAGTATGACGCCATCATCTGTGTAGGCGCTGTTATCCGGGGATCCACCAGCCACTATGACTATGTTTGTGCAGAGGTTTCCAAGGGTATTGCACAGGTTGGCCTGGAATCTGGTTTGCCGATTCTGTTCGGCGTACTGACAACTGACACCATCGAACAGGCAATCGAACGCGCCGGCACAAAGGCTGGCAACAAGGGCTATGACTGCGCAATGTCTGCGCTGGAAATGGTAAACCTGTTCCGAAATGTATAAGCAATAAAGCGAGTGACAATGATGCAAAATTTCATTTTCTTTGACATTGATGGTACGATTATTTCTGAGGACGGCTATCTGCCGGATTCCGCAGTCCGCGCCATTCAGGCGGCACGGAAAAAGGGCAATGCCACACTGATCAACACCGGCCGCACCGCCATGAATGTGGACTCTTTTCTCCGGGAAATCGGCTTTGACGGCTATATTTACGGCTGCGGCACAGAGCTGGAATATGACGGGAAAATCCTGTTCCACGAAAAGCAGACACCGGCATGCAGCCGGGAAATCGTGGAACTGGTACGCCGCACCAATGTTGCCGTCCTGTATGAGCGAAGCGATGCAATGTTCCTGGACCGCAGCACGCGGATTCTGCCGGATCTGGAAAAATTATTACAGCTCTACGCACGCAAGCATGTAACCGTTTCAGATCTGCCGGACGATGCAGACTGGTACACAGACAAATTTGTGATCTGGTATGATGAGAAAAGTGATCTGGCTGCCTTTCAGACCGGACTGACCGGGAAATTTGACTATATTGACCGCGGAAATCACTTTGCGGAAATGGTGCCCTGCGGCTGCTCCAAGGCCACCGGCATGCAGAAAATGATGAAATTGCTGGGTGCCGACCGGAGCCATGTATTTGCCATCGGAGACAGTCTGAACGACCGCCCCATGCTGGAAGTGGCCGGAACCGGAATTGCCATGGGAGACAATCCCATGCTGCATCCTTATGCCGATTACATCACCGCCAATCTTGCTGAAGACGGACTGGAAAAGGCACTTTCATATTTTGATTTGATTTAACCACAGACAAAAAGACCGTATTTCACGAGATTTCGCGGAATACGGTCTTTTTCTGTCTATATTCTTTTGCTTTTTCTTATTTCTGTTTCTTGCTGCGGGTCATGCCATATGCCAGGCCGCAAGCGGACAGGAACATGATACCAACAATCATTCCTACGCCTGTATCACCGGTTTTCGGAGAAGCAGACACAGCTCCTGTTGTTGCTGTGGTACCTGTTGCAACTGCCGCATTTGGATTCTTGCTGGAGATGTTCTGGAAAATTGTTGTGAATACGCCTTCCAGATCAGAAGCATTTTCTACAATGTAACCATACTTCGGGTCACTGGCCAAATCCCGTACGAACTGTGCATCAGAATCACTGTAATTATCTTCAAAGAAGCCAATGCTGTACACGGTTGCAGCTGTCTTTAAATTGAAGTTGTCATACTGCAAAGAGGCATTCTGATGAGAATCGTAATTGTAATCAATGGTATAGGAATCGCTGCCTTCATTGGGCATACCATCAGCCATGATGATTACAGATTTCTGTTTGCCGTTGCTCTGGTTCAGAATCAGCTTTACCCGACTCATTGCATCGTATATATTGGTTCTTCCGCCTGCCTGCAAAGAGCGAATGTAGCTTACCAGCTGTGTTAAGTTGGAACTGTACTGCAAATACTGCACATCATCACTAAACGCAACAATAGAAATTACAGTGCTCGGGTCTGCCTGCAGGAACTTTTCGCAGATGCCTGCTGCGGCATCTTTCATAGCCTCCATAGGATCGCCGTACATACTGCCGGACACATCCAGCATCAGCACTACATCATCATAGTAATTGGTAGGTGCCACGCCCTGCTCTTCGCCGGAAAAAACTGTGGTCTGAATCTCCTGTCCTGCGGCAGCTTTCGCAAAGGTAGCTGTTGTTGCAACAGTAGTAACAGTTGTTTCCGCGGCAGTGGTAGTAACTGCCGGTACCGTTGTTGTCGCAGCAGCACTGTCATCTGTGCCGACAGAAACGGTAACATTTTCAGTCGGTACAGCATCTTCAACACCCAGAACCTCTGCTGCTTCCTCTACAGAGTCCACAACCGGAACTTCTTCCGCTGCTGCGGCATCTTCTCCGGAAGCCGCTGTTGTCTGCGTTTCACTTTCTTCCGCAAATGCCGCAGTTCCTCCCATTGCACACGCTGCCATAGCGCCAGCTAAAAGCAATGAAACCCATTTTTTCCCTTTCATTGATACAACATCCTTTCCGCTGTTCTCTTTTCAAAAGTATATTTTATTTCCTTTTCCGGAACAGCTGCTTATATTATACCATTCTGGAAATTTTATGTCAAGACAGTAACTGGCTTCAGCTTTTAAATTTGTACATTTCTACAAAAGCGGCAAACAAAGTTTAAAGATAATCTATTCATAAAGGCAGACATAAAAAATACCGCATCTCCGAAACATCGGAAATACGGTATCGTTTTGTCTTAGATTTTAACCATTTTGCTCCTGCTTTGCAGCGTCCCGTTCCATGCGGATTGCCTTGAGGACAATGGCGCATTCCAGACGCTTCTTTTCGATTTCGCAGGACAGCTTGTGTGCTTTGTGGACATCGCCGCTGAACTGGTAGTTATTCGCATTACAGCCGCCGCTGCAATAGAATCTTGCCCAGCAGTTCCGGCAGTCCGGCTTGCTGTAAATATGGGTTTTGGCAAAGTCAGACTTCATCTCCCGGTTAAAGGTGCCGTCATCCACATTGCCCATCTTATAATCTGCCTCACCCACGAACTGGTGGCACGGGTAGATATCTCCGTCCGGTGTGATTGCCACGTATTCGTTGCCGCAGCCACAGCCGCGGAGCCGCTTAATGGCACACGGCCCCTGATCCAGATCCAGCATGAAATGGAAGAAGTTAAACTTCTTTCCAGTTGCCTCATAGTCCAGGATTTTCTGCATCAACCGTTCATACTCGGCAAAAATCCGGGGCAGATCTGCTTCTGTGATTGCATAGGGTTCTTCCGGGTCGGCAATAACCGGTTCCACGGAAATCTGATCGAAGCCAGCATCCAGCAGTGCAAAGACATCATCGGCAAAGTCCAGATTATATTTGGTATAAGTACCGCGCACGTAGTATTCCTTTTCGCCACGCTGATCTACCAGCTTTTTGTACATGGGAATAATTCTGTCATAGGAGCCTTTGCCGTCTACGCGGGGACGCATCCGGTCATTGACATCCTTTCTGCCGTCAATGGACAGAACTACATTGGACATTTCCCGGTTGATAAAATCAATTTTGTCATCGGTGAGCAGCATGCCGTTTGTGGTAATGGTAAACCGGAACTTCTTGTGATAAACCGGCTCCTGGCTGCGGGCATATTCCACGATTTTCTTGACGGTTTCAAAGTTCATCAGGGGTTCGCCGCCGAAAAAGTCCATTTCCAGATTCACGCGGTCGCCGGAATTTTGCAGCAGGAAATCCACTGCCTTCTTCCCGGTTTCATAGGACATGAGCTTTCTGCCCTCTCCGAAATCTCCGGTGGAAGCAAAACAATACTTACAGCGCAGGTTACAGTCATGAGCAATGTTCAGGCACATTGCCTTAATGGGAGAAGCCACAGCAAAATTGGCATATTTCTCATAATCGTCCGATGAGAACAAAATGCCTTCCTCATAGGCTTCCAGGATTTCTGCATAGCAGTCACGGATTTCCTCCGGGTCATAGAAGCGGGAAAGCTTTTCCACCACATTTTCCGGACAGACCGGCGCCAGGGGCGGTGCCACATTGTCCAGCAGGTCATAGGTCAGCTCGTCCACAACATGTACGCCGCCGCTGTTTACGTCCAGCACCACGTTATAGTCGCCCAGTTTATATTTATGGATCATAATTCTTTTTCCTCTTTTCAGCCGTTTCCGGAATTTTTTTCTTTCCTATATTAAAAAATGCCCAGCAGATAATCGTTACATGCTCAGGGTGCGAAAAAAGGGACAAAAATTGTCCCTTTTTTCTATGTTCGATGCGAATGCTTCCATCCAAAGACCAAAGCCACCCGCTGTCATGTGACTGCGCTTAGTGCTCGCACTTCTGGTTAGCAACGGTGCAGGATGTCTTGCAGGCAGACTGACAAGAAGCCTGACACTTACCGCAACCGCCCTTTGCAGCAGAAGCCTTCAGGTTAGCTGCATTGATGGTCTTAATGTGCTTCATTCGGAACCCTCCCCAAAAAAAGTTTATCTTTATTATACCACAGATCTTCCTGATTTTCAAGCATTCCATGAAAAAGGCGAAAAAAGTTTACATCTCCCGAATGGAAACATTACCGGGGCGGATTCCGGTGTACGGCATGTACGCCGGAAACACCGCCCCAGGCACCGCCGCACAGGAGCAGAAGCGGACGCAGAAAACTCCCCCCTTCGCCGCGCCAGACAATGCCGCAAAGCAGCAGAACCCCATACAGCAAAGCGCCGCAGCACAGTCCGGTTTTCAGGCCATACCGGCGGCGGTGGAATGCGGCAAAGCGTCCCATTCCATATGCCGCAGCAAACAGCCCGATTCCCAGCATTAGGGAAAGCATCCAGTGCGTCGCATCTGCCAGCAGCATCAGCCCAGCCAGCAGACAGAGCCACCCCAGCAGGATTCCCAATCCCACCGGGAGCGCCGGCAATAAATACAGGCCCTTTCCGGATTCCCAGATGCTCTTTGCAGCGGCAGGTCGTTTGGTTTCCATATCTTGTCTTCCCCCTTCCAGCGGTTCATACTTGTTCACACAAAGAATATGCGGAGAAGAAGCCATTCAGAACGAAAGGAAACCATTTTCCCGAAAATACAAACCTCCCTTTTTGCAAAGCTGCATGAAAAAACTGGCCGCACCACAAAGGCACTGCCAGCTTCTTTCGTATTTCAGGGGACAGGATTAGTCCTTCAGCATACCGCTGTCAGAATCCTTGTCATCCTTCTTCTTTTTCTTGTCCTTCTTTGCCTTAATTGCAGCCAGCTTTGCTTCCTGCTCCCGTTTTGTGTTCTCGGTCATGGTAATATTTTCCTGTACTGCCCAATTCTTGATGCGCAGCTTATTCCGATTGCTGGTTGTTTCAATAACAACCGTATCTTCATTTACCTGTACAACCAGGCCTACAATACCGCCGATTGTAACGATTTCATCGCCTACCTGCAGGCTGCTCTGCATGGCCTTGGATTCCTTTTCCTTTTTCTTCTGCGGACGAATCAGGATGAAATACATCACAACAAACATCAGAATCAGGAAGATCAAGGAGCTATAGCCCATTGCGCCGGTGCCCTTGGATCCGCCGTCTGATGCAAAAGCGGTTACTGTGCAGAGGGAACCTGTCAGTGCTGCTGCACTCATGGCCAGTCCCAGTTTTTCTAACTTTTTCATGATCAAAAACCCTTTCCGCTTCGGCCGCCGGAAAACCTGTTTTCGGCGCACCGACCTTTTCTCTCTGGAGCAGCTAAAGTTTCCTTTGCTGCCCGATTATGCTTCTTTTTCCGTGCTGTCTTTCCCACGCAGCACTTCATCAATGGAGGCGGCTGCTGTCTTTCCGGCACCCATTGCCAGAATAACAGTTGCAGCACCGGTTACTGCATCACCGCCGGCATAAACCTTGTCCTTAGAGGTTGCCATGGCTTCATTGACAACCAGGCAGCCCCAGCGATTGGTGTCCAGTCCGTCAGTTGTAGAAGAAATCAGCGGATTCGGAGAGGTGCCGATTGCCATAATGACAGTATCCACATCCAGGACAAATTCGCTGTCTGGAACAGCCACCGGCCGCCGTCTGCCGCTTTCGTCCGGTTCTCCCAGTTCCATGCGAATGCACTTCAGGCCGCAGACACGGCCGTCCTCTCCGCCCAGAATTTCTGTGGGATTGCAAAGATTCTGGAACTCTACGCCCTCTTCCTTTGCGTGATGTACTTCTTCCAGACGTGCCGGCATTTCTGCCTCAGAACGACGGTATACAATGTAGACATGTTCTGCACCCATACGCAGTGCGCTCCGGGCAGCATCCATGGCTACATTACCGCCGCCTACAACAGCAACTGCCTTGGAACGAATAACTGGTGTAGCATAGCGTTTGTCATAGCCGTGCATCAGGTTGATTCGTGTCAGGTACTCATTGGCGGAGCAAACGCCTACCAGGCTTTCCCCCGGAATATTCATAAACCGGGGCAGACCTGCACCAGAGCCGATAAATACAGCATCATAGCCGGATTCCATCAGTTCATCCACAGACAGAACCTTTCCGATTACCATATTCGGCTGAATCTCCACACCCATATTTTCCAGGGCATGGATTTCTTCCTGTACAATCGTTTTCGGCAAACGGAATTCCGGAATACCGTACATCAGCACGCCGCCGGCAACCTGAAATGCCTCGAAAACAGTTACCTGATAGCCCAGCTGCGCCAGATCACCGGCACAGGTCAGACCTGCCGGGCCGCCGCCTACGACAGCAACCTTTTTGCCGTTGGGCTGAATCTCCGTCTTTTTGCCGGTATAACCGTGCTCTCTGGCATAGTCTGCCACGAACCGCTCCAGACGGCCGATTCCCACCGGCTGTCCTTTCTTTCCGCGAACGCACTTTCCTTCACACTGGTTTTCCTGCGGGCAGACACGGCCGCAGATTGCCGGGAGACTGTTTGTAGTGCGGATGATATCATAGGCACCCAGGAAATCACCGGCAGCCACTGCCGCAATAAATCCGGGGATGGGAACGCCCACCGGACATCCGCTGACGCAGGGTTTTGCCTTACAATTCAGGCAGCGTGTTGCCTCCTCTACGGCCTGTTCCGGAGAATAGCCGGTAGAAACCTCTTCAAAACAACGGGCACGTTCCTTCGGATCCCGTTCCGGCATCGGAACCTTTTCCAGTGCCATATTGAACTTTCCTGCCATGATTACTGTGCCCCCTTTCCGTAAAGATGACATGCATGCTGTTCCTGTTCCCGATAGGTGCCGTTGCGGCGCATCAGTTCATCAAAATCCACCTGATGTCCGTCAAAGTCCGGGCCGTCTACACAGGCATACTTGGTCTTTCCGCCGACTGTTACACGACATCCGCCGCACATGCCGGTACCATCTACCATAACCGGATTCAGCGATACAATGGTCTTTACGTCATAGGGCTTTGTGGTCTGACAGACAAACTTCATCATCGGAACCGGGCCAATGGCGATTACCACATCATACTGCTTGCCGCCATCCAGCTGTTCTTTCAGAACATTGGTCACAAATCCCTTTGTTCCATAGGAGCCGTCATCGGTGCACACATACAGATTGTCGCTGCATGCCCGGAATTCGTCTTCCAGAATTACAATATCCTTGTTCCGGAAGCCTACAATCGTATCTACCTGCAAGCCCAGGCTGTGCAGATGCTTTGCCTGGGGATAAGCGATTGCGCATCCAACGCCGCCGCCGATTACGCAAACCGACTTTGTGCCCTCCGGGAGTTCCGTCGGAACGCCCAGCGGCCCTACCAGATCTAGGATAGCGTCTCCTGCTTCCAGCGCTGCAAACTGACGGGTGCTCTCCCCGGCAGCCTGAAAAATCAGGGTAATGGTTCCGCCCTCGCGGTCATAGTCCGCAACAGTCAGCGGAACGCGCTCACCAAATTCATCCAGCCGGAAAATAATAAATTGTCCCGGCAAAACCTTTTTTGCAATCAACGGTGCCGCAATTCGTACCATTGTTACAGCATCATTCAGTTTTTTCTTTTCCACTATTTGAAACAATTTTGCCACCTCGTGCTTCATTTACGTTCCTGCATGAAACAATTTCTTCATGGGTACACGCATATTTTTGTCTCAGACAGAGCTGTCATGGGAATGAAACAAGCCGACTTACCGCCGGCTTGCCTTTTTTTGCAGAACGAGTCCGGAAAGACTGTGCACTGCTGCATGTTCCGGTGCTGTTCTCTGCTATTGTTTCCGATGTGTGCCGGATTATGCTTCTTCCGGAGTGCTGTCCTCAGCCACGTCTGCGTCTCCGTCATCCAGAGACAGGTCGCTGTAATCAAATTCCAGCATTTCGCCGCAGCAAGGGCATGGCATCTCGCCCTCTTCCAGAATGGATTCGCTCAGCGCGATTACATTGTTGCAGGACGGACATACGGCTTCATACAGATCCTCGTCATCCTCTTCCAGCTCTTCTTCATCATCATAGGGTGCAAAAGCATCGTCATCGTCTTCTTCGTCATAGACAACGTCTTCTACATCGCCCAGATCCTGATCCAGCAGATCACAGACCTCTGTCAATTCGTCCACCTGTGTCTGCAAATCTACAACATAGGCAGTCATTTCCTGCATGACATCCAGCAGCTGTCCCAGTACCTTGCCTTCTTTGGAAGTTGTCAGATCCAGCTCCATGCCGTCAACCATTCCACGTAAATACGCCATTTTATCTGTCAGGTTCATACAGAATACCTCCTATTCCTGTGCAGCCTGCCGCCCTTATGCCGCAGCACTGCGGGATGCAAAAAGCAGATTCGTTTCCTGCTTATGCACGTTCCATATATTCACCGGTTCTGGTATCGATCCGGATCATGTCGCCCTGGTTAATGAACAGCGGCACCTTGATCTCTGCGCCAGTTTCCAGTGTAGCCGGCTTTGTTGCATTGGTTGCAGTATCGCCCTTAAAGCCCGGATCTGTCTCTGTTACTTCCAGTTCTACGAAGTTCGGCGGTTCTACACCAAATACGTTGCCCTTGTAGGACAGAACCTTAACTTCCATATTTTCCTTTACAAACTGGAATGCAGAGCCAAGCTTGGACTTGTCAATCGGCTGCTGCTCATATGTTTCCATATCCATGAAGTAATACAGATCGCCGTCGCTGTACAGATACTGCATGTCCTTACGTTCAATATAAGCAGTCGGATACTTATCTGTCGGGTTAAAGGAACGTTCTACCACTGCGCCAGTGATAACATTCTTATACTTGGTGCGGACAAAAGCGGCACCCTTACCCGGCTTAACGTGCTGAAATTCGATAACCTGTACCACGTTGCCATCCAGTTCAAATGTGATACCGTTTCTGAAATCGCCTGCTGAAATCATAAATTGAAACCTCCGTTTTATTCCTATGTTTCTTGCAACGACAGGGCATCCTCCGAAAATAAGGCCGGGAATCCCCTCAAAAAAGCATTGCTTGTAATTATTATACTACATTCTCCGGCGTTTTGCAATACCTTCCCGAAAAAAAATCCGGATTTTTCTGTACTGGCTGGCAAATATGATATTTTTCCAAAAAATGAAGGCACCCGGAATCCCGAATGCCTTCGACTGTTCTCCAATGTGCAGCTATTCTTTCACATCACCGCGGCTGTCATCCGTTTCAATTTCCTTAGTAAAGCCTACAATTTCACAAAAATAGGCCTCTATAGAATCCTCATAAATCAGAGTGTATATTGCATACACTCTGTTTCCCACTTGCTCATATCGCGGTTCGCATGTGTAGTCTGCAATATCCGATATTTGCTTTTTTCTGCAATATAATCATCTATTTTTTGATTGAAATAATCGTATAACTCCGGCAAAATCTGAATTTCATAAGAAGCAGTAAACCACTCAATTTCGCCATATGCGTCCAGATCTACAATTGCCACTGTTTCATCCTCGGACGCATTTCATGTCTCTGCATTTTTTATAATGTATGAACCGTTTCCGTCATACGGTTCTACACGAACTGCTTCCTCTGTTACCATATAGTTTTCTGCAATATCTTCACTGATTTTTTCCAGTTCCGCAGCTGACTTCATTTTTGCGGATGCTTGTGTACCATTGGTTTTGTTTTCCTCAAAATCGCCGCCAGGATTGGAATAAAATGCATTCATGTATTTCCGCAGCCGTCCCTGATCGTCAAAACAAAATGTTTCCCCATCCGAAGAAACGTATTTTTTCCACACAAAAATCGGGTCATTGTCCTCCGGATTTTCGAAGCCAGCTCCATTTGCGAACTCTTGCTCATAGGTTCCCACATATATTAAGTCTGATACATCGAAATAGGGATTGTTCTGATAATTTAATTCATCTGAATCTGATCCAGCGGGGTAATTTCTACTGTAGAAGGCTTTTCCGCAGTGTTCTTGCTTTCTGCCTCGCTGCCGCAGCTGCATAGGAGAAAGCAGATTAACATTATCACGCTTGTCATTCTCCACTTTCTTCGGAACATACGCTTTCCGCCTTGTTTACACAATTTGGCATTGGTATTCTTTTTTATACATATATTATAGCGGATAAACCATGCTGCGTCAATATAAAAATCACGAATTTCACTAGAATTTTCATAAAAAGTAAAAGAAAAACAGCACAAATGTACAAGAAAGCAATGTTTCTTGTTTATCTGTGCTGTTCCTTTTCTATGATTTTCTTTTTCGATTATGCTAACACAATGAGTTCCTTGGGTGCTTTTGTCAGGTTCTCGCAGCCGTCTTCCCGAATCACCACGAAATCCTCAATCCGCACACCGAATTCTCCCGGCAAATAGATGCCCGGTTCCACAGTCACCACATTTCCCGGTTCCAGTTCAACCGCGGTTCCCGGCGATGCATTGGGGAATTCGTGAATTTCCAGGCCGACGCCGTGCCCGGTAGAATGGCCGAACTGCTCGCCATATCCAGCCTCTTCAATGATATCTCTGGCATACTTGTCCAGTTCCCGGCCGGTTATGCCGGCTTTTGCGCCGGCAATGGCTGTCTTCTGCGCACAGAGCACAGTTTCATAGATCTGCCGCATTTTCTCGCTGGGCTGTCCCACTGCAACCGTTCTCGTCATATCACTGTGATATCCCTCTACTGTTGCGCCGTAATCCATCAGGACAAAATCGCCTTCCTGAATCAGCCGCTCTGCCGAGGGCACACCGTGGGGCATAGAGGTTGCCGTTCCGGTGAGGGCAATGGTAGGAAAGGATTCCCCGTCTGAACCATGCTCCATCATCGTCTGATTCAGCCGCAGCATAACATCCCGTTCTGAAATGCCCGGCCGCAGAAAATTCAGAATATCCATAAAGGCAATTTCTGCAATCCGCTGTGCTGCTCGGATTTTCTCCAGCTCCGCCTCCGATTTTACAGTACGGCACGCATAAATTGCGCGACTGAGTGTATCACTGTAATCCAGCCAAAAGCGGCTCCCCAGGCTCTTTTTCAGCTTCGAGAACTGGTTCAGCGTCATGGTCATAGACTCCACTGCCACAGTTTTCGCCTGATGCTCTTCCAGCAGATGCCGCACCTGTTCCAGCAAATCATGCTGTTCCAGCACGGTACAGTTTTTCACAACGGTGCGCGCCTTTTCAATATACCGGAAATCAATGATAAAATACGCGCAGTCCCGGAAACAGAGCACTGTTCCGGCAGAAGAAAGCATTCCGGTAAAATACCGGCGGTTGACATCGGACTGAATCAGCGCAGCATCCGTCCCGGCTGGAAGACGCTGCATCAAGGCTGCAATACGATTCAACATTATGACCACACTCCTCACATTTCAGAAAGCGCCTGAAGCGCCAGGAAGTATCCGTTGATGCCAAATCCGGCAATGGTGCCGGCACAAACCGGACTCAGCACGGAATGAGACCGGAATTGATCCCGGGCATAGATATTGCTGATGTGTACCTCCACGCAGGGAATCCGGATATCGTGAATGGCATCATGAATGGCATAGCTGTAATGGGTATATGCGCCGGCATTGATCACCACGCCGTCAAAGGTTTTGCGCGCTGCATGCAGCTTGTCAATAATGGCGCCTTCATGATTGGACTGAAAAATCTCACATTCCAGGCCAAGCCCCTCTGCCCGATCCAGAATCATTCGGTTCAGATCTGCAAATGTGGTGCTGCCGTATACGCCCGGCTCCCGTTCTCCCAGCAAATTCAGGTTCGGCCCATGAATCACCAATACTTTTTTGATCATATCTCATCGACTCCTTTTTCCTTTTCCTCATACACCTTTCGGGGCAGGAAGGGAATTTCCATTCGGCGTTTGAATTTAAAAAACTTTGTCTGCTCCATTTCCATGGGAAACACAAAAATACAGGGGATTCGAAACAGATTTGCCCCCAGAACATCGGTAAAAATCTGGTCGCCCACAGCCGCCGTTTCTTTCCGGGACAGCTGCATTTTCCGGAGCGCCTCCCGATATCCCTTGGACAGGGGCTTTTTTCCCTCGCAAACATAATCCAGGCCAAGCCGCTCTGCAAAAGGAGCAACACGGGGCGGATGGTTGTTGGAAACCAGACAAAGGCGAATCCCGGCCGCCTGCATGCCTGCAATCCAGCCCTCAACCCCCGGTGCCGGTATCGGATTGTCGTGCGTTGTCAGCGTGTTGTCAATATCCAGCAGCAGCCCCCGCACACCCATTTTTTCCAGAAGCTGCGGTGTGATGTCGCATACACTGCGCAGCGCAATTTTTGCCCGAAACAGCATCCCGTTTCCTCCTTCTTGTTTCTGAGAACCTGCCTGTTTTTGTGCAGAACGGCCTCCTTTTGTTTGCCGCTTTTTTTCAAAAAGCAGCAAAAAATTACAGAATATATGTTTGTGCGCTTTGCCAATTCCAAAATCGAAAAATCCATGCTACAATTAAATTAAGAACAAATGTTCTATCTCAATTCAACCTCCTGCGGAAAGAAGGGACCCGCCAGTGAAAGAGCGGACTTACCTCGCCGTCGATCTCAAATCCTTCTTCGCCTCGGTGGAATGCGTCGAACGCGGACTGGATCCCCTCACCACCAATCTCGTCGTTGCTGATGCCGCCCGAACCGAAAAAACCATCTGCTTGGCCGTTTCCCCCTCCCTCAAAGCCTACGGTATCCCTGGCCGTCCCCGCCTCTTTGAGGTTGTTCAGCAGGTCGCCACCGTCAATGTCCAGCGACGGCAGCAGGCCCCCGGCCGGCAGCTCACCGGCAAGTCGTTTTTGGCGGAAGAATTATGGAAGAATCCCACCCTCGCCGTCGATTACATCGTTGCCCCGCCCCAAATGGCCAAGTATCTTGCGTACAGCTCCCGCGTCTATTCGGTTTACCTTCGCCATGTCGCCCCGGAGGATATCCATGTCTATTCCATCGATGAGGTTTTCATCGATGCCACCGACTACC
>OLOH01000286.1_pt1 | contig 41203 bp, 33 predicted proteins | sample 1673221 | NCBI WGS metagenome assembly OLOH01 (sample SAMEA3136767, study PRJEB25190) | human gut metagenome
TTCCGGCTTTTCTAAAAAGGGAATGATGGTGTGCGTTTCAAGGGATTAGTACATACCGCCCATGCCGCCTGCTGCCGGAGCTGCTGCTGCCGGTTCTTCCTTCGGAATGTTTGCAACGGCACTTTCTGTGGTCAGAACCATAGAAGCGATGGATGCAGCATTCTGCAGAGCGCTTCTGGTAACCTTTGTCGGGTCTACGATACCACTGCTCATCATATCGCAGTATGTCTCGTTGTATGCATCAAAGCCATAGCCAACCTTGCGGCTGCGGCGAATCTTATCTACGATAATGCTGCCTTCCAGACCAGCATTTGCAGCGATCTGACGGAGCGGTGCTTCCAGTGCACGGAGAACGATCTTTGCACCGGTCTTTTCGTCGCCGTCCAGAGACGGAACCAGCTTTTCAACAGCCGGGATTGCATTGATCAGTGCAGTACCGCCGCCGGCAACGATGCCTTCTTCTACAGCAGCCTTTGTTGCAGACAGAGCGTCTTCAATCCGCAGCTTCTTTTCCTTCATTTCTACTTCTGTAGCAGCGCCAACCTTGATGACTGCAACGCCGCCGGACAGCTTGCCAATACGCTCCTGCATCTTTTCCTTGTCGAAGTCAGAGGTAGAAGCAGCGATCTGGTTCTTGATTTCGGTGATTCTCTCGTTGATTGCGTCAGAAGTGCCTGCGCCGCCAACCAGAATGGTGTTTTCCTTGTCGATAACAGCCTGGCTTACCTTACCCAGCATTTCGATGTTGGCATCTGCCAGTTCCATACCCAGATCAGAGGAGAGAACAGTACCGCCGGTGAGGATTGCGATATCCTGGAGCATTTCCTTTCTTCTGTCACCAAAGCCCGGAGCCTTTACTGCTGCGCACTTGAAGGTGCCGCGGAGGTTGTTCAGAATAATGGTGGTCAGTGCTTCACCTTCGATATCTTCTGCAATGATCAGGAGCTTTTTGCCCATCTTGACGATCTGCTCCAGCATCGGCAGAATGTCCTGAATGTTGCTGATGGTCTTGTCGGTAATGAATACCAGGGCATCATCATAAACAACCTTCATCTTTTCCCGGTCTGTGATCATATACGGGGACATATAGCCGCGGTCGAACTGCATGCCTTCTACCACTTCGCTGTAAGTTTCCGCAGTCTTACCTTCTTCAATGGTGATAACGCCGTCAGTAGAAACCTTTTCCATAGCCTCTGCAATCAGCTTGCCGACATTTTCGTCTGCGGAGGAAATGGTTGCAACTCTTGCAATATCCTCTGTGCCGTTTACCACCTTGGAATTATCCTGAATGACCTTTACTGCGGTGTCAACAGCCTTTGCAATGCCCTTGCGGAGTACCATCGGGTTTGCACCGGCAGCGATGTTCTTTGCACCCTCGTGAATGATTGCCTGTGCCAGAACGGTTGCGGTTGTGGTACCGTCACCAGCGGCATCGTTGGTCTTGGTTGCAACTTCACGAACCAGCTGTGCGCCCATGTTTTCGAACGGATCTTCCAGTTCAATGTCCTTTGCAATGGTAACGCCGTCATTGGTAACCAGCGGTGCGCCGAATTCCCGGTCCAGAACAACGTTTCTGCCCTTCGGGCCAAGTGTGATCTTTACAGTGTCAGCCAGCTTGTCGATACCGGCAATCAGACCGTCTCTTGCATCTGCATTATACTTGATATCCTTTGCCATAACTCAAAACTCCTTTTCCTCATGTTCTGCGCTGCCGCAGAAACAGATTGCTTTTATTAGAACCTGTCTTCATAAGAAATATATGTGGATTTTCGAGCATAATTTTGTTGCAGACAAGGCGAAAATGCGCAGGCGGGCTGTCGCCCGGCAAGTATTTTTTACGCAGTATGCAGCACAATTTGCCGAAAAGGCACGTGTATACGCTTGTGAAGACAGGTTCTTAAATGTATGACGTGGCGAAAACTGCTTATTCTGCAGTTCCCAGAATTTCACTTTCATAAACCAGAGTCAGCTCTTCGCCGTCCAGCTTCAGTGTCTGGCCTGCGCCGTGATTGATCAGAACGGTGTCGCCAACCTTTACCTGCATCGGAACCCGATTGCCGTTCGGTGCAAACTTGCCCTCACCGCATGCAACAACAGTGCCCTTTACCGGAACGCCGGCCGGAGCCTTTGTTGCCAGAACCAGACCGCCTGCGGTCTTTTCTTCCTGTTCCTTTTCGACTTTTATCAATACTCTGTCTGCCAACGGTTTCATGTTCATCATAAATTCCTCCTGCATCACAAATTATCACTTGTTTCGTGAACCTGTTAGCACTCATCATCTCTGAGTGCTAATATCTATTTTACCAAGTTTTCAAAAAAAATCAAGTGCTTTTCGTCAAATTCCAATATTTTCGGATAAGTGCACAAATTGACAGATATTACAGATAGAAAACCAGTGCAAATCAAACAAAACCAAAAGCCGGGATCAAAGAAATGACTTTTTCGTGAGAAAAGATTAAAAAACAAAAAAATAACTAACAAATACACGGGTCACTTTCACAATCTTCATATTTTACAAATAGAACATAAATAAAACATAGAATATACACTTATGAATCACACTGCTATAGTATAATGAAAATGCAAAGATAAAAGTCCATGTTTTGTATCGAAAAAATGCAAATTACCAGCATTTACGGCGTGCATACAGGGACTGCATCAGACGGCGCGGCGCGTTTCCTGCCTGTTTGGACGAGGACAAACAGGCGCGTTTGCCTGCGGCCGGAGAAAATGGAAGCTGGTTTTCATGGCGAAAATTGGCGAAAAAAGTATTATGATGGCGTGAGAGATGATCTGAGGCTCTCATGTGTGCAGGATGTGCAAATTGTATCAGGTGCCTGCACAGAAAGGCGTGAAAACATTATGGCATTAGAAAAAGTATTAGTTGTAGACGATGACCCGAATATTTGCGATGTGCTCCGGATGTATCTGGAAAACGAGGGATACAGCGTAATTCTGTCTTATGACGGAGAAGAAGCCCTGGTAAAGTTTAATGCCCTGAAGCCGGACATCATCCTGCTGGATGTAATGCTGCCGACACAGGACGGCTGGCAGGTATGCCGCGAAGTCAGAAAGAAGTCCAGCGTGCCGATCATTATGATCACTGCAAAGGGCGATACTTTTGATAAGGTACTGGGTCTGGAACTGGGCGCAGACGACTATGTGGTAAAGCCGTTTGATGCCAAGGAAGTCGTAGCCCGGATCAAGGCAATTGCCAGAAGAGTGGGCAACACACCGGAAGAATCCGAGATCAAGGAAGTACGGTATGACAAGCTGTCTGTCAACATGACACGGTATGAGCTGCGGGTAGACGGAAAGGTTGTAGACACACCGCCGAAAGAACTGGAACTGCTGTTCTATCTGGCATCTAACCCGAACCGCGTATACACTCGTGACCAGCTGCTGGATGAAGTCTGGGGCTTTGAGTACTACGGCGACTCCCGTACCATTGACGTACACATCAAGCGCCTCCGGGAAAAGCTGGAAGGTGTATCTGACAAGTGGTCTCTCAAGACCGTATGGGGCGTTGGCTATAAGTTTGAGTCTGAAGAAGACGAATAAGCACTGTGGAAAAGTCGGACAAAAATAAAGCGGTGCAAAAGCACCGGAAATATATGCGGCGTGCCACGCTGATCTGGATGCTGATTATGGCAACCATCTTGATTACTGCCATTTTCACAATCATGGGCTACAGCATCCGCCGGTATAAACAGGATTATTATTCCAATTTCCAGCGCTTCTGTGATGTAACATCAGAGAATATCACAAATTACAGCGAAAACAATCCGGATGAGGATATTTTTCAGAGATATCTACCGCAGGCATTGGAAAAAAGCGCAAATGGCATGGGGATTTTTCTCTATGTCTTTGATGCGGACGGGAACTGTGTGCTGAGCAGCTCAAATGTAGAAGCGTCCAGTGACGAAATCAAAATGAGCCCGGAAATGCTCAGTGTCATCCGGAAGGACGGCACCTATCAGACGGATCACACTGCCGGAAAGTTCGACCCCACCATTGCGGAACCGATGTTTTGCCGCGGCTCTGTGATGACCATTCAGGAAGGCGGCGCAGAGGCAACCTATTATCTGTTCGCTATGTCCTATACCCGGGTGCTGAACGGCTACACCACGGATATCCTGCGTGTCAGCGTCATTTTGATGGTGATTATGCTGGTTCTGATTGGCATTGGGCAGACGGCTGCGCTGTACGCCAAAGAGAGACGAATGGATTCTCTGATACAGGCCGTGCAGCAGTATGCCCAGGGCAACTATGACACACCGCTGGATCCGTCCCAGTATGTGGGAACAGAGCTGGAGGAACTGACGCAACTGATGGAAACTATCAGCAGCCAGTCACAGCGCGCCGAGGAATCCAGCCGCCAGTTTGTCTCCAATGTCTCCCATGAGCTGCGGACACCGATGACCATTATCAGCGGCTTTGTAGACGGCATTCTGGACGGAACAGTTCCGAAAAATAAGCGGATGGAGTACCTCTCGATTGTTTCTCAGGAGGTACAGCGGCTGAAAATGCTGGTAACCTCTATGCTGAACCTGACCAAGTTCGATGCCGGCACCATTCAGCTGAATTATCGGCCGTTTATTTTGAATGACACCGCGTTCCGCATTGTGCTGATGTTCAGCAACCGTCTGGAAAAGCGGAATGTTGAAATCGAAGGCCTGGACAGTCCGCCGGTGCGCGTCTGTGCAGACCCGGATCTCATGAGTCAGGTCATCTACAATCTGGTGGAAAATGCCGTAAAGTTCGTCAACGAAGGCGGTACCATCAAGTTTACATTCTCCGATACGGAAAATGAATGGATCTTTGCCGTAAGAAATACCGGAAACGGCATCTCCGAAGAAGAACTGCCGAAGATTTTCGAACGGTTCTATAAATCCGATGCCTCCCGGAGCCAGGACAAAACCGGTCTGGGATTGGGTCTGGATATTACCAGACGGATTTTGCATCTGCACCATGCGCAGATCAGTGTGCGCAGCGAAGAGCATGTGTTCACCGAATTTGAGGTGCGCCTGCCACATGTAGCGTTCCCGGAGCCGGAACCCGGTGAAACAAAGGAAAAAAGATCCAATGGATAGAAACCCAAAGCAAATTTCAATGCAAAAGTAGCACACATGGTTTCTTTTGTGTTGGAAGAAACGCAGGAAAGGCGGACAGTCTCCGGTACAGCTTTTGTGCCGAACTGTCCGTTTTTTTGAAAGGAGTGTTTTGCAGATGCAGGAACACGAACAGCAGCATTTCCCAGGGGCACAGCCTGCGCCGGAAACCAGCGTACCGCCCCAGCGCCCGGTGAATCCGTCTGTGCCGCCAATGGGAAATGTACCGCCCCAGCGCCCGGTGAATCCGCCCGTGCCGCCAATGGGAAATATCCCGCCCCAGCGCCCGGTGAATCCATCCGTGCCGCCAATGGGAAATGTACCGCCTCAGCGCCCGGTGAATCCGCCTGTGCCGCCGATGGGAAATATCCCGCCCCAGCGCCCGGTGAATCCATCCGTGCCGCCGATGGGAAATGTACCGCCCCAGCGCCCGGTGAATCCGTCCGTGCCGCCGATGGGAAATATCCCGCCCCAGCGCCCGGTGAATCCATCCGTGCCACCGATGGGGAATATGCCCATACACGGTGAATTTCCGGGAAATGTTCCCCCGGATGCAAACAAACAGCCGGAGGGGATGAACTGGTATCAGCAGATACCGACACCAGGCTGGCAGACACCGCCGCCGGTTCCGCCTGTGCAGAAGAAGGAGAAGGAACCCCTCTCTCCGGAAAAGAAAGACCGCCGTGCCGCATTCTGGCTGAAAATTGTTGCAGTCCTGCTGGTGCTGATTCTGGTGTACTGTATTGGCAGTGATATTGCGATTTATCGGTTTGGCCTGACCGTGCCGGGAACACCTTCGGCGCAGTCGGATATGACAAATGATTCCAGCGACCATGGTACAAATGCAGATGCTTCTGTCCCGTCCGGCAGCGGAACCGGATCAGAGGTTGTGATTCAGCAGCAGGAGAAGCCGGAAGCTTCCGTACAGGCAGAGGACGGCAGTCAGAAGGCCGCAGACGGCACCTATACAGTAGAAGGCGTTGCCGCCGCCGTGCGTCCCTCCATTGTGGAAATTTACACCTATGGAGATGCCAACCAGAAGCAACTCAGCGGAACCGGATCCGGGATTATCCTTTCAGAGGACGGCTACATTATTACCAATGCTCACGTGCTCACAGACGGAAAGTCGTTTACCGTGACGCTTTCTGATGAGACAGAATACACAGCTACCGTTGTGGGAAGCGATTCCAAAACAGACCTGGCTGTGATTCATGTGGATGCCAAAGATCTGCCGGCCGCTACTATGGGCGATTCTGATGAGGTAGTATTGGGCGAAGCCGTTGTCGCAATCGGCAATCCGGCAGGCCTTACTGGCTCTGTCACAAACGGTATTGTTTCCGGCCTGAACCGGCAGATTCAGTCAGATTCTACCGGCTATGCCATGAACTGCATTCAGACCAATGCCGCCATCAGTCCGGGTAATTCCGGTGGCGCACTGGTAAATATGTACGGCCAGGTAATCGGCATCACTTCCTCGAAATATGTCAGCTCCAGCTATGAAGGGCTGGGCTTTGCCATTACCATCAACGATGTGCTCCCGATTATCCAGGATCTGGTGCAGTACGGTCATGTGAAAGACCGTGTCCGCATCGGCATTACCTTTATTTCGCTGGAAGCAGAGGAAATCCAGATTCAGTTTGCCGATGCCTTGCAGATGGATTCTGCGCCGGCCGGTCTCCAGGGAATCTGGGTGACGGAAATCGATGATTCCTGCGATGTGGGGAATACGTCGCTCCAGGTCAATGATGTTATTGTCAAGGTAGACGGAAAAGAAGTCAACAACTATGATGATCTGTTAGAGATCATTTCCGAGAAAAAGCCAGGCGATGAACTGCGTGCAGACTGCCGGCATTATAGCTCCAACGGCCGCTATGAAGAATACAGTATCCGTTTTCATTTGATGGATGACAGCAATTCCTGATATAGCATTGTGAAAAATAGTCCTGTTTCCCTGTGGATTTCCACGGAAACAGGACTATTTCTGTAGATTGGCAAAAAGCGCGTTCCCACATTAAAGGCAAGGGAACGCAGCCGGCAGCTGCTTAGTGACCGCAGCCACAGCCGCAGTCATCCCGATCATCGTCCGGATGATTCTGCTGCTGGCAGTTCTGTGCCTGCTGCTGTTGCTTCTGCTGCGCCTGTTGCTGCTGCCGGTTCTGTGCCTGCTGCTGGCGCTGATTCTGGTTCTGATGATTTGCCATTTTGTGCTCCGTTTCTCCGCACACGGCAAAAATCGGAAAAATACTGCTTTGTGTGCGGAGAAAAACAGTATCGGAATTCCGGATTTTTGAGTCTTGAATTTCATCGCTCCTGCTATAAAAGCCGGAACGCATTCTCCTGAAAATGCACTGCGCATTTTACGGGAACATGCTCTAGTATGCGCACTTTTTCCGGCAATATGCAAAATGATTTTTAAAACAGATACTGCACACAGCGGCTCAGAACATGCACAGAGACGCACAGCAAAATGCCGATTCCGGTGGGCAGACACCAGGCGGCGGCCGTCCATTTCAGACTACGGGTTTCCTTGTATATGGTAATGCACGTGGTAGAACATGGAAAATGGAACAGGAGAAACAGCAGCATGCACAGCGCAGTTACCCAGGTCCAGTGGTGTGCGGTGAGAATGGCATGGATTTCTGTCAGACTTTGTGCTTCGGTGAGAACGGTGCCGGAGGTGTACCCCATGAGCAGAATGGGCAGCACGATTTCATTGGCCGGGAATCCCAGAAGAAACGCCAGGAGAACCACACCGTCCAGCCCCATCCACTGCCCCGGCAGCTCCAGGAAGGCGGCAGCATGGTGGAAAATGGAAGCATCTCCAATGGTGCAGTTGGTGAGAATCCAGAGCAATGCCCCGGCCGGCGCTGCGGCAATGCAGGCTCTCCCCAAAACAAACAGGGTACGATCCAGGACGGAACGTACCAGAACCTTTCCGATTTGCGGCCGGCGATAGGAGGGCAGCTCCAGGGTAAAGGAAGAGGGCACGCCCCGGAGCAGGGTGGCGGACAGCAGCCGGCAGACCAGAAACGTCATGCCGATTCCCAGCAGAATCAGGCCAAGCAGCAGCAAGGCGGAAGAAATGCTCTGCACGAGTCCGCTTCCGGCGGCAAAAAACAGCGTGATGCAGGTGATCATCGTGGGAAATCTCCCGTTGCAGGGGACAAAATTGTTGGTGAGAATCGCCAGCAGACGCTCTCTGGGGGAGTCGATGATGCGGCATCCGGTGACACCGGCAGCATTGCAGCCGAAACCCATGCACATGGTAAGACTCTGCTTGCCGCAGGCGCAGGCACACTGAAAGCTTTTGTCCAGATGAAACGCAACCCGTGGAAGATAGCCGAAGTCCTCCAGCAGCGTAAACAGGGGAAAGAAAATGGCCATCGGCGGCAGCATTACGGAAATTACCCAGGTGAGCACCGTATAGATGCCGTCCAGAAGAAGGCCGCACACCCACGCCGGCAGTACAGTCATGGTGAGAAGCCGGGACAGCTGGTGTTCCAATGCAGAAAATCCGGCGGACAGCAGGGCAGACGGATAATTTGCCCCCACAATGGTAATCCACAGAATAACGCCTAAGAGAAGCAGCATCACCGGAACGCCCCATTTTCCCAGGAAAATCCGGTCGAGCCGCCGATCCTGGCCGGCAGACTGCCCCGGTTTGGTGACGGCTTTTGCAGCAATGGCCTCGCTGCGGAGAATATTTTCTGCAATTACAGCGTCTCCGAACGCTTCGGGGGACACCGTCTCGTGAAATGCTGCGCAGGCATCCAGAAGCGGCTGTTGCTTAGGAGAAATTGTATCCTGCTGCAAAAAGTGCTCTGTAAAATCCGCATCCCCTTCCAGCAGACGGCAGGCAATCCATTCCGGGGCGTGCAAGGTTTCCATTTCCCGGAGCAATTGGAGCACAGGGGCTGCATCATCGGCATAATCTGCCGGAATTGCAGGTGCCGGCCGCTCTGGCAGGGGGGATTCCAGCAGCTGCGCCAGGCGTTCCTTTAGCTGGGAGAGACCGCGGCCGCTGCGCGCGGTTACGCCCACTACTGGCACTCGGAGCGTTTCCTCTAATTTTGTCAGGTCAACGGAGATGCCCCGGCGCGCCGCTTCGTCCAGCAGATTGACGCAGAAAAGCACCCGCGGAACAATCTCCATAACCTGAAGCCCCAGGCTGATGCCCCGTTCCAGACAGGTGGCATCACAGACCACAACGGCGGCTTCCGGCTGAGAAAAGCAGAGAAAATCCCGCGCCACTGTTTCTTCCGCAGAACGCGCCCGGAGAGAATAAGTGCCGGGGAGATCCAGGAGTGTGATCGTCTGGCCGCTGCAGGAAACTGTCCCCGCTGCACCGGAAACCGTTTTCCCCACCCAGTTTCCGGTGTGCTGGTGCAGGCCGGTGAGGGCGTTGAAAACGGTGGATTTTCCCACATTGGGCATGCCGGCCAGCGCTACTGTGGGGGTTGGATTGACGTGCTCTGTCCCTGTCAGATTCATAGATCATTCGCTCCTTTCGCTGTCTTATCTGTATGCGAAGGAAGCGGTGCATATGCCGAAAAATGCCGCAGGCACACAGCCGAAGAAAAGCTCCGGTGTGTGCCTGCGGCGCACGTGTTCATTTTTTCAAAATATCCCTATTGGTTATCGTTTGCCCTGTGTCAGCTCAGTGCGTAATGTCCCACAGACGGATAGTAGTAGCCGCCGGCGCTTTCACGGGAATACGCGGAGAGCAGTCCCATTGCATCGTTGATATCGACTGTGCCGTCACCGCTTGCGTCCAGCAGGTTGTAATTCACACGGTCGATTGCATAAACATTTTTTTGATAGGTTTTCTGTAAGATGCCGGTTTCCTCGGTGGGCGCTTCCAGATTTTTTCTTACAGAAACAGTGCCGCCGGCCTTTTGGATTGCATCAATTTTCAGTGCCAGATTTGCGCAGGCAATGTTGTCATCTCCCAGTGTGGTCTGTCCAAAGGTATAGACCGCATTCTGGTGCATCAGATCGGCATCCTCTGTGGTGTAGTAGCCGTTCAGATTATAGTCGGCGCAGTACCAGAAGGATGGGAAAATCTCTTCTACTTCATCATCTCTGACATCTAAATAACGGGAGAGAACAGCTGCGTCATGATCGGTGATCACTTTGTCGCCGTCAGCATCTCCGGTTATCATCTTATAATATTCAGAAGGATGGATATAATAGCAGCCGGGATTGCCGCAGTATGGATTTTCATTGGGATTTGCAACGATTTTGCTGTAAAATTCTACGAGTCGGCTGGCATCGTCAATGTTAATGATACCATTTCCGTCTGCATCCATCAGATTTTGCTGCACTTCAGTATAGGTGATATCTGGTGAACTGAACCCATTTTTCTGTATAATGAATCTCATGCAGTTGAAGCCGTCATCAATCGAAATGCTTCCATCGAGATCCACATCACCCAGGACGTACTGTTCATAGTTGGCATGCAGCCAGATTGCATCCTCGGCAGTCACCTGGCCGTCCTTGGTGATGTCGGCGCGTGCCAGCTGATCATCGGTCAGGGTGAAGCTGTCATCGTAGAGGTGCCGGGAAATGAGAGCGGTATCGTGTCCGGTGATGACACCATCTCCGTCTACATCTCCCAGGATGCCGTCCAGTGCAGAGACGGAAAACACCGGGATGCTGCTGCACAGCAGAGAAGCGCCTGCGGCGGCAGCCAGTGTACGTTTCCAGAAGGAATTTGTTTTCATATGATCAATCTCCTTTATCAATTGTTTCTGCTGAAAAGATGCAGGCACCGCTTCAGCAGAATTTGTTCTGTTTTGATTTTTTTAGAGAAGCTGTATTATTGCAGAACATAGCACCCTTCGGCGGGATAAAAGTCCGATCCTGCTAACCGATAGCTGTAGGCTTTTAACAGGAAGCGGCCGTCCTCTATGGTCACAGTGCCGTCTGCATCGGCATCCAGCAGGTGATAATCCACGGTATCAATGCGGATTGTCCGGACGGAATCATCAATCCGGCAAGGGAGGTCGTCAGAAAGGGATGGATTCCCCTTTGTGATCTCCACCGTGTAGCCCAGCATCTGATAGGTATGCAGAAGCATTGCAGTTTGTGCAGATTGCAGTGCCGTCCGCTCTGGAGCAGGTTTTTCATAGGTATAAAGGCTCTGCTGGTGAATCAGCGCGGCATCCTGGTCATCATAAAGGCCATCGTGATTGACATCGCCCCGAACCCAGAAGGAAGGTGCGGTATCCTCTTCCGGCTCCGTGCCGGTTTGTGCAAACACGTTGAGGATAGCGGCATCGTGGTCGGTGACATAGCCGTCTCCATCCACATCACCGTTCAGGGAATATCTGCTGCCGTTTATATCATGTAAATAGTAGCAGCCGGTTTTGCCGCAGAATAAATATTCCGCTGTAAACAGGTACAGCATATTTTGAACATCCAGAGTAGTAATCCTGCCGTCTGCATCCGTGTCCATCAGATTTTGCTGCACTTCTGTCAATGTCAATGCATTTTCACCGGTCTGGCCATTGTTCTGATAAATCCATTGGTATACAAGGCAGGCGTTTTCAATGCTTATCTTGCCATTTAACGCAACATCGCCCAGGGCGTACTGCTCATAGTTGGCATGCAGCCAGATTGCATCTTCGGCAGTCACCTGGCCGTCCCTTGTGATGTCGGCACGTGCCAGCTGTTCCGCTGTCAAGGAAAACGAATCATCATAGAGATAACGGGAAATTAAGGCGGTGTCGTGTCCGGTGATCACACCGTCTCCGTCCACATCTCCCAGGAGATTCTCTGCGGCCGCTGCCGTGCAGACCGGAAGACTGCCCAGCAGTACAGAAACGCCCATAGCGCCTGCAAGAAATCGTTTTACAGTATGAAACTGCGGTATCATCAATGCATTCCTCCTTTTTGTAGTGCAGTTAGTGCAGGATATACTGGCCGACATACGGATAGTAGCTGCCGCCTGCGCTGTCACGGGAATATGCTTGCAGAAGTGCAACGGCATCGGCCATATCTACATTGCCGTCACCGTCACAGTCCAGCAGGTTGTAATCCAGTTCTTTGATGAAATAGACAGGGCTTCCGTCCTTGGCCTGCTGAAGCGTTTCCTTTTTGTAGTCTTCATAATTGGCACAGTATTCTCTGTTATAAGAGTCATTTACCACCGTGCCGCCTGCCATTTTGATGGCGTTGATTTGCAGGGCAATCTGTGTGCTGGAGGTGTCATCGCTGTCCGAGTGCGTGGTCTGTCCGAAGGTGTATTTCGCCATCTGATGAATGATATCTGCATCTGTGTTGTCATAGCGGCCATCCTGATTCATATCGCCGCGCTGCACCATGTTGAAGATATCTGGAACGCAGTCGGATGTCCGCATTTTTGCAAAGCGGCTGAGAATTGCGGCATCGTGGTCGGTGATGACGCCGTCCTCGTCTACATCACCAAGAACCCGTGACATGTTCGTGTCATAGTGTCCGTAGAAGCAGCCTTCCTGGTGACAGTAGGAAAATGGAGAGTCAGAGCCGGCTGCGATAAATCCATAGCAGGAGAGAACCTGACTGAAATCATAAAAGGTGAGGACACCGTTCAGATCCATATCAATCAGATTCCGCTGTACCTGGGAATACTGATTCACAAATTCTGTGTTGACCGGGAGGAGATTTTCTTCAATCAGAAGCTGCTGGGTATAGAGTGCGTCCCAGGTAGAAACGTAGCCGTCCAGATCCAGGTCACCCAGGGGATAAACTTCCTGCTCGTGGAGCAGGATGGCATCATTGGCATCCACCTGGCCGTCCTGGTTGATGTCGGCACGTGCCAGCTGCTCATCTGTCAGGGTGAAGGAATCCAGGTACAAGTGCCCGGAAATCATGGCGGTGTCGTGTCCGGTGATCACGCCGTCTCCATCGATGTCGCCCAGAACAGGTGCATTATCGGCGGAAACGGAAAATGCAGGAACGCAGGCACACAGCATAGCGGCGCTGGTTACGGCTGCGAACAGTCGGGAAGTATATCTGTTTTTTTCATAAAAACCGCTCCTTTCCATTGCGAGGGGGTATTTTTTCTATCTATAAGGGAAACAATTCAGAGGGGCGAAATGTTGCACGAGAGAGGAATTTTTTTCAAATTCAGCAGTTTTCACAAAAAGCGCAGGCTATTTTTGACACAAAAAAGCGGATGCCCGCAGATTCCAGCTTGTGTGGAACCGCAGGCATCCGCGAAACAAAGATGCGAAAAGATGTTCTAATCAAAAATCAGGTTGCGTTCAGATTAGGTAGTTGGACGGCGTCCGATATACAGATCATACCGGCCTTCTGTGGAAAAGAAACCTTGTGCAGCCATTTCATAAGAATATGCGCAAAGCAGTGCGAAAGAATCACTTATGTCTACTACGCCGTCAGCATTTGCATCCAGCAGGTTGAAGGTAACCTGGTCGATCTGGCATTGCTGCCGCATATCGTCTGTTACATTGTCCAGCATATCCTCAAAAACGCCTTCCACTGTGGGATGAGTCCACGAGTGCAGATTGTCGAGGTCTTTCTGAACAACTTCTACCGGCTGGCCTGCCATAGAAACACCGTAATAGAACAGCGCAAATTCTGCACCATAAAGGGCACCATTATGGTAATCTCCAGAATTTCGATGCCGAATATCACCAATGCAGTAAACTTCACTGGCATGAATCTGGTCAGCATCTGCCTGATCTACCACGCCGTCCTGGTTAATGTCTGCCCGTGCGGCCTGTTCTGTGGTCAGGTCGAAGGAATCCTCATAGAGACTCCGGGATACCAGGGCAGCATCGTGTCCGGTAATTACGCCGTCTCCGTCAACATCTCCCAGCGCAGCGGTATCTGCGGCACTTACAGAGAGTATCGGCAGAGCAGAAAAAGCCATAACAGCGGCAAGAATGCTTGCAATTGTCCGTTTTGTTTTCATAAAAATTGCCTCCTTACAAAAAGAATGGAAACAGATGCGATCCTTTGCACATCTGTGCCCGAATTGGAACATATTTCGGAAATTTTCCTTATGTTCCATTTTTAGTATAGCACGTTGTTTATAATTTGTCAATATATCGGGGTGGTAAAAGTGCACGAAATTTCGGCTTCAAAATTGTGCGCTTTTCAAAATATACAAAAAGCACGCACCAGAAACTTCCAGTACGTGCTTCTCACTTTTTTAAAATTACGTTCCCGTAAATACAGCTTAGCCTGCTGCGTTCAGCTTCTTTGCCAGCTGAGACTTCTTGCGGGCAGCTGCATTCTTGTGCATCAGACCCTTTGCGCAAGCCTGGTCTACGCGCTTGATTGCCAGGCGTACTGCTGCTTCCTTATCTGCTGCATTTGCAGCACAAGCAACGTCAGCCTTCTTGATCATGGTCTTCAGGTTGGACTTGCGAGCCTTGTTGGCAGCAGCCTTGGTTGCGATAACTTTTACACGCTTCTTAGCAGAACGAATATTCGGCATAGTCATAATCTCCTTTAAACATCAAAAATATTTGGGCGAAATTTCCTCGGATTACCGGAAATGGATTGTCATACACTACTGGCAGCATTGACACGGTACTGCCCTTCGTGGGGGAAATTCCCTGGCATATGGAACGACCAAATGCGGGGCTGCGTCCGGACAAAATCAGACACAGCGCCATGACTAATCCTCATTATAACACACTCCCCGGAAAATTGCAATAGGTAATTTCGGGAAAGGCGCAGAAATTTTTTCGTGTAAAGCCAGCATATTGCACAAAAACAGGAGGGACTTTCATGAAATCCATACGAACTGACCTTGCGGTAGAACGGACAGCCGGCGCACCGGCGCTGCCGGGAATTACCCAGGAGACACGGGGCACCGCGTTTTCCGTCACGGAAATCCGGATTGCAAACGATATCTGCGGCGCACCCATCGGAAAACCGGCCGGGCGCTATGTCACCCTGGAGGCAGAAGCACTGAACCGAAACCACAGCCGCTATCAGGAGATGGCGGAGGAACTGGCGGAGGAGCTGGGGGCGTTTCTCCCCGGGGAGGGCTGCGTTTTTGTGGCAGGGCTTGGAAACCGGGCGATTACTCCGGATGCCCTGGGGCCTCGTGTGGCAGAAAAAGTGCTGGCCACCCGGCACCTGCAAACGGCGCTTTCCGCGGAAGAGCGGCAGTATCTCCCGGATCTGCGTCCGGTCTGTGTGCTGGCCGGGGGTGTGCTGGGGCAGACGGGCATGGAGTCCGCAGAGCTGCTGGAAGCAGTGTGCCGGCAGGTGAAACCGGAGGCCGTGGTGGCAGTGGATGCCCTGGCGTGTGCGGCGCTCTCCCGGCTGGGGACAACCATTCAGATGAGCGACAGCGGCATCTCTCCGGGCAGCGGCGTTGCCAACCACCGGGCGGAGCTTTCGAAGCGGACGCTGGGGGTGCCAGTGGTTGCCCTGGGCGTGCCCACTGTGGTGGATCTCCACACGGCAGTGCAGGAGGTCTACGGCAGGCGCGTTCCGGAAAATCGGCCGAATATGATGGTGACACCGCGGGATGTGGACCGGCTCATTGACCACACCGGGGATTTGCTGGCGTGTGCCCTCAACATGGCGCTCCATCCGGGGATGACCTTTGCCCAGGCCGAGGGGCTGGGCTAGGCGGCAGTCCGGTTCTCTTTTTGTGAATATCCACGGAAAGGCAGCTGCTTTCTCGTGCAAAATGAGACTTGTATCCAGCCTTTTTGATATGGTGTAATAAAAAGGTAATTTCTGAAAGCACGTTTGGTGCCGGAATCAGAACGCACGGGACAAATTATCCCGAAGACCGGCTCTGGGGAAAGATCTGAAAGGAGATGGTGCGATTCATGAAATCATATGCATGGATTGGACTGAGCTGTCTGCTGGCGGCAATGCTGATGTCGCCCCTTATGGCATGCGGCAGCAAGGAAGGGGAGAGCAGCGGCCCGAAAAAAGATATGGCAACCGAAACCCGGGAACAGCTGAAGGAACTGGCAAAATCAGATGAACGACTCACCGGGGATCTGGAGAACAAAACCATTAAATGGATGTCGGACTGGGACATTAACTCAGACGACACCGGAAAAACCACACCGGTTGAACTGGCTGTGTTCCAGGAACGGTACGGCGGAAAGGTGGAATTCCACCAGACTACCTATGCAAACCGGTATGATGATCTGGCCAATGCCATTAACAGTGACGAGGGCATTGACTTTTTCTACAGCGGCAACTGGGATGCCTTTCCGAAGGGCGCTGTACGAGGCATGTTTGTGCCGTATGACGATTATATTGACCTGGATTCGGAACTGTGGGCAGATGTCAAGGATGCCAACGGTGCCATGATGTGGAACGGTAAGCACTATATGGCCATTGTGGAAGTAACCGGCGACAACTGCGCCATTATCTACAACCGGAAAACCATGGATGAAAACGGCCTGGATGATCCGGCAGAGCTGTTTGAAAAGGACAAATGGGACTGGGATGCCTTCCAGGACATGCTGTCCAGCTTTGTGGACACTTCCAATGAGCACTACGGCATTGACAGCTGGTATTTTGAATCCGGCCTGTCTGCTTCCACCGGCGTGCCCTATGTCGGACTGGAGGACGGCAAGCTGGTCAACAATCTCCGGAATGAGGCCATTGAGGACTATCAGAACTGGATGTATGATCTGTGGCAGTCCGATTACATTGCGCTGGGCGTGGGTGATTACGGCTGGACTTCCAGAGACTATTATATCGGCGAAGGCAAGCTTCTCTTCTACCCCTGCGGTCTGTGGACGCTCAGCTCGGAGAAATCCCAGTGGTCCAAGACATTCGGCGAAGATGTCTTCTTCGTTCCGGTGCCACAGTATGACAAGGCCGATGCCTACTACATCCCCACCAACGTCAACGCGTACTGCTTCGTCAAGGGCGGCCACAATCCGGAAGGCGTAGGCAAATTTATGGACTGCTTCCGGTTCAGCAAGGTCAGCGAAGGCGCACAGCAGATCAGCGATCAGCAGTTCCGGGATGACTATGAGTGGACAGACGAAATGATCGATATGAAGAACAAGATGAACGAAATGGCGCTGGAACATCCGGTATTCGACTACTACAACGGAATTTCTACCGATGTCACCAGTGTGCTGGACAGCAGCGAACACGGCGTGCGCGCGGCTTCCAGAGGTGTGCCGTGGACAGAATCGGTAAACTCCATCTACGATCAGATTCAGAACTACATTGACGAAGTGAACGAAACCCAGACCAGCAATTAAAACGTATTTATAAGGATACAGGCATACCCTTTCGGACAGATGCAGTGCGTGAAAATCTGCGTTTGTCCGGAAGGGCATGTTCTTTTTTGAAAAAATGTTCTGTTTTTCAGAACTTGGCCTTGACTTTTGCAGAATCAGCTGGTAGAATCCAGGGTGAAAGCAGAAAAACCATGTCGCATTTCAGCGCAGCGTGCGAAAAGCGAATGCCAATGGAAAGGAGTCAGGTCTATGAAACAGATCATCGAAAACTATCGAATGGGACAGGCACAGCTGAAAACACGGGTGGCACAGCTGAAAAACAGCTTGTCCGACCGCACACTTTCTCTGATGGAACGGCAGAATCTGGATCGCAGAAGGCGGCTGCTTCTGGAGGAATACTATGAAATGGAGCACCTGATCCGGACAGTGCTGCCTTATCTGGAAGCGGAAAAGGCGGCGGAAAGCGCAGGTGACAGCATTTGCGGGTAACGGTCAGAGAGGACTGGAAAGCGCTGTTTTTCCCGGAGGATGCTATGGATTCACAAGTGGAACGCCGGGAACGGAGACGCTATGCCAGTCTGCTTGCAAAAAATATCATAGAAAATGAACTTTCTGCAAGACAAAAGCAGATTCTTGTGTTATACTATAAAGAGCAGAAGACGATGCCGGAAATTGCACAGGCGCTGGGGGTCTCGGTTTCATCCGTTTCGCATACCCACCGCCGCGCCTTTGACACCATCCGCAGCCGGCTGTGTGCCTGCAATCTGAAATTTTAGAACCATTTTTACAGGAATCCATGGGCTTTAATGCCCGGAGGTCAAACAGAATTTATGAAAACACCGATTTATGATTTTTTGCTGCAATATACGGAGAAAAAACCAGTCCGCATGCATATGCCCGGACACAAAGGGCGGTTTGGGCCGCCGCTGCTGCAAACGGCGGCAGAACTGGACTTAACGGAAATTCCCGGCGCAGACAGCCTCTTTGAAGCAGACGGCATTATTGCAGAAAGCGAAAAAAATGCTGCCGCCCTCTACGGAACTGCCTATACCTTTTATTCCTGCGCAGGCTCCACCCTGTGCATTCAGACCATGCTTCTGCTGATGAAGCAGGAGGGAAGGGCAGTGATCGCGGCGCGGAATGTGCACCGGGCGTTTCTCAATGCCTGTGTGCTGCTGGATTTGCCGGTGCAGTGGGTATATCCCCGGTCCAGTGACAGCATTCTCTCCGGAGTGTATGCGCCGGAGGACTTTGCCGCAGCGCTGGAACAGCTGCGGCGGCCGGCCTGCATTTACATCACCTCTCCCGACTATCTGGGACACAAGGCAGACATCGGCGCGCTGGCGGAAATCTGCCAGAAATATCACGCAAAGCTGCTGGTAGACAATGCCCACGGTGCCCATCTGGCATTTTTGCCGGAGCACGAACATCCCATTCAGCTGGGGGCAGATTATTGCTGTGACTCTGCCCACAAGATGCTGTCCGGCTTTACGGGAACGGCGTACCTCCACGTGCGCAATGAGCTGGACGCTGCACCGGAACGGGTGCGGGGCGCAATGGCAATGTTTGCTTCTACCAGCCCGTCCTATATCCAGCTGGCCTCGCTGGACTGGTGCAACCGGGAACTGGCTTCACCGCTGTTTCGGGAACAGCTGCTGTCTGTGGCAGACCAGCTTCAGGAATTGAAGTGCATTTTCTCTGACCGCTATCGGTTTGCAGACGGAGACCCGTTTCATTTTACCATTGCGGCGGCGGAGAGCGGCTGTGACGGCCGGGAACTTTCGCAGTTCCTGGAAAAGCGGGGGATTGTTGCAGAATATGCTGACCCGTACCACGTGGTGCTGTTGTGCTCTGCGGCCACCGACCGGGAAGAAATTCAGGCGCTGGAGCAGGCGCTGGCAGACTTTGTTCCGGAAAAACAGGCGGTGCCGGTGCGGTTTCAGCTGCCCCGGCCGGAAACGGTCTGCGGCATCCGGGAGGCGGCGCTGGCACCTCAGGAGATCATCCCGGTGGAGGCAAGCAGCGGCAGAATCTGTGCCGCAGTAAAGGTGCCCTGTCCGCCGGCTGTTCCCATTGTACTCAGCGGCGAGCGGATTGACAGCGCATGCATTGCCGTGTGCAGGGGCTATGGCATCTCGGAAATCTGCGTGGTGCAGTAACGGCAGAATAACAGGAGAATCAATTGGAAATGATATTTTATGGAAACGAACTGGTGCAGCAGACACTGCGCCAGATGATTCAGCGAAACCGGACGGCGCACGGGTTTTTGTTTTACGGAGATCCGGGGCTGGGGAAAAAGACGCTGGCGCGTCGTACTGCGGCGGCACTTCTGTGCAGCGGCGCGGAAAAGCCCTGTGGTGTGTGTAAATCCTGCCGCATGTTTCAGGACGGCGTGCACCCGGATGTGATCTGCGCGGAAACCAGCGGAAAGCTGGGCGGCTTTTCGGCGGACACGGTGCGGCAGATCTGCACAGATCTGGCAACGCCCCCCAATGAAGGGGATGCGAAGTGCTGCTTTTTCTTCGACTGCGACAAGATGGATCCCCGGTCGCAGAATCTGCTGCTGAAAGCCATTGAGGAACCCCAGGACTATGCCTATTTCTTCTTTACGGCACAGTCGCCGGCGGCGCTTTTGCCTACGGTGCGCTCCCGGATTATCGCGCTCCCTCTGGGGCCGGTGTCAGAGGAGCAGTGCCGCAGCGCCCTGGAAGCAGAGGGCTTTGCGCCGCAGGAAATCCAGGAAGCTGTCGGAGTGTTTCACGGAAATATCGGCAGATGTAAAGATTTTTTGCAGCAGGAGCCAATTCGCACCGTTGCTGCATTGACAAAATCCGCAATCAATAGTATAATAAGTAGAAACGAGTATACGTTTTTACAGGCGGCGGCCGTATTGGGAAAACAGCGGGAACAGGCACTTTTGTTTCTGACGCTTTTTGACCGTACCATACGGGACGCAATGGCGCGGAAATATGACGCTTCTGCGGCGTGCATCGGATGTGATGCCGAAGGGGCGGCGCGGCTTTCGGAACGGCTTTCTGCTGCCGGCGGACAGGCCATGCACCTGGCTGTGGACAAAGCGTATGCCGCGATTCAGGCAAATGTCAATCTGCCTCTTGCACTGTCAGCACTCTGTGCTTCCTGCATGGATGCCTGCTGATGCGGACGGCGCGCAGAAAGGATTAGGATTCTATGACAGAAATCATCGGCGTCCGCTTTAAGGACGGCGGAAAAATTTATTATTTCTCTCCCGGCGGCAATCAGGTGCACGCAGGAGATCTGGTCATTACGGAAACGGCACGGGGGACGGAATGTGGCGAGGTCGCCATTCCGAACAAGCAGATTCCCAAGACCGAGATCACAGCACCGCTCAAGCCGATTATCCGGGTTGCAACCAAAGACGACCGGCGGATTATGGAACTGAACCGGAAGAAGGAGGCAAAGGCCTTTCAGGTTTGTCAGCAGAAAATCGCTTTTCGGGGACTGAAAATGAATCTGGTGGATGTGGAATGTACCTTTGACAACAGCAAGCTGCTGTTTTACTTTACCGCAGATAACCGGGTGGATTTTCGGGAACTGGTCAAGGATCTGGCGGCGGTGTTCCGCACCCGGATTGAGCTGCGGCAGATCGGTGTCCGGGACAAGGCGAAGATTCTGGGCGGCATCGGCATCTGCGGCAGGGAGTTCTGCTGCAAGGGTCATTTGCAGGACTTTCAGCCGGTTTCTATAAAGATGGCAAAGGAACAGGGGCTGTCGCTCAATCCGGCAAAGATTTCCGGCTGCTGCGGCAGACTGATGTGCTGTCTCAAGTACGAGCAGAATGTCTATGAGGAGCTGCTCCGGATTACACCGAAGATGGGGGCACTGGTCGTGATGAAGGACGGTACCCATGCAAAGGTCTGTGAGACCAATCCGCTTACCGGTGACCTGAAGGTGCTGCCGGATAAGTCAGACGTTCCGGTAAAGACAAACCGCAGTGAAGTGACATTGCTCCGGGACGGAAAAATCAAGGTAAATCAGGCAGAACGGAAGGCACTGAAATCCCTGGAAGATCAGTAAAATCTCTGCCTGCTTCCGGCGAAAAGCCGGCATGCAGCCGCTGTGCTGCGAAAAAACGGGAAAAAGGAATCGGAGGTAAATTATCATGCAACCAACCAAACAGACACCGCGCTCCAGAAACACACATCGCCGGGTACGGTATGACCGTATTCTGGCAGTCCTTGTGATTTTTGTACTGCTGATCGTACTTCTGGTGAAGTGCTGCTCCAGCTGCTCCAGCAAAAAAGCAGGCACCAAGCCCAATGTGGTACAGTCTACGACATCTGCAACAGAAGGCACAACTGAAGAAGCAACGCAGAACTATACCAATACGGTATATCTCAGCCCGTCCAATCAGTCGGACAACCTGTTCCAGGTGGGTGACACCAATGAAGCCGAAGTCTGCCGGATTCTGGCAGACAAGACCGCCGCTATTTTGCAGCAGTCCGGCGTACAGGTCATTGTAGCCGGCGCAGACGACAGCCTCCAGACCAAGGCGGCAATGGGAGACAACGGCCTGGCTGCTTATGTTGCCATCCACACCAACCAAGGTACCGGCGTGGGAACAGACTGCTATTACAACAGCTCTTCCGAGCAGAGTAAGGCACTGGCACAGGCTGTGTATGATCCGGTGGCAAATCTGACACCGACTGCTGACCGGGGTCTGCTGGATGGCTCTCAGAGCGGATCAGACTCCTATCAGTATGAAATCGGCAACAATAAAAGCCCCAGCTGTCTCATTGAGGTGGAATTCCATGACGGCCCCAATGTGGCACAGTGGATTCTGGACAATGAGGACAATATTGCAAGCGCCATTGCAACAGGTATCTGCAATTATCTCCAGGTAACACCGGCCGGCGGCACTGCTGCCGCTGCTGGAACTACAGATATCGCCTCCGGCGCAGACGGCGCTTCTGCCGCAACAACGACAAATGCAGTCCAAAATCAATTATCAGCTGGAAACTGACCGGCTGCTGAAAGCGCTCCCTACAGATCGGGTTCCGGTGCTGTTTCTCCACGCCTGCTGTGCGCCGTGCAGCAGCTATGTGCTGGAATATCTGAGTCAGTATTTTGCGATTACCCTGTTCTTTTATAATCCCAACATTGCGCCGGAGGCGGAGTATCTCCACCGGAAGGCGGAACTGAAACGGCTGGTGCAGACCATGCCTCTTTCGCATCCGGTGACAATTCTGGACGGCGATTATGCGCCGGAACGGTTTTATGCGCTGGCAAAGGGATTGGAGCAGGAGCCGGAACGGGGGGCGCGCTGTCAGAAATGCATCGGGCACCGACTGGAAGAAAGCTTTCGGGCTGCCGCAATGCAGACACCGGCACCGGATTTTGTCTGCACAACGCTCACCATCAGTCCCCATAAGGACGCGGTATGGATCAATACCAGAGGGGCGGAGCTGGCGCAGCAGTCCGGGATTCCGTGGCTGTACACGGATTTCAAGAAAAAGGGCGGCTATCAGCGCTCTATTGCCCTTTCCAGGGAATATGATCTGTACCGGCAGAATTTCTGCGGCTGTGTGTACAGCCGGCTGGAGGCGGAGCGGCGGGAACAGCAGCACAATTCCTGACATGTGGACAAGTTCTGTACAAAATCGACAGCGGTTTTCGTGGAAAATGCCTGTTGACAGCTGAAACGGTTTGTGCTATACTGTATGGTATCAAAACGTTGAGGGGAACGGCATCCGCCGACAGAATCTGTTCCAGAGAATCGCTGCCACCGGCTGAGAGCAGCGGTACATGAGGCAGGCGCATGCATACCACTCCCTGAGTCTGCCTAATCCGCAGCGGTTTGTCCCCGTTATCAGACACCACGAGGTGCATTCGGGCATTTTGCCGGGTGCATGAAACAAGGGTGGAACCACGATAGACTTTTCATCGTCCCTTGCACAGTCTCTTACTGTGTAAGGGACTTTTTGTATTGCTTGGCGCTTGGTCTTTTCTCCGGAAAAGAAGCGCTCATTCTGGAAAGGAAGATGGATTATGATTCAACTGACATTGAAAGACGGCAGCATCCGGGAGCTGGAAGCACCGACTGCCGCAGCAGAGGTCATTAAAGGCATTGGCATGGGACTGTATAAGGCAGCATGTTGTGTCAAGCTGGACGGCGAGGTGTGCGACCTGCGGACTGTGATCGACCATGACTGCACCTTTGAGGTCATGACCTTTGACAGCGAAGAGGGGAAGAAAACCTTCTGGCACACCGCTTCTCACGTGCTGGCACAGGCAGTCAAGCGCCTGTATCCGGAGGCAAAGCTGGCAATCGGCCCGGCCATTGACACCGGTTTCTATTATGATTTTGACGTAGAGCATCCGTTCAGTCAGGAAGAGCTGACAAAGATCGAAGCGGAGATGAAGAAAATTGTCAAGGCCAACGAAAAGCTGGAGCAGTTCTATCTGTCTCCGGAAGAGGCTGTGGCAAAGCTGAAGGAAATGGATGAGCCGTATAAGGTGGAGCTGTGCGAAGAGCATGCCGGAAACGGAGAACCGATTTCCTTCTATCAGCAGGGCGATTTTACCGATCTGTGCGCCGGCCCGCATCTGATGGCAACCGGTACCATTAAGGCATTTAAGCTGCTGTCCTGCACAGGCGCTTATTGGAGAGGCTCTGAAAAGAACAAGATGCTGTCCCGTGTCTATGCGGTAGCATTCCCCAAGGCTGCGATGCTGGAAGAGCATCTGGCAAAGCTGGAAGAAGCCAAGAAGCGTGACCACAATAAGCTGGGTCGGGAACTGGAATACTTTACAACAGTAGATGTAATCGGCCAGGGTTTGCCGGTGCTGCTGCCGAAGGGTGCCAGAGTGGTACAGCTGCTCCAGCGCTGGGTAGAAGATGTGGAACAGGCACACGGCTGTCTGCTGACCAAGACACCGCTGCTGGCGAAACGGGAGCTGTACAAGATTTCCGGCCACTGGGATCACTACCTGGACGGCATGTTTGTTCTGGGCGATCCCCACGATGAGACCAAGGACTGCTTCGCCCTGCGTCCGATGACCTGTCCGTTCCAGTATCAGGTTTACCTGAACCGGCAGCGTTCCTATCGTGACCTGCCCATGCGTCTCACAGAGACGTCCACCCTGTTCCGGAATGAGGATTCCGGCGAAATGCACGGCCTGATCCGGGTACGGCAGTTTACCATCTCAGAAGGACACTATATCCTGCGTCCGGATCAGCTGGAAGAAGAATTCAAGAACTGCTTGCAGCTGGCAAAGTATTTCCTGGATACGGTCGGCCTGCTGGATGACTGCACCTTCCGGTTCTCCCAGTGGGATCCGGCAAATCCGGGCAACAAGTACGAGGGTACACCGGAGCAGTGGGAAGAAGCACAGCGTGTCATGGGCAACATCCTGGATCACCTGGGCGTAAAGTATGAGATCGGCATTGATGAAGCTGCCTTCTACGGCCCGAAGCTGGATATTCAGTACAAGAACGTATTCGGCAAGGAAGACACTCTGGTTACCATTCAGATTGATATGCTGCTGGCAGAGCGTTTCGGCATGTACTATAAGGATAAGGATGGCCAGAAGAAGCTGCCGTACATCATTCACAGAACATCGCTGGGCTGCTATGAGCGGACACTGGCATACATGATCGAACACTTCGGCGGTGCAATGCCGCTGTGGCTGGCTCCGGAGCAGGTTCGTCTGGTGCCTATTGCAGACCGTCATCTGGACTTTGCATATGAGGTCAAGAAGGAACTGGAAGCTGCTGGTCTGCGTGTCGAGGTGGACAACCGTGCGGAAAAGGTGGGCTGGAAGATCCGTCAGGCAACGATGGAAAAGGTACCGTATATGCTGACTGTAGGCGACAAGGAATGCGAAGAAAAGACCGTTGCTGTCCGCAAGCGCAACGGCGAGGATCTGGGCAGCATGACAGTCGCAGCGCTGACCGAAAAGCTGCTGGAAGAGGTACGCACCAAGCAGAAATAAGAGCCTGCGCTGCGGATTTGAAAAAATTGCGAAAAATAGAAATTTTTTTCGAATTCCTATTTTCATTTGTCAAAATATATGATATAATAAAAGAAAGACCATGCAATGCACAGCGAGTGCGGCTGTATGGGATTTCTTAAAGTGAAAGCCGTAATCGGCAAAATTTTAAAAAAGAGGTTTTTGATATGGAAATCAAGAAACAACTCACAAAGACACCGAAGGAAAAGCCCCAGGACGAAAGCAAGCTGGGCTTCGGTCATATCTTTACCGATCATATGCTGGTAATGCCCTATGATGAGGGTCAGGGCTGGCACGATCCGGTGATTATGCCGTATGGTGATATCACACTCAGCCCGGCTGCTATGTGCCTGCACTATGGTCAGACCGTATTCGAAGGCCTGAAGGCTTATCGCCGTGCAGACGGCGGTGTACAGCTGTTCCGTCCGGAAGAGAACTTTAAGCGTCTGAACCGTTCTAACGAGCGTCTGGTCATTCCGGAACTGCCGGTAGAACTGGGCTTGCAGTGCCTGAAGGAACTCATCTCTGTAGAAAAGGACTGGGTTCCGCACACAGAGGGTGCGTCCCTGTACATTCGTCCGTTTATTTTTGCAGTAGATCCGTTCCTGGGCGTACATCCGGGTGAACACTATCTGTTTATGATTATCCTTTCCCCGTCCGGCCCGTACTATGCTTCCGGCCTGGATCCGGTAAATATTTATGTAGAAAGCAAGTATGTCCGTACTGTCCGCGGCGGTATGGGTTATGCCAAGACCGGCGGTAACTATGCGGCTTCTCTCCACAGCCAGGCAGATGCTTATGACCAGGGCTATTCTCAGGTTCTGTGGCTGGACGGCGTAGAGCAGAAGTATATCGAAGAAGTCGGCGCCATGAACATTGCCTTCGTGATTGACGGCGAAGTAGTAACACCGTCTCTGGAAACCGGTTCCATTCTGTCCGGTATCACCAGAAAGTCTGCACTGGAACTGTGCCGCAAGAAGGGCATTCCGGTTTCGGAGCGCCGTATCACCATCCAGGAAATTGCAGATGCCTATGATGCCGGCAAGCTGACGGAAGTATTCGGTACCGGTACTGCTGCGGTTATTTCTCCGGTTGGCCATCTGAAGTGGGGCGACAAGGTTATGCTGATCAACAACAACAAGATCGGCCCGGTTTCTCAGATGATCTATGATACCCTGACTGGTATTCAGTGGGGCAAGATTCCGGATGAATTCGGCTGGATTGTACCGATTGACTAAGCGTTATGCTGCGAAAAATACTCTCGCCGGATACCTGTGCGGCCTGTCGGCTTTGCTGCGGATTTGACTGTACGGATACCTGGGAATTTCCTGTGCTTCCGCCGGAAACGGTGAAAGCCATGCAGGAAATGGGCGTTTCGCCGAAACTGACATCTGCCGGAACAGAGCAGACCTTTGCTGCGCCGTCCTTGCAGGGAGAGGAATTGTTTCTTTGCCCGATGCTGTCGGATACCGGCTGCACCATGGGGGAGCAGAAACCGTTTGACTGTAAAATCTGGCCGTTTCGCATGATGCGGGATTTGTCCGGCCGTGTGCGCATTGCAGCGGCGGCGTATTGTCCCGGAATGGAACGGTATACCGATGCACAGTTGGTGGCCTTCCTGAAAGAAGAGGGACTGGGCGAACAGCTGCTGGCATATGCGGACGCACATCCGGCGCATGTGAAGCCCTATTCCGATCAGTATCGGTTTTTACTGTGAGAAAACAGAAATAAAAAAGAGGAACTGCTGTCCCTGGAAAAGGGCGGTGCAGTTCCTCTTTTTGCGTTTTGGCAAATCATGTGCGGCGGACATGGGCGGTGCTGTGGATTTCCTCCCCCAGGGCTGCCAGCAGGTGATTCCAGGTGGCGGCATCTACAATTCCGTCAGAAGGCAGAGGGGTATAGTCCTGAAACTGCCGGACGGCGTGCTGGGTTGCGGCATCATAGGTGCCGCTGCTGGCTACCGGAGAAATCTCCGGAAAGGCGGCACGGAGTGCCTGCAAGATCCCCTGAATAAGGAAAACCGCACTGCCGGAATCCCCCGGGGCATAGGCCGAAACACCAGTGGGGAAGAGCGCCAGGTGCATTGTCGGCGGCCAGACATCCTGCAAATAGGCCTGCGCCAGCGCATTCCAGGTCTCGGTATCAGCTTTGCCGGTTTCCGGGAGATGGTTTTGCTGCTGAAACTGCCGGACAGCTTCGGCGGTCTGAACGCCGTAGATTCCGTCCGGAATCAGATGGGGGAGCGGTGCTGTGTGGGAGATGCCGTGCAGAAACATTTGCAGCTCCCTGATATGCTGCCGCTTTTGTAACTCAGTATAGGCCATGGGGATGCCTCCTTATGCAATGGTATAGCCCGGTGCCTGGAACGGCTGCTTGTCATAGCCGTATTTCAGGTCAGAATACAGGCTGACAATGGCGTTCCATACCGCAGCTCCCACTACGCCGGTTTTCGGGTAGCCGAACAATTCCTGAAACGCCATAACTGCCGTTTTCGTCATAGGGCCGAAGTAGCCGGTTGCGTTCACAGTGGGGACTTCCGGATAGGTACCGTGAATGTAGGTGAGATATTGCTGCATCAGCCGGACATATTCGCTGGTGGTGCCCTCCCGGAGCACTACGCCGGGATAGAGCACCACGTCATTGACAGAGGTGTCTAAGGGGATGGATTCCAGAATCCCCAGATAAGCATCATAGAGGGCGCTCCAGGTGTTGAAATCCACAATGCCGGTTACCGGCAGTCCAAAGACCTGTTGCAGGGACTTGACGGAGCTTTCCGTCTGTTCCCCGAAATAGCCGGTGATTTCCACTGGCTGGATAGCAGCATAGTAGGCACCCACCACAGCCAGATGGTACTGGAGTGCGCGGATGTTTTTTCCCTGCATGCCGAAGTGCAGATCCTCGGTGTGCGTATGTTCGATGTCCTGCTGGGTCAGCCCCTCAGAGTTCAGTTCTGCCAGGTTTTTCACGCTGGTGTAAATGTAGGAGATCTGGTACCAGGTGGCCTCGTTGACAATGCCGGTTGCCGGCAGCCCGAAGATTTCCTGAAAGGCAATGACGGCATCCTGGGTGATATAGTCAAAATCGCCGGCAGCTTCGCCGATTTTGGGAATGGCAGGGTAGTTTCTGGAAATGCGGTTCAGCTGTACCTGAATGGTGCGAACCGGATCATCGGAAAGTCCCAGCCGCAAATCAAATCCCGGATAGGAGGGCGTGTTGGTCATTACGGGAACGTTGGTGACAATGTCGATGTTGCTGCCGTAATAGTAGGTGAGGATTTCATAAGGTGTCATGCCCTGTTGTGCCAGCGGCACGGTGCCCCACTGGGAAAGCCCGTCACAGGTTACTGTTGTGCCGTTGCAGAACGCTGTGAACAGCGGCTCCACATTGCCCTGTCGCCGGACGTAAGAGTTGAACAGTTCGTCAACCAGCTGCCCCACGTTTTCGAAAATTTCTCTGCCGTAGATGTACTTCTGGTCAAACTGAGTGGAGTTGGTGATGTCAAAGGGATACCCGCGGGAGCGATACCACTCAGTATAGACACGGTTGAGGGCAAAGCTGACAATAACGTAGATGTTGGCACGAATGGCATTTTCCGGCCACGTGGGGTAAATTTCGCTGGATACCACGTTTTTGATGTAATCGGGAAAGGAAACGGTGACGTTGTTCGCCGTTTCCTCCGGCCGCCCCAGATGCACGGTAATATCTCTGGGGATAAAGGGTTCTCCGACTGGCATATCTGGCAGCCCTCCTTACAGATTGGGTTCGGTGTTTTGGTAGACAATGGTTTTCGGCGGCTCCTGCAAGTAGCTGGGCAGGGGAATCATGTGGAAGATCTGTCGGGAGGTCGTGCCGGCGAATACTGGTACAGCTTCGCTGACCTGCCGGTAAAAACCGTCCGCATAGACGCTGACATCATAGGTGCTATATGGCTTTCGGGTTTCGTCGCAGTTCAGTGAGAGAGAAGCCGCCGGCACCGGCAGCTCGATTTTCGGGGTTTCGCCGCTCTCGTTGGTGACGGATACATATTCCAGCTGTTTCTGCATTTGCGTGCCGCTGGTGATGCGAACGGAAACGCCTGGAACGGCACGGGCATTCCCGGCAGAACGGGTGATCACCTGGAGCCAGCCCACTTCGGTTTGCTCTGCCGGTGGTTCCGGCTGTTCCGTGTCAGAAGTCGGGGTGTTGTCTTCCGGTATGGGATCTGGTTCTGCTGTGAGCTGCGGCACCTCTGATGCAGGGGACTCCGGCGATGGTTCCGGCGGCGTGTCGGCTTCCGGTGTGGGAGCAGGGGACGGGGCAGGTGCATCTGTAGACACGGTTTCCTGTCGGGGATGTGCTGATTGGTAGAGACGGAGCAGTTCCTGACGATATTCCTCTGGTGTACGCTGCTGCATAGATAAAGTCCTCCTTTGATCTCAGATATCCCGGAGCATAGGCACTCCGGGCGGATACAGGCTTGCAGAAGTATCGTGCATTTGTTCTCAGCGTATGCAGGGATAACGCAGAATATGTGAAAAAGCCTGTGGATTTGTACACGCATCCACAGGCTTTGCAACAGCTGCTTTCGCAGTTACCGGTGATTGGCAGTAGCAGGTTCTACCAGTGCTTCCTTTCGGAACAGAAATGTCATACACCAAAGTGCTGCAATTGCAACGATAATATAAATGGCACGGCTGATAAAGGATGTGGCACCGCCGAAAATCCATGCAACCGCATCAAATTCAAAAATGCCGATCAGTCCCCAGTTGACGCCGCCGATAATCAGCAGAATCAGAGCTATTTTATCCCACATTGGATTTCACCTCTTTCCTGCACGATCTGTAAAAATACATGTCCGCTTTTTACAGGATGCAGTCATAGTATGCCGCAGCGCGCATTGGTCTATACCAAAATCAGCCCACCGGAGCGGTGGAAAATTCATCCAGTTTTCCACGAAACCATGTGGAAAAAATAACAGATCTCGACAAGAAATACTATGATATTGCATAATGCGGCATGAAACATTCTCTCTATTTTTGTGCATCCATACAATAAATCGCGCTTTGTCACCTTTTTTGTATTTTCCCACTTGACGAATCTGTGGAAAGGGTGTATACTATATATAGTGGTAAAACCTACTGCTTGAATGAATGCGCTTGCATAATTGGTGAAGCGTGCAAAGCAATTTCTTTCATTTATTTTATCACTCGTTTTGTTGTCTCCTTTCTTTTGTTCTACTGATTTTTTTTTGAGAGCTGGGATTCTTTCGGAATCCAGCTCCTTTTTTTATCTGTATGCAATTTACTAAGGGCTGTTGATACAGAGCCTAACATGTGCCCTTACAAAATTCGCATATCATGATCGTATCAACACAACCTAAAAAAGGTCTCATCTGCGTCCAGATGAGACCTTTTTCTTTTATAATGCAGATTCGGGAATCAGAATCGCATTGTGTTAAACATGGGGGACAGCGTTTGTCTGCTGCTTGTCCGCAGGGCACAATTGCTGTCGGAAGGGAAACCATAGATTACGAGACTGGTTTCCGGGGGAAGGTAGGTTTATGAAATCTGTCACGGGGACAGGGAAATCTTACTTGTTCTTGATTGCAGCCTGTGCAGCAGCCAGTCTTGCGATCGGCACACGGAACGGAGAGCAGGAAACATAGTCCAGACCAATTTCGTGGCAGAACTCAACAGATGTCGGGTCACCGCCGTGCTCACCGCAGATACCGCAGTGCAGCTTGCTGTTTACCGGCTTGCCCAGGTCGATAGCCATCTTCATCAGCTTGCCGACACCAGTCTGATCCAGCTTAGCAAACGGATCGCTCTCGAAGATCTTTGCATCATAGTATGCGCCCAGGAACTTACCAGCATCGTCACGAGAGAAGCCGTAAGTCATCTGAGTCAGGTCGTTTGTACCGAAGCAGAAGAAGTCAGCTTCCTTTGCGATATCGTCAGCAGTCAGAGCAGCTCTCGGAATTTCGATCATGGTACCAACTTCATAAGACAGGTCAGAACCAGCAGCAGCGATTTCAGCGTCAGCTGTTTCTACAACAACCTTCTTGACATACTTCAGTTCCTTAACATCGCCGACCAGCGGGATCATGATTTCCGGCTTAACAGTCCAATCCGGGTGATTCTTCTTTACGTTGATTGCAGCCTTGATGATAGCTTTGGTCTGCATTTCAGCGATTTCCGGATAAGTAACAGCCAGACGGCAGCCACGGTGACCCATCATCGGGTTGAATTCGTGCAGAGAAGCAATGATAGCCTTGATCTGATCTACAGTCTTGCCCTGTGCATCAGCCAGCTTCTTGATATCTTCTTCTTCGGTCGGAACGAATTCGTGGAGCGGCGGATCCAGGAAACGGATGGTAACCGGATTGCCTTCCAGAGCTTCGTACAGAGCCTCGAAGTCGCCCTGCTGCATCGGTTCGATCTTAGCCAGAGCAGCCTTTCTTTCTTCTACAGTGTCAGAGCAGATCATTTCACGGAATGCTGCGATTCTGTCAGCTTCGAAGAACATGTGCTCGGTACGGCACAGACCGATACCTTCAGCGCCCAGCTCGCGAGCCTTCTTTGCGTCAGCCGGAGTATCTGCATTGGTACGAACCTTCAGAGTTCTGTACTTGTCAGCCCAGCCCATTACGCGGCCGAAGGTGCCTGCGATAGAAGCGTCAACAGTCGGGATGATGCCGTCATAGATGTTACCGGTAGAACCGTCGATAGAAATGTAGTCGCCTTCCTGGAAGGTCTTGCCAGCCAGTTCGAACTTCTTGTTTTCTTCGTCCATCTTGATATCGCCGCAGCCGGATACACAGCAGGTACCCATACCACGAGCAACAACGGCAGCGTGAGAAGTCATACCGCCGCGGACAGTCAGGATACCCTGAGATGCCTTCATGCCGGTGATGTCTTCCGGAGAGGTTTCCAGACGAACCAGGATAACCTTTTCGCCCTTTGCGTTCCAAGCTTCTGCATCGTCAGCAGTAAATACAACCTTACCGCATGCAGCGCCCGGAGAAGCGCCCAGGCCCTTGCCCATCGGAGTAGCAGCCTTCAGAGCCTTGGCATCGAACTGCGGGTGCAGCAGGGTGTCCAGGTTTCTCGGGTCGATCATCAGAACTGCTTCTTCTTCTGTCTTATGTCCTTCATCTACCAGGTCACAAGCGATCTGCAGCGCAGCCTGTGCGGTTCTCTTACCGTTACGGCACTGCAGCATGTACAGCTTCTTGTTCTCAACAGTGAATTCCATATCCTGCATGTCGTGATAGTGGTTTTCCAGAGTCTCGCAAACCTTGATGAATTCGTTGTATGCATCCGGGAATTCCTGTTCCATCTGTGCAATCGGCATCGGAGTACGAACGCCGGCAACAACGTCTTCGCCCTGTGCGTTGATCAGGAATTCACCCATCAGCTTCTTTTCACCGGTAGCCGGGTCACGGGTGAATGCTACACCAGTACCAGACTCGTTGTTCAGGTTACCGAATACCATCGGCATTACGTTTACTGCGGTACCCCAGCTGTACGGGATATCGTTGTCACGACGGTATACGTTTGCACGCGGGTTGTCCCAGCTGCGGAATACAGCCTCGATAGCCAGCTTCAGCTGTTCTACCGGATCAGACGGGAAGTCTGTGCCCAGCTGCTTCTTGTATTCAGCCTTGAACTGTTCAGCCAGAGTCTTCAGGTCAGCAGCAGTCAGGTCTACGTCAAACTTAACGCCCTTTTCTTCCTTCATCTTGTCGATGAGCTGCTCGAAGTACTTCTTGCCCACTTCCATAACAACGTCAGAGAACATCTGGATGAAACGTCTGTAGGAGTCATATACAAAACGCTCGAAAGCCGGATCCGGGTTGCCCTTGATCATTGCAGCTACAACGTCGTCATTCAGACCCAGGTTCAGGATAGTATCCATCATACCAGGCATGGATGCACGTGCGCCGGAACGAACGGAAACCAGCAGCGGATTGTTCAGATCGCCGAACTTCTTGCCGTTGATTTCTTCCATCTTCTTAACGCCGTCCATAACCTGAGACATGATCTCATCGTTGATCTTGCGGCCGTCTTCATAGTACTGTGTACAAGCCTCAGTTGTAATTGTGAAGCCCTGCGGTACAGGAAGACCGATGCTGGTCATTTCGGCCAGGTTTGCGCCCTTGCCTCCGAGAAGGTTGCGCATGGTCATGTCGCCTTCGCTGAACATATAAACCCATTTGTTTGCCATTGGTAACTACCTCCAGTTTTAAATTCGATTGTATGTCCGACTGCGTGATTGCATGAGCAGAAAATCTGGCAAATTCTCTGTTCTCAGCCGGCTCACTATTATTATAACATACTTCCAGAAAAAATACTATACATTTTTTAAAAAAATTCTCCCGGTTTTTTTGTGGCAACTTATACAAAAATCACAATAGCCGAAATTTTTTTGCAAAAAGGCTTGCAAAAGCGTTAAAAATTTGTCATAATATAAAGTAAGGCTTTCTGTGTCCGGAACAGCAGTTTCGGGGCCGGCAGAATGCCTGTGTGCCGCGGAAGAATCCGGCGGCAAAAACATGCGGCACTTTGTCCGATTATGCCGGGTGCCGCAGGAAGAACATTTCAGGAGGAATTTTTACCATGAATCAGGTTGTAATATTGGCCGGCGGCCATGGAAATCGTATGAAGGCAGCCATCCCGAAGCCGATGCTCCGGGTGCTGGATGTCCCCATGCTCAGTTGGGTGATCCGTGCCTGCGAGGGCGCAGGTCTCAGCCGGATCTGCGTTGTCACCGGCTATAAGTCCCAGTATGTGGAGATGTATCTGAACAATCGCTATCGCACGGCGCTCCAGGCAGAACAGCTGGGAACCGGGCATGCTGTCATGCAGGCAGAGAGCTTTATGCGGGAGTTTGAGGACGGCAACACGCTGATTCTCAACGGAGATGCACCGTTTATTGACAGTGAGACCATCTCCAATGCGCTGAAGCTTCATGAAGCAGAAGAAAACGCCGTTACGGTTGTTACCGCAGAGCTGGAACAGCCGAAGGGATACGGCCGGATTCTGCGGAGCGAAAACGGTCTGGCAGCCATTGTGGAGGAAAAGGATGCAACAGACGCACAGCGTGCTGTGAAGGAGGTCAATTCTGGCGTGTACTGGTTCCGCACAAAGGCGCTGCTGGAACTGCTGGGCGGCCTGTCTCAGTCCAACGCACAGGGTGAGTATTACCTCACTGACACCATCGGCCTGGCACTGGAAAAGGGCTGGAAGGCAGACGCATTCCAGAGCGAAAATCCGGATGTCATCCTGGGTGCCAACACCCGGAAGGATCTGCTGCACCTCAACGACATTGCACGGCAGCGGGTACTGGACCGGCACATGGAAAACGGCGTAAACTTTGTCTGCACAGACGGCATTATCATTGGCAATGATGTGGAAATCGGCGCAGAAACCACCATTCTGCCGGGCACCATTCTCCGGGGCAAGACCAAGATCGGCTCCCGCTGCACCATCGGCCCGAACTGCCTGATTGAAAACTGCACCATTGGGGATCACGTGACACTCAATGCGGTACAGGCATACGAATCGGAAATCGAAGATGCGGTAAAGGCCGGCCCGTATGTACATATCCGTCCGAATTCTCACCTGAAAAACGGCGTGAAGATCGGCGACTTTGTAGAAATCAAGAATTCTACCGTAGGCGAGCAGACGGCAGTGGCACATCTGACCTATGTGGGCGACAGCGATGTCGGAAAGAAGGTTAACTTCGGCTGCGGCACCGTTACGGTAAACTATGACGGCATGAAGAAGCAGCGCTGTGTAATCGGGGACAACTGCTTTATCGGCTGCAATACCAACCTGATTGCACCGGTGAAGCTGGGAAAAGGCGCCTATACTGCGGCCGGTTCTACCGTTACCAAGGATGTGCCGGATTATGCACTGGCAGTAGAGCGTGCAGATCTCCAGATGAAGGAGGGTTACAGCCTGAAAAAGCTGAAGAGCAAGCTCTTCCCAGACAGCGACAAGAAGTAAGAATCTGTTTTCACAAGACACGTTTTAAGACATCAGACGGCGCGAAAAGGCGCTTTTCAAAAGAATCCGGCACCTCCGGAACGATTTCAGGGGTGCCTGTATAGAAAGGACATTCATGCGGCATCGGGGGTATTCCTGGTGCCGCATGAAGCAGGTTATGCGTAAAATGGGTATTATGGATTTATTCCGGCAGATTGAGTCGGGAAATGACGGGCGGCTGAAAGGAAAGTTGCAATGGATTATCGCCGGTCTTGGAAATCCCGGACTGGAATATGCGGACACCCGGCACAATGCCGGATTTCTCACCATGGATGTACTGGCGGAGCAGTGCGGCGTAAAGCTGGATCGGATGAAGTTTCAGTCCGACTGCACCGAGGCAATGGTAGGCGAGGTACGGTGTCTTCTGATGAAACCGGCCACCTATATGAACCGCAGCGGTGATGCCATCGGCGCTGCGGCGCAGTTCTACCACATTCCGCCGGAGCAGGTGCTGATCATTTATGATGATATCACTCTGGCACCGGGGAAGCTGCGCATCCGGCGCAAGGGCAGTGCCGGCGGCCACAACGGAATCAAGAGCATTATTGCACAGCTGGGAACAGAGACGTTTCCGCGCATCCGGGTGGGTGTGGGAGAAAAGCCCAATCCGCAGTATGATTTGGCAGACTGGGTGCTGTCAAAATTCAGCGAGACAGATATGGAGGCACTCCGTCCGGCACTGGAACATGCGGCAGATGCGGCAAAGAAGATTACTGCCGGTGATATGAACGGCGCTATGAATTTATACAGCCACTGATTGGCACAGGCATTAGAACCCGTCTTCACAAGCGTATCTTGTAAAGGCAGGCTCTTAAAACAGGAGAAAGGAGAAGCCCATGCGGTTTTTTACGGAAGCAATGGAACACCTGAGTGCGTACCGGGCACTTTTGCAGGCGAAACAGGACGGTGTTTCTCCGGTGTCATTTACCGGAGTATCCCAGGTGCACAAGGCGCATCTGCTGGCGGCGCTGTGTGAAACAACAGCTCCGATTCTGGTGATTACCGGGGAGGAAGCGGAAGCACGGCGGCTCTGTGACGATATCAATACCATGCAGGAAGCGCAGACGGCGTGGGTGTTCCCGGCGAAAGAACTGGTGCTGACACCGGTGGAGGGCGTGACAACGGCCTATATTCACAGCCGGATCAGCGCGCTTTCGGCATTGCAGCAGGGAAGCTGCCGCGTTGTGATCGCCAGTGCAGAGGCGCTGATGCAGCCCACCATTTCTCCTGAGGAGTTGCAGCAGCATACCATCACCCTGTGCCGGGACGAAACCGCAGATCTGAAACAGCTGGCGCAGATGCTGACTGCATGCGGCTATGAACGGGGAGACAGTGTGTCCGGGCCGGGACAGTTCTCGATTCGGGGGGATATCCTGGACGTGTTTCCGGTGCAGCTGCCCATGCCGGTACGAATTGAATTTTGGGATGATACCATTGATCTGATGGTACAGTTTGATCCGGAGACCCAGCGAAGAACTGAGCCGGTTTCCGAAGTGCAGATTCCGCCGGCCAGAGAATTTCTCTGTGACGGGGCGGCGTTGGCGGAACGGATCCGGCAGCACGCCGGAACGCTCCGGGGGAAATATGCAGATCTGGCACGGGAAAAGCTGTATGCGGACGCAGACCGGCTGGACAGCGGCGTACCGCTGGTGCATCTGGAGAAATATGCACCGCTTGTGCAGAAAACGCCGGCCATGCTGTTTGATTACGGGATGGAAACCGTTTGCTTCAGCGAATACGGCGCAATTGTGGACGTGCAGCGCAATGTGCTGGCGCAGTATCAGGAGGACTGCCGGCTGCTGCTGGAAGAAGGGAACCTTTGCCGGGGGCTGGAGGGCTATTATCAGAATCCTCCGGAAATTGCCGCAAAGCTGGAAGGACGCTTTCAGGTGTATCTCAGCAATTTTTTGCAGGGCGGCGAACACATTGCCTTTCAGAAGCTGCTGAGTACGGATGCACTCCAGAACGCCCCCTGGGGCGGCGAACTGCGGCAGCTCACCGAGGATTTGCAGGAATACTGCGCTCAGGGGTATTGTACCATGCTCTTTGCCGGAAGCGAAAAGACGCTGCCGATTTTGCAGCAGGATTTGAAGGAGAGCGGCATTTCCTGTGAAATGGCAAAGCCGGACAGCGTGTGGAAGGCCGGGACGGTTTATCTTCGCACAGGAAGTCTGTCCGGGGGCTTCTCCTATCCGGAAATCAAGACGGCACTGATCACCCAGACCAGAGCCATGCGCGCCGGTTCTGTCCGGAAGAAAAAGCACAAACGGGGCGAAGAAATCCGCACGCTTTCCGACATCACGCCGGGTGATCTGGTGGTGCATGCGCTGCACGGAATCGGCCGCTTTCTGGGCATTCGGAAGCTGGAACTAGAAGGCGTTACCAAGGACTATATCACCATTCAGTATGCCGGGAAGGAAAACCTCTATGTGCCGGTAACGCAGCTGGACATGGTTTCCAAGTACATCGGCCCCCGGGAGGATGCCAACGTAAAGTTGAGCCGGCTGTCCTCACCGGAGTGGCAAAAAACGCGGAACAACGTCCGGCGTGCCGTGCGGGATATGGCGGATGAGCTGCTGGCGCTATATGCCAAACGGGAAAAGGCGAAGGGCTTTGCATTCCTGCCGGATGATGCCATACAGCACGAGTTTGAAGCCCGGTTTCCCTATGTGGAGACGGAAGACCAGCTGGCGTGTGCCGAGGAAGTCAAGCAGGACATGGAACGGGAGCGCCCGATGGATCGTCTGCTCTGCGGCGATGTGGGCTTTGGGAAAACAGAGATTGCGCTGCGTGCGGCGATGAAATGCGTCATGAGTGGCAAGCAGTGTGCCATCCTCGTGCCCACTACGGTGCTGGCAATGCAGCATTATCAGACGGCAGTGCGCCGCTTTGAGCATTTTCCGGTGAATATTGTGATGCTGTCCCGGTTTGTGCCCCAGAAGCGCCAGAAGGAAATCCTGAAGGAACTGAAAAGCGGAAAGGCCGATATTGTAATCGGCACCCACCGCATTGTGCAGAAGGATGTGGAATTCCATGCGCTGGGCCTGGCGATTGTAGACGAGGAACAGCGGTTTGGGGTAGCGCACAAGGAAAAGTTCAAGGAAATGTTCAGCGGCGTGGATATGCTCACGCTGTCGGCAACGCCTATTCCCCGTACCCTGAATATGGCGATGAGCGGCATCCGGGATATGTCCGTCATTTCGCAGCCACCTCAGGATCGCTATCCGGTGCAGACCTATGTGCTGGAATACAGCGAGCCGATGATTCTTCAGGCAATTCAGCGGGAGCTCAAGCGCGGCGGCCAGGTGTATTATATTCACAACCGGATCGACACCATTGAGTTTACGGCGGCAAAGCTGCAAAAGCATCTGCCGGATGCGCGGATTCTGGTGGCGCACGGCCGTATGGGGGAAGCAGAAATGTCCGAGATATGGCGGAAACTAGTAGAACACGAAGCGGATATTCTGGTTTGCACCACCATTATTGAAACTGGTGTGGACGTGCCGAATGTCAACACGCTGGTCATTGAACATGCGGACTGCTTCGGCCTGTCCCAGCTGTATCAGCTCCGGGGGCGGGTCGGCCGCTCGAACCGCAGAGCCTATGCCTATTTCACCTTCCAGCGAGACAAGGTGCTCCGGGAGGAATCTGCCAAGCGGCTGGCAGCCATGCGGGAATTTACACAGTTCGGCAGCGGTTTTCACATTGCTCTCCGGGATCTGGAAATCCGGGGTGCCGGGAGTCTCCTGGGCGGTCGGCAGCATGGCCATATGGAATCCGTGGGGTATGAAATGTACCTCCGGCTGCTGGGAGAGGCAGTGGCAGAGGCCAAGGGGGAACCCATTCAGGAAACCGCAGAGTGCACTGTGGATATTCAGATTGATGCCCATATTCCGGAGCGGTATATGGAGAGCCTGAGCCAGCGGCTGGATATGTACCGGAAAATTGCCAGCGTGCATACGGCGGAGGACGAAATGGATTTGCTGGATGAACTGGTTGACCGCTACGGAGAACCGCCGAAGGAGGTGCTGGGACTGATTACCGTTTCCCGGCTGCGGAATACGGCGGCACAGCTGGGCATTACGGAAATTGTACAGCGCGGCGGCAGCATGCTGTTTTATCTGGAGCATCCCACACCGGAAATGCTGGCGGCACTCTCCGAGAAATACCGGGGACGCGCTATGTTCGGCAGCGTGGGAAAGGCCTATCTGGGTGTAAAGCTGGAGCAGGAAAAGCCACTGGAACTGATGCGGGAAGTGCTGAACATATTAGAGCATGTCTGAAAAATCCGGGGAATTGCGGCATTTGCACCGGTGCGGAATGTAAAAAAATGAAGCTATGATTTTGTGCGAAATTTGGCGCTTTTACTGGAAGCTGTACTGAGATTTAGGCAAAATGCATATAGACAGCATGCAGAAAATATGATATAATACAATATGTGAATGCAGCACAGCGCTTCGCAGCAATGCGGATTGCGCATGTGATTTTAGGAGGAGAAAATCATGAAGATGATGAAGACGATGGCTGCTGCAGCATCTGCTGCTATGATTGCAGCAATGTCCGTAGCATCTATCACAGCAAGTGCAGCAATTGAATTTGATGCCGATAATAAAGTTGTTCCTGTAGACAAAGGTCCGTATAGCGCTTATCTCTGCTTGCAGGCAGGCGCTGACACTCAGTGTAAGCCGGGCGATCTGGACGGCGCAGAGTGCGAATTCTCAACAAACGGCAGCTATTCTGTTTCTGCCACGATGAAAAACGGATCTGGTACAGTAGAACTGATGACTCTGGAAACAAACCTGAATGCATATTCCTATGCACCGGTTAAGGCTTCCTGCAAGGAAGGCAGTCTGCCGGACGGCTGCACCGTATCTATTAAAATTGATTCCATTGAAGTAAAGCAGAAGGCTTCTGGCAGCAGCTACACAATTGATTATAAGGGCCCGTCTGATGGCGCGCTTCGTCTGAGTGACAATGATTCTACCGTTCGTGTAAACATTCTGAATCAGTGGACAGATCCAAAGGTTGCGGATATTGAAAAAAATCTGAGCGCAAAGGGCGGCCTGGCAGCAGGCGACGTTGTTACCGTAAACTTTACTGTAAGCGGTATTGCTGGCGGCGGAAACGGCGGCGGTGAAGACGGCACTACAGCAACGACTGGCAGCGAAACACCTGGTAACACAACCACTACAACCGCAGTTACTACAACAGATGAGGGCGGCGCTTCTGGTGGCTCTTCCAATGGCGGATCTTCTTCCGGCAATAGTTCTTCCGGAAAGTCCAGCGGCAATTCTTCTACCGGCAACGCAAAAACCTCTCAGACAGGTGACTTCGGCATTGCGGCAGTCGCTCTGGGTGCAGTTGCAACCGCTGCTCTGGCAGTTGGCGCTGTTACAGTAACCAGAAGAAAGAAGTAAGCATACGGCTTCTTTCCACTTATTTTATTTGATATTATCTTATATTTCGACAATTTCATTTTTTCATTTTTACCCCTATAGAAAAATCCCCTGTCAGTAAACCTGACGGGGGATTTTTCTGTTTCGGAGTGAATCCATCTGTGCGGCTTTGCAGGGCACAGATGGTGCCGCCGTGTGGGGAAGATGCGTTTTTTCAGAGTAACGGTGAAAGCCCTCCTGTAGTTTCTGAGCGTGTTTCAGGAACGGGCGGAAGTGCTTTTATCATAGTGCGCCTTTCCGGTTTTGATGCATCTATACGTAATGATACGTGCCATAGATGCAGGGAAGGGGACAGGGCAAAAAATAAAGCACACAAGAGCGTTCCTTGTGTGCTTTATAATGGAAGAGATAATACAATGCAATGGAGCGGATTACGAGGCTCGAACTCGCTACCTCCACCTTGGCAAGGTGGCGCTCTACCAGATGAG
>OLOH01000290.1_pt1 | contig 40960 bp, 38 predicted proteins | sample 1673221 | NCBI WGS metagenome assembly OLOH01 (sample SAMEA3136767, study PRJEB25190) | human gut metagenome
TAGACTACGCCCACTGCCATACCCTCCGGGATGTTGTGCAGCGTCACCGCCAGAAGGGTCATGGTGGTGGAACGGTCGGTAACAGCCTCCGGCAGCAGTCGCTCCAGCAGCCGCAGGAACAGCACCCCCAGCCAGAAACCGCCCGCCGCCGGAAGGAAGGACCAGCGGCCCATGTCCGCCCAGTCGATAGCGGGCAGCAGCAGGCTCCACACCGAGGCGGCGGTCATCACACCGGCGGCGAATCCCTCCAGCACGCGGCGCAGAACGGCGGAGGGCGCTCTCCGCAGGCAGAATACGCACGCCGCACCCAGCGACGTGCCCCAGAAGGGGAGCAATATCCCCTGAAGGACAGATGATTGCATAGACACTCCCTTTTCCGTATCCGTAGTATGCGGAGCCGGGCGACTCCGTACAGTCTATCCTACGCAGCGGGAAACGAAAGGTGAAAAGACAAGGGCCCCCGCCGAAGCGGGAGCCCTTGGGAAAATACAAAGTCATTCAAAATGCTAAGATAAGGCGGGAGCGCCCGAAGGGTGCTCCCGCTGCGCGGCTTATTGCTTTATGTGAGATGCAGCTTCACTGTACCGGCAGCTCCACTGCAATAGTAGTGCCCTTGTCCGAACTTTCCTCCACCCAAACGGAGCCGCCGTGGAGATCGGCGATCTCCCACACCAACGAGAGCCCCAGCCCCGCACCGCCGTACTCGCGGCTGCGGGACTTATCCACACGGAAAAAGGGCTGGAAGATGCTTTGCTGATACTTCTCCGGAATGCCGCAGCCGGTATCGGAAACGCGAATCAGGAGTTTTTCCGTTTCCTGTGTGACACAGACCCGCACCGAGCCGCCGGAGCGGTTGTACTTAACGGCGTTCTCGGTCAGGTTAAAGATCAGCCGGTAGATCAGCGCATCGCTGCCGGTCATAACGCCGTCGCCATCCGCCTCCAGCGTGATGCCGCGCTTTTCCACCAGTGGCGCAAGATCCGTAAAGATCTCCTCAATCATGGGAGCAAGCTGGATCCGCTCGTTCCGTGCCACTTGCCGCAGATTGCTCATCTCCAGCAGCGTCTTGGTCAGCCGGGTCAGACGTTCCGTCTGCTCCCGCAGGAGGGCGAGAAACTCCGCAATCTCCGGCGGCACGTCGGGGTGCTCTGAGGAAAACAGATCCAGCTGCGCCTGCATCAGCGTCAGCGGCGTGCGCAGCTCGTGGGCGGCATTGCCGGTGAACTGCCGCTGGGCGGCAAAGGCATTGTTCAGCCGCTCCAGCATCTGGTTGAACGAGCGGCTCAGCTGCCGGAATTCCGGAATAACGTCTTCATCGATCCTCATATCGGCAAGATTGTTCAGCTGCACCTGCTCCACCTGCGAGGCAAAACTGCGCAGGGGCTTGAGCGCGCGTCCGCTGACAAAATAGGTCAGCACACCGCTGAGCAGCATTACCGCAGCCGTGATGTACCAGTTGGTAGTGCGGAAACGCCCCTGCGCCCCATCGACGACGATGGTCAGCTCATCGTCGGGCGCTATGTGCTGCGGGTCAAAGCTTACCGCGCCGCCCTCATTCAGGATTACCGTGGCGCCGCCCTGTAGGCTGTCCGCAATGGTGTCCATATAGTACACACCGGAGGAGCAGAGCAGCAGATTCATGATCACGCAGGTGACGCCGATGAGCAGGACGGTCATCAGGGTGATGCGCCACTGCAAGGAAAGACGCTTCATGCTTCCTCGCCTCCCATCAGATAGCCCTCGCCGATGCGGTTGCGGATGGGGTCATAGCCCAGCACGGCGCGGAGCTTTTTGCGCAGGGCGGAGATGTGGACGCGAATGGAATTGCTGAAGCTGTCCACGCTGTTGTCCCAAACATGCTCCATCAGCTCCTCCTGACTCACGGGCCGCCCCTGATGCACCATCAGGTATTCGAGTATCCCCGTTTCCTTGCGGGTGAGCGTCAGCGTCTGCCCGTTGACGGCGGCGGTACGGGAGCGTGTGTCAAAGGTCAGGCCGCCGCAGGTCAGCAGCACATCCTGCTGGGTGAACTGCCGCAGGGTCAGGCTGCGAATGCGAGCCTCCAGCTCGGCAAGATGAAAGGGCTTTGCCAGATAGTCATTGGCTCCGGCATCTAACCCCTCCACCTTGTCCTCCACCTCACCCCGGGCAGAGAGGATCAGTACCTTTGTCTCCCGGTCGGTCTGCCGCAGGGTGCGCAGCACTGTCATGCCGTCCTTCCCCGGCAGGTTCAGATCCAGCAGCACCAGATCGTAGCGCTCCACGCCCAGAAGCTCCAACGCCTTTTCCCCGTCGTAGCAGCAGTCCACGCTGTACGCTTGGCGCCGCAGGCTGCGGACAATGGTTTCACACAGGGCGCGTTCGTCTTCAATTACTAAAAGGTGCATGAGAGCCCTCCTTTTTTATTCATTTTCATGGTATTATAATTATAGCAAAAACGGATAAGGTTTGCGTTAAATTTTCGTTCTTAACAGTGACTTTAACTCTCTTGTGCTATGATAGTGGCAGAAAAAGTGAAAGGGTGATGGAATTGAGCCATGTAAAAAAGGCGGCGGCGCAGGCCGTGCTGCTGGTTGTGGGCATCGCCATGCTGTGTTTCGGCGTATGGCGCGGCGAGACGGCGACGGTGCTGAGCAAAGCGATCAAATTATGTCTGGAGTGTGTGGGCATTGGGTAAGAAATTTTCGGGCGCGTCACAACTTCTGTCCCGCTTCCGGGGCTGGATACAGGCGGGGGCAGCCTTATTGACCAACCTGCACCTGCCGAACTTCCTCAAAGGCGGGCTGTATCAGGGCGCGGGGAAAAACGTCTGCGTGCCGGGGCTGAACTGCTACTCCTGCCCAGCGGCCTCCGGTGCCTGTCCCATCGGTGCGTTTCAGGCGGTGGTGGGGTCTTCCAAGTTCAGCTTTTCCTATTATATCACAGGTTTCCTTATTTTGCTGGGAGTCCTGCTGGGACGCTTTATCTGCGGTTTTCTGTGTCCCTTCGGCTGGTTTCAGGAACTGCTGCACAAAATCCCCACTAAGAAGCTTTCCACAAAGAGGCTGAAGCCGCTGACATACCTGAAATACGCTGTGCTGCTGGTGATGGTCTTCCTGCTGCCGGCGTTCCTTGTGAATGATGTAGGCATGGGTGACCCGTTCTTCTGTAAATACCTCTGCCCACAGGGCGTGCTGGAGGGGGCCATCCCGCTGTCCCTTGCCAATTCCGGCATCCGGGCGGCGCTGGGGAGCCTGTTTACATGGAAATTCTGCATCCTGCTGGCGGTGATCGTGCTAAGCGTGGTATTCTACCGTCCCTTCTGCAAGTGGCTGTGCCCGCTGGGTGCGTTTTACGCGCTGTTCAACAGGGTATCCCTGTTCCAGATGAAGGTAGACAGGAGCAAATGCGTCTCCTGCGGGAAATGCGCCAAGGCCTGCAAAATGGATGTGGACGTGACAAAGACGCCCAACCATGCCGAGTGCATCCGTTGCGGGATGTGCGTCCGCGCCTGTCCTACCAGCGCCGTCAGCTTCCGCTACGGCTTTGGAGACGGTAAAGATAAAACCAAGGCGGCTGCAATGCCGCAGAAAAACAATGATAACAAGGAGAAATAAAAAGATGAAGATGAATCGAACGAAACCTGCCGGCCGATTGCTGGCGCTGCTGCTTATCGCCCTGATTGCGCTGTCTTTGGTTGCCTGCGGAGCAAAAGGCGCAGACAAAACGGACGGAACGAGCAGCGAACCGAAGAATGCCGAGGAAGCGGTTGCCATGCACAAAGATCTGATGGCGCAGGAAAATGCCATTCTCTCGGAGAACACAGCCCTTTGGGAAAAGGTATTCATGGCAGCCGACAAGGGCATGACCATGCAGGAGGACGGCAAAAACTACGGTGATTTCCTGCTCAGTACAATTGAATCCGCCAAGGATCAGTTTACGGCAGATGAGCTGAAACTGCTTCAGGAAAAAGCGGAGACGATTCGCGACATCGAAGACAAGCTGACCATGATTGAGGAAAAGTACCCCGATGCGGTACAGCAATCTGTAGATGACGCCATGAGCGTGCCTGCGGGCAGCGACATGACCGCGCCGCCTGATGACGGCAGTGTGCAGAAATTCCCTGCCTTTGAGGGCAAGGATCTGGATGGGAACCCGGTGAAGAGTGACGAGCTGTTCTCCGGCAACGCCGTCACCGTAGTGAATTTCTGGTTCACCACCTGCAATCCCTGCGTGGGCGAGCTTGCCGATCTGGACGCGCTGAACAAGAAGCTTGCGGAGAAGGGCGGCGCCCTCATCGGCGTCAACACCTTTACGCTGGACGGCGACGAGGCAGCGATCTCCGAGGCGAAGGACGTACTGGCCAAGAAGGGCGCCACCTATCAGAACGTGTATTTCGCTTCCGACGGAGAAGCGGGAAAGTTCACTGGCAACATCTTTGCCTATCCCACCACCTATGTGGTTGACCGCAGCGGCAATATCGTGGGCGAGCCCATCGTAGGCGCTATCACGGAAAAGAAGCAGGCGGAGACGCTGCAAAAGCTCATCGACCAGGCTCTTGCCGCCGATATGGGCTGACAAACGAATTTCTATTACAATATATTTGGAACCGGATATGGCAGCCAGCCATATTCCATTCCAACTCGTACCTAAGGTTCAACAGGATGCAGAGCGTTCCATGCAGGAAATCTCACTTCAGGATATTATTCAGAGCTTTGAGGAGAGAGTTCAAAGAGATTCTGCTGATGATGCGCTCTGAAACGAAAAAACGGCAGCTACGTTGTATTTTCACAACATAGCTGCCGCATTTTTGCATTTGGGGTTCGGTGTACCTACTACACCAATCTGCCTATTCACTTCTTACACCACACTGCTTTGTATGGCTCCTTTTCGGGAAAACGTCCCCAAATTGGTGTAATAACATGGATAACTTAAAACATGAAAAACCTTAGTGGTGATGCGAGTTTACGGTTTATTTTAACTCTAATATTGAATCTTAACTTAAAAAGAGTTGTAATACAGAAAAAGAGTTAAGATTGATAATGCTTATCCATTTCTCCCACGGTACGATGCGCTCAATCTCGTCTAAAAATTCTCGTTTCTTTGTCCGCACCTGCGATAATTCGTCGCTCAGGGCGGACAGACTCAGTTGTTTATCCATACCTATATTATACCACTTTTTGCGACTATTTGCATTATGCGGTATTGCCTTAAAGGTGCCATGTGCATAGCCGCCTACCTGCCGAAACTGGTAGGTTTCATAACTGGAGTTCAACGACAAGACAATGGTGAACATGGACGTAAACAGCAGCGTTGTCAGCGCAATGGCAAAAATGGTGATCAGATTGCGGCGGTTTGCATAAAGAGATCTTAAATCTGCCTGTATTTCAAAAAATTCAGGCAGACACTGGTTATGGCGTCCGTGGAAAAACTTCAAAATATATGGCAAATTTGCACAAAATATAACATGGTAATTTATACTTTAGAGATAAATTGGCGAGATTGGTCATATGACCTTTTCTTTTGCCGGAGACTGTGCTATTTTTCAATCAGAAGAAAACGTTACAAGTCGTAATTGCTGGCAAACAGCTCCAATGCATGAGCATTCTTAACCACAAAGCACTTTTTTCGGTAGTCGATGATGCCCTGTTGTATGCAGCTCCGAACCACACGATTGACGCTTCGCAAGGGTGCCCGCACCTGGGAAACCAGTTCCTCTTTTGTCAGGCGGGAAAGCTGTCCCCTGCTGTAATAGCTCCAGATGCACCCCAGTACCCGTTCGCGAATGGGCAAAAGGGCAATGCGGGACATGGAATCCGAGGTCAGGTACATTCGGCGGGTGAGCATTTCGCAGAGGAACAGGTCAAAGTCAAACACCTCCCGCATCCATTGGAACACGGTCTCCTTGTCCAGAACCAGAATACGGCAGGCTGTTTTGACCCGCACCGCATAGGGCTTGTATTCCGGGGAGAATATCTCTACCTCGCCAAACACATCTCCTGCGGAAAAGGTGTTTACCACAATAGCGTTGCCGCCGCCGGATTCCTTTTGCACCTCAAGCAGGCCGGACAGCACAATATAAAGGCAGCAGGTCGGCATGGCAGCAGGGGAGATGATGCAGTCCCCTTCCGAATACTCCCGCTGTTGGAATTTTTGCCGGATCTCCAGCGGAGCTGTCTGCGCCAGCTCCAAAATGTCAACGGCCATAACACCCTCCTTCGGACCAAACAGTCGCAAAACGTTTTTTTCAGTATAGCATCTTGTTCAGGGGCTGACAAGTAAAAGAATGGCTCCTTCCACGCATTATTTATGGTTATGCAGCGTGAACGCTTGCAATAAAAAGAACATTCAATAAAAAGGAGAATGACAAATGAAAAATCTTATTTCCGTAGCACTGGCTCTGATAATGGCCTTCTCTCTGGCAGCCTGCGGCGGCAGCGCCCAGACTTCCGGCAGCCAGAATACGCAGGGCAAGCAGGACACCGAGCTTACCAAGGTGATTTATATCGGCGGCACTCTGGGTGATGCCGGTATCGCCGATTCCACCTATGAGGGGTTCCAGCGCATTGTTGACGAACTGCCCGTGGACGGCCAGTACATAGAGTTGCCGACCGATCCCTCTGCTTACGCAGCCACTCTTCTGGACGCCTGCGACCAGGAACCCGCTATGATTTTCACCTCTGCCAACAACGGCATGATCGATGAAGTGGTTTCCGCCGCCCCCAACTATCCCGACATCAAGTTCATGGTTCTGGATACCGCCCTGTCTCAAGATGGCATTGACAAGCTGGACAACTTTGTGGGCGTTCTCTGCGCCCAGAACGAAGTTTCCTTCCTCACCGGCTATCTGGCTATGCGGATGAGCAAGACCGGCAAGGTCGGCATTGTGGTCGGCGTTGAATACCCCACCCTTAGCGACTTTATCACCGGCTACATCAGCGGCGCTCAGTACGCCAACCCCAATGCTCAGGTAGCGGTTTCCGCCTCCGGCGACTTCGTTGACCAGGCTGCCGCCAAGGAGACCGCTCTGGCCCAGATTCGTCAGGGCTGCGATGTCATCTATGCCGTAGGCGCTGCCTCCTCCTTTGGCACTCTGGAAGCCTGCAAGGAATCCGGCGTATGGGGCATCGGCTGCGATACCGACCTGGCTGCTCAGTTCATTGGTGTGGACGACGCTCAGGCTGACTGCATCATCACTTCTGCCTACAAGGATTGGGGCAACATCTCTTACAGCTGGGTCAAGCGCGTTCTGGAAGGTGCCGACGACATCAACTGGGGCGGTGTAGAGATCTATGGCGTTGCCGATGGCGGATGCAAGATCATTGAGAACTCTATCTACGAGAAACAGGTTCCTGCAGAGATTCGTGCCGACATGGACGCCCTGGTAGAAGCCGTAACCAACGGCGAGGTCACCTGCCCCTCCTACTTTGATATGACCGAGGAGCAGTATCTGGAACTGAAGAACTCTGTAACCGTAAAATAACCACGCATACTTAACGGAAACGCCGGGGCGGGAAGAACCCTTCCCCTCCGGCTTTCCTTTATCCCGTACCACCGGAGGTCAATATGGCAGAACAGATTTTACTGATGGACAACATCACCGTCATCTATCCCAACGGCTTTGCCGCCAACCGCGATGTACGGCTTGCCTGCGAGCGTGGCTCCATTCATGCGCTGCTTGGAGAAAACGGCGCCGGAAAAACCACCCTGATGAAAGTGCTTTTCGGCTTTTTGGAACCAACCGAGGGGCAAATTGTGCTGAAGGGTCAGCCCATCCGCTTTAAGGACTCCTTGGATGCGATTCGTCACGGTGTGGGCATGGTTCACCAGCATTTTATGCTGGTGGATGAACTGACCGTTGCCGAAAACCTGGTGCTGGGCATGGAGCCGCTGCGCCGCGGGCTTTTTGACATGGAGGAGGCCGTCCGCATTACACAGGACATCGCGAAAAAATACAACTTTGAGGTAGATCCCAGGGCTACCGTGGCAGAGTGCTCTGTGGGGGTGAAGCAGAAGATTGAAATCATGAAAGCGCTGCTTCGGGGTGCCGAGATCCTGATTTTAGACGAGCCTACTGCCGTGCTGACTCCCCAAGAGGTTACCGAACTCTTTGTGGAATTGAAAAAGCTGCGGGATATGGGACATACCATCGTCTTTATCTCCCACAAACTCAATGAAGTCAAGGAGTTGTGCGACAGCTTTACCATTTTGCGCCGAGGCCGCACAGTGGCAGTGGGCAACGTCAACGATTACACCGAGCAGGAACTTTCCAACATGATGGTAGGCCGCGATGTTTCGCTGGAAGTGGAAAAAGGTGCTCCTGCCGGAGAAAAGCGAGAGGCCCTGCGGGTCGAGAACCTGTATTACAACAGCGTCAGCGGAAAGCAACTTCTGCAAAGCGTATCCTTTTCCCTTTATCGGGGCCGTATTCTGGGCGTTGCCGGTGTGGAGGGCAATGGTCAAAAAGAGCTAAGCGAAATTCTTACCGGTCTGCGCAGCTTTACACGAGGTGAAATCACCCTGGAGGGCGAAAGTGTCAAAGGTAAAAGCGTGCGTCAGATTCGGCAGATGGGCATCAGCAACATCTCCGAGGACCGCATGACCTACGGTTGTGCCCCCACCATGAGTGTCACCGACAATATCATTGCCGACCGCTATTACAGCGGAAAGTATTCCCATGGCATCCGGCTGAATGTCAAGGCCATTCGCCATGATGTGGAGGAGCTGGTCAAGACCTTTGATGTGGTATGCCCCGGCACCGCAAGTATGTCCGGTATGCTTTCCGGCGGCAATATCCAGAAAATGATCGCCGCCCGAGAGTTTACCAGCGGGGCACGGGTCATTGTAGCGAACCAGCCCACCCGAGGTATTGACGTTGGCTCCTCAGAGTTTATCCACCAACAGCTGGTGCGCCTTGCCCGAGAGCAGGATGCAGCCGTGCTGCTTGTTTCTGCAGACCTTACCGAGCTTTTGCAGCTGAGCGATAGTCTGATCGTTATGTTTGGCGGAGAAATCACCGCATACTTTCCCGACTCCCGTGAGGTAAACGACCTGATGCTGGGCGAGTATATGCTGGGTGTCCGTAAAATGACCGCCGAGGAAATACAGGAGGCGCTGCAATGAAAAAGTCTTCTCAATTTGTCATCAAGCACTTTGAACTGATCCGCATCGCAGCTGCCGTGCTCATTGGCTTTGCGCTGGCGCTGGTGTTTCTGCTCTTTGTCAGCAAGGATCCCCTCGATGCTATCAGCACCTTTATTCTGGGGCCGTTCCAGAGCCCGCGCCGTTTCTTCAACATCATTGAACTGGCCATACCGTTGCTGTTTACCTCGCTGGGCATGTGCTTTATGCTCCGTGCGGGAGAGTTCAACCTTATTGTAGAAGGCGGTTTCATGCTTTCCGGTGCTGTAACGGCATGGCTTGCCTCCACGGCCCTCCCTGCCGATTTTCCTCCTGTGCTTTTCCCGCTGGTCTGCATTCTGGCCGGTGCGGTGGTAGGCGGTGTCTGCGGTGCCATTCCGGCACTGCTGAACATCAAGTGGCACGCCAACGTGGTGGTTGTCACCATTATGCTCAACTATGTACTAACCTATGCCTCAACCTATGTGCTGCGCTACTGGATGCGCGACACCACCGTGACCTATCTGGGTTCTAAGCGCCTGGCAGAAAACGCCAAGCTGCCTGTGCTGCTAAAGGGAACAAGTCTTCATGCCGGCATCTTTATCGTGATTCTGGCCACAATCTTTACCTGGTGGTTCCTCAACCGTACCACCAAGGGCTTTGAAATCAAGGTAACAGGTCAGAACCACAGCTTTGCACGGTACATCGGCATTAACGTAACCAGTGCTATGCTGCTGGCGCAGGTTATGGGCGGTGCCATGGGCGGCATTGGCGGTGCCGTAGAAATTTTGGGCAAATACGACCGCTTTCTGTGGACAGCCCAGACCGGTTATGGATTCAGCGGACTGATGATTACCGTACTGGCCCGCAACAACCCTGTGGCCATTCCCTTTGTGGCACTGCTGTTTGCCTATCTCCAGATCGGTGCCAACATCGTGGGTACTACCACCGATGTTCCCTCCGAGTTCGTTATGGTCATTCAGGCCATCATTATCCTGCTGGTTGCTGCCACGCTGTTCTTAGATTCCTTCCGCAAGCGTGCCGTAGTGCGGCTGGCGCAGCAGAACAAGGAGGTATAACCCATGTCACAATTTCTGACTTCCGATTATCTCATAGCTTTTCTGTTTTCGGTAATTCGTATGTCCACTCCCATCATCTTCTGTGCACTGGGGGCGCTTATCGCCAGCCATGCAGGGGCCATCAATATGGCTCTGGAGGGCATTATGCTGACCGCTTCGCTGCTGGCGGTTATGTTTAGCGCCTGGCTGCAAAACTGCTGGGCCGGACTTCTGGGGGCTGTTCTGGGCGGGCTTCTCATGTCTTTGCTCTTTGCCTGGCTGCACCTTTATAAGGATTCCGACCTCATCATCACCGGGCTGGCCCTGAACACCATGGCTTCCGGCGGCACGGTGTACCTGCTGTATCTGGTATGCGGCGATAAGGGAACAAGCCGCCTGCTGCCCAGCATCAACCTGCCCAACGTGGAGCTGCCTCTGATTCGGCATATCCCTGTACTAGGGCCCGTGCTGTCCGGACACAATATCCTCACCTATCTGGCTCTTGTTGCGGTGTTTCTGTGCTGGGTACTGGTGTTCCGCAGCCGTCTGGGGTTGCAGATTCGCGCCGTGGGTTTCAACCCCAATGCTGCCGCCTCGGTAGGCATCAGCGTTCGCCGCGTCAAGTTTGAGGCTCTGCTGCTTTCCGGCTTGTTTGCCTCCCTGGGCGGCGCATTCATGTCCATGGGCTATCTGTCTTATTTTGCCCGCGATATGATGGCGGGGCGCGGCTACATTGGCATTGCCGCCGCTACGCTGGCAGACGGCTATTGCCTTTCTACCCTGCTGGCCTCTCTGGGCTTCGGCACAGCCAACGCCGCCTCCATCACCCTGGCCACCATGAACCTCAAGGCCGACTTGGTGGCCATGATACCTTATCTTGTTACCGTCATCGGGCTGGTCATCGTTTCGGCCCGCAAGCAGGCCAAGGCCCGCAAATTGCAGGCTGATAAATAAAACGGTTCTACACAATGGAAGGAGTATATCATTATGAGCTTTGAAGTAACCAACTGTATTAAAAAGATGCATCACTCCGGTTTCGTCGTAAAGGATCTGGATCGTTCTCTGCGTTTTTATCAGGACACCCTGAAAATGGATCTGAAAATGCGCTGGATTGAAACTGCCGAGCAGTGTGATGTGGGCATGTGTGTGCCCGGCTGCAAGCTGGAGCTGGCGCAGCTGGTGGGTTACGGTGCCGAGGTGGAGCTGATCCAGTTCCTGGACCAGCCCGGTACCGATGCCCCGCTGGAACCCAACCACATTGGCGTGGGGCACATCTCCTTTGAGGTCTACGACCTGCAGGCCATGGTGGCCTATCTGGAGGAGGCCGGCTATAAGATGGCCAGCGAGGTGATGGTGGTTCCTGAGTTGAACATCACCTGGGTTCATGCCCTGGATCCCGATGGTGTCCACATTGAACTGATGCAGTTCCTGAACCAGGACTGACCGTAACATACGCAAAGCGAGGAATTTCAAATGGGAACTTTGCAAGCCCATATCCGTTTGGATGTATCTTTGAATATCCCCTATGCCCTGCTGCCCGGAGATCCGGCTCGTATCGACCATATTGCCCGGCATCTGGAAAACGTGACGGAACTGGCATATAACCGTGAGTTCCGCAGCATTAGCGGCACCTATAAAGGAGTACAGGTGCTGGCAGTCTCCACCGGCATCGGCGGAGCTTCCATGGGCATCGCCTTGGAGGAGTTGCATGGCTGCGGTGTCCAATGTGCCATCCGCATTGGCAGCTGTGGCGCATTGCAGCATGATATTGCCCCCGGCCAACTGGTTTTGGCTGAAGGCGCTGTGCGGGATGACGGCGCATCGGCAGCTTATCTACCCCTGAGCTACCCGGCCGTGGCAGACCATCGGCTGCTGGCGTGCTGCTGTCAGGCGGCGCAGGAGCAGGGCTTTGGCCATTGTTGCGGCCTTGTACGCAGCCACGACAGCTTTTATACGGATAGAGAATCGGAAATTTGCCGCACATGGTCTGACAGGGGAATTCTGGGGGCAGATATGGAAACAGCCGCCTTGTATACCATTGGCCGTCTGCGTGGAATCGCCACAGCCTCTATCCTGAACAATATAGCCCCCTACGAAAGCGATGTAGCCGAAAGTGTTGCCGACTATGTGGACGGCGACCGCCTTGCCATGCAGGGGGAGAGCAACGAGATTCTCACGGCGTTGGAGGCCTTTGTGCGTTGGGAGGAGCAGTATGGAGCACACTAAACAGCTTCTGCGCGTAGCGGAGATTGAAACCGTTGCCCCGTATGTCAACCGCTACCGCTTTACCGCTGCCCAAGGGGCACCGGCGCCTTTCCTGCCCGGTCAGTTTCTCTGCCTGTACTATGAGATCGATGGGGCCACGGCCGTCCGCCCCTATTCCATCGCCTCCTCCCCCAAGGAGGCTGCACAAGGGGGGTACTATGACCTGTTTATCTATGTGGGTGGCAGCTTTACCTCCCGTTGGCTGGGCAGGCATATTACCGTGGGGGATACTGTCATGGCTTCCCACCCGCTGGGAGAATTTTGTATTTGCCCCCAAACGCCACAGAAAATCGTGGGCATCAGCGGCGGTATGAGCGTTACCCCTCTGCGCTCCATGGTTCGCAGTATTGTGGACGAATCGACCGATCGGGAAATCACCCTTTTCTGCGGCTGGGATAACAGCCGGGAGGTACTGTTCCGCGAGGAGTTCATGCAGCATGCTCGGGAATGCAGCCGCGTTCATGTTCAGTTTTCCTTGGTACAGGACCCCCAGCCGGGAGACAAGCAGGGGTATTTTACCTCGCAGGATATTCTGCGGGAAACGGATGCCCATGCGGCAGCTTACTATCTCTGCGGCCCTCAGGAAATGTATCACAGCCTGCATGACGGGTTGATTGCAGGGGGCGTCACCTCGGAGCGCTATCATCAGGAGATTCCCGGTGAGCTGCACAGTCCGGATTATGCCACAGCTCCCGCAGAGCAGTATCCCCTGACCATCCAAACCGACAGCGGCAGCATCACCGTGACAGCCAACGCCAATGAAAGCGTACTGGTAGCGCTGGAACGTGCAGGGCTGTCACCCCGTGCCTACTGCCGCAGCGGCTCCTGCGGCTTCTGCCGTTCCCTTCTGCTTGAGGGTCAGGTCTGGACTGACCCCGGCCGGGCCAAGCCCCCCGAAAACAGCGTGTTCCACCCCTGCTGTTCTTTCCCCCGCAGCGCCCTCACCGTGGCCCTGCCGAAGTAAAGTCGACAGAAACCATTTTGAAGTACAACAACGCCCGCCCGGCGCAGTGCCCCGCCTTTCGGCTTAAGCACTGCTCCGGCGGCTGCTGTGCTTAGAATTGTGCGGTATTGCCTTAAGAAATGGTTCAAGGGCAGTGAAGAACAATATGCCATCATTGGAGGAACGGCGTGTGACATTCTGATGACGGAAGAAGGATTGGACTTCCGAGCAACAAAGGACATTGACCTTGTTCTCATTATAGAAGCAGTTGACGCGAATTTCGGAAAGAAATTCTGGGAATATGTAAAACAAGCTGGATATGAACATTGCAATAAAAGTTCGGGTGTGCCGCAGTTTTATCGTTTTAGCCACCCAATCTCGAATCAGTATCCTGCGATGATTGAACTTTTCACCCGAAAGTTAGATGCTATTCAGCTTCCAGAAAATGCAGTATTAACGCCGCTGCCGATGGACGAAGATATTTCGAGTTTGTCCGCTATCCTATTGGACGATGATTACTACGAATTTTTGAAACAAGGGAAAGTTGCTGTCGATGGAGTGACTGTCTTGGATGCGGCATATCTGATTCCATTTAAGGCAAAAGCGTGGATGGATTTGACGGATCGAAAAGCTGCTGGAGAACACGTTGACAGCAAAAATATCAAGAAGCATAAGAACGATGTTTTCCGCCTGACGGAATTGATTGATCCCACGGTCAAGATTACGGCTCCCCAAGGCGTTTATACAGATGTTCAAGAGTTCGTGCAGCGGATGCAAAACGAAAGCGTGGACATTAAGCAATTGGGGCTGGTAGGGAGAACGAAAGATTGGATTTTGGATGAACTAAAAGATTTGTATATAGCACAGTGACTATAGAGCCATTTCAGGTGTCATGCAGAGATGCAATGAACTGAGATGGCTCTTTTCTTTTGAATAAAGGCTCATTGAAGCTAAGGGCAGATTGAAAACTGCATTGCCAATGGGTAATAGGATTTCAGAAAACACAGATATATCAACGGTTTGCTGGCAGTCAGCAAGAGGTTATTTATTCTAACAAAAGCTCCCGTTGCCTAAATCTTTATAGGCAGCGGGAGCTTACTTCGACTTCATATAGTTTAGCCTACACACTCCACCTGCCAAGGATCGCTGCAGAAGTCTTTCGTAGACGGAATCGAAATAGTTGCACGGTAATAATGTGTGTTGCCCATTTCATCCTCGCACGAAAAAGACAAAACAAATTTTATATTCTTGTAACAGCTAACTTCCCGTCCACTACCAACAACCATATTAGGGGTATTAGTTTCAATCACAGTTTCTTGTGCGGATGATAAGGAATGGTGTTTTGCTATGAGTTGCTTAACATCAGCTATTTCACTACCATCTTCATTCTGTATGAGAAAAGAAATAAAGCTAATATTCGATGCGAAAACTGAAGAAACGTTTTTAATAGATAGCGACAAATTGGCATAGCTACCGTTATAAGTATGCAACGAGATTTCAAATTTAGGAATAGTATTTGCAGATGCCTTGCTTTGAGAATATTGGGCTTCGGCCATAGCCATGCTTTTCTTTTGCAGTTCAAGTTGAAGGCGATTTACTTCATCGGATTTTTCTTGTGCTTTTTTATTTTGGAGTAATGTCAAAATACCAAGGATTGTTGCACCCGCAAAACTAAGCACACTTCCATAGTAAGACAAAAAGTCTTTTGCTTCATAACTCACCTCAAAAAACTTGAGCGGTGCCTTGGTATAGTAGAGCTTTTCAACAATAAACGGCAAGAATACTACTATTATGCCTACAAGAATAGCTGACAGGCTTAACGCTATCCTCTTTTTGTTCCGTCGCTTTTTAGGCTTCATCTCCGCACCCCTACAATTAAATAGTCTACAAACATAGTATAACAGATAATGAGGTAAAGGTAAATCAAAATTGAGAACAACGCCGCCCAACAGGACAAGGTCAAGGCGTCTATGTCCCAAGACTGGCGCAAAGACCCCGTTCCGTTTCCGTCCTATCTGCTCACCAACAATAACGCCAATATCCGCCGTGTACGCCAGCGCATCGAGGAGCTGAGCCATAAGACGGAGTTTGTCGGCTGGACATTCCCCGGCGGTGAGGCCAATCATGCGCCGTTTCCAAGTTAGGGTACTATTTTCTGGAAGTTCACATGAACCGGTAAAGTCCTGTGGGTTCACAGCCAATGAGAATGTCGATCTTAGAAGATTTTTTCTTGTAAGAACACGAGATGCTGATTTGACAGAGCAGGCTGAAAACATCAAGAAGTGGTATGATGGATACCATTTCGGTGACTTTGATGTTTATTGCCCGTGGGATGTAATGAACTATATGCTGGAACTACAGCGCAACCCAAAGGCTAAACCTATCAGCTATTGGAAGAATACCAGCGATAATGCCATCATCCGTTACTTTATTGACTATGCAGGCAGTACGATCACAAATAAACTTGAAACCCTGATGGCTGGTGGATGTATTGTTCAGCGTGTGGATGAAAACCTGACCTATGATTATCTGCATTCCTCAGAAGATAATCTCTGGAGTACGCTGTATTTGACAGGATACTTGACCAAAGCTCGTGAAGAAGATTATAAGGGTGAGCTGCCGGATGGCATGGTTGCCCTTATGATTCCGAATGCAGAAATCAAAGAGATTTTTGAAACGACAGTCATTAAATGGTTTGATGACAGTACGAAGAAATGGAATCGAAATGCTTTGTTCGATGCAGTCTGGAACGGTGACAGTGAGGGCATTACAAGAGAAATGAATGCTCTGCTCCGGCGTACCATCAGCTATCATGACTATCGAGAAGATTTCTACAATGCTTTTCTTGCGGGTATTTTCACCGGTGCCGGATATATGGTGGATTCCAACAAAGAGCATGGGGAAGGTCGAAGTGATGTTGTCGTTTATGATTCCATCAATGCCCGCGTTGCAATCTTTGAAGCAAAGTACACAAAGGTACTGGAAAATCTGGAGAGTGAGTGCGATACGGCTTGGCAGCAAATTGATGATAGGATGTACGCGAAGGAATATGAGGATGACTACGATCAAATTCTTTGCTACGGTATTTCTTTCTTTAAAAAACGTTGCATGGTAAAGAAGAAGTGATTCAATTATTAGTGAAATCTCGTAGACCAAAATAATATAACAGCCTTCCTGTTGCTTGACATATAGCAAAGGGAAGGCTGTTGCTGTATGTGCGCCCGACATGGGTAATAGGTGGTGACCATGCCGGTAGCACATCTAATCGCCCCTGCTAACTATGTTCACGGGCAGTGGCAACCTATATAAACTATTGTTTATCTGCATTGGAAAAGAGAATGGCGGAAAAAGACAAGGAAATCGCTTGCCAAGCTTCAATTGTGAACTTTTTGTAAATTTAACGCCTTCGAGGTGTGCTTTTGTCCGAAATTTACATCTCTTATAGTATAGAAGGCCAAAAACCTTCTAACAAGAGAATAGCGTCCTCTGCAGTACCGCTTTGGGGAAGCAGCGCCAGGATCGGATAGGGAGCGTGCCAAGAAGCGAGGAAACATACTGTACCCCGGCAACGGGATGCAGGGCACAGCGCCGGGAAGGGTTGCCTGTCTGGAATGGCAGAGGGAGAGAAACGCAACAGCTATAACGACAGATCGTGCCGTGGAGGAATCATCTTCCACGGCATTTTTGTGCCGTTATAGAAAGGCGACCCCGTACAATTCCTCCCTGCAGCTTTTGGAATTATGCGGAGATGTTTAAAGTGTACATTTCACACTGAGTTCGAGAACGAGTACAATGAAACCAGAAGAGATCCAAGCTACACGGAAATGCAGCAGAAGGGATGATTGTTATGGCACTCAAGGAAGGCTACAAGGAAATCAAGGTGCGTTTGCCCATGCAGGAACTCGAAGTGTTGAATGCAAAAGTCGCGCATAGTCGAATGACTAGAGAAAAATATATTCGCTGTCTGATTGCGGAGAAACCGCCGATCGAATATCCTCCGGTGGATTACAGACTGATTATACGGCGTGTGGAGGAGCTGCAGGACACGCTGGAGTGCCTCCTGCAAGAAGACCCGGAAAAACGTGAACGGGCCCAAATGAGCCTTGCGCTAGAGAATGTATCGCATACGGCAGACATGCTTCGCCGCGTAATGTTGTTGTAAGCGGGAAAAGAGAAATGGAAGACTATCTTGGGACCTATAAGAACCGGCCGCGCACCGTGGTGTTCTATGGCCGCGTTTCAACCGAACATGAGCAACAGATCTCTGCACTGGGAAACCAGATGGAATGGTATGCAAACCTTGCAGAACGCAACCCGAACTGGACCGTGGTGGCGCAGTATATTGACGAGGGCATCACCGGTACACAGATGAAGAAACGCCCCTCGTTTATGCAGATGATGGACCACGCCCGGCAGCGTCAATTTGATTTGATCGTGACCCGTGAGCTGTCGAGATTTGCCCGCAACACGGTGGATGCACTGAAGGCTACGCGCGAACTGAAGCAGTATGGCGTTGAAGTTTACTTTGTGAATGACGGCATCTGGACAATGGACGGGGATGGTGAAGTTCGCCTTACGATCATGGCCAGTATCGCGCAGGACGAGAGCCGCAAGACCAGCGAGCGTGTCAAGGCGGGGCAAAAAATCAGCCGTGAAAATGGCGTACTGTACGGTAACGGCAATGTTCTCGGCTATGACCTGGACAAGGTCAATAAAACCTACACCATCAACGAGGAACAGGCCGATACCGTTCGTCGGGTCTATGAGCTGTACGCGAACGGCTATGGTGAAACCGCAGTGGCCAACATGTTGATGGCAGAGGGCCGGAAAGACGGCGGAGGCGGCTGCACATGGACGGCGAGTAAAGTGTCGCGTGTACTGCGAAAGCCCGTTTACAAGGGCTATAAGGCCTATAACCAGTCACATGTGAAGGATTACCTGAGCCAGGAGCGCATTTACCACAGTGAACGCGATTATTCCCTTGTCAAGGGAGACTTCCCGCCGATCGTCTCGGAGAAGCTGTGGGACACCTGCTTTGCGATCCGAAAGAACCGTGCTGCTCACAATGTGGACAAAGAGGGAAGGACATACGGGTTTGGTACAGGTTTTCCGCAAAACAAGTGGGCGAAGGTGCTCTACTGTGAATGCGGTGCCAGATACCAGTGTGAAGGGCATGACAAGAGGCGCAATGGCAGAAGTGATGTCCGTCTTATGTGCTCTGCTACCAAAAAACTCAGCAAAAGGGTCCGGGACGAAAAGGGCTTTGGCGTGCCGTGCCCACTGCCATATACCTGGGACTGGAAAATGGAAATGATCGCAAAGAAGATGTATCAGACCATTTGGGTAACACACAACGATGATCTGCGTAAGCTGGGCGAGGAATTGAATGAGTACCTGCAGAACAATACAGAGTCACCAGAGGTAATCTCACTGAAAAAGCAACTGGAGGATCTGAACGGTGAGATGGACAAACTGGTGCAGGGACGTGCACAGAGCAGGATATCTCTCGCGGAGTTCATGAAAATGAGCACGCAGGTGAACGAAAAAGTCATGGCAACGGAGAAAGCACTGCAGGAGGCTGAACAGCAAAACAGCGCAGAAGAACAGTTGGATCTGGAAAAGCTGGAAGCATCCCTCTGCGATTCTGCAGACTTTTCAGGCGGAGAGATCAACGAGTACTTTCTGGATGTGTATGTGCGGCGGATCATCAAAAGCGGAGAACGGTACATATGGCTGCTCTCACTCACGGAAAAAATCAAACCAAAACCGCCAGAGACCAAGGAAAAACCCCGCATCCAGCAGATCAGGACCTACAAGGCTGGTGAATTGGTCAACCCTGAGACCACACCGGACATTGTGGAACAGAAGAAAGGGGAAAAACCTTATGTGGTCCCGCCTATGAGGACTCACGGCTTTCTGCTGCAGGAGGGCGATGCCAAGAGACGCCGTCATCTGGATTACCGCTATGAGGACTGCCAGTCATTGCATATGAGCTTTCTGGCAGAACCCATTCCGCTTGCAAGGGAGATCATCGATTTTGAAGAGGCAAGCGATTGGCAGAGGAAGGCCGGCGTCAAGCTGCATCCGGCTCGGTGGCGGGATATAAGCGTAGAGATATATCTCGTCTAAGCAGTTCAGTAAAACATCTACTTGTACATTTTTGGAATCGTAAACAATGCGGTATACTGAAGGCGCTAGGAGGGATAATCAGTGAGTTATTCGGATGAAACACTCAGGCGTCCGCGCAAGGTGGCCTTCTACGGGCGCGTTTCCACGGAGCTGGAAGCACAGACGGCAGCGCTTAAAAGCCAGATGGAATGGTATCATAAGCTGGCAGCGCAGTACCCGAACTGGTCAGTTGTGAATCAGTATGCGGACGATGGCGTGACCGGAACCGTGAAGGAAGTGCGCCGGGCTTTCATGAAGATGCTGTACGATGCCAAAGAGGGCAAGTTTGATCTGATCGTGACGCGGGAGGTCTCGCGGTTTGCCCGCAATACCGTAGATACGGTGGAAACGGTGCGAGAGCTGCGGCAGTGCGGCGTCGAAGTGTATTTCGTCATGGAAGATATCTGGACGATGGAAAATGACGGAGAACTTCGTCTGTCGATCCTGGCTTGCTTGGCACAGGAAGAGAGCCGGAAAATCAGCGAACGATCCAGAGCGGGGCAGCAGGTAAAAAGAGAACGAGGTGAACCGTCAGCACACAATGCGTCGTTTGGCTATGTTTACGATAGGCAGCATAAGACCCTTGCTATTGAGGCGGACAAGGTCGAAGCCGTTCGGAAGATATTTGAAATGTACGCGGATGGTATAAGCTGTTCGATCATAGCGGATGAGCTGAATATGCAGGGGATCCGGAATAAAGATGGCTCCGATAGCTGGACAACTATGCAAGTTCGCGGGATTATAAAAAATCCGATTTACAAGGGCTATATGTACCGCAGGGTAGTCAGCTGCACGGACTATCTTACCCACAAATCAGTCAGCATCCCGGAAGAGGAGCGGGAGTATGTCAAGGGAAATTTCCCGCCCATTGTATCGGAAGAGCTGTGGGAAAAATGCAGAAGGCGCAGAGCAAGCTGCGGGCCGCGAAAACAAGGACCGGCAGCGCAGACATACTGGAATGCAGAAACAGCGCCGGGAGATAAATGGGCTTGCCGACTGTTCTGCAGCTGCGGATCCGGAATGTATCGCCAATTTAAGACACCCAACAGCATACGCTATGGGTGCCGGCGCGCAAACCCGCAGACAGGTGCTGAGACGGGGATGAAGTGCAGAACCAACACAGTACATAGCTGGGTGTTGGAGAAAATGGCAGAAAAAGTCTTTGCAGCAGCATGGTCAGAGTACCGGGAAGAAATACGTGAGGGTTGCCGCGAACTATGCCGCCAACAAACTTACAGCAGAGATTCGCAGGACAAGATACGCCAATGCAAAAAACGGATGGCGAAGATCTTGAAGGACGTGGCCGAGCTGGAGAGCGCAAAACAAGAAGGCCTTGTAGTAGAACGAGCCTACAAAGCCTTGCGCAGAAGCTATGACACAAAAATCAGTCAGGAGAAGGCACTGCTGGCGAGACTTCAGGAGCGATGGCAAGTGCCGGAGATGGGGGATGTGTTCACCTGGAATGACCTCTTCCCGGATGAAAAAGTCAGCCGGGAATTTCTGGACGCATTTGTCCCGCGCATTATTTCCATTGACGGAGAACGATTTATATGGGAGTTGCAACTGATGCAGAACCATTGTACCGTTCAGTGTGAGAGGGAAGGTGCGGGGGCTGATGCGCAAATTCGTGTAGGCAAAATTGTGCAGGAACCCCCAGAATAATGAACGCGGGGATGGAACGAAATAGCGCAAAAATAGCGGTAATAAGCGATATTTTAGGGTACTTGCGGGGATTTTTGGCCGACAGGCCGCCATCAAGAACCCCCACAAGTGATTTTTGCAAGGCTCTGGCATAAGGCCAATGGTCTTACGCATTTTCATACAAAATAGGGGCTGTTAGTGCAACAGCCCCTAAAAGGTTAATAATGAAAAGGCCGTTTACGTATCCATATCCTCAAACGCATCCAGCCCCTTCTTTGCCTCGGCTTTGGTGTCGCCGTGCCTGACGAAGCACATGGTCACAAAGCTCAGGGCTACAAACAGGGCGGCGTAGGGGAACAGTACGCGGTAGTCGATGGCTCGCATCAGGGAGCCGGCCACGATGGGCGTGACGACCTGCGCGGCCATCGAGAAGGTGTAGTAATATCCGGTGAACTTGCCGATGTCGCTGCCGCGGCACATTTCCACCACCATGGGCAGCGAGTTCACGTTGATGGCGGCCCACGCCAGGCCCACCAGCGCAAACACCACGTACATGATGGGCTGGATCGAGGTGTACATCGTGGTCAGCAGGTAACCCAGAATAAAGCAGGTGGCCAGCAGCACGATACCGCACTGGATCGTGCGCTTGCGGCCAATTTTGGCGGCCAGCGTACCGATGGGAATGTACGAGACGATTGCGCCCGCCGTGGCGACCAGCAGGCAGGTGGACGCACCGCCCAGGCCCTCGCCCATGACAGCCTCTACATACTTGGTAAACCACGTTGTAACGCCGTTATAGCCGATAAACCACAGTGAGATTGAGACCAGCAAAAACGCCAGGCTGCGCTTGACCGGGGTCGGCAAAACCTCGTGACCTGCGCCGTCGTCGGTGGCAAGGTTCCACTCGGGGTGGGCGGCCTCCAGCTTCTGGTTTGCTTCCTCAAGCTTCGGCTCCTTGATGGTCAGGTACAAAACGACAACAGCCACGACCATGATCATCGAGACGATGAAGAACAACGGGCGGTAGCTGACGTGCTCCACGCCCTTCGTTTTGGACGCCGGGTACAGCACGGCGGCCAGCCCCAGGTACAGGATGCCGCCGACCGCGCCCATCAGGTTGATGATGGCGTTTGCGCGGCTGCGCAGCGGCTTGGGGGTGACGTCGGGCATCAGGGCCACAGCAGGGGAGCGGTAGGTGCCCATGGCCACCAGCAACAGGCCCAGCACCACGATAAACAGCACTAACGTTCCGGTGCTGGGGTTGACGGCATAGCGGTCGTCCAGCAGCGGGATGAGGTTCATCAAAATGGCCGCCGCCGCCGTGCCGCCCACGATAAAGGGCATGCGCCGCCCGATGCGGGTGTGTGTTCTATCGGACAGCGCCCCAAAGAACGGCAGCAAAAACAGCGCCAACACGTTGTCTGCGGCCATGATGGCCCCGGCGAACGTCTCGTTCAATTTAAAGGTGTCGGTCAAAATCAGGGTCATTACACTGTCGTACATCTGCCAGAATGTGCAGATCGACAAAAATGCAAGACCCACCAGAATAGTGCGGCGATTGTTCAGCTTCACGGCGATTCTCCTTACTTTTGGGGAACAATAAAACTCAAAGTAGCTATATTGTAGCATTGCTTGTGCGCTTTGTCCACAATTATCTAATGAAGGAAATAAAATTTGCTAAAAATTGACGAATTTTAAACGCGGCTTTTGCTCTGCGGCATCATACTTTGGAACGATTTACATTTTTTGTGAAGTACGGGATAATACCTGCAACACGAAGGGCTTGCGGTGCGATGACAGGTGGCTTGACCTGAATCCGCATCTTCTATATAGAAAAATAACGGCGCATCACCTGATCAGGGTGGTGCGCCGTTGGTGTATTCGGGCGATTTTAGTGCTATTTCAAAATTTGCACACTTTCCTCTAAATTATACAATCGCATCCTCTACCACATCCGCCAGCTGGCGGGGATCCAGCTGGCAGGTGGTGCAAGCGGCGGCCAGCGTCTCCACAAGCTGCTGGTTGAGCGATACATCTGCGATAAAGCGCACTTTTTGCCACTGCCCGGCCAAAAGCTGCAGCGCGGCAATGCCAAAGGTCGTATAGCAGCCTGTTCCCGGTATGGAAAGTTGTTGACGAACGACACGATAGATATACACGATTCTCACCCAATTTTATTATGTTACATCACAAAACGCATTGACAATAAATGGAAATTGCTGTAAAATGCATATATGGTTTATGTGGCTTTTCTCGTGGTGCTTCTACCAATATATCACAGCCCCATGTGCAAAGTACACAACCAATGCCAGAAATTTTGGCGGCGTAAAATGTACGGCTGCTTTTACTTCTTCCGGCAAAAGTGGGGAATGATGGGGGAGATAGAAACTTATGTCCGAATATCGATTACGCGTGGCCGAAGCGATCGTTGCAGCACGAGAGAGCGTAGATGTCTCTCAGCGTGAATTGGCAGACCGCCTTGGCCGTGACAAGCGAACGATCCAAAAGTGGGAAAAGGGCGAAATGAAGATCGCCTTAGAGGATTTCCTCGAAATTTTCGAGGCACTAAAAGTCCAGGTGGAGCCGTACTCAAAATGGATACGCCACCCGGAGCTTTTCCCCAACGGATTGGCGGACATCCGTGGATTTGCCACGGACAAAAAGCGCGGCGCCCTGGCCGACTTTTACAAATGCCAGGCCTCGCCCCTGGAAGTCGAGCAGGAATATTACTTCCTGTTTGCGGATCACGGCAGTGATTACCACGGTATGTACCAGCAGTGGATGGCCAATCTGATGGCCCCGCTGCGGGACCGCAGGCGCATCTGTGCCCAAGTCATTGACAACTATACCGAAGCGCAGGCTACCGGCACGATCGCCGACCCCGATGCACCTCAGCCAAACATGGAAGTGTTGAAAGCCTGCTACGAGGCCAGCTTTCAGAGCGTTCAGCAGGGCGAGAACGCCTACACGATGCTGAGCCTGGACCTGCATAAATAAGGAATAAACCCACCGTCCCCTGCGTACACTCTGCGCAGGGGGCGTTTTGTATGGCTGTGTTGGTGCAAAAATTCAAGGCCCGGGCGGCGGCGCTGCCCACGTTCGATGTGCCGTTCCTGATTATATTGCTGGCACTGCTCAGTTATGGGCTGATCATGCTGTTTTCGGCCGGATATGCGGTGGCGCTGTACCGCCGCGGCGACGCCTACACCTACATCCGGCCGCAGTTGTTGTTTGCGGCGCTGGGCGTGGCGGCCATGTACGCGGCCAGCCTGGTGGACTACCACATTTGGCACAAGCTGGCCTGGCCGATGCTGGGTCTGTCGCTGGTTTTGCTCACGGTAGTGCTGTTTATGCCGGAGTACAACGGCTGCAAGCGGTGGATCGTGCTGCCGGGGCTGGGTACCTTGCAGCCCAGCGAGATCGCAAAATTCTCGGTGGTGCTGGTGTTTTCCCACATCATATCGCTGAATCATGACAGGATGAAAACCTTCTCCACCGGCGTGCTGCCCTTCGCACTGATTCTGGGCACGGTCACGGTGCTGATGCTGTTGGAGCCGCACCTGTCCGGCACGCTGCTGATTTTGTCCATCGGCGCGGTGCTTATGTTTGTGGGTGGGACCGGGCTGCAGTGGTTCGGCCTGGCGGGAGGCCTGGGCGTGGCGGCCATCGCGGCGGCGGTGGCGGCCCTGCCGGAGCTGGTCCCCTACGCCACCGACCGCCTGGCCAGCTGGCGGGATCCCTTCGCCGACCCACTGGGGGAGGGACACCAGACGATCCAGAGCCTGTACGCCATCGCGTCCGGCGGGCTGGCAGGGCTGGGGCTGGGCAACAGCCGCCAGAAATATTTGTACGTACCCGAGCCGCAGAACGATTTCATCTTCTCGATCCTGTGCGAGGAGCTGGGCTTTTTCGGCGCGGCACTGGCGGTGGCGCTGTTTTTGCTGCTGTTGCTGCGCGGTATGTCCATTGCGGTGCGGGCGCGGGATAAGTTTGGTGCGCTGCTGACGGTGGGCTTTGTGGTGCAGGTCATTTTGCAGGCCATTTTGAACATTGCGGTCGTAACGAACACGATACCGAATACGGGTATCAGCCTGCCGTTTTTTTCCTCCGGCGGTACCAGCTTGCTGATGCTGCTGGGAGAAATGGGCATTGTGCTGTCCGTATCCCGGCAGACGGATATGGTGTCATAGTTTTTTCACAGTCCCACGGTTGAAACCGGGGGACTTTTGTTTTATAATAGAATAGATTTTTTATCGGAAAGAGGTGCCCCATGGCGGACACGAAACAACAAAAACCACCCTTTCCCCTGCGGGCACTGGCGGCGTTTGCCGTTACGCTGGCGGCGCTGTTTGTGCTGTTGCTGGCGGCCTACGCCCTGCCGGGGGATCGGGTGCGGGACCACGTCTACGAATCCGCGCAGACCATCGCAGGTGAGGGGCTGTACCCTGAATATTTCGGATTCAAGCTGTTCCAGATGGACAATTATACCGACACCATCATGCTGACCGAGGCCGCTGCCGCCGACGAGGCCCCGCCGCTGAGAGCCATGATGACGAACACGGCCTACAACGTCGATAACTTTGAGACGCTGGCCGACGACCTGCAATGGTACATAGAAAAGGATTGGGCCGCCGGGGCGCAGCGCACCGACGCACCAGAGCTGGAGCCCTTCTCCTACGCGCGGTACTGGCACGGGTATCTCATTTGGCTGCGACCGCTGCTGCTGGTCACGACCATTACCGGCGTGCGGGTCGTGCAGTATGTGGTGCTGGCGGCGCTGTTTGCGGCGGTGGTGTGGCTGCTGCGCCGCCGCTGCGGGCTGCGGGCTGCCTTCTGGTTCGTCGTCAGCCAGCTGCTGGTCACGGTGTTTTGGGTGCCGCATCAGGTGCAGTATTTCACCTGCTTTGCCGCCGCCTATGCTGGCTGCGTCTGGGTGCTGGCCAAGCCCCGCTGCAGTGACAGCGTCTGCCTGGCCTTGCTGGTTTTGGGCGTTGTGACGGCCTTCTGCGACCTGCTCGTCACGCCGATCCTGACGCTCGGCCTGCCGCTGGTCTGCTGGCTGCTGCAGCCCCAGCAGCGGCTGCGGGCAGGTGTGCCCCAGTGCGGCATTGTGGTGGGCGGAAGCCTTTCATGGGGCGTCGGGTATCTGCTGTGCTGGGCGTCCAAATGGGTGCTGGCCGGGCTTGTGACCGGGCAGAACGTCATTGCCGACGCGCTGCACCAGGTGGGCGTGCGCACCGCCGCCGACAGCTGGCACGGTATGGAATTGACATGGGGTAATATAATACGTTTTGTATACGAAACACTGGCGGAAAAGCACCTGCTCTGGCCGCTGGTCCTTGTGGCTGTGCTGCTGGCGGCGCTGTTTGTGGCAAGCATCCGGGATAAGCAGCAGCTTGTCCGGGCGCTGCCGCTGCTGCTCTGCACACTGATGACCCCGGCGTGGTTCATCGTGCTGCGCACCCACAGCATCCAGCACGGTTGGTTCACCTGGCGTGCGCTGGGCCTGACCATATTTGCCGGGGCGGCATTTTTGTATTATTGTTGTGATATTCGTGCCGCAGGGCGGCGTATTTTACATAGGGGAAAGTAAACAACCATGAACGAAGTAGAAACCAAAAAAGAAGAACAAACCACCGAACAGTCAAAGCCCAACTTCTGGCGCCGCTTGCCGAGGGCCGGGCGTATCGCCATAATTGCGGCAGCGGTCGTGGCGGTGCTGGCGGCCGTGGCCGGGCTGTACATCAACGGCAAGCTCGACCTGCTGCGCTACAACGACGGCAGCGTGGAGGAAATGGGCGATATTGACGCGGGCGAGGACCAGGACCTGGATGGCACCGGCCTGGCCCACACCGAAAAAGAGATGACGATGCCCGAGGGCAGCCCTTTCTCTGACGACAACGTGCTGAACATCCTGCTCATTGGTACCGACGAACGCACCGAGGCCGTCAACGATGCCGATGCCTTCACCCACCTGAACCAGCTGGACGGCACCGAGGATACGACCGAGTTCAGCGATGATGCCCGCGCCGACAGCATGATTTTGGTTTCGCTGGACATCAAGGACCATATCATCCGCCTTGTCTCCATCGAACGCGGCACCGGCGTACCGATTTTGCTGGATGGCTACGAGGACCAATACGACTGGATCACCCACACCTTCCGCTACGGTGGCCCCAAGCTGACGATGAAAACCGTCGAGGACTGCTTCAACGTCCAGGTCGACCACTATGTTCGCGTCAATTTCAACTCCTTTGTCCAGATCGTGAATGCCGTCGGCGGCGTCGATATCGACATCAGCGAACTGGAGGCCAAGGCGCTGAACTGGGAGGTCCCCTCCAACTCGATGCTTATTGTCAACCACGTTGACCCGGGCCTCAACCACTTTGACGGCTACACGGCGCTGCAATACGCACGTCTGCGCAAGATCGACAACGACTGGAAGCGCGTCGAGCGTCAGCGCACCGTCATTCAGGCCGTGCTGGACCAGGTGAAAAACGCCAGCGTCGTGGAGCTGGACGGCCTGCTGAACACCGTGCTGCCGCTGATCCAGACGAACTTTACCAAGTCTGAGATCGCCGCCCTGCTTGTGCAGCTGCCGGGCTTTTTGGGCTGCGATGTGCAGCAGATGTCGATGCCTTTGCAAGGCACCTACGGCATCCGCACCGGCATGGACAACCGCCTGATGTACGACCCTGACTGGGTCGTGAACATCAAGGCCTTGCAGGACTTTTTGTACAACGATAAGACCGCCGAGGAAGTCGCTGCCGCCACGCCGGAGACCGCCGCCGCCGAGGCTGCGGGCGAGCTGGTCATTGCCACCCGGGAGACTGCCGACGTGACCGACCCGGTAGAGGAGTACAATGCCAAAAACTTGCATCGCTTCGACATGACCTACCCATTGGATGCGTCGGACTTCGGGAAGGACGACTACCGCGTCTACGTGGCCGACACCGACAACCTGCGCGGGAGCGAGCTGCGCGGCGCACTGATCGAGCGGCTGTACACTTCCGGTGTGCGGGTCGTGGCCGTGCCCGATGGCGCGGCTGCCGGCGTGCTGTTGGACAACTACCTGCAGACCGGCAATACAGAGAGCCTGGACGGCTACCTGGCTGTGCTGCCCGCCGCCGACCGAGACAGTGCCCGCACCCTGTGGGAGGGCATCTACCGCAGCTACCCCGGCGTGTTCCACGCGGCGGGCCTGGGGGCTGACGCCCGCAGCGCCACCGTGGGCAAAGCGCTGTCTGTGCTGGCGAACGCAAGCTACAACTACCCCGAAACCGAGATCGCCGAGGCGGTAAAAGCTCTGCGCAGCGGCACGACCGCCGACGCCGTGTATTGGTTCAAGTCCGCCATGGCCAGCTACCCGCGCCAGATGGAGCGGTTCTTCGGCGACCGTTACGCCGCCGCGGCCCGCCTGTACTACGCCATGCAGGGCACGCTGAACGTGGCCGACGACAGCGAACTGCCGCTCTACGACGCCAAACAGCTGCTGAAAACCTATAAGAATGATGCAATTCTAATCTTCACCGACGAAGCCAGCGCTGTGCAGACCGAGGGCAGCCTGGCCGCCGAACTGCAGGCCCAGCTGGACAAGCAGAAGTATGACGAGGGCGAGGACCACGACAAGGTCTGCGCCATCGCCACGGTCTACGGCACGTGGAGCAACGCTGGGGATTTTACCCCTGACGACGCCGAGACTGCCTGGGACGCCGACAGCCTGACCGAATACCTGGGCAGCGATGCGCTGCGCGGCAAGGATATGGTGCTGGCGCTGGACGGCGAGGACAGCCCCTACCTGAACCGCCAATGCCTGTTAAAGGACGCCGGTGCCCCGGTGGGAAAGTTGGTACAGAAACTGTTTGTACTCGATAAAAACAACATGGCTTCGCCGGAAACAGCGCGGGCAGAATAAACACCGCAAGAAAATTTGCAAAAGGGTGTTGACAAACGCACCGGCTTGTGGTATAAATGCTTTAAACCAATGAAGCGAAAGTAAAGCTCACAGCGCAGTCACAGAGAGTCCCCGACGCTGGGAAGGGGATACAGAGCGGGTAAGCATAATGGTTCGCGGAGGGCATGGGGAAAAGGGCCTTGCTCCCAGTATCCAGCGCCGGGTGCTCCCGTTACAGAGCAGGGGAATGTTGGTTCCCTACGGAGTGGCCGTGTTTTTATACTATGCACGGCAAGCAAGGTGGCACCACAGATTTGTTTTATCTGCCCTTGCACAGGAGAAATTCTGTGCAAGGGCAGTTTTGTTTTTCAACTTTGAGGGGAGAGGGAAACATGAAGATAGACCTGATGAAAGAGCGATGGCAAGCCTGAATTTGTAAAATAAGTCCGCAGACCTATTCGCCCGCAGGTGGTCAATGACCGCCCCTGCAACTACAACATTACCTGTTTTACAAATAAAGGAGCGTTTACTATGAAAAAGTTCGTTGCTGTTCTGTCCGCCGCCGCTATGATGACCAGCCTGGCCGCCTGTGGCTCCACCGCTGATACCACCTCCACCGCCGCTTCCTCCTCCGACGCCGCCGTCTCCACCGAGAGCACCGCCGCCGAAGCCACTACCGACGCCAAGAGCTACAAGATCGCCGTGGTGCAGCAGCTCGACCACGCCAGCCTGGACGAGATCCGCACCGCCGTCGAGGCCGAGCTGGACGCCAAGGCCGCCGAGAAGGGCATCACCATTGAGTACAAGGACTTCAACGGCCAGAACGACGCCACGACGCTGAACCAGATCGGCACCCAGGTCGTCTCTGACGGCTACGACGCCATCATCCCCATTGCAACGCTGGCTGCCCAGTGCATGGCCACCGCTGCTGAGAGCACCAAGACCCCGGTCATCTACGCCGCCATCTCTGACCCCGCCGCCGCGGATCTGACCGATATCGACTACGTCACCGGCACTTCCGACGCGCTGAACACCCAGTCCATCATGGATATGATGTTTGCCGTCCAGCCTGACATCCAGACCGTCGGCCTGCTCTACTCCAACTCTGAAGCCAACTCCACGACCCCCATTGCCGAAGCCAAGGCTTACCTCGATGCCAAGGGCATTGCCTACGTCGAAAAGACAGGCAACACCAACGATGAGATTATGACCGCCGCGTCCAGCATGGTGGGCCAGGTCGACGCCGTCTTTACCCCGACCGATAACGTCGTCATGGCCGCTGCCGCCGCAGTCTCCGAGACACTGACCAAGGGCGGCATCCCATTCTATACCGGTGCGGACAGCTTCGTCACGGCCGGCGCGTTCGCCAACTGCGGCGTCAACTACACCGAGCTTGGCACCTACACCGCCGACATGGCCCTCGATATCCTCGAGACCGGCACCGTGCCTGAATACCACGTCATGGACGGCGGCATCATCACCGTCAACACCGAGACCGCCGACGCCCTGGGCATCGATTACAGCGCCTTCAACGATCTGGCCGGTCAGGTCGTCGAAGTGACCACGGCGGAATAAACCCTCCGGGAAGAGACCGTAGGGGCGCATTCTATATGCGCCCGGGATGCCTGCGCAGCCGCAGCGTCCCGCGGGCGGATATGGAATCCGCCCCTACATTGTTGTATAATAGACTGTACCATTACTTTTAGAGAGGAAGTTCCCTACCATGTTCACCCTTGCCACTGTGCTTAGCGCGTTGGAGCTGGGCTTTATCTACGCGCTGGTTGCCCTGGCGCTGTTCCTCAGCTTCCGCGTGCTGAACATCGCCGATATGACCACCGACGGCGCATTCACCCTGGGCTGCGCTGTTTCGGCTACCGCCGCGGTGGCGGGCCATCCGTTCCTGGGTCTGCCGCTGGCGCTGCTGGCCGGTGCGGCGGCCGGGTTCGTCACGGCGTTTCTGCAAACGCGGCTGGCGGTGCCGTCCATTCTGGCGGGCATCATCACCAACACAGGGCTGTACACCGTCAACCTGGCGGTTATGGGATTTTCTTCCAACGTACCTATGTTGAAAACAACCACGATCTTCACCGTGGCGCAGAGCATCCTCGGCGAGAATGCACCCTATAAGTTGCTGGTGGCGGCCCTTGTCACAGTTGTGGTCTGCGTGCTGCTCATCCTGTTCCTCGGCACTCGGATGGGCCTGTCCATCCGGGCCACCGGCGACAACCCGGACATGGTCCGCGCGTCCTCCATCAACACGGCGTTCACCATCACGGTAGGCCTCTGCATCTCCAACGCCATGACCGCCCTGTCCGGCGCGGTGCTGGCTCAGTACCAGCGCTCGGCGGATATCAACCTCGGTACCGGCATGGTCGTCATCGGCCTGGCGTCCCTCATCATCGGCGAGACGCTGTTTGGCCGCAGCGGTATGTGGGTCAAGGCTGTGGCCGCCGTTATCGGCAGCGTTATCTACCGTTTCATCATTGCGCTGGCCCTGCGTGCCAACGTCCCGTCAGAGTGTCTGAAACTGATTTCCGCCGTCATCGTGGCGCTGGCCATCGCTGCGCCCGCCATCCGGTCCAAGGCGGCTTTCCGCCGCCGCCGTGCCAACGCCGAGAAAGAAGGTGCCCGCCATGCTTGAACTGAAAAACATCGGCAAAACGTTCAACCCCGGCACCGTCAACGAGAAGATCGCGCTGGAAGGCGTGAACCTTCACCTCGACGACGGTGACTTTGCCACCATCGTCGGCTCCAACGGCGCGGGCAAATCCACGCTGTTCAACGCCATTGCGGGCGAGTTCATCGCCGACACCGGCACCATCACGCTGGCGGGCAAAGATATCACCTTTTTGCCTGACTACAAGCGCTCCAAGGCCATCGGTCGAATGTTCCAGGACCCGCTGCGCGGCACGGCCCCGCATATGACCATTGAGGAAAACCTTGCGCTGGCCTTCCTGCGGGCATCGGGGCACACGTCGCCCTTCTCCCGCATCACGAAGAAGGACCGCGACCTCTTTGCGGAAAAACTCGCCGAGCTGGGCCTCGGCCTGGAGGACCGGATGAAGCAGCCGGTGGGCCTGCTGTCCGGCGGCCAGCGCCAGGCACTGACCCTGCTGATGGCCACGCTGGTCACGCCGAAACTGCTGCTGCTGGACGAGCACACCGCCGCCCTGGATCCCGCCACGGCGGACAAGGTGCTGAAACTGACGAAAAAGATCGTGGCCGAAAACCACCTGACCTGCCTGATGATCACCCACAATATGCACGACGCGCTGACCCTGGGCAACCGTACATTGATGATGGACCATGGCCACATCGTGCTGGACATCGGCGGCGAGGAGCGCGCCCACACCACCGTGGACGGTCTGCTGGACCGCTTTGCCGAGAACGTCGGCCATGCGCTGGATAATGACAGAATTTTGTTGAGTAAAGAGGCATAAAAATACCGCCCTGCACGAGATTTTCGCGCAGGGCGGTTTTTTGTAGGTAAAGGCTTCCCCCTCGGGGGAAGCTGTCCGCATAGCGGATTGATGAGGGCAAAGTCTATGGTGCTTCCCGCTTACGGGCAATATCCAAAAACTTGCCCCTCATCCGGCCCCGCGGGGCCACCTTCAGTCTTCGCGCTAAGAGCCGCCTGCGGCGGTTGCGCTTCGACACGCGCCTGCGGGCGCAGCCCCAAGGGGAAGGCGAGGAAGATTACATCTCCGCCAAATCAAACCGATAAATCGTCGTGGAACTGTACGGCTGGTCCGGCAGCAGCGTCGTGTCCGGGAAGTTCGGATGGTTCGGTGCGTCGGGAAAGTCCTCCGTCTCAAAGCAGACGGCGTCCCGGGCGGCGTAGTGTGCGCCGTCCTTGCCATCCGTGACCGGTGCCAGGAAGTTGGCCGAATACAAGTGCATACCGGGCAGGGTGGTCAGTACCTCCATGCGGATGCCGGTCTCGGGGCCGACGGCCCAGGCCGCGTGGCGCAGGCCGCTGTCCCGGATGATGTAGCACTGGTCGTAGCCGCTGCATTCCTTCAGCGGGGCAAAGTCAGCGCCAATGTCCAGACCCAGGGTCTTTTCCTCGGTAAAATCCATCGGCGTGCCCTCCACCGGCAGCTTGCGCCCGGTGGGGATGCTGTATGGGTCGGCCTCAAGATAATAGTCGGCGTCAATGGTCAGGCGGTGACCCAGGGCGCTGCCGCTGGCGTGGCCGTTCAGGTTAAAATAACTGTGATTCGTCATATTGCAGACGGTGGGCGCATCAGTGGTGGCCCCATAGCGGATGACCAGCCCGCTCTTTGCCAGGCTGTACTGGATGGTCAACGCCATGTTGCCGGGAAAGCCGTCAGTGCCCGCGGGGCTGACGGCGGTCATCGTCACGCTGTCGGTCTCGCCAGGGGTCAGCTCCACATCAAACATCGAGTGGCTGAACCCGTGCAGGCCGCTGTGCAGGCAGTTTCCGTGCTGATTTGCCGTCACATGGACGATCTCCTCATACAGGGGGAACTGCGCCCCCGCAATGCGGTTGGCAAAGCGGCCCACGACGGCCCCCATGCTGTCGGTATTCAGCTCGTAGTCGGCGGCAGTGCCGTAGCCCAGCACCACATCCACCGGATTGCCCTTGCGGTCCGGCACGATGATACGATGAATAATGGCGGCATAACTCAGCAGCTGCACCTCGATAAAGTCATTTTTCAGCACGGCCAGCTTGACGGTCTCGCCGGTGGTGGACTTGCCGAAATCACGGATCGAAACAGACATACGGGAACCTCCTTACTTTTCGGTGGCAATACCCTGGGCGGCCAGGTCCTCGCGCACGCTCTCGGCCACGCTGCCGGTGCCGTAGTTCAGCATGCGGTTCACGCGGCTGACGGTGGCGCTGGATGCGCCGGTCTCGCGGCGGATTTCGCTGTACACCTTGCCCTGCAACAGGCAGCCGGCCACAGCGTAGCGCTGCTCCATCGTGCGCAGCTCGGTCACGGCGCACAGGTCGTCAAAAAAGCGGATGCACTCATCCAGCGTGTTCAGCCGCAGGATCGCCTCATACAGGGCGGTATTACGTTCATTTTGTTGCATAGCGTAGTGGCGCAGGGGATGCGCCGACCTCTTTCTTTGTAAAATTTGCATTCGTTTCGGGGTCTATCTCTCTATATTCTAGCAAATTTGACCAATCAAGTCAATACGCTAAAGCGTGAAAGCGTCATAAAATATAAAAAGAATAGCTTGCATTTAACACCAAAATGTTGTATCATAGAAATACCAAAACAGAGGGAGAAAACTATGCCGACAACATTGCTTATCATCTACCGCATCCTTGGCGCTGCGCTTTTTGCACTGGCGGCCGCCGCGATTGTGGAAAAATACCGCACCGTGCGCGGGGCGGCGCTGCTGCCTGCCCGCGTGCTGGAATGCCGAAAGGCAGCCTCCACCAGCCCCAACCGCAGCGCGGGCGGCTACCGCTACTTAGTGGAACTGCACGCCAACGGCCAGCGGTTGGAGCTGGAAACGAACGACTCCTTCTGGTTCAAGCATGACAAGACCGTGGGCAAGGCAATCCAGGTTTGGTACAACCCCAACGCCCGCTGTGTCGAGCGCAAAAGCTGGGAGACGGAGATCTTCTCGGCGGTGCTGGCCGTCATCGGTGCGGCGCTGCTGCTGATACGGTGAGGGCGGAGCATGGAATGGATATTATATGTTCTGTTGGCGCTGGCCGTGGCGGGGGATATCCTGTTGGCGGTCATTCTGGCAAAGGTACTGCAAAAAAACAACGAAACACAGCAGAAAATTGACACAGCGGACGACTTTGTCCGCGCCATGACCCCGGTGCTGCAAAGCGAGACGGACCTACTGGCCGAGCAGCTGCGCGCCATGCAGGGGGAAAGCGCCCGCACCACCAGCGCCACACTGCGGGATTTCTCCGCCGTGCTGGCCGAGAACCAGCGCCAGAGTGCGGCCACCAATACCGCACGGCTGGAGGCTATCGACCGCGCCGGGGCTGCCCGCCAGAAGGCTGCCAACGACGCCCTGCTGGCCCAGCTGACAATGATGGAAACGCGGTTGAAAAACCTGGAAGATTCCAACGCCGTGCGGATGGACAGCGTGCGCGGCGCGGTGGTGCAGGGCTTGAACACCATCCGCGCCGACAACAACAAAAAGCTGGACGAAATTCGCGGTACCGTCGAAGAAAAGCTGCAGGACACCTTGCAGCAGCGCATCAACGATTCGTTCAAGACGGTCAGCGCCCAGCTGGAACAGGTCTACAAGGGCCTGGGCGAGATGCAGAATTTGGCCGCCGATGTGGGCAGCCTGAAGCAGGTGCTCTCCGGCGTCAAGACCCGCGGCATCCTGGGCGAAGTGCAGCTCGGCGCGATTTTGGAGCAGATTCTGGCCCCCGGCCAGTACGCCTGCAATGTGGCGACCGTGCCGGGTAGTGCCAACCGCGTGGAGTATGCCGTCAAGCTGCCGGGCCAGAGCGGCACGGTCTGGCTGCCCATCGACGCGAAATTCCCCGGCGATACCTACGCCCATTTGCAGGCAGCGCAGGAGCGGGGCGATGCGGCCGCCGTGGCCGCTATGCGCAAGGCACTGAATAACGTCCTGCGCGCCGAGGCAAAGGATATCCATGACAAGTACATCGAGGTACCCTACACCACCAGCTTCGGCATCCTGTTCCTGCCGTTTGAGGGGCTGTATGCCGAGGTCGTCTCCAGCGGTGTGACTGAACTGTTGCAGCGCGAGTATCAGATCACGGTTGCAGGCCCCTCCACCATGGCGGCGCTGCTCAACGCCCTGCAGATGGGCTTCCGCACGCTGGCCATCCAGAAGCGCTCCGGCGAGGTCTGGACGATTCTGGGTGCGGTCAAGACCGAGTTTGAAAAGTTTGGCACCGGCTTGCAGCAGATGCAGCGCCACCTGAACCAGACTGGCTCTGACCTGGAAGAACTCATCGGCCCCCGCAGCCGCGCCATCACCCGCAAGCTCGAATCCGTCCAGCAGCTTGACCCGGATACGGCCACAGCGCTATTGGGCATCGAGGAGTAGGGGAGGAGTATCCCTGTCGGGCTATGTGCCGTTATTGCATTGCTAAAAAGTTTATAGAGCAGTAGGGGCGGCATATATGCCGCCCGCCACCTTGCGCTGCCGCCCTCTGCCCTTATTTATAGCTTCTTCCAAAATCACATCTTCCGTAGGGGGGCGGATTCCGTATCCGCCCGCCGCTTTCCCACAAATGGCCATTTGCTGTACACGGCAGGGCCGGGCATGCCCGGCCCCTACAGTGTGGTTGTTTGCTTTCCACGCTGTCATTTTCGCCAGAATCCGCCCCCGCAAGGGGGCTTTTTCTATGCCGCTGCCCACTTTACACGGCGGGTGCGCTGTGGTATACTGAATAAGTTATTGAACAGTCAACAACATGCGGCGCTGCCGCACGCCCATAAAGGAGTTACTGCCATGATCCGTATTGTTACTGATTCCGCCGCCGATTTGACCGCGGCGGAGCTGTCCCTCCCCGGCATCTTTGTCGTGCCGCTGTCTGTCACCTTTGCAGACGGCACCACCCAGCTAGATGACGGCACGATGACGAAGGATGAATTTTTCGTCCGCCTGGCAGAGGACAGCAAGCTGCCCCGCACCAGCCAGCCCAGCCCGGCCAGCTTTATGCAGGTGTATGAGGATGCCGCCGCAGCGGGGGATGAGGTCCTTGTGATCACCATCGGCCAGAAGTTGTCCGGCACCTACCAGTGCGCGCATCTGGCCGCCGCCGATGTCGGTCTGCAGGTGCATATCGTGGACTCTGAGGCGGCCTCGCAGGCTGAGGCGCTGCTTGTCCGTGAGGCGGTGCGCCTGCGCGATGAGGAGGGCCTGACGGCGGAGGAAATCGCCGCAGTGCTGGAGCAGTTCAAAAAGCGGGTGCGTATCGTCGCCGTAGTGGACAGCCTCAAGCATCTGCAGAAGGGCGGACGGCTGCCCGCCGCCGTTGCCATTGTGGGCGGCGCGCTCGGCATCAAGCCGGTGCTGGCCCTGAAGGACGGCGAGATCAAGCTAGTGGACAAGGGCCGCGGACGCCCCGGCGCGCTCGTCGCCATGTTCAAGCAGCTGGACGTGCTCGGCGGTATTGACCCGCGCTACGGCTATACGCTGCTCTACAGCGATAATAAGCAGCTTATTGCACCGGTACACCACTACATGCACCAGAATCTCCAGCTGACCGGCGGCCGGGTGGCCCAGCTTGGCCCCACCATCGGCACCCATGTCGGTCCCGGCGTGGTCGGCGTGGTGTTTGTGGCGAAGGAGTAAACCTGTAAAATATAAAAAAGCAGGGGCGAGCAATGCCCGCCCCTGTAAGCTGAGCTTCTCCATTCGGAGAAGCTTTTTTATTTTCCGCTGAAAAACTTATTCAGTGCATACACCCCCAGCACGAGGACGCCGAGGACGAGGAAAATCCCCGCCATCCCGGCAAGCAGCATGGAAAGGGTAGTGGGCAGTAACGCGGTAGACATGGCAAAACCCTCCTTATACATAGCCGTTCATCAGGGTCAAAATCAGCCCGCCGGCAATGACCGACGCGATCTGGCCCGAGACGTTGACACTGATCGAGTACATCAGCAGGAAATTCTGGTTGTCCTCAGCCAGGCCCATCTGGTTGACGACACGGCCGCTCATCGGGAACGCAGAAATGCCTGCCGCGCCGATCATCGGGTTGATCTTCTTGCCCTCGGGCAGGAACAAATTCAACAGCTTAGCAAAGAAAACGCCGCCGGCGGTGTCAAAAATAAACGCCACAAGGCCCAATGCCAGAATCAGCAGTGTGTCGGGCTGCACAAACTTGTCTGCGGTCATCTGCCCGGCTACGGTCAGGCCCAGCACGATCGTGATAAGATTTGCCAGCACGTTTTGTGCCGTCTCAGACAGGGCGTTCAGCACGCCGCACTCCCGGAGCAGGTTGCCGAACATGAGGAAGCCGACCAGCGCCACACTGGCGGGGGCTACCAACCCGGCCAGCATAGTGACCACAATCGGGAACAAAATTTTGGTGATTTTGCTGACATTGCCTTTCTGGTACGGCATCCGAATCAGCCGCTCTTTTTTCGTTGTGCACAGGCGGATGACCGGCGGCTGCACGATGGGCACAAGCGCCATGTAGCTGTACGCCGCCACCATGATAGCACCCAGATACTTGCTGCCCAGCGTGTTGGCTACAAAGATGGCCGTCGGACCGTCTGCCGCACCGATGACGGCGATGGATGCTGCGTCGGGCAGGTCAAAGAACAGCCCCGCCAGCACCAGCGTGACAAAGATGCCGAGCTGCGCCGCCGCACCGAACAGCATGAGCCACGGCTTTTCCAGCAGCGGGCCAAAGTCGATCATCGCGCCGATGCCGATAAAGAGCAGCAACGGGAACAGCTCGTTGGACATACCGGCGTCAAAAAGCGCGTTGATAGGGCCAACGGTTTCGCCCTGTGTGATGGCACCGGACAGCGGCAGGTTGACGAGGATGGCACCGAAGCCCATGGGCAGCAGCAGGCTCGGCTCCATCTTTTTGGCGATGGCAAGGTAGATCAGCAGGCCGCCGATGACCCACATGACCACCATCTGCCAGGTGAGGTTGCCGAGGTTTGCGAACAGCCCGGCAAAGGTTTGGAGAAATTGCATACAGGACCCTCCCGAATCTTGGGCGGCAGGGAGCAAAAAAAGAGACCCCTGCCGCAGAAAAAGTCTGCGGCAAAAGTCTCAGTGTTTCAGTATGCCCCGGGGCCAAAGTCCGTGGTGACGAAGCGATACAACGCGCGGCGGCGCGTCCCTTACTCCCTTTTACCTTGAGTGGATTATAGCATAGGGGCGCGGAAAATGCAAGGGGAATTTGCTCAATATACCGAAAAATACCCCACATGCTCGGGCCCGTTGTCCTCGACCAGCACCGTGAAGCCGCCGGGGTTGACCTCGGCGTTCTTGCCGAAGGCCTCCTCGGCGAGGAGGTGCGGCCCGCGGTTCAGGATGATCTCTGCCGTCTGGGTTTTGCCGACGCGGCGGTAGTGCAGCACATCCCCCTCGGCGCGGACGATCTCCAGCCGCCCGCCGTCGAAGGCGTCGCAGCTGCGGCGCAGGGCGGCCAGCGTCTTGATGGGGCCGCGCAGCCGCTGCTCGGTGGAGTTCCAGTCAAAGAATGCACGGTTGAAGGGGTCGCGGTAGCCCTGCATGGCGATCTCGTCGCCGTAGTAGACGCAGGGTACGCCGGGCAGCGTGAAGATCATCGCATACCCCAACAGCAGTTTGCGCACAGCGTCGTCCATTTTGTCGGCAGGGATGCAGCGCTTGCTCTGCCAGCAGCGGTCGCGGCCGTTGCAGGGCTCGCCCGCAATGGCGGTGATGGCGCGCTCGGTGTCGTGGGTGGACAGGAAGTTCATGGCACAGTCCAGCGCCGGGGCAGGATAGTTCTCGCAAATTTGCATCAGGGCATCGGCCACAGCGGCCACGTCGCCGCCGTGCAGGTAGTCCAGCGCCGCATTGCGGAAGGGATAGTTCATCACGGCGTCCAGCCCGCGCCCGCGCAGGTAGGTACGGCGCTGGCCGAAGGCTTCCTTCGTGGTCGCGTCCTCCCACACTTCGCCCAGAAGCAGCTTGTCGTCGCCGTGGGATTTGACGGCAGTGCGGATTTTTTCAATGAAATCATCGGGCAGCTCGTCGGCCACATCCAGCCGGAAGCCCGACGCGCCCAGGTTCAGCCAGGTGTCGATGACGCCGCCCTTGCCGCAGATAAAATCTACATAGGAGGGCGAATCCTCCTGCACCTCGGGCAGTGTCTCAAAGCCCCACCAGCTGCGGTAGCCGCAGGGATAGCCCGAGTCAAAGTCGTACCAGCTGCGGTAAGGCGAGTTGCGGTCGCGGTACGCGCCGCCCGGGCCGTAGCGGCCCTCGCGGTTGAAGTAGCGGGAGTCCGACCCCGTGTGGCTGAACACGCCGTCCAAAATAATGCGGATGCCCTCTCGGGCGGCGGCCAGGCAGAGGGCGCTGAACTCCTCGTTCGTGCCCAGCAGCGGGTCAGCTTTCAGGTAGTCGGCCGTGTTGTAGCGGTGGTTGGCATGGGCCTCAAAAATCGGGTTCAAGTAGATGCAGGTGACGCCTAAATCACGCAGATACGGCAGCTTTTGCTGGATGCCAGCAAAGTCACCGCCGTAATAGTCCATATTCAGATAGCCCTCGTCCTGCTCGGTGGGCCAGAAATACGGCTCGCCGGTCTTGTCGGCGCGGTAGATGCGGTCGGCAAAGGGCATCTCCTTGTTGGGCTTTCCCTCGCAGAAACGGTCTGGAAAAATTTGATACATCGTGCCGTTTTTCAGCCAGTCCGGTGTTTTGAAGTCCGGCTCATACACGGTCAGCTGCCATTCCTGCCCCTCGGTCCAGCTGAGCACCCCTTCGCCGCCCGGCGTGCGGTAGATACGGCGGAAATCAGTGTACAGGTCAAAATGGTAGAAGTACAGCCCCGATGTGGTGGGTGTGACGGTCAGCGTGAAGTGGTTGACCCGGGGCGTCTGACCGGTGAACTCCATGCGGTAGTGTACCGGGTTTTCACGATCCTTCGTCAGAACCAGATGCGGGTCCACATAGCCAAGATCCTCGGGCACTGTCAGGTTGAAAGTCACAGCCTGCCCGGCGGGAATTGCCCCGAACGGGGATTTGCAGGAGGAGTCGAGGCTGTTGTAGAATGTGTGGGACATAAAAGTCTCCCCTTTATGTTAGCGTAAAGCCTTCTCCCCTGGGGAAGAAGGCGGCCCGGAGGGCCGGATGAGGGGAGAGCCTGCCGCTATGGCCCGGTAAAAGGGCGGCAGGGCAGACTTGGCCCTCATCAGTCACCTTCGGTGACAGCTTCCCACGATGGGGAAGCCTGCACAAAAAAGCCGTGCCCCAAAC
>OLOH01000292.1_pt1 | contig 40604 bp, 68 predicted proteins | sample 1673221 | NCBI WGS metagenome assembly OLOH01 (sample SAMEA3136767, study PRJEB25190) | human gut metagenome
TCATGCTGAGCGTCCGCCCGAAGTGGTGCGAGAAGATTGCCAGTGGCGAAAAGACGATTGAGGTGCGCAAGACGCGGCCGAAGATGGAAACGCCGTTCAAGGCGTACATCTACTGTACGATGCCTGACGCGAAGGACCCGCACAACATTCTTGAGCTGCACGGTGCAGACGGGAAAATCCGCAAGGCTAACGGCAAGGTCATTGGGGAGTTTGCCTGTGAGCGGATTGTCCCGATCACATACGATGGCGGCAGGCTATGGTGTCCAACAAATGCCGCCTTTTCCCCTGCGACGTGCTTATCTCAGGCAGAAATTATAGCTTATATCGGCGATAAGGGGCGTTGTTACGGCTGGCATATCTCCGACCTGCTGATCTATGACCAGCCGCGGGAGCTGACGGCGTTTCGGCGGCTTTGTCCTAATGACCTATACTGTGAGGCCTGCGCCATGTACAGCAACAACAACGGTATCTGCAACAATGGGGCTTTGCCGCTTCGCCGACCGCCCCAAAGCTGGTGCTATGTGGAGGAGGTGCTGACATGAGCGAATTCCCGGAACGGCTTAGAAAGCTGCGGGAGAAAAAGAGACTGAAGCGGTATGTGCTGTCGGAGCGCTGCGGGCTGAACTCGGACGCCATACGCCGGTATGAGCTTGGGACGGCGAAGCCGACGATGGATGCGCTGAAGAGTATAGCGGATGAATTTGGCGTGTCGGTGGACTATCTGATGGGCAGGACGGACTATCCCTGCGTGGTAGATATTGCCGAAAAATAAATTTTGAAAATTCCACTTAAAAGTGGAAAAATTGAAAAAACGCACTTTATCATGGGAGATGCAGGGGCAAACTCTGCATCTCCATTCTTTTTCTTTTCCCCCTTCTTTCCTGATGGGCGGGGCTTTGGATCCGCCCGGATGGAGCAATATGCCGCAGGCAGATGCCGCCCCACATTTCGGGGGGGGGCGGGAGGGCGCACCTCTCATGCGGTGCCAGATGAAAACGTTGGATCGTTTTCACCCGCAAGGGGCTTTCTTGGGGCGTATGCCCCACACGCGGCATAGGTGCCCCGTAAGGGGAGGCCACAGCGAGTGACGGGGACTTTCCCCGAAGCGCTAAAGCAGGGCAGGACTGCAATGCCGCACCAACCACACAAGCGGGCGAGGAAGCGCGAGAAGTTAAGTACACACAAGCTGTGGCCACAGCGGCGGACAGTTAATCCGCAAAAACAGTGTGCGGCTGATGAAAAGGCGCGGCGCGGTGTGGCGCCGAAATAACTGTGTAGCCCATGTTTGAGAGGCCCAAGAGGCCCGCATGGGCGGGGAAAGACTGTTACTGTAGTCAAGGGGTAGGGGCTGGTGACAAAACAGGAGGATGGCGTGGACGATATTACAAAGCAGCCATACGCCAAATGGCTTGAAGAAAGCATAGCAACTATCGCAGGGATTGACCCTTGCTGTATTTGCTTTGCAGCGACAAAAGCAGACGGCACGGTGTTCACCGGCTATTATAATGCAGACGCGGCGGACAAGGCCGTTTTTGCGCACAATATCCAGTCCGACATCGTGATGGATATCATCAAGGCGAATGCTGACACAATCAGCGGGATTTTGGAGGACGGCAAATGATTCTCTGCGGTAAAGACTGCACACCATGCTGTGACTTCTGCACCCACGTCAAACACGGTACAGTAGTAGTTGACGGTAAGCGTGTAACTACTGGGCCTGTTGGCTGCAAACTCCACAAGGACAAAGAGCATCAGGACATTGCCGCCACCTGTGGGTATTGTGACGACTTTCATTGCTTCCAGAGCCTGGTGTCCGTAGATCGAGAGATGCAAGAGGGAGACGGAGAATGAACGACGACCACAAGGACATTATCAACAAGATAACGTATTCCGCCGACGAAATAGATAGGATCATGAAAATCAATATGCGGCTCATTACGAAATTCAAAACACATTTGCACAAAGAGTATGGCGACGCTATTGAAGATATTGCGAAGATGTTTGACACACTCTACGCAGAACAGCAAAAAGAAACGCCGTTGATGTGGTATGAGTATTGCTACGGTGTTAAAGATACAGGGAAATAAAAACAAATTATTTGGATTGGAAGTGAGCGTATGGCTGGCGGAGCGCCAAGAAAATGGAAAAGCGTAAAGGCAATGCAAGAAGCCATTGACGCTTATTTCAAAGAGTGCGAAGGTGAACCGTTTATCGGAGATGACGGCCGTGCCGTGCGCGATAAGTACGGCATGCCGATCATCATCAACGCAAAGCCCCCGACAATCACAGGGCTTGCATTGGCGCTTGGATTCACAGGAAGACAAGCACTGCTGGATTATCAAGCAAGGCCAGAGTTTGCGGACACGGTTACGCGCGCAAAGTCCAGATGCGAAGAATATGCCGAATCTCGGCTCTACGACAAAGACGGTGCGAACGGCGCGAAATTCTCGCTTGGCTGCAATTTCGGTTGGAATTCCGGGAACGAAAAGAGCGGCGACCCTGCGGCGTTGGCAGCTTTGCTTACTGCGTTAAAGGGCGAGAACAATGCAAATTAAAACGCTATCCGCAAAGCAGCGCAAAATAATGGAGTTTATCAGCTCCGATGATATGGCGCTGATTTGTGACGGCTCCGTCCGTTCCGGGAAAACGACGGTCATGTCGATGGCGTTTGTGCTGTGGGCGATGCAGAACTACGACCGCACGAATTTCGCTATTTGCGGGAAGACGGTGCAGGCGGCAGAGCGAAATATCTTAAAACCGTTGATGGAAATTGACGGGCTGGGTGTTGCACTGTCCATGCATTACAAGGTTTCCACGAGAATTTTAACCGTTCGGTGTGGGGATAGAACAAATTGGTTTTATCTATTCGGCGGTAAGGATGAAAGCTCGTATATGCTCATACAAGGCATCACGCTTGCCGGGGTGCTATTTGATGAAGTGGCACTTATGCCGCGTTCGTTTGTGGAGCAAGCGCTTTCCCGTGCGATTTCGTTTGAGCATCCGAAGTATTTTTTTAACTGCAACCCCGAATCACCGCAGCATTGGTTTTACAAAGAGTGGATTGAAAACGAACGGGAGAATACGCAGCACATTCACTTCCTGCTGGAAGATAACCCAATTCTCACACCGCAGATGATCGAGAGGACAAAGGCCATGCATAGCGGCGTGTTCTACGACCGATACATTCGCGGCTTGTGGGTGCTGGCCGAGGGGCTGGTATACGACTTTGGCGAGGAAAACATCGTGGACGATGTGCCGGAGAGCGGGGAATATTACATTTCCTGTGACTACGGCACGCTGAACCCATTTTCTGCTGGTTTGTGGTGCTGGGACGGCAAGACGGCCACCCGCATCCGGGAGTATTACTACTCCGGGCGGGAAGAACACAGAAACAAGACTGACGAGGAATATTATACGGAGTTGGAGAAGCTGGTGGGAGAGCTGCCGGTGATAAGCGTCATCGTGGACCCGTCGGCGGCGTCCTTCATCGAGGTTATCAAGCGGCACGGGAAGTTCAAGGTGCGCAAGGCGGTCAATGACGTGCTGCCGGGCATCGCCACCACGGCGAGGTATCTGCGCAGCGGTGCGCTGAAGATACACAGGTCGTGTAAAGACGCCATTCGTGAATTCGGCCTCTACCGCTGGGACGAAAAATCCACAGAGGACAGGCCAATTAAGGAGAACGACCACGCGATGGATGATACACGTTACTTTGCAATGACAGTATTGCGCCGGAAAGTGCGGGATGATAACGGGGAGAAATACATCCCCCTGTGGGAGAGGTGATAGCTTGCTGACATATCAGGACTTGCTCGCCGTGGGCGAGAACGAACAGGACCGAATGGATTTTATCCGGCGGGTCATCAATGAGCACAAAGGCTCTGCGGCTTACCGGTTCGCGGTAGACGCACAGCGATATTACGACGGCGAGAATCCCACCATCAGCCGGTATGAGAAGATCATCTATGACCTTCAGGGACGCGCCCACCGGGACATGTACACGGCAAACCACAAACTCATGTCAAGTTTCTTTGGATTTGTCGTGCGGCAGGAGGCAAACTATCTGCTGGGCAACGGCGTGACCTTTCAGAAGAGGGAGACAAAGGCCAGACTGGGCGCTGACTTTGACCAGCGGGTCAAGGACGCAGGCAAGAGCGCCCTGGTATGCGGCGTGGCGTTCGGGTTCTTCAACCTGGACCGGGTTCAGGTGTTCGAGCTGACCGAGTTTGCGCCCCTTTACGACGAGGAAAACGGTGCCTTGATGGCCGGTGTGCGGTTCTGGCAAGTGGCAGACGATAAGCCGCTTCGTGCCACGCTGTACGAGCTGGACGGATACACCGAGTACATCCAGCGCAGCGGGGAGAACATGACCGTGCTGACGGACAAACAACGGTACAAGGTCAATGTCCGCACGGACGGCCTGGGCGCGGAGACCATTCTGGACGGTGACAATTATCCTGGATTTCCGATTGTCCCGCTGAAAAACGGCAAAAACTGCCGGTCGGAGCTGCGGGGACGGCGGAACACCGTGGACGCGCTGGATCTGGCCTGTTCCAACATGGTCAACAACGTGGACGAGGGCAATCTCATCTATTGGGTGCTTACCAACGCGGGCGGCATGAATGACTTGGACGACGTGAAGTTTTTGGAGCGTATCAAGACCCTTCACGTGGCCCACACCGACGACGAGGTGAACGCGGAACCGCACACCATCGAGGCCCCCTTTGAGGGCACCAACGCAACTATTGACATGCTCAAGCGCAAGCTGTACGAGGATTTCCAGGCGTTTGACAGCGCCGCCGTGAGCGCGGGAAATCAGACGGCCACGGCCATCAAGGCCAGCTATGTGCCGCTGGATCTAAAAGTGGACGACTTCGAGAGCGATGTGACCGACTTTATCCAAGGCCTATTGACGCTGGCTGGGGCAGACGATACGCCCAGCTATACCCGCAGCCAAATTGTGAACAAGAGCGAGGAGACCCAGACCGTTCTGATGGGAGCGGAATACTACGATGATGAGTACATCACCAAGAAGCTGCTGACCATCAACGGCGACATCGACCAGTACGAGGACATGGCAAGGCGGAAAGCGGCGGAGGAAATGGAGCGGGTTGAGGAAGTGGAGGACTTCACTCCGCAGGAGGGAATGGAGTAATGGAACTGTTGGCGCTAAAAAACAGAATATGGGACATTTTCTCCGTACAGGATGATGATTTACCAAGCGCCATTATGAATGCGATAGAAAACGAAACCGTCCTGTCAAAATATTATGATTTGGTGGGCGGGGATTTATCCACAGACGAATTGCAAAAGGTTTTCCAATATTACTATGCAGACCGAAAAGAAAAAAAGCAGGATTATACGCCCTGCACACTTGCTAGGTTGTGCGCTTCTGCAACTAATACGGGCGGCGGTGTTGTATATGATCTATGCGCTGGGAGCGGTGCATTAACAATCCAAAAATGGGCGCAAAATCCCGCAAAAACATTTATTTGCGAAGAACTGGACGAGAGAGTAATCCCGCTTTTGCTGTTCAATATGGTGGTTCGGAATATGGGCGGATGGGTTATCAACAGAAACGCCCTGACAATGGAAACGCAAACGGTTTATCGGCTTGAAAGTGGGAAAAGATTTTCCACAATCAAAAAAAAAGATACGGCTCCGGAGATTTCGGCAAGCGAAATTATTTCAAACCCACCTAATAACATAAAGTGGGATGCGCCGGAACCGATGCTTGCAGATGAACGTTTTTCTGGGAAATCTATCCCGCCAAGCTCAAACGCAAATTTCGCTTTTGTGTTAACGGCTTTAAGCAGTATGAAAGAGGATGGGCGGTGCGCCTTTATCCTCCCGTGTGGATGCCTATCATCCGATGCAGAAAGCGAAGTGCGGGAATATTTTGTATCAAGCGGACTTGTCGAGCGGGTCATTTTGATCCCTGATAAGATGTTTGAGAGCACGTCTATCCCAACCTGCGTTATGGTATTTAGCCGTGGAAATAAAACGGTGAAGTTTTATGATTGCAGGAAAAAGGCCAAACAGGAACAGAGAGACCAAAACGGGCAATTTGGCGGAGCGAGCCATGAGAACCGAACCTATCATAAAACAGTTAATATCTTGCCTGATGTGCTGATTGACGAATTATGCGGAGAATGCCAAGAAGTCGCAGGTTTTTCACGAGAAGTCACATTATCGGAAATTGCAAGGCAGGAATATATTCTTGTTCCATCCAGATACATAAAGTTTGAAGAAGAGGAAACCAGCCATCGGCCTTACGCTGATATTATGGCCGACATTAACCGGATTGCCAGAGAGCGGGCGGTCATTAAGATTACCTGCAATGAAACATTAGCGAAACAGCTAGGGCTTTATGAAGTAGCGCAGACAGAGACGGAAAAGAATGATGATAAATTAAATAAAACCTTTGAACTATTAGGGGGAAAATATGAGGGGAAGCGATATATAACCCTATCGAAAAACAAGAATGAGTTCAAGGTTGAAAATCAGGACAAGGAAATCTTATCCAGTTTGATAAATTTCTTTCTTCCCATTTGGAAGCAGCACGTTTTCTACTTAAACTTAGAAGAAAACAGATTGCTGGCGGAGTTGAGGGACGCCATATTGCCGGAGCTTATGAGTGGAAAGTTGGTGGTATGATGCCGAAGCCTGATTATGCTCATAAACTGACCGACAAGGAGCTTTCGAAGCTGGAGCGGCGCATTACGAAACTTTACCGCGAAGCCGGGAATGAATTGCAAGGAACCATCGACGCATATTTTGAGCAATTTAAAAAGCGCGATGAGGAAATGAAAGCGCTGATCGGCACGGTGCAGAACGGCAAGGAGTGGACGGAGGCCGACTATAAGCAATGGCGGCTCAATCAGATCGGTCGAGGGGAACGCTATCAGGCCATGCGCGACAAGGTGGCGCACCGCGTCACCGATGCGAACGCCGTGGCGGTGTCCTACACCAACGATGCAACGCCCGGTATCTACTCACTGAACCGCAACTATGCGGCGTACACCATCGAGAGCGTGGCTGGGGATGTAGGCTTTGATCTGTGGGACGAGCAGACGGTGAAGCGCCTGGTTGTGGAGCAGCCGGGGCTGATGCCGTATTACCCCAAAAATAGAGCATTGAAACGCGGCATTGACCTTGCGTATGGGAAAAAGCAAATCACGGCCAGCGTCACCAGCTCCATCTTGCAGGGGAAAAGCATTAAGGGTATGGCAGACGATTTGCAGCGGCGCATTATTACAATGGGCAGAAGCAGCGCGATTCGGACGGCGCGAACGGCGGTCACTGGCGCACAGAACGCCGGACGCATGGACAGCTACGCGGCGGCGGAAAAGATGGGCATCAAGCTTAAAAAGCAATGGCTGGCGACGCTGGACAACCGGACGCGGCATTCACACGCCATGCTGGACGGCGAAAAGGTAGATCAAGATAAGAAATTCTCCAACGGCTGCCGCTTTCCGGGCGATCCGCAGGGGCCAGCGTGGGAGATCTACAACTGCCGCTGCACGCTTGTTGCGGATGTGGATGGGGTAGATACCTCCACAGGGCAAAGACGCGCCAAAAACCCCGTTACAGGCGAAACAGAGGTTATTTCTGACATGACCTATTCCGAGTGGGCGGAGCAGAAGCAAGCGGAAGACGCTGCGGCCTGGAATACATACATGAAGAAGGGCCGCAACCTTTCCACTGATACAAAACAGTGGCAGGAATACAAATCGGTTCTGGGAAACAAAGTTCCAAACACGGTTGAGAAGTTCCAGAATTTGAAGTATAATGAACCTGATAAGTGGGCCCAACTGAAAACCATGAAACGGAAAACCGTTTTTGTGAATAACGCCGAATGTGTGACAACGCCTAAAAAATACACCGGGTATTTCCTGAAAGATGGCGCAAAACACGCGGATCAATTTTTTGATGTTGGCTATACAGCGGATAACCCATTGCAGCTGCGTTATGATATGGCACGGCAGTTTGATATGAGCAAGGCTGTTGATGTGCAGGAGTTAAATGGCGGTGCGATAATGTTTAATATCTACATGACACTTGGAGTTACAAAACAGCGCACTTTTTTAACGGGATGGATTCAAGATACACCGGATAGCAAACCGAGGATCGTAACTGGATTCAGAAAAAACAAGGAGAATTCGCATGATTAACGAATATGACCGTGTAAAAATCATTAAGACAGGCGATGTCGGTATTGTTGTTGATATCCGGGAGACCAACGGCACGTTTTATCTTGTTGAACGAGACGGTGACAATGAACTATTCGACTGCGCTGAAAGCGAACTGGAAAAACTATGAAAGTTGATTTCACAGACAACTCCAAAGAAGTCCTCGCTGCCATGCATGAGGCCGCTGCCAGGGCGCTGGAAAAGTGCGGGCTGGTTGCAGAGGGCTATGCGAAAAAGCTCTGCCCCGTGGACACCGGTAATCTGCGCAACAGCATTACCCATACGGTAGACGAGCAGGAACCGGCAGCGATCATCGGGACGGATTCCGAGTACGCCGCCTACGTTTGCTTGGGTACGGGGAAATACGCGGAGGGCGGACGGCCGACGCCGTGGGTGTATCAGGACGATGAAGGTCACTGGCACTGGACGGCTGGCAACCCGGCACAGCCGTTCTTGAAGCCAGCGGTGGCCGACCACCAACAGACATATCGGAACATAATCGAGGATGAATTGAAAAATGGATGAAGGCATTATCAAGGCCATCGAAGCCATCACAAAGCGCGGAAACGACGCAGAGGTGCGGCGAAAAGGCGATGGGTACATCGTCTTAGAGGTTAAGAAAACAATCAAATACAGCACTCCCGCGCAATAGGGCACGGGAAAGGGCAATAGGAGCCAACTACTGAGATTTTCTCGGCGGTTGGCTCTTTCGTTTTCGATAAAACCCGCGAGGTACAGCGGTTTTTATACAATCTATCGCCGCGACGAACTGCGGACGAAGGAAAGGAAGATAGAACAATGGCACTTACACGCAAACTTTTGAAGGGGATGGGTCTCACCGACGAACAGGTGGACACCATCATCGAAGCGCATACCGACACCGTGGACGGCTTGAAGGCGGATGTGAGCCGCTACAAGGCGGACGCGGAGAAGTTGCCCACAGTCCAGAAGGAATTGGACGATCTGAAAGCCGCCGGGGACGGCGGTTACAAGGAGAAGTATGAGAAGGAGCACAAGGCCTTTGACGACTTCAAGGCGGACATCACCGCAAAGGAGACCAAGGCCGCCAAAGAAAAGGCGGTAAAAGCCTATTACGAAAGCAAGAACATCACCGGCGACAATCTAACTATTGCTCTGCGCGGCAGCGGCGCGGAGATCGACGGCGTGGAGCTGGACGGCGACAAGATCAAGGACACCGCCGCTCTGGATGCGCTTGTGAGCGGTGCTTTTGCAAAGCTGGTCTCCACTACCACCACGAAGGGTGCCAATATCGCAAACCCTCCGGCGGGCGGAAGCCCCGGCACGATGACGAAAGCGGACATCTACAAAAAGGACGATCACGGCCACTATATGCTGTCCGCATCTGAGCGACAGAAAGCGCTTATGGAAAACCAAATTACTTAACAAGAAAGGATGAATTACATGGCTGCTACGAAAGTTGAAAGCCTGACCAACCCCCGCGATTCCCTGCCCAATACCTATACCAGCGTGACCGCCCGAGAGGTGGATTTCGTCACCCGTTTCAATGACAACTGGGATGCGCTGCGCAACATTATGGGCATTATGCGCCCCATCCGCAAGGCCCCCGGCACAAGCCTGATTTCTTACACCGCTGATGTGGCCCTGGAGGACGGCAACGTCGGCGCTGGCGAGGTGATCCCTTACAGCAAGGCGACGATTACCCAAGCGACCAAGGCCGACCTGTCCATCAAGAAGTATGCAAAGGCTGTTCCTATCGAGGACGTTGACAAGTATGGTGCAGAGATCGCGGTGGAGAAGAGCGACGACGCTTTTCTGACCAAGCTCCAGAATGTGGTCCTTGGCAATTTCTATACTTTCCTGAACACCGGTTCTCTCACCGGAACCGCCGCAACCTGGCAGGCGGCACTTGCAAAGGCTCAGGGCGAAGTGCTGAACAAGTTTGCTGGTATGGCAAAAGACGTTACCTCCGTTGTGGGATTTGCTAACATCCTGGACGCATACGACTATCTGGGTGCTGCGGATATTTCCGTCCAGACCAAGTTCGGCCTGAACTATGTCAAGGACTTCATGGGGTACTCCACGCTGTTCCTGTTGCCCACCACCGTTTCCGGCAATAACGCTATTGCTCGCAACACTGTGATCGCAACGCCTGTGGAGAACATCGACCTGTACTATGCAGACCCCGGCGACAGCGAGTTTGCCAGACTGGGCCTGAATTACACCGTGCAGGGCGAGACAAACCTGATCGGTTTCCACGCCCAGGGTAATTACAGCACCGCCGTGGGCGAGAGTTACGCCATCATGGGCATGAAGCTGTGGGCTGAGTACTTGGACGGCATCGCCAAAATCACGGTCACCCCGGGCCCTTAAGCGCGCGCCTCTCGGGGCTGACGATTGGCGCGCTGACACTGACTCCGGCGTTTGACCCAGACACGACGGAGTATACAGCCACAACGACAAACGCGACCAACACGGTAACCGCGACCCCGGAGGACGCAAGCGCCACAGTGACCATCCTCAACGGAGAGACGCCTGTTGAAAACGGCACTGCGGCCACCTGGGCGACCGGAGCCAACACTTTGACTGTGAACGTGAAAAACGGCACGGCGGAGAAAGTATATACCGTGACCGTAACCAAATCGGCGTAAAAGGAGGACAGCGTGATGCTTGAAACGGTTTTGCAGAATTTGAACAACTGGTTTTTAGTTCCGGACGGCGTCCACGCCGGGGAGTTCACTGTGCAGGGCGGGCAGCTCACGCTGCCCTTTCTGCAAACCGGCCAGTATTTCCGGGTGGTGGGTTCCGTATTCAATGACGGGCTCCACCAGTACCCGGTGGCAGACCTGACCGACGAGACGTTTACCGGCTCCGTGTGGGCGCTGGCTGTTCCGAAGGCGGTGATTGAATTGGCCGAAGAAATCGACGCATGGCAGACGAAGAACGGGGATCCAGGGCCGTTTACCTCAGAATCATTTGGCGGCTACTCCTACAGCAAAGCCACCAACGCCAGCGGCATGGCCGTCGGCTGGCAGGATGTATTCAAGAGCCGCCTGAACGACTGGCGGAGAATTAGGGGGATCTGATGAGCCTTTTAGATGATTTTTCCCGCACCTGTGTATTCATGGAAAAACGCCGGGTATCGGACGGTGCGGGCGGTCACTTTGTAGAGTGGGTGGAGGGCGCTGAGTTCACCAACTACCAGGCACTGGATACCTCCATGGAGGCCCGCAGAGCGGAAAAAGAAGGCGTGACCAGCCTGTATTCCGTCCTGGTAGACAAGGCCGTGCCCATCGAGTACAACGACGTGTTCAAAGACAAGACCACCGGCGAAACCTACCGCGTGACCTCAAATCCGGAGAACAAGCAGGCCCCCAAGTCCTCCACGATGCAGCTAAAATACTTTACGGCGGAAAGGTGGGCGTTGACCACATGACCAAAAACAAAGCCCTCTACGCCTGGTTCAACGAGTTCATGCCCTTCTACCGAGCGTCCAGCGTGCCAGACGATGTGGTCATGCCTTATGGCACCTATGAGTATATCGACAGCGCTTTTGATGCCGGGGAGGTCGGCCTGACGGTCAATCTGTGGTTCCGCACGGAGAGCGAAGCTGTCCCAGACGAGAAGGCCCAGGAGTTGTCCAAGCGCATCGGCTACGGTGGCGTGTATCTGCCCTGCGACGAGGGCTATATCTGGCTCAAGCGCGGTTCCCCCTGGTGCCAAAGCCTAACCTATGAGGAAGACCCGGCCATTAAGCGCCGGTACATCAACATTACCGCTGAATACCTGACATTCAGCTGAAAGGAGACCCAATATGGGCAAATTTACCGCGATCCCGCAGAGCACCTTTGAGGAATTGCAGCTCGACGCGGGTGTCATCCTGAAAAACTTTACCCCGGCTACTCCCACCGCACCGAAGGACGAGGACATTGTGTGTGCCACAACCGGCGGCATCAATGTGTCTTGCGTCCCTACTTACTCCGACATGGGAGAGGACGTGGACAACTGCCCTGTGAATATGATGGAGCTGAAGCATCTGGACGGTTGGGATTGCAAGATGGCCTTTACCTCCCTTGGAACATCCACGGAGTCCATCCGGCTGGCCCTGGGCGCGGCAGACATTGACACTACCGACAGGAGCAAAATCACCCCCCGGCGAGACCTGAAGCAGACCGACTTTGCAGACCTGTGGTGGGTTGGCGACCGGGCCGACGGCGGAATGGTGGCTATCTGCCTGAAAAACGCCCTGTCCACCGGCGGCTTTACTCTCCAGACCACCAAAAACGGCAAGGGCCAGGTGAGCGTGGAGCTGACCGGCCATGTGTCCATGTCCGCTCAGGACGAGATGCCCATGGAGTTTTACAGCGCGGCTCCTGCGGAGGTGGGCGGCTGATGAAACTATCTGACGTAAAAGGTGATCGCACCCTGGAAGTAATCGCAGATCTGATCGAGCCAATCTGCAACATTGCGGAGGACGAGAACGCCGCCGCCCTGTTTAAGCGGGAACAACTGCCGGATGGCATGACAGCCAAGAAGTTCCTTTTACAGAAGGCAAAAAAGGCCGTTCCCGCCCTTCTGCGCGGTCATAAGGGCGATGTAATCTCCATCCTGTCCTCCATTGAGGGAACAAGCCCGGAGGCTTACACGGGCGCTCTGAGTCTGGTAAAACTGACCAAGGATTTTATTGACCTGATGACAGACGAAGCGTTCACGGAACTTTTTATCTCAGCGCAGAGCACAGAAAAACCCTCTGGCTCTGCGCAGGAGAATACCAAGGCCCCCGTAGCGTAAAGGCGTTCCTGCGGTATGCCCTTGCCCGCGCCAAACAGGACAGCGTGGACAAGGCATACCGGGTCTATGTGACAGACGCGCTCAAAGCAATCGCGGAAAACACGGCGCGGTACGTGGGGGGCGGCTATATCAAGGCGCGGTATGCTGACCTCATAGAGCCGAATCCGGAGGAAACCAGGACGCCGGAACAAATCGTTGACCGAATGAAAGAAAAAATCGCAAAGGTCGGAGGTGAGGACGATAAACGTGTTTGACTTGTATGCAAAAATTACGCTGGACACCAGCGGATACGAAAATGGGCTGGACAATGCTTCCGGCAAAGCGTCCGGCTTTGCCGACAAGTTGAAAAGCGGCCTTGCTACTGCGGCAAAGGTGGGAGCTGCGGCTTTGACAGCTGCGGCTACTGGCATGGCGGCGCTGACAAAGGCGTCCATTGACCAATATGCCGAGTATGAGCAATTAGTGGGTGGTGTCGATACCCTCTTTAAGACTGCATCGGACAAGGTGCAGGAGTACGCCGCAAACGCATACAAGACCGCTGGCATGAGCGCCAACGAATATATGGACACGGTGACCAGCTTTTCGGCCTCCCTGCTCCAGAGCCTTGGCGGAGATACAGAAAAAGCAGCTCAAAAGGCGGACCAGGCCATCACCGACATGGCAGACAACGCCAATAAGATGGGCACCGGCATGGAGATGATACAGAACGCCTATCAGGGTTTTGCAAAGCAGAACTACACCATGCTGGACAACCTAAAACTCGGGTATGGCGGCACCAAAGAGGAAATGGAGCGTCTGCTTGCGGACGCGGAGAAGCTGTCTGGGCAGAAGTTTGATATTTCATCTTACTCCGACATCGTAGACGCCATCCATGTGGTGCAGACGGAAATGGGCATTACCGGGACAACGGCAAAAGAGGCTGCGTCTACTATTCAGGGCAGCGTCAGCGCGGCAAAGTCCGCATGGAGCAACCTGATAACCGGCATTGCAGCCGACAACGCAGACCTTTATACGCTGATTGGCAATTTTGTCAGCAGCGTGGAGACGGCGGCTGGAAATATTATTCCGCGCGTTAGTGTCATGTTGGGCGGCATTTCACAGCTTGTTACATCTGCATCTACCACTATTATCCCGATGGTCATAACAACCATCACAGACAACCTGCCTGCGCTTTTGCAGGCGGCGGTTGCGCTTGTCGGCGCATTGGGACAGGGTATCATTGATAGCCTACCTGCAATTACGCAAGCAGCAATCGACATTCTTTTCTTCCTTGCGAATGGCCTGATAGAAAACCTGCCCACGCTTATTGACGGCATTGTGCAAGTGACCTTGACGATTGTGCAGATGCTGACAAGCCCGGACTTTTTGACGCAACTCATTGAAACGGCAATCTTGCTGATTATGACGCTTGCGCAGGGCCTGATTGACGCGATTCCGCAGCTTATCGCGGCAGTACCTATGATTATTGGCAACTTGCTCGCCGCAATCATTGTAGAGCTGCCGAACATTATCCAGATGGGCATTGATCTTCTGTTTGCGCTGATTGACGGAATTATCAAGTGCATCCCGGAGCTGGTCGCGGCAGTCCCTACGCTGATTATTGCGTTCGTCAACGGCATCGTGAACAACCTTGACAAGATCATCCTTGCAGCGCCGCAGATCATTGTATCGCTGATTACCGGCATTATCGGGGCAATCCCGGAATTGATTGCAGCCGTCCCGCGCGTTATCGCTGCTATTGCCGACACAATCAGAAACTACGACTGGGGCGGCATCGGTAGAAACATCGTTCAGGGGCTGAAAGACGGTATCGCCGGAATGTGGGACAATATCAAGGATTGGTTCAACGAAAAGGTGAATAGCCTTGTCGGCGGCGTGAAGCGCATTTTGGGCATCCACTCCCCTTCCAAGGTCTTTGCCGGAATCGGCGGTTTCATGGCCGAAGGTCTGGGCGAAGGCTTTAGCGATGAATTCGCGGCTGTGAAAAATGACATTGAAGGCAGCATGAATTTTGACGCTGGAACCATTACAGCAGATGCAAACATCAGCAGAAACTATACAAGTGGCTCTTACGGAGCGGCAAGCACAAGCGGGGGTGGCGATTCCGGCAGAATTGTAATGCTGCTGGAACAGTATTTGCCTATGTTGGCAAATATGAAAGTCATCATGGACAGTGGCCAGGTTATCGGTTTGCTTGCCCCAGGCATGGATGAAGAACTGGCCAAAATCAATGCAAGGAAGGCAAGGGCTGTATGATAGGAAAAGTATTTTTTGACGGAAAAGACACTTACACAGAATACGGCCTGCTTCTTGCGAGCAAGTCCATTTCTTTGCCGGAAGTCCGCACGAATATGATTGATGTTCCGGGCCGGGACGGTCTGCTGGACGCTTCCGAGGTGTTGACCGGCGAAGTGATCTACAAAAACCGCACCATTGTACTGAAGCTCACCGGCGTGGACACGGTGAGCGGCAAGAAATGGCCTGCCACGATTTCTGACTTCTGCAACAAAGTCCACGGCAAGCGCGTGAAAGTGACCTTCCCCGAGGACACCGCCCATTATTACAGTGGGCGATGCTCCGTTGGGCGGGTGGAGCTTGTCAAAATGATGCAGACCATCCCGGTCACAGTCAGCTGCGACCCGTGGAAATACAAGAACGCAAAAACCACGGTCACGGGGACCGTGCCCGAATCGGGCACGCTGTCCCTGACTCTGACCAATGAGTGCCGGTCGGTGGTGCCCACCGTGGAGGTGTCGGCGGCTGCAACGCTGACCTTCGGCGGCAAGGACATCGCGGTGGCAGCCGGCAGCCATCGTATCCTGGATATCTGCCTGGCAGCCGGCGGCAATACCCTTGCCGTCACGGCCGCAGCCGGAACCACGGTGTCCGTCACCTATCAGGAGGCATCGCTATGAGCTACACTGGCGCGGTATGCGGCAAGGCTGTTGCCGGGCTTGCCGTCTGTGGCACGGACCCCCAGGAGACTGCGCAGGACTTTGCTGGCTATCAGCTGCGTTACGGGGATTACATCCTGTACGATCCGCGCGGCGCCAACGAGGTGGACCGGCTGTGCGCCTCGGCGGCGTCGGTGGACCTTACCGCCGGCAAGGCGGGCTCCATGGAGTTCTCTCTGCCGCCGGATCATCCCTACCGGGACAAGCTGCCCTATATGCGGCCCGGTCTGGAGCTGTTGCAGGGCCGCTATGTGGTGTGGCGGGGACGCATCACATCCCAGGTGTGCGACTTCGCCAACAGCCTGAAGGTATCGGCAGAGGGCATTATGGCCACCCTGAACGATACCACGGTGCCCCCGTTCGTGTTTCCGGACGATTTCGCCGAGGACCCTGATTACCAGGCGGCCGCCAACAGCGGCAACGTGGTGGGTTACCTGTTCCGCTGGTTCCTGGCCCAGCATAACGCCAAGGCCTCCTCAGATCAGCAGATCAAGCCGGGCGTCTGCACCGTGACGGACGCCAACAACTACATTACCCGCAGTTCCACCAAGTATCTTACCACCATGGATGCCCTGACCTCCAGGCTTTCCGGATCGTCCCTGGGCGGGTATCTGCTGATTCGGTACGAGGCCGACGGCAACTACCTGGACTACTACGCAGATCTGCCGCTTACCAACGCCCAGGCCGTCACCTTCGGCGAGAACCTCCTGGACCTGGAGCGCCAGCTGGCCGGGGCCGATATCTACACGGCTATCCTGCCGGTGGGCCATGACGGCCTGACTATCACAGAGCTGCCGGACGGCGACATTACGGACGACCTGGTCAAGGAGGGCCCGTATGTCTGGTCCCGGGCCGGTGTGGCAAAGTACGGCTGGATCTGTCCCGGACCTACGGACTGGCAGGACGTCACTGTGGCCGAGAATCTCCAGTCTTACGCAGCGGCCCGGCTGGCTACCTCCGGTTGGGCGCTGGAGGAGTCCATTACCTGCAAGGCCATTGATCTCCACGTTGCAGACGCCGCTGTGGCCGCCTGGCGAGTAGGCCGGTATACCATGCTGGCCACCACGCCCCACGGCATCCGGGCGGCCATGCCTCTGCTGCAAATGCACATTGATCTCTTGGACCCGGCGCAGACCACCGTCACCATGGGCCGGACGCGGCGTACCTTTACCGGCGACGTGGAGGACGAGCGCAACCGCGTATCCCAGGGCATGGAGGAGGTACGGCAGGAGACCGAGGAGCGGATCAACACCGTGCAGCAGATCCTCACTGAGCGCATGACGCAGATCTCCCAGTCGGACCGGCAGATCCTCCTGGAGGCGCTGCAAGACTATGTGGAGATCGGGGACTTTGAAAGCTACAAGAAGGTCATGGACGCCACTCTGGCCATCCTGCCGGATCAGATCCGCATGGAGGTATCCGAGGAGATCACCGAGCAGGTGGAGGACGCCACCGGCGATATCCGCCAGACCGTACACACAATGAACCAGTACATGAGCTTCACGGCAGCCATGGGGATGCTGCTGGGCAGTGAGGGCGACCCCGTAAAGGTGCAGATCAACAATCAGGGCCTAAACATCCTACGGGAGACCCTGGCTCTGCTGTCCATCAACCAGCGGGGCGTATATACGCCGTCGCTGTACATCCGGCCCATGGATCCGGACGACCCCACCGCCGGGTGCCTGTATCTGGGCAATCTGGTGGTCCGGGTGAACCCGGACGGCTCCGTGGTAGGCGCGAGGGGGGTGAATGCCAATGGGTGAGCTGTACGGCGCACAATCCACATACGGCTGGCGGCTGAGGCTTGGGTATACCATCCAGCAATCCCGCAGCAACAACCGCAGCACCATCATCCTGTCGCTGCAGATCTACGACGGCACCGGAGAGAGCTATAACCAGGCGGCCAACAGCTGCTATTACGTCCTACAGGGCGCCAAGGTGTACCATCCTTACAGCTACACCGCCAAGGGCTGGTACGATCTGGGCACCAAGACCATCACCGTGGACCACGATGTCAAGGGCGAGGCCACGGTAACACTGTCCGCTGAGTGGCACAGCGGCTTTACCTCTCAATGGACGCCAGCGTCTCTGTCGGTATCCGGCAAGGTCACGCTGCCTACCATCCCCCGGGCATCCTCTTTGGCGGTCCCGTCTATGACGCTGGGCAGCCCTGCCACACTGACCGTCACCAAGGCAGACAGCAGCTACACGCACCGGATCACATACGCCTGGGGCACCCACTCCGGCGTGGTGTCAGCAGAGACGGGCGCGACGTCCATTACCTGGACGCCGCCCCTGGAACTGGCCAACGATATCCCCAATGCTGCTGCCGGCGTGGGTACCCTGACCATCACCACATACAGCGGTGATACGGCCTTGGGCAGCCAGTCTTATAGCTTTACGGCATCCGTGCCTGCCAGCGCGGCCCCTGCGGCCTCTGTGGCGCTTTCGGACGCTGCCGGGTATGCAGATACCTATGGAGCCTACGTGCAGACCAAGAGCCGCCTGAAGGCCGTCACGACGGCCAGTGGGAAATACGGGGCGACGGTCAAGGGCTATACCCTGGCCATCTCCGGCCTGACGGCCACCGGGGCTACAGCCACTACTGGCGCGCTGCCGGAGTCCGGCACGGTGGCCTATGCCGTCACCGTTACAGACTCCCGGGGGCTGTCCACCGTCCTGCGAGGGACCATCACCGTGCTGCCCTACGCCGCGCCCGGTGTGCGCTCCATCAGCGCCGCCCGCTGCGATGCAGACGGCACGGACAACCCCGCCGGAGATCATGCCAAGGTGTCCTTTGTGGGCGCGGTGGCGCCGCTGACCGGCAAGAACACGGCCGCCTATGTCATCCGCTACCGGGCCCATGGGGCGGACACCTGGAGCTCCCAGCCCGTGCCGGACGCCGCCGGGCAGTATACACCCAGCGCCTACGGCGTCATCCCGGCCGCGGTGGACACCGTCTATGAGGTGTGCATAGCCGTCACCGACGCACTGGGCAGCACAGCCAGCCTGATTGTGGTGCTGCCATCGGCGCAGGTGCTGTTCCGGACGGCGCCGGCCGTGGACGGTCTGTCCATCGGCCAGTATCTGACCGAGGCGGCCACGCTGATTGTGGGCGGACTCATCAAGCACCTGAAGCTGCCCGGTCCCGCGGAGGTGTTGTTCGGAGGCAAGCCCCTCCTGGATTACCTCCACCCCGTCGGAAGCATCTACCAGTCCACGGATGCCACGTCTCCAGCGGACCTGTTTGGCGGCACCTGGGAGCAGATCAAGGACAGGTTCCTCTTGGCGGCTGGTGATTCGCATGCGGCGGGGGCTACCGGCGGCGAGGAGGAGCACATCCTGACGGTGGCGGAGATGGCAAACCACACCCACGGCTACGATTACACGGGTCAGAGCGACGCCGTTGGCACCGGGGCCATCAAGATCGTGGCTCCCGGCGGCACCGCCAACGCTTACACGGGCAAGGCCACGTCCAACTGCGGCGGCCAGGCCCACAACAATATGCCGCCGTACCTGGCCGTGTACACATGGCGCAGGACGGCATAAAGGAGTGATCTCATGGCCTTTAGCAAAACGAACTTTGTGGACAACCTGACCGTCATCGACGCTTCCACGCTCAACGCCATCCAGGATGAGCTGATCCGGGTGGCCGGGCTGCTGGGCAAGGACATCCAGTCCGCTGCCATTAACGACAGCGGCCATCTGATTTTGACGCTGACAGACGGCACCCCGTTGGACGCTGGCATTGCCAAGGGCGCGACTGGCCCGGCTGGCCCGCAAGGCCCCGCCGGTGCAACCGGCCCGCAGGGCCCTGCTGGTCATAGCCCGGTGGTAACAGCCACGAAAAGCGGAAAAGTGACCACCATCGAGGTGGATGGGACGGCGATTGCTGCCGTAAACGATGGCGCGGATGCAGAGGATACAAGGGTCATCGCCGTGGCCATTCCCGCAGTGGTCAGGGTTCTGACCGGCAGCGAATTCAATATCTACTATGCTAATGTGATATCCCAGCAGAACGCCATGCTCTGGTGCAGCGCAGCAAACGGGCTGACCATAAAGCGGTATGGCGATCATCTGTCTATAACGGCCAACGCACCCGGGACGTATCCACTGCAGTGGAGGGTGTACGACTCCGGCTACAGTCTGTTGGCGAGCGGCACATGCACGATCATCGCCGCAGCCAACAAGGCCGTTACCGCTTCAGCGCTGGTCATCGGCGACAGCACCGTGACCCAGGGCAACTACATCTGTCAAAAGCTCCTGAGCTGTTTCTCAGCCGCCGGAGGAGCACTTACGCTGCTCGGGACCCGGGGCACGGCTCCGGCCAGACATGAGGGACGGGCCGGCTGGAAAGCCTCCGACTACTGCACAAAGGCAGCAGACGGCACATATACAAACCCGTTCTATAACAACGGGTTCGACTTCAGCCACTATATGACCACGCAGGCCTATACCGGCGTGGGCGTGGTGGTTCTCTAACTGGGCATCAACGACATCTTCTATGCCGGGCTGGATTCCTTCTCGGCGGCTGCGACAATCGGGTATCTGGATACCATGGTGAACTCCATCCTGAACTATGACAGCAGCATCAAGGTCATCGTTGATCTGCTCACGCCGCCCAACGGGAACCCCTCCGTTTTTACGGAGAAATACGGCACCAGTCAGATTGACTTCGTGTACCGCATGAACACGATCCGCATGTCCAAGGCGCTGATGGAGCACTTTTCCGGCAACATCTCCGTGGCCATCTCGCCCAACAACTGTGTGCTGGATCCGGCTCAGGATATTAACGACGGCGTGCACCCCACGGAGGGCGGCTATGCGAAGCTGGGCCAGATGATCTATGAGACGATGCTGGGTGTGCATAGCGGTGACAGCGGCGGCGGTCAGGTAACTCCCCTGTGGGATATGACCGGTCGGACAGGCGTTCAGTGGCAGGAGTATTCCGACGGAACCGTGGGAAGGTCCTTTGGAACAGATAAGTACTATTATCCGATGTCTTTTACCGGGACTACTCAAAGTCCGACCGCTGCGACGATGACGGACTTTGCTGCCGGAACGGATACCCTGGAATTTACGATCCAGACGGGCAGCGCATCAGCATCTCAGCTCTCCGGCTATGGCATTGTTGTCCCGCTGGCGCTGGAAGCCGGGAAAAGCTATACTTTCGCGGCAAAATGCGCCAGTGCAAATAGTGGTGTGAACCTGATGACCTATAACGTAAGCGGCGGCGTATGGACCTACGTGTCCAATGCCAGAGTCTGCTACAGCACCACGGAGCTTTGCTCCGCTTCCATAACCCCGGAGGCCGGGAAGGGGTACGCTATCTGTTCCTCCCAGAAAAGCGGCGGCGTTGGTACGAAAAATGTGTTCAGCCAGATTTCGCTGAAGGAGGCGTGAGCGGCAACCACGTTCCGGCTGCCCAAGGCGCTCTGATAATCAGTAATCACGCCGCCCAAGGCGGCAGGAAAGGAGATTTTACATGAAAGAAAACACGATCAAGGCCGCTATGGCGGCCGCCCTGGGGGCGCTGTGTGCCTACGGGGTGCAGCTGCTGGTGCCGGTGCTGGTGCTGGTGGTGGTGATGCTGCTGGACTACGCCACGGGCATGACCAAGGCATGGAACGCCGGGGAATTGTCCTCCCTGGTGGGCCTGAAGGGCATCCTGAAAAAGGTGGGCTACTTGGTCATCGTTGCCGTGGCCGCTGTGGTAGACTGGCTGCTGCGCTACGGAGCCGACACCCTGGGCTGGGACTGGCCGGTGGAGTTTCTGTTTGCCAGCATCGTCATTATCTGGCTTGTGATCAACGAGCTGCTGTCCATCCTGGAGAACGTGTCGGCCATTGGTGCACCGGTGCCTGGTTTCCTCCAGGCGTTGTTGAAGAAACTGAAGGTACACACCGAGGACACGGCGGCGAACAAGCTGCCGGGAGAGGAGGACAACAACAATGAGTAAGCGAGTGTACATCAGCCCCAGCGACCAGACGGAAAACCACTACGCCTGGGGCAATACCAACGAGCACGTCCAATGCCAGAAGATCGCCGAAGCGGAGGCTGCCGCTCTGCGCCGCAGCGGCGTGGAGGTGAAGCTGGCTGCCTTCGGCACCACCATGGCCCAGCGCTGCGCCGAGTCCGACGCCTGGCGCGCGGACATCCACAACTGCGTCCACACCAACGCCTTTAACGGCAAGGTGTCCGGCACCCGGATGTTTTGCTACAGTGTCCCCGGCAAGGGGTATGATGCATGCAGGGCTGTGTTTGGCCAGCTGGCCCCGCTGACGCCGGGAACGTCTGAAAACATCCAGGCCAACCCCCGGCTGTATGAGGTGCGCAATCCTGCCGCCCCCAGTGTGTACTGCGAGTGCGAGTTCCACGACACCATCCAGGGCGCTCGCTGGATCGTGGAGCACACCACGGACATCGGTGAGGCCATCGCCAAGGGCCTGTGCGAGTATCTGGGCGTGAAATACGTCCCGGCCAAGCAGGAGACTCCCAAACCCGCCGAGCCTGCCCAGGGCGATACCCTGTATCGGGTCCAGGTGGGGGCCTTCGCCGTCCGCGCCAACGCCGAGAAGATGCTCCAGCGTTTGAAGGACGCCGGGTTTGACGGTTTTATCCGGGAAGGTTCAAGATGATGTGAAGAGAGCGTCAAAGTAACGGGTTTAAAAATCTGGACGAAACCGGGGCAACGATGCGCCGACCCCCTGTTTCCGCCAAAGCTCCGCAAGTCCACGGCGAATATAATCGCCATGAATACAACTTACCGAGACATCCGCGCAAAGCTGCGCAGTATGGCCCCTCAGCGTGCCATTGATTACATCGCCGCGCTTGATCTTCCGGGAGACGAGGCGTTTTGCATCATCGCGTGCGACGTCAAGCAACAATCCAGACAGCAGGTGGCAAACAGGCTGTTTGCGTCGGTCGAGTATGTCAAGAAGCGCCGCCGCAACGGTTACCAAAAGATTGCCGACCATATCAAAAACCCATAAAGTAAAGACCCAACAAAGACCTTTTTCAGGCTCTTTGTTGGGTCTTTTTTGCTGTATTTTATAGATATACAAGGGGGTGCGGCGAAATGAGCGTAATGGAACGGCTGTTGATGTGTGGGTATACGGCGGATATGGCACGTGATATATGCAATCAATACGAAGATGACGCCGCTGGATTGCTTTCCCTTGCGCGAATTGTAGAGCTTTTCCACGACGATAGGCGCGAATATGTATAGCTATTACAATGGAAATCCACGAGGTAAAAATGTAGGCGATTGTACCGTCAGAGCCATATCGAAAGCCACCGGTATGGACTGGGGCGCAACGTATCTTGCACTTGCAATAGAAGGGTATTTGGATGGCGATATGCCGTCTGCAAATGCTTGCTGGGGCCGGTATCTCCGCAGCATCGGATACCGGCGGTACATCGTGCCGGACACTTGCCCTGATTGCTACACGGTGGGACAGTTTGCGGAGGATCACCCGGTAGGCACCTATATTCTGGCCCTGTCCGGTCATGTGGTCTGCGTGCAAAATGGCACGATCTGGGACAGCTGGGACAGCAGCAACGAGAACGTATTGTATTACTGGGTTAAGGAGGACTGATTATGGCTTACACACCTTACGGATGGCAGAACCCCTATTATCCACCCCCAATGCAGGATAACCTGATGCAGATGCGGCAAATGCAGCAACCACAGATGCAATCTCAAATTCCGCAGGCCCTTCAAAATCCGGTGGCGCAGAGCGGTGTACAGTGGGTCAGCGGCGAACAGGAGGCCCGAAACTGGATGATCGCGCCCAACGCCGCCGTGGCGTTGTGGGACAGCTCCGCACCGACTGTGTATCTCAAACAGGCCGATGCAAGCGGCAAGCCGACGCTCAAAGTATACGACCTTGTAGAGCGGCTTGCAAGCGCCCCTGACGCGCAGAAAGCGCCCGCTGCGGAATATGTGACCCGTAAAGAGTTCGACGCGCTGGCGGCGCTTGTGAGCGAAATGAAGGGCAAGAAGCACAAGGAGGAAAAGAGCGATGAATAATCCGTTTTTCGGTGCAATGGGCGGCGGCAACGGCTTTATGCAGATGGTGCAGCAGTTCCAGCAGTTCAAGGCAAATTTTCATGGTGACCCCAAAGCAGAGGTCGAAAAGCTCTTGCAGAGCGGGAAACTCTCACAAGCTCAGCTGAACCAGTTGCAGCAGATGGCGAAGCAGTTCCAAAGCCTGATGCAGTAAGCAAGTTTAAGCAAAGTGTTTGCTAAATTGTTAGGTTAATCAATATCGTGGCCACGATTTGATGAATAAAAATCTTTCAAAGGAGTGATACTATGTCTCTTTCCGATGGTATGCCTACCATGACCATGCCTGTGACCCCTGCCAATGGCGGCGGTAACGGATTTGGTTTCGGCGGCGACGGCGCGTGGTTCCTCATCATCCTGTTCCTGTTCGCGTTCTGCGGCTGGGGCGGCAATGGCTGGGGCAACAACGGCAATTCTGGCGGTGTAGTGGACGGCTATGTGCTGTCTTCCGATTTTGCCAACATTGAGCGCAAAATGGATCTCATCAACGGTGGGCTGTGCGATGGCTTCTATGCCGTGAACACCACGCTGCTGAACGGCTTTGCCGGTGTCAACCAAAACATGAACAACGGTTTCCAGACCGCTGAGCTGTCCCGCGCCAACCAGCAGGCCGCACTGATGCAGCAGCTCAACGCCATGCAGATGCAGGCCGCCGAGTGCTGCTGCAACACCCAGCGCAGCATCGAGGGCGTGCGCTACGACATGGCCGCGCAGGCGTGCGACACGCGCAACACGGTGCAGAACGCGACCCGCGACATCGTGGAGAATCAGAACGCCAACAGCCGCGCCATTCTGGACTTCCTGACTCAGAGCAAGCTGGCGGACCTCCAGAGCGAGAACCAGGGCTTGAAGCTGGCTGCGTCTCAGGCGGCGCAGAACAGCTATCTGGTGTCCCAGCTTCGGCCCTCTCCTATTCCGGCCTACACGGTGCAGAATCCCTATTGCTGCAACCAGTTTGCCGGTTGCGGCTGCTGACAACTGCATAGCATAGCTTTTTGCCGACAATGGCAAAATGGTCGGCCCCGTGCCGATACTACAACAAACGCGGCGGGGCAATCGCTCCGCCGCTGTATTTTAAACTGGTCGATTTCGACCCCTTTAGAAAGGACTGAAATATATGGCTGAATATGTGAACCCCGGTATCGTGACTGTCCCCGTCGGGCAGAATGTCCCGATGACTGCGACGGCGGCTTGCGGCAAGCCCTGCATCGTCCACCGCGAGGGCAGCGGCCTTGTCACCCTGCGTGGCCTGACGCAGCAGTGCAAGGCGCGATTTAAGGTCAGCTTTGGCGCGAATATCGCCGTGCCCACCGGCGGAACGGTAGGTGCGATCACCACGGCGCTCGCAGTCAACGGCGAAGCGCTCAACGGCGCTACGGCGACTGTCACGCCCGCTGCGGTGGAAAACTATTTTAACGTCTACGTCAGCGCCATTGTGGAAGTGCCGCGCGGCTGCTGCGTGACGGTAGCGGCTCAAAACACCAGCGCGGAGGCGGTCAGCTTTGCCAACAGCAACCTGACCATTGACCGTGTGAGTTGAGAAAGGAGAATGAATCATGGGTATGAAATCTATGTATGATCTGCGCGATATGCTCTGCAAGGAGCTGGACGAGATCAGCCGCAAGGGCGAGCTGGGCGCGGGCGACCTCGATATCGTGCATAAGCTCGCGAGCACCATCAAGAATCTCGACAAGATCGAGGCGATGGAGGGAGGCTATTCCAGCCGCTATCACGACGACGATATGCGCAATTCGTACGGTAGGGGCGTCTCTTACGCGAGGCGGCACTATGTCCGCGGGCATTACAGCCGCACGGACGCAACTGAGCACCTGCGCAGCCAGATCAACGATATGATGCGCGAGACTGACGATGACCGCATCAAGGATGCCCTGCGTCGCGCAATGGACATGATGGAGGAATAAAGGGGGTAGGCCCCGATGATCGACGAAAAGGAGCTGCAGCTTTGGATCTCTCGCCTGGAAACGGAAGAATCCAGCTGGGCGAACTACGAGAGGCTTGCGGCGCTGTATACCATCCAAAACCAGAACCGGGAGCCGGTGAGGGAAACTCGCATGGTTGAGTCGTACTCTGCGGCCCCTGCGCCTGATAGCGATTTCCTCCGCGCGGTGGCCCGCGTTGACCCGGCCCGTGCGTGGGAAGTGATGGACGAACTCATGGACAGCTTGAAGGTCGTCAACGAGCGAGTGTATAACAGCGTTATGCGCAAGCTGGAAAAGTGAAAAATCCCCCGTCATTTACGGCGGGGGATTTTTTAGGCATATTTGCCCTTTATGTCCGTGAAGGTAAAATATGCCTAACGGGGCGTTACGAAAAACGCGCCATCGTTGTCTGCATCAATCCGCCTGATGAAGCGCGTCCAAAATTCCTTTTTTTCATCGCGGGAATAGGTTTCGTATTCTTGCAGCTCCTTTTTTAGCGCGTCCAAATTGATTTCTGGCCTTTCTTCCGTAGCTTCAAGTGCTTTTTTCAAGCTCGCATACTCCCGCTTGTATTCGTCCAACTCAATCAGATCGTTTAGGTATAGCGTTTTTAGCTTGCCCATTTTCTTTCGTATTGAGTCCGCGCTTTGCGTGGGCTTTTTATCTGCCTTTTTATAGTACCGATTGTTCCGTTCTGCGATTCCCTCCATCTCGTGTAGTAGGTAGTCTTCCAGCGCATCTTCTCGGATCCTTTTTGTATGCGGGCAAGCGGAGTTGTCAAGCATCCGCGTCCGGCATCGGTAGTATGTATATGTGTTTTTTACGGTTTCCGATTGCATCGTTTTCCCGCACTCTTTGCAGCGTAATATCCCGGAAAACAGATACACGCGATCCGTGCCAACTCCCGCACAGCGTTGTGACCGCTGGCGAATAATATCATTTACAAGGTCAAAGTCCTGTTTGCTCACCAGCGCGGGACAGGCATTTTCGATGCCGTACACCTCCCCGATGTAAAGACGGTTCCGGAAATAGTTTACATACTTGTTATAAGCCCGGTCAATTCCCCATGTGTCAAGCATATATCGCTTTACGGCAAGGACACTTTTTAGCCGGATAAACGATGCAAACATATCTCGCGCCGCATCTACCGTGCCGCTATCAATCTGGTATTGCCTGTCCTTGATGACATACCCTAAAGGTGCTTTCGACCCTGCCGGTTGTCCTTTTGCCCGTTTCCCATCGTTGATAAATTTGATTCGTTCGCTTGTGCGGTCTGCTTCGTCCTGCGCAACGGAGAGCATGATATTAACCTTTAATCGCCCGGACGCGGTTCGCGTCTCGTAGTCCTCTTCCGTCGCTTGCCAGGTCACGCCGTACTGGTCGAGTTGCGTTTGCACATCGTAATACCCCGCGACATTTCGAAACCATCGGTCGAGCTTAATAAATAAGATCGTGTCTACCTTCCCCACTTTGCAATCGCCCAGCAGCCGCAGGAGCGCCGGACGTTTTTTATACGGCTTTCGCGCGGATATTCCCGCGTCCTCATAGATACCCGCCACGGTCATTTTGTGTTCTTGGGCATATCTTGTCAGCGCATCTCTTTGCTCTTGCAATGACAGGCCATGCCGCGCCTGTTCGTCGCTCGACACGCGGATATACAGTGCTGCTCTCATCACCGCCCCCTCCAAAATCCGTAATCTGCGCAATGCAAATCGACATACACGCACCACGCGGTCAGTAACACCACCACCACAAATAAAATAAAAATCACGGCGTTGCGGATATGGACACCACGCCGCATAATCTCGATCATGTCTTCCTTTGCGTCAACATGGCGCTCCAGCTCGTCATTTCGCGCCTGCAAGGTCTCTTCGTTCCTTGTCAGCCGTTCGGAAATTCCGAACACCTCGTCAAGTGAGATCCCAAGCGCCTTGCAGATAGGCGCGACGGTGTAGATGGACGGGGCTTTGGAAAACTTTGAAAAGAAGTTCTGCACGGTGGACAGTGGCACGCCGGAAGTGTCTGAAATTTCCTGATAGGTCAGTTTCAATTCTTCTTTGCGGATTTTGCACACCTCTTGGATGTTCATTTATACCACCTTAATTTCTTCGATTTTCACGCCGCGAAGTCGCAAGATGAGGGCTTGCCGAACCTCGTTGAACGCTGTCTTGTTGCAAGGTTTTGGCCTTGAAGTAGTCAAGCAACGCGGAGTATGGTCAAATCATGCAACAGCGACCGCTCCGCGCTGTCTGCACAAAGCCCTCTGCCGTTGTTGCGGAGACGGCAGAGGGCTTTTCTCTTACTTCATACCAAGGAGTTTGCCAAGTTTTCTTTGCCGCCCCGCTTTGGTCGTGGGAATCCCAGTTTCTTTTGAAATTTTCCTTTTCATCTTCGTGATTCCGAGCGCGCGTTTCCAGCTAAAGGACAGGCCGGGGATTTTGCTTTTTGACATTTGGCACACCACCTTTTATTTTTGTATTTTCTCCCGAACTTTTGTGCAATAATCGACACATAGCCCCGTTACTATCAATTATTTGGAGGGACACAAAATGTTGTGCGAAGAAGAAAACCATGCTATTCTTATTAGAGAGCGCCTAAAATCTGAGGTGCTATCACTTACTGACAGCCAGGCGGAATATGTTTTATGGAGGCTGGAATGTTTATTGCAAGAAGAGAATTAAATAATCTGCGGGAAGAAAACCGCAAACTTAAATTGCAGCTTGCAGAGGCGCAGGAAGCGGAGCGAGAATACAACCGCCGATCTGCCATCATTGACAAAGCGGCGCTTCCGAAATGCAAAAGCATCGCGTGCTCTGGGTGCAAGCATGTTGTGGTCCGCTATACTACTTGGGGTGGTTGGTACGTTCTTGGCTGCGGGAAAGACAATCCCTGCAAAGACTACGAGCCGACAGACATTACCCCCGAAAAAGCTGAAGCTATCCGAGAAGCGCTGAACATTCAGTGGCAATATAATTAACCAGAGAACAAGCAATTCAGCAGAAACCCGAAAACAGCACCTATTGCAGCAACGAGGCAATCCCTCGCCGTTATAGACCACGCTTGGGAGTTTTCTTTCTGCGCATATGCAAGATAATTAGCCCCTCTTTGGCGAGCAATAAGCCCTCGCTTTTCGCCATTTACAAGGCAATATGCAAAGCTATGACCGCAGAGTACATCAGCATCATTTTCATTATGCGCGGTTATCAATACGGCATCGGTTCGCGCTTGCTTTAAAAGCTTTAGCTGCGCCTTTGTCAAAGCGATATACGGGAAGTCATCTTTCTTGTTATCAAGATCGCTTTCCCACTTTTGCCGCTCTGCATCGGTCAATATCTTATCATGCGGATTAGTCGGAATAAAAACATTACTCATAGTACTTGTTTTGCGCTCAATACAATCGGAAGGAGTTTTTCACACTGAGCGTCGGACAAATCATCAATAGCTACCAATAGCGCTTTCTTTGCTGCGCTTAAGCCCTCGCCCTCTGTGGCGGGGGCTTTTTCGTTCTCGCTCGGCGTTATTCCCGCCAGCTCAAGAATAGACGCCCCCAAGTAATTTGCAATTACTTCAATGGTTTCAAACGGCGGGCTTTTTTTGGAATCTTCCCACTTACCAATCATTCCATTCCCAAGGCCAAGGTCTTTCTCTATTTGCTTGATCGAGGTCCCGCGTATTTGCGCAAAGCTTCTTATGTTTTGGACGATGATTTTATTACGTGTATTCATAGGAAAAAATATTTCTTTTGTAGCGAGTTAGCTATTGACAAGTAGCGGGTTTTCTACTATAATAGCTTTCAGAGGGTGACAAAAACCAAGCCCCCACCGAATGCGGGCCTTAGAAAATGTTGAATTATGTCTGCAAAACTATAATAGCGCATTTTCTATCTTCTTGTCAAGAGCGTGGGGGCAATTCCCTCAAAATTTTCTATGCTACGCTATAGAAAATTCGCATTGTCAAGGACAATGCGAATAAGTGTGAAAGGAGGATCGAGAGTGATTTATGAGAACGTCAAGCGCCTTTGCGATGAGCGAAATATCAGCATTTGGGCGCTTGAGAGAGCGTGCGGCATCGCAAATGGCGCGATTGGGAAGTGGAATGGCAGTATCAATGCTCCGCGCATTGACACCGTGAAAGCCATCGCCGACTACTTCGGCGTTACCGTGGACGCGCTGCTGAAATCCAGCGATGGGCAGTAAAAAATGCCCCGCCCAATGTTGCAGCATCGAGCGGGGCGGGTGGGACAAATCTCAGCACAAGATATTGTGTCCTGTGCTCATTGTAGCACGGAGGAAAGGAAAAGGCAATGCGTAAAAAGCCGGAATACAAAATCATTTGGGTCACGCCCCCCGACCCTGTAAAGCTGGGGACGATCATGGGCGAGATTTACGCGCGCGGCAGAGGGCTTGAGTTTGTCGGCCTTGTGCCGAACGGAAAGGATAGCGGAGGTGCGAAATGAGCGTGTTTGCATGGGCGCTGACGTATATCGGCGCGGCTACGGTGAGTTATCTGTTTATGCGGCTGCTGGACAAACTGGACAGGCCGGGGAAGTAAATAACGGGAGGGAAAGACGATGCGGGACGTGCTGAAAGCGGCGGGGCGACCGGTATGAGAAGCGCGATGCAGTATAGCGAGCCGGAGCGCCCATTGGAGCCGAAGGACTACGATCTTCCCGTCTGCCCCGTGTGCGGGGAGGAGACGGACACCTACTACAAAAACAAGGACGGCGTCATCGTGGGATGCGAGTTTTGCATCGACGCGGTGGACGCATGGGAGGAAAAGGAATGAATATGAGCTTGTACCACATCGATCAGGAGCTGGAGAACCTGATCGACCAGGAAACCGGCGAGGTGCTTGATTTTGATGCGTTTGAGGCGCTGCAAATGGCGCGGGACGCCAAGATCGAGGGCGTACTCTGCTGGACAAAGAATCTGGCGGCGGAGGCAAATGCTATCCGCGAGGAGGAGAAGGAGCTTGCCGAGCGGCGCAAGGCTATGGAGAGCAAGCGGGAAAAGCTGCTTGCCTATGCAGAACGGGCGCTGGGCGGCGCGGCGTTCCAGACGGCGCGGTGTGCCGTGACGTATCGCAAAAGCACGGCGGTGGAGATCACCGACATGGACGCTGTGGTGCAGTGGTGCATGGACAACGGCTACGACGGCAAGATCACCTTTGCCCAGCCCACGGTGAGTAAGACGGACATCGCGCCGCTTCTCAAGTCCGGCGTGTCTGTGCCCGGCGCGGAGCTGTGCGAGAAGCTGAACATGGGGGTGAAGTGATGGATAACATGACGATCTACAATGCAGTTCGTAGTGTGCCGGACAGCGCCAAAAGACGCATCGAGGCGGGGCGCTTGAAGGGCAAGACAGACATTAACCCCATGTGGCGCATCAAGGCGCTGACAGAGCAGTTTGGGCCCTGCGGCTATGGCTGGAAATACGTTATCACTGACAAGAGGTTGGAGCAGGGCGCAAATGGCGAAGTAGCCGCATTTCTGGACATTGATCTGTTTGTAAAGGCAGGCGGCGCCTGGTCTGACGCTATCCCCGGCACTGGCGGCAGTGCGTTCGTGGCAAAGGAGAAGAACGGCCCATATACCTCCGACGAGTGTTTTAAGATGGCGCTGACTGATGCTATCTCCGTGGCGTGTAAGGCGCTTGGCTTTGGGGCGGACGTGTATTGGGACGCCGACAAGAGCAAGTATGACAAGCCGGATAAGTGCGAAAAGAAGCCGGATAACAAGGCAGATGCGCCGATGCTGTGCGAGCATTGCGGACTTCCCATTAAGTCGGTGAAGCGCGGGGACCGCGTGTATCCCACCAGCGAGATCGCGGAGAACTCCGTGAAGAAGTACGGCAAGCGGCTGTGCTGGGTCTGCATGAAGGCAGCCAACGCGACGGGGAAGAACCATGCAGCAGATAACGGTTGATGCGGCGCGGTGGTCGCAGGACAGCGATGGGGCGTGGCTGTGTCTACGTGTGAAGTCTCCAGAAGCGGCAATGGAGTTGTGCGACACCATAAAGCCGGGGAAGGAGTACACCGCCACCATCAAAGGCAAGGGGCGAAGCCTCGATGCAAATGCCTACGCATGGGTACTGCTGGACAAACTGGCGGAGCACTACGGCGTTGCGAGAGAGAAGGTATACCGGCAGGAGATACAGAGCATCGGCGGTGTAAGCGAGGTGCTGTGCCTGCGGGAAAAGGCGGTGGAAGCGTTCTGCCGGAGCTGGGAGCGGAACGGTATCGGCTGGATGACCGATACCGGCCCCAGCAAGCTCAAGGGCTGCGTAAACGTGACTGTATGGTACGGCAGCTCCGTATACGACACGGAGCAGATGGCGCGGCTGATAGACGCCATTGTGCAAGACTGCCGGGATGTCGGCATTGAGACCATGACACCGCGAGAGCTGGATGCCCTCGTTAGCCGGTGGGGAGAGGTTAGCGTATGAACGACAAAAGATGCTTTTTGTGCGGCCGGAATGACACCGGTGACCCGCTGGAGCGTCACCACATTTTTGGCGGCGCGAATCGGAAGAAAAGCGAGAAGTACGGCCTTGTGGTGTACCTGTGCGGCAATCGCTGCCACCGGAACGGGCGCGGCGCGGTACACAAGAACGGCGACCAGATGCGCCGTTTGAGACGGTACGGGCAGCTCAAGGCGATGGAGGAGCAGAGATGGACGGAGGCGGACTTTCGCCGCGAATTTGGGAAAAGCTATTTATGAGAGGAGATAAGAGATGCTGAACAAGATTTTCATCATGGGCCGGTTGACACGCGATCCGGAGCTGCGCAGGACACAGAACGGTACAGCCGTCACCAGCTTTACACTGGCGGTAGACCGGGACTTTAAGAACGCGGACGGCACTAAGGACACGGATTTCATCGACGTGGTGGCATGGCGCACCACCGCCGAGTTTGTGGCCAAGTATTTCTCCAAGGGACGCATGGCCGTTGTGGAGGGGCGCTTGCAGCTGCGGGACTGGACGGACAAGGACGGCAATAAGCGCCGGAACGCCGAGGTGCTGGCGGACAACATTTACTTTGGCGATGCCAAGAAGGACGCGGACAGCGGCGCCAAGAAATACGCGGGCGGACAGTTCGTGGAGGTGGACGAGGACTTCGACACGGACGACGATATGCCGTTTTGGTTTTGATAGGAGGTAGAGCGGCATGGATTACTGGCACAAGCGGTACACCTGCCCATACTTTACCAGCAGCGAGAAACGGCGGGTATGCTGCGAGGGCGGTAGCCGCGTCAGCTTTGAGACGGGCGGCGCGGCATCCCGCTTCATGAGTCAATTCTGTGCTGGGACGTGGGAGCATTGCACCATCGCACGGCACCTGACGGACGAGTACGAACGAAAGGAGGAAAAGAATGGGAAATAGGCGTATCGCCGAAGGAGTGGGAGGCGGTGCATAGTGGCTCTTGAGTACATTCCCTTTTATTACAGTTATCGCAAGAAATTAGAGAAACTCTCAGATCAAGAGGTAGGTCGGCTTGTACGGGCTTTGCTGGAATATGGCGAGACCGGAGAGACGGAGGAACTTACGGGACGGGAGTCGATCGCATTCGATTTTATTGCGGATGATATAAATAGGGCAAAAGCGGCGTATGACGAGAGATGCGCAAAGAACCAGCGCAACATAAAAAAACGATATGCACATCATGATGGTACGACCGTATACGATGGTATACGTTCGAATACGACCGTATACGAAGCGTACCAAACCAAAGACAAAACCAAAGACAAAACCAAAGATAATTCACTCCCACCTAACGGTGTGAGTGATACGCGCGCGAAGCGCTTCACACCACCATCCGCTGATGATGTATCCGCCTATGTTCAGGCGCAGGGCTATCACGTCAACGCAGATCGCTTTGTCGCCTTCTACGAGCAAAAGGGGTGGATGGTAGGCAAGAACCGCATGAAAGACTGGAAAGCCGCCGTGCGGAATTGGGAGACGAGGTGGAAGGAGGAACACGGCGATGGACATAACGGCGATGCTGGAGCACCTGCGAAAAAATGGAATATCCCCGGAGAAGTCGTACTTTGAGTGCCCGGTCTGCGAGGACAGGGGCTATACGGCCACACGCAGCGCCACCGGGGAGCTTGTGACCCGTATCTGCCCTTGCCAGATACGCAAGGACAACCAGCGGCGCATTGCGCGTAGCGGGCTATCCGGTCTGCTGGAAAGCTGTACGCTGGATACGTACCAGACGGCGGAGCCGTGGCAGAAGCAGGCAAAGCAGATGGCCGAGGCGTATATCACGGATTGGCGCGGGAAGTGGTTTTATGCCGGTGGGACCCCCGGCAGCGGGAAAACGCACCTGTGCACGGCGATCTGCGGGAAGCTGATGGAGGCAGGCTTGCCGGTACGGTATATGCAGTGGCGGTCGGACATTCCAGCCCTCAAGGCGAAGGTAAACGATGCGGAGCTGTACGCCGATGCCGTGGGAAAGCTGAAAACTATCCGCGTGCTTTACATCGACGACTTCCTCAAGGGCAACGTGACGGAGGCTGACCGGAACATTGCGTTTGAAATACTCAACGCACGGTACATAAAGCCTGAGTGTGCTACGATCATCAGTTCTGAGCGGACGATAGGACAGATATTGGACTGGGACGAGGCGATAGGATCCCGCATTGCGGAGCGCGCGAAGGGCTTTACCATGAGCGTGACGGGCAGCGGAAAGAACTGGAGGTTGCGATGAACGACGGCGCATGGAAGATCGCGTCCGGCAGGCTGTGCGTGGCCTGCTTGCAGGAGATGGCGGCGGAATACATCATCGAGCCAGCGTTCCACGGCTGGGCGCGGGGCGTGTGCCAGCGCTGCGGGAAAGACCAGAAACTGACGACGTTCAAGCGTTACACCATGAGCAAGCGCGGACTGGAGAAAAGAGGGTTGTTGGATGAACAGTGATGATCTGATGCGGCTGGGGCCTGCGGCGCAGAAGCAGGTCATGGAGAAGATGCGCAAGCCCGGAAAGTACAAGGCGCAGAAGACGCGGCGCGGCAAGCTGACTTTCGACAGCAAGAAGGAGGCGGAGCGCTATGACGCTTTGTTGCTGCTGCAAAATGCCGGGGAGATACGGGGGCTAAAATTGCAGGTGCGGTACTGCTTGCAAGAGGCGTACACGACATTTGAGGGCGACCGCGTGAAAAGTATCGACTACGTTGCGGACTTCGTGTACGAGCGCAGAGCGGCTCCTGACAGCTACGGCCAGCGGTATTGGCTGCCGGTTGTGGAGGACGTGAAGGGGATGCGTACCCGCGAGTATGCCATGAAAGCAAAGCTGTTCCGCAGTAGGTACGGGTTTGCTATACGGGAGGTGTGACGTGGAGCGCACAAACCAGCCGCTGACGAATGAGGCGGCAAGGAAACTGATGGCGCTGGACGTGCAGGACAAGGAGATACTGACCTACGAAAAGCTGGACGAATGGTACACCGCATGGGGCGGGCAGTGCTACGTCAGCTTTTCCGGCGGAAAGGACAGCACGGTGCTGGCGTATCTGGCGGCGCGGTACCTGTCGAGCTTCAGGACACCGCCGTGGGAGCTGAACTTGGTGTTTGTGAACACTGGGCTGGAGTACCCGGAGATACAGAAGTTCGTGAATGAGTACGCCGACTGGCTGCGGAGGGAGTTTCCCCGCGTGACCGTAAACCTTCACCGTCTACGACCGAAGATGAACATTCGGCAGGTGGTGACGAAGTACGGGTACAGCATCATCGGTAAAGACGTAGCGCACCGGATAGAAACCGCGCGGCGTTCACCAGATAGCCGAAGTATGAAGCTATTGCGTGGGGAAGTCTTACGCGCCGATGGGGAAAAGAGTATGTACAACTGTGAAAAGTGGGAGTATTTGCTTTCGGCTCCATTTCTCATATCAGACAAGTGCTGTGGAATTATGAAAAAGTCCCCGTCAAAGAGCTATGAGCACAGAGCGGATGTCAAGCCCACGACGGCAACAATGGCGGAGGAAAGCCTTCTGCGTATGCAGAAATGGCGCGAAACCGGCTGCAACGCCTTTGAAGGAAGGCGTCCCTTATCTAAGCCCATGAGTTTCTGGACGGAGCAGGATGTGCTGCGGTTTATCGTGGAGCGAGGGCTACCCTACGCCAGCGTGTACGGCGACATCGTAGCCAGCGACGGAGAGAATGACTACGGCGCGACGCTGATCGACTGCAATCTGCACTGCACGGGATGCCAAAGGACGGGATGTATGTTTTGCGCGTTCGGGGCGCACCTTGAAAAGGGCGAAAACCGTTTTGAGCGCATGAAGCACACGCACCCGAAGCATTATGAATTCTGCATCGGCGGTGGGGCTTACGATCCTGCTGACGGGTTATGGAAGCCCAATGAAAAGGGCCTCGGCTATGGCCGGGTGCTGGATTACATCGGAGTGAGGTATTGAGCATGAAGGTTTTAGTTGCCTGCGAGGAATCGCAAGAAGTGTGTAAGGCTTTCCGGGCATTGGGGCATGAGGCATATTCCTGCGACATTCAGGAGCCGTCCGGCGGGCACCCGGAGTGGCATATCCTGGGCGATGCCGTGGACGTTGTCAATAGACCTGGGCTTATTACCACAATGGACGGCGCAACGCATATTGTTACTTGGGATTTGCTGATCGCACACCCACCGTGCACATATCTCAGCAATGCAGGCGCACGGCACTTGTGGAAAGGGCATCAACTGCAAGCGGACAGGGTAATGCTTGGAATAAAGGCACGTGACTTCTTCATGGAGTTTTATCGGGCGGATATCCCACTTGTGGCGGTTGAGAATCCTGTACCGAGCAAGCTTTTTGTAATGCCGGAATACTCGCAAATTATCCAGCCATATCAATTTGGACATCCGTACACAAAAAGAACATGCTTATGGTAGAGAAATTTGCCACCGCTGGAGCCGACAAACATCGTTGAGCCGACAGCCACATGGTGTCCGAGCGGCAGCTATAGCCATAACCATGGGGAAAAGCATAAAGGTATGTTTACCACTGATAGGGCGAAAAACCGCGCAAAGACCTTCCCCGGCATCGCCAAAGCTATGGCGGAGCAATGGGGAGGAGACATTAGGGAGGAATGACCATGTACATCGGCGAACCATTTAGCTGGAAGCCTGCCGCATTTGAGGGCAGCAACGGCATTATGAGCGTTACCACGAAAGAGACGACTGCGCACGGGCGCGTCGTCTACATCAACGAGGCGCACCGCTACTTTACGGCAGAGGCGGATATCCACGGCAAGAAGCTCAGAGAGAGCTTTAAATTTTAACAAAAATCAGGAGGAATTTTTACCATGAGTAAACAACTTTCCAGCATGATTGCCATTTGTCGGGGAGGAAGGACATGACAAGAGATGATATCGTGACCGCGTTGCGATGCTGTGCAGACGGCTCACTGTGTAAATGCTGCAACTGCGAGTTGTATTGCGAGAAAAATTGTGTGGGCGTACTGAAAAACGCTGCCGCTGACCTGATAGAGCATCTGGAGTCAGATCGCAAGGCACTTATCAACGAGCTATGCCAATACTGCGGGAAGTACAAACAAGCACACGAGGGCGCCTGTGACGGGTGCAGATGGAGGGATATGTGATGGATGCTGTGAAGTTTATTGAAGAGCGAGACAGGATGTACGAAGTAGCAAGGCAAGCGCCGTCTTTGTGCTATCGACATGAAAAATCAGCAGAAGAAATTGTTCGTGAGGTTGAGGAATGGTCTGCCGCACACCCGCGCAAGACGCGGCAGAGCGTGTTTTTGGAGCAGTTTCCAAATGCGCCAATATATACAAACACACATAACGTTGCTTTATACCCATGCCTTGTTGATACAACGTTACGCGGGCATTGCCCGACTGGAAGAGGCTGTGATATTTGCCGCCGCAATTTTTGGATGCAGGAGGTGGAGTGATGAAACGGCTAACATACCGCGATAAAGACGGATTCCCGATGATGAAAAAACGTGGTGGATTCAAACAGGGAGGCGTTGAGCGTCTTGCCTCCTACGAGGACACGGGGCGGACGCCGGAAGAAGTAACCGCGTTGGGAAACCTGTTTAATTATGCGCTGGAAGAATCGAAAACGCTGACGGAGCAGCTCGCATTGCTCAATCGCCTGCGCGAGCTGGCCGAGGCTGACAAGGACGGGCGGCTGGAGGTTCTGCCATGTAAGGACTGGCTTGATGTTGTCTTTGGGGACCAAGTTTTATTCTGGGGAATTGATAAAGACTACGTAGAGCAACCGATCAGGGAAATTTCCGTGGATGACGCTGAACGCATCGGGTGGTATGACGGATATAAAACCGTATATCTGAAAGGCACGGACGAGAACGGAGAAGCATGGGAGTTTTATCCGGAAGAAATCGGTAAGACCGTATTCCTCACCCGCGAGGAGGCGGAGAAAGCGTTGGAGGCGAAGAAATGAGCAAGGCCGTCATGCTGAGCGTCCGCCCGAAGTGGTGCGAGAAGATTGCCAGTGGCGAAAAGACTATCGAGGTGCGCAAAACCCGCCCGAAACTGGAGACGCCGTTTAAGGTGTACATCTACTGTACGGCAGAAATGGTGGGGTATGATGAACTCTGGGTTTTGGATGCTCCGTCGAGAGAAAAATATTTAATTACGGCGGTATGTGCTTACTTACAGAGAGCAGAAGGAGCGAACAAGGGAAATCGTAAGGTCATCGGGGAGTTTATCTGCGACCGCATTTACGAGATTGACAAGGACAGTACGGATTTTCTTTTTAAGGCCGGGGGACTATCCGTTTACAAGCAAGCTGCCGAAGAAAAGTGTGGCCTGTGTGTGGCTATGACAGGCGATGAGTTGCACGGCTATCTTGGACATTGCCAGGGCTACGGCTGGCACATCGCCAACCTGAAAATCTACGATAAGCCAAAGGAACTGAGTGCGTTTTCACGCCCATTTGAAAGCTGCACAGGCAAAGTGTGTGATGAATTTGGGTGCGCATTTTGCGAAAATGGCGGGCATATTAAGCGCCCGCCCCAGAGCTGGTGCTATGTGGAGGCGATGGAATGAAACTGACTATTATCTTCAAGGAAGAGGTTGGGGAGCACATGAAAAAGCAATTCGGGCATTTCACGAATCCGCGGCAGGTATACGGTGTGAAGTCCGTACACATGGAAGGGGGGTATCTATACTCCACTATTTCGGACACGGTTCGCTGGCGTATGGATGATATTTCCAAATTTTACTGCGAGGAGGGCTGACAATGGCTGAATACATCGAGCGCACGGAAGAACTTATGCTTGCCATGAACGCCGGGGCGAGGGCAATCGAAAACACAAAGTGCTATCACGGTGCTGTTTACACCAAGGATGTGTTCTCGGAGAGCCCACAGGAAATCCCGTACTTGCAGGCCGCCAAAGTGTTGCGGGAAGTAAGCGACGCTCCCGCCGCTGATGTGGCCCAGGTGGTGCGGTGTAAGGACTGCTATCAATCAGTGGTGATCGGAAATGTCCTGCACTGCACCTATTGGCGCAAGGACACGGACGAAAACGGATATTGCCACGATGGAGGATAAGCCAATGGCTGAATACATTGACAGGGAAGCGCTGATGAAGTTTCCCATTCGGGCAAACCATTGTGACAAAGAACACGCCAACACGCATTTCATCAATGGCATCGAGTCGGTGATGGAGTACGCGGAGCAGCTGCCTACCGTAGACGCAGAGGTCGTGGTGCGGTGCCAGTATTGTCGGTCATACAACAAGCCGAAAACGGGATGGTGTGAACTCCATCTCGACTGTGAACATCCAGACGATTATTGCAGCTACGGCAAGAGAAAGGACGGTGCGGAATGTTAATTTGCACTTGCCCTAACGAGCTGGAATGTCCCGCATTATTATCAGATGTGGTGTGTTTCCCGTGGTGCGAATATCTGAAGGACGGTGACGGCGATGAATGATGAATGATGAATGCAAGTGGATGCAAGACGAGGTTTGCGTCAACGCAGATTGCCCGGCGTGTGCGGATTATTGCCCAGTGGCAAATACACCGGGCGTATGCAAATACGAGGAAAGGGGTGATAGCGATGCTCAAAAGGGCAAACGGCAGGCCGGTGCCAAATAATCCGGCTAAGGCATACGAGCTGGGCCGCCTGGATGGCACCAAGCAATGTATGGATAATGTGTCCTGCGTGCTGCTGGACAAGTGCGGATTCCATGTGCGGGAGGAGACGGCGGACGAACACGACACCCGCAGTCTGGAATACTTACAGCAGTGCCTTGTGGAGCTGGTGGAGGCCAAAAACAACGGATACATCAAGATGACCGACATTGAAAAGGCTCTGCATGGGGAATATAAGATGGTGAACAGCGCGGAGTAAAGGAGGGAAAATGAGCAAAAAGGCGACGCTGCCTTATGACGTGCGGCTGGTGGCGCCGCCTTGCAAGGTGGGCGATATGCTTTACGAAGTAACGGGCAGAAAAACAATCAGTGTGTATAAAGTTAGATCCATCCGCGTGGAATTGTTCGGCTTGTTTATCGAGTGGGACATTGTAGAAGGGTTTGTTTGGCAATCGCTGTCAGGTATAAACGCCGGGGAAATCGGCAAGACGGTTTTTCTGACCCGCGAGGAGGCGGAAAAAGCGTTGGAGGCGATGAAGAAATGAGCAAGGCTGTCATGCTGAGCGTCCGCCCGAAGTGGTGCGAGAAGATTGCCAGTGGCGAAAAGA
>OLOH01000294.1_pt1 | contig 40586 bp, 39 predicted proteins | sample 1673221 | NCBI WGS metagenome assembly OLOH01 (sample SAMEA3136767, study PRJEB25190) | human gut metagenome
TCGTCGCCGGAGCCCTCCTCGAACTTCTGCAGTAGGTCGGGCACGGTGAGGCTCTTCTTCTCCTCGCCGGCCACGTCGAAGATGACGTTACCCTCGTGCATCATGATTAGGCGGTTGCCCAGGCGGATGGCGTCGTTCATGTTGTGCGTGACCATGAGGGTCGTGAGGCCGCGCTCGGCCACGATCTGCTCGGTCAGGTCGAGGACCTTCTTGGCAGTCTTGGGGTCAAGCGCGGCGGTGTGCTCGTCAAGAAGCAGCAGCTTGGGGTTGGTGAGCGTCGCCATGAGCAAGGTCAGCGCCTGGCGCTGGCCGCCGGAGAGCAGGCCGACCTTGGCGGTCATGCGGCTCTCAAGGCCGAGGTCGAGCGTGGCGAGGAGCTTGGGATACTCCTCCTTCTCCTGCGCGGAGATGCCCCAGGCAAGGCCGCGCTTTTTGCCACGGCGCTTCGCGAGGGCGAGGTTCTCGGCGATCTGCATGTCTGCGGCGGTGCCGCGCATGGGGTCCTGGAAGACGCGGCCGAGGTACTTGGCGCGCTGCGGCTCGTTCATGCGCGAGACGTCGATGCCGTCGAGCTCGATGGTGCCCGCGTCGAGCGGATAGACGCCGGAGATCATGTTGAGCAGCGTCGACTTGCCGGCACCGTTGCCGCCGATGACGGTGACGAAGTCACCCTCGGCAAGCTCGAGGTTCACGCCGGTGAGGGCACGCTTCTCGGTCACGGTGCCGCGATTGAACGTCTTGGTGACGTGGGAGAGCTTGAGCATGGCCATTACTGCTCGCCTCCCTTCGAGTAGGCGCGTCGGCGTTGCGTGCGCTCCCAGACGACGGGGACGCAGAGTGCGGCGGCGACGATGATGGCGGAGAGGAGCTTCATGTCGTTGGCATCCATGCCAAGCTGCAGCACGATGGCGCGGATGAGGAAGTAGACGATGGAGCCCGCCACGGCGGAGATCAGGCGCGGGGCGAACTTCGTGAGGCCGCCGGGTAGGAGTCGTCCGAGCACCTCGCCGATGACGATGGCGGCAAGGCCGATGACAATGGCGCCCGTGCCCATGCCGATGTCCGCGTACTTCTGCTGCTCGCAGATGAGGCCGCCGGAGAGGCCGACGAGCGCGTTGGAGAGCGTGAGGGCGATCATCTTGGTGGTGTTGGTGTTCACGCCAAGCGCTCGGATCATGGCCTCGTTGTCACCGGTGGCGCGCAGGGCGGAGCCAATCTCGGTGCCGAAGAACCAGTACAGGCCTGCGACGATCGCGACGGCAACGATGGCGCCCACGATGATGGCGCAGACGTTGGAGGGCAGCCCCGTCGCGTCGCCGAGTGCGGAGAAGACCGTTTTACTCGTGAGCAGCGGGGTGTTCGACTTGCCCATGACGCGCAGGTTGATCGACCAGAGGCTGATCTGCGTGAGGATGCCCGCGAGGATGGCGGGAATCTCGAACGCCGTGGTCAGGAACCCGGTGACCGCGCCGCAGAGGGCGCCGGCGATCATGGCGGCCAAAATGGCGAGTGCCGGATCGACGCCGGCGACTACGAGGACTGCGCAGACCGCGCCGCCGGTGGCGAAGCTGCCGTCGACCGTCAGGTCGGGGATGTCGAGCAGCTTGTACGTGATGAAGACGCCGAGCACCATGATGCCCCAGAGAATGCCCTGGGAGACGGCGCCGAGCATTGCTGTCAGCATGTCATTCCTTCCATCCAAACGCGCCCCGGCGGCAATCCCGTCGGGGCGCGCAACGCAAAAACTCAAGCTAGTCTAGCGCGGAGACATGTCATCCGCGGTGCAGACAGGCGAATCCACCCCGTCGTCCTAGGCGTCGAGCACGGAGAGGTCGACGCCGAGGGCCTCGGCCATCTCCTCGTTCTTGATGACCTTGAGCTGGTCGCCGGACTCGGACTCGATCGCCATGTCCGCGGGGTCGGCGCCCTCGGTCAGGATCTTGACGGCCATCTCGCCGGCCATCTTGCCGAGCTCGGTGTAGTCGATGGAGAGGGTGCAGATGCCCATGCCCATGCACATGTTCTCCTCGCCGGTGACGAAGGGAAGCTTGCCCTCTTTGCAGATCTGGCCAATCTGGGCGGCAGCCGCGGCGATGGTGTTGTCGGTGGGGGAGTAGCCCGCGTCGACCTTGCCGACCATCGACTCGACGACGCTCTGGACTTCGTTGGAGCTGGAGACGGTGAAGCGCTCATGCGTGAGCCCGGCCTTGTCGCACGCCGCCTCGGCCATCTCGATCTGGAGGAGCGAGTTGGACTCGGCGGTGCAGTAGAGCATGCCGACGTGCTTGGCCTCGGGGAGGACCTTCTGGAGCATGGCGATCTGGTCGTCGACGGGGTTCATGTCGGAGGTGCCGGTGAGGTTGCCGCCGGGCTTCTCGTTGTCAGCGACGAGGCCGGACGCGGCGTAGTCGGTGATAGCGCAGCCGACGATGGGGATCTCCGTCGTGGCGGCGGCGACGGCCTGGGCGGCCGGGGTGGCGATGACGTAGATCAGGTCATCGTTGTCGCCCACGAGCTTGGAGGCGATGGTGGAGCAGGCACTCTGGTCATTGTTGGCGTTCTGCTGGTCGATGGTGTAGTTGATGCCGGAGGCGTCGAGGGCGGCGACGAAGCCCTCGTTGGCGGCGTCGAGCGCGGCGTGCTGGGTGAGCTGCAGGACGCCGATCTTGTAGGACTTCTCGCCGTCGGCGGCGGAGGTGGTGGCGGAGCTGCCGGAGTTGCCGCACGCGGCGAGGCCGAGCGCGACGGCGCCGGCACCGGCGGCCACGAAAGAACGCCTGGAAATGGACTTCATGGTTCCCCCTCATTTTGTGGCGAAGCTGCGCGGAACGATTGCTGCGCGCAACGGTGCCACGTTGGTAAGCGTAGGCAGAATTCTAATCGCACGTACGTAGATAAATGCCTCTGCCTGCGCATTTAAGGGGTGTCAGATACGCAGTTTTAACGTTTGGGGGAGTGTAGAGCTTGCCGGCTTGCCCTCGCTGTCGCATGCGCGTGCGTCGAACGTGTTCACGACATAGACAGTGTGCGTATGGGTGGGGTCACATGGGCGGCGGGGCTTTGGCGTTACGGCAAATTTTCGAGCAGGTGGTCAAAAAAGGCATCCTGGCGTACGCGAGAACCGCTAATAGAGGACTATGACGTGTGACCCGTGCATTGGCGATTTCTAAAACCGCAGGTAGACGGATTGGCTAATTACTGAACCGGAGACAGTAGCGTCCGGATGGGACCGATGGGCTCGGGGCAGGCCCTTTGGAGCCAAGAAAAAGGCGGCTCCGGAGCCTCTGGCGTACGCCAAGATGGGTATTTTGACCACCTTGCCGAAGAAACTCTATTAAGGGATGGCTTGGATCATTAAGGGAGAGCAAATAGTCCGGAGACGGCGCGGCTAGGCAAGGCGGTCGTGGTTGACGGGGCGATAGAAGAGCTCACGAAGTTCGCCCGGCTTGCGAGTCTGGCCAAGCGCCCACATCGTCTTGGCGACGAGCGCCTCGCAGGTCATGTCGTCGCCCTTGAGGACGCCCGGGTGCTCTGCATAGGCGCGGCCAACCTCATATATCCCGAGGTCAAGGCCTTCCTCAGGCACCTGGGTGGTGACCACGAGCGTGCGGCCGGAATCAACCCAGCCAAAGATCGCGTCGTGGAGCGAGTCCGGAATGCCGCCGATGCCAAAGGTCTCGAGGATGATTGCGTCATAGTCTTCGCAGAGGAGCTCGAAGACGTGGGGGTTTACCTCGGGCGTTAGCTTGAGGACGAAAACGCGCTCGTTGAGGTCATGGTAGACACGGGGCTCCGCGGCAATGGCGCAGCTCTCTGTCTGCGCGACAGGCGTCTCCACGGCGCGAACGATGCGATTGTTTCGAATAAGTGCGAGGTCAGGGTAGTTAACGCTCGTAAAGGCGTTGAAGCTCATAGTGCGCTGCTTGCGTGCGCGGGTGCCGGCGATAACCTTTCCCCCAAACACGACGGAGACGTCGCGCGACGCGGGGTCCGCCGCATAGAGGACGCTCTGGAAGAGGTTGAGGCGGGCGTCGGTGAAGGGGCTCGCCATGGGCTGCTGCGAGCCGGTGAGCACGATGGGCCGCGGGCTGTCCTGGATGAGGTAGGAGAGAGCAGCGGCGGTGTAGGCCATGGTGTCGGTGCCGTGCAGTACGACGAAGCCGCCGTAATCCTCGTAGTTCGCGAGGATGGCGTCACCGATCGCTTGCCAGTCCGCGGGACGCATGTTGGTGCTGTCGATGTTCAAGACTTGCACAACGTCGACATCTGCAAGCTGGGCGATCTCCGGGACATATCCGGCAAGCTCGTCGCCCGTGAGCTGGGGCGTGAGGCCAGAGCCCTCCTCGGCGGAGGCGATGGTACCTCCAGTGGCGACGATGAGGACGCGTGGCTTGCTCATTCGTGAACCCCTTCAAGATAAAGGTCGAGCTCATGCGCCATGCGCTGGAGCTCGGACCGGGTGTGCGGATTGCGGAACGGCGCCTCGATGCCAAAGGGCTTCGTGAGAATCGCTGTCGCGTAGCCTTGCTCCCTCATTATCCCGCGACTTTGCGGGTAGGCGAGCTCGAACGCGAAGCAGGCGAAGCTGACGAGGAAGTCTGCGGGTTGGGAGCGGTCGTCGCGCAGCATGCAGCGGCGGGCGTCGAAGGCGCGCGTGGCGGCGGGGGAGAGCTCGCTGTCGAGGAGGGCGTCTGCGTCGCAGCCGAGGATGGTCTCGGGGGTGTCCACGTCAACGGTGCGGAGGATGTCGATCTTGTCGGCGTCGCGGACGAGCTCAGTGAAGGCGCGTGCGCGCGGGTCGAGGTCACGGGGAAGTCTGTAGTCGCTGTGCAACTCGATGGCGGTGCGAATGACGGCGTCTTTCGCGGACGAGTCGACGAAGTCGCGGATGCGAGGGGTATCGAAGTCCGGAGTGGCGGCGGGGACGGGCTCTCCGAGGCACTCGCGTTCGCCGAAGAGCACGGAGGCGCCCAGCTTGGCATGGCTACAAGAGACGGCGTCGCGGAAGGTGTTCCAGCGGCGAACCTGCTCGAAGCGACCCATGTCGTGGAGGAGACCGCAGAGCCAGGCGAGGTCGACGTCGGCGGCGGGCCAGCCCTGCTCGCGAGCGATGCGGTCGCAGAGGTCTGCCACGTGGAGCGTGTGCGTCACCTTGAGCGCGATGCGTGGGTTGGCGGGGTCATACGGCGCGACGTAGGCGAGGAAGGCGGCGCGAGCGCGCTCGCGGTCGATGGCGGCAGCGGGGTCGTCGGGCATGGGAGCGTTGTCGGACGCGGCGGTATTGCCGGGCGCGGGGGCGTTGCCGAGAACGCCGGTGGTGTTGCTGTGCGCGTTTGAGCTGCGGTTTATTGGGGAGTCTGTCTGTGCCATCTGCTGTGAGCAACCTTTCGCGCCTCGATCTTGGCTCGTGGGATTGAGCCGTGTCTTGGCTGAGGGTACCACGAGCGTGCGTGGGCGCGCGTGCGCGGACGTGGGCGGCTTGGGAGCGTGCATGGACGCGCGGGGTTCACGCGGGAGGGCGGCTTGGGGCGCACATGGGCGCGCGTGCGCGGCGAGGGCAGCTTGGGGGGCGTGCGTGGGCGCGCGTGCGTGGACGTGGGCGGCCGCGTGTGCGCGGACGGCCGTGCCCGGACGGCCGTGCGGATGCGGGTGCGCACGCCTGCCCGCTCCTCTCCTTACAGAACTGAAAGCTGGGCGTAAGGCAAATCGATGGCACGTGACCTGGGCTTTCGCGACCATAGACAGTGAAAAGCGAAGGCTAAGGAGGCCATCATGAACAAGACGAACGACAGCTGGTTCTGGCGTGCGAACGACATGGCAGTGGCGGGCGACATGAACCCCGTGGTACGTGTTCTGTGGGTGGCGCTCATTGTGGGCATTGGCATCGCGACCATGGCAACGCTGTGGGTTGTGACGAGGTAGCGGTGGGTCCGTTGCGAGGCGGGTTAGATTGTGACGAGCCGCCGCTTGAACGCAGCCACGCCGCAGGTGGCAATAAACAGCGGGCGACGAGAGATTTCTCGGCACCCGCTGTTGGTTTCTGCTCGGAGGGCCATTCCTCGCCCTAGCCGCGCCGGCGGAACCCTAGCTCTGCTCCTGCACAATCTGCTCGATGAGATGCGCGACGGAGTCCTCGGCGGCGTCGCCAATCAGGAAGTGTGCGGCCTCCTTGGCCTCTGGCATCGCGCCCGCGACCGCGTAGGAGTGCGGCACCTTTTCGAGGAGCGTCACGTCGTTTTCCGAGTCTCCGATGAAAGCGACCTCGTCTGGCGTGATCCCGAGGCTGCCGAGCAACGCGTCGAGCCCGTTCACCTTGCTCCAGCCGGTCGGAACAACATCTAGGAAGAACGGGGCGGGTGCTGGGAAATCAAGCTCTGGGCAGGCTCCCTTGCATTGGCTCCGAACGACTTCCGTCGGGGCGGAGTCGACGTTGACGAAGATGCCAGCGGTGATGACGTCGCGGTTCGTGGGCACATCTTCGGGCGTCATGTCCCTTCCGGAGTCCTCGACGATCCCCAGGGCGAATTCGTCATCGGGCTCGACGCCGCAGAGGAACTGCTCGCAGCGCATGCCCGTCTTGTCGGCATCGGCGACTAGCCAGAGCGACGTTCCCGCGTAGGGGCGCACGGCACCATCGAGCTTGACGAGAGCCTCCGTCGAGAGCGTCTTTTTGAACACGAGCTTGCCGTCGGAGAAGACCTTCTTTCCGTTGGCCATGATGCCGGTTGAGAAACAACGCGCGTCGCCGTCAAAGGCATCGGCGAGATCGACGTAGTCGCGGCCGCTTGCGGGGCCGAACGCGATGCCCGCATCGAGCGCCGATAGGATTGCGCGGTGCGTGCGCTCCGACACAACCCTTGAGCCAAAAGGCAACAGGGTTCCGTCCATGTCTGCGAGGATGAGCTTGATCATGCCGCCTCCTATGCCCCCGCTTGTGCGGTTAGCCATTTATCTGCGTGACGCTGACTGTGCTGCGCGCCGCGCGCGTTACTGCGTGCTGTGCGCGCTGGTGCCAGTCGCACGCGTTGATGTCATGCGTTGCTGCCATGCGCGCGCCGGCGCGCCGGCGTCCGTTGACCTAGCTGTATTGCCTGTCTCCCATGAGGTTCTTCGCGATGATCCTATTGAGTTCGACGGGGTCGTCCCAGCAAGAGACGAGGAAGAGGAACAGCAGCTCGATAATGAAGTTGATCGAGTTGTGGGAGAAATAAATCTCGCTCCCGATGATGGCTCGGTCGCGGGAAACGGCTCGAATGATATGCGTTGCGCGTTTTGCGAGGGGTGTATCGGGACTGTCAGTGATCATCACGATAGGGGTATTCGAGTCCTCGGCGGAGTCAAAGAGGTTGACGAGGCGCTTCGAGTATCCAGACGTTGAAATGACGAGCAAGACATCATTTTCCGTGAGGTTAGTGGCAACGGAAGCCATGGCCTCAGTGGTGCTGGGGCAAAAAGCCCTAACCCCAACTTGCGAGAGCTTGAACGCTGCGTTCGCGCCCATGTTGATCGAGTTGCCCACGCCCGTAATCAGGACGAGGTTGGCATTGTGAAGCAGGTTAACAACAGCCGCAAAGTCATCGGAGTCAATGAGCGAGGTCGTCTCGGCGAGCTCTTTGACCTTGTGCGACAAAACGTACTTGATCGATCCCTCGACATCATCGAGGACGACCTTGCCGCCGGTGGCCTTCTCTTCACCGGATGCCCTGCTGATTGAGATGCCTAAGGCCAAACGCATATCAGAGTACGTTCGGTAGTCGAGGGTTCTTGCGAACCTCGAGACGGACGCTGGTGACGTACCAGTCTCCGCTGCCAGGTCGCGAACGGTCATCGTCGCGACATCAGACGGATGGTCGAGTACGTATGATGCGATTGCCTTTTCTGAGGGAGATAGGTTGCTCATGACCGCACAGATGTGGCTGAGCACGTCCCCTGTCTTATCCATAGTCACTCCTTACCCTGGTTTGGTTTGTATGTTAGGGCAAACAAGGTGAAAACTAGGTAAAGTGTTCCAACAATTACGAAACAGCGTTTCACCGTTGATTTGCTACCGTTCGCGGCAAATCGGTGTCTCCGTGGCGGAATCGCAGCTTGTGAGGCTATCTTATGAGTCGTGAAACAACGGCACAAAATACATGAAACAACAGAACACCGTTCCGTTACTAGGTAAATATGTTTCAGGATTTTGCTCAGAGCAAGGCACCGGCAGACGAGGCGCGAGCACACGGGAGGAGGGGAACATGGCGCAGTCCGGCAAGAAGGAAGCCAACATGGTCACGCTGTTCTTCGCGAACGTGCTCTACTGGGTTTGCGCGGGCGTGTACTCGCCGTTCCTCTCCGCCCACTATACGGGCCTCGGCCTCAGCGCGGCTGAGACCGGCATCCTCCTCGCGGCGACTCCGGTGTGCGCGCTCGCCATCCAGCCGCTCTGGTCGACAATCGCCGACAAGCTCGGGCGTCGCCGCGCGGTCATCGTGGTCCTGTGCCTGGGCGCGGCGATCCTCGCTCCTCTGTACTACCTCGCCAAGACGTTCGTCCCGGTCCTTCTCGTGACCTTCGCGTTCTCGGCGTTCTTCTCGGGCCTTCTGCCTCTGAGCGACTCCCTCGTTATCGAGCTCGCTGATCGTTCCGGCCTTGACTTCTCTCGCATCCGCATGGGTGGCACCATCGGCTATGCCATTGTCGTCCTGATTCTTGGCAAGCTGCTTGACGTGGCTCCCCAGATCCAGTTCGCGGTGGTCTCCGCCGCTCTGGTTATCTTCGCGGTCCACATGTGGCGCCTTCCCGAGGCGGGCGCTCGCGCCAATGCCACGGATGGCCCCAAGGTCTCCCACGGTAAGGGTCTCCTCTCGCTGTTCACCAGCAACGAGATCGCCTTCGTCTTGGTCTTCGCCTTCATCAGCTCGGCCGCGATCGGCTTCATCGGGGCGTTCTTGGGCCGCTACGCGGTCGAGCTTGGCGAGGGCCAGAACCTCGTGGGCGTGATGAGCGCCGTCTCCGCCGCGAGCGAGATTCCCATTCTGCTCGTCTCCTCCAGGCTGGTTAGGCGCTTCGGCGAGATGAACCTCCTGATCTTCTCCTGCTTCATGGCAGCGCTCAGGCTCGTGCTCGTGGGCACCGGCATCGTCCCGGTCATGATCTGCGGCCAGCTCCTTCAGAGCGTGAGCTACATGACGGTGTACTACTCCTGCGTTACCTACATCGCCAACCACACCTACGAGGATTGTCGCGCTCGCGGTCAGAGCGCCTTCGCGATGGTCCAGAGTGGCCTGTCCGTCGTGGTTGCGAACCTGTTTGGCGGTTGGACGTGCGACGCATTTGGCACGCGTACGGGTTTCCTGATCTTCGCCCTCGCATCAACGATTGCTGCGGTCGTTGCTCTTGTGGCGTACGTGGCGTGGCGTCGCAACGCGGCGCCACAGCCTGAGACCCAGACGGCCGCATAGCTCTGCTCCACAAGCGTTTCCGCACTTCGGCACCACATTTGCTCTGCACTCCGGCACCGCACCCACGGCTCCGCGCCTCACTTCGTGTTCAACCAGCTGACGAGCTGAGAACTGTCCGATCCAATGGTTATCCAGGTGAAAGGAAGACAAAGATGTCTCTCATCAAGGTCAACGAGCTTCTTCAGCATGCGACCGAGCACCACTACGGCGTGCCCGCCATCAACGTCATCAACACGGAGACCATCCGTTATGCGATCCAGGCGGCCGAGGATGAGCACATGCCCATCATCATCCAGTACTGGCCCGGCTTCGAGGACCACTGCGCCCTCGACATCATCGCCTTCGCCGCCCGCTACTACGCCGAGCGTGCGAGCGTGCCCGTGGCTGTCCACCAGGATCACTCTGCCGGCTACGAGATTGCCGTCAAGGGCGTCAAGGCTGGCTTCCCCTCCGTTATGGTCGACGGCTCCTCGCTTCCCTATGAGGAGAACTTCCAGCTCACGAAGGACGTCGTCCAGGTCGCCAAGATCTTCGACGTCGACATCGAGGCCGAGCTCGGCCACGTCGGCAACGGCTCCGACGCGAACGACTTCGTGAACAGCGATCACTACACTGACCCGAACCTCGCCGAGGAGTTCGTCGAGGGCACGGGCTGCGGCTCGCTCGCCATCGCCGTGGGCAACGCACACGGCCCCTACGTCAAGGTCCCGAACCTCGACATGGAGCGCATCAAGGCCTGCAGGGAGGCCGTCAGCGTGCCTCTCGTCATGCACGGTTGCTCCGACATCCCCGACGAGCAGCTCCAGGAGGCCGTGAACCTCGGCATGAGCAAGTTCAACATCGCCACCGAGTACTTCCGCTCCATGTACCGCGCCTTCGAGAAGGACATCAACTCTGGCAAGAACGACGGCAACGGTGTTGGCCTCCTGATGGACGCCGCCCCCGACATGCGCGCCTTCGTCGCCGGCAAGATCCAGCTCCTGAACCCGAACCACTACTCGCTCTAGGAGGGGCTTGATGAAGAAGATTCTTGTCACGTCGCACGGCCACCTCGCAAGCGGAATCAGGAGCTCGATCGAGATCCTGACTGGCATGTCCAACCTGGTGGAAGCGGTTGACTGCTACGTCGACGACACGGACTTCACGCCGCGTATCGAAGCCTTCATTGACTCGGTGGGCCCTGACGACGACGCGGTCATCTTCACCGACATCTACGGTGGCTCCGTCTTCCAGAAGGTCGTCCTCATGGAGCCGGAGAAGCACGGAATCGTTCACGTCACCGGCATGAACCTCGGCCTTGTGATCGAGACGCTCATCAGCGCAGAGCCGGTCACGGCAGAGTCGCTCAAGCAGAGCATTGAACTTGCGAGGCAAACGATGCAGGTAGTGGAGCCGCCGAACAACGTTTCGGACGATGGGGAATCCGACGGCGACTTCTTTGACTAACGGTCTATTCAATACGTGGGGAAGGGAACGGCAATGATTGTTCAGGTTCGAGTCGATGACCGTCTGATTCACGGACAGGTCGCCCTGGTGTGGACCAAGGAGCTCAACACCACCAGGATCATCGTCGCTAACAAGCACGCGGTGGAGAGCGATGCCCTTCGCATGACGCTTTCCATGGGCACGCCGGCGGGCCAGAAGCTACTCGTCAAGGACATTCCGGATGCCTGCCGCATCGCGAACGACCCGCGCGCGGATTCCATGCGCATCTTCGCGCTCACCAACTGCGTACGCGACGTGCTGGAGCTTGTTAAGGGCGCCCCGGGCAAGATCGAGGGCGTGAACGTGGCCAACGTCGGTCGCTTCGACAAGTCTGATTCGGCCACCAAGGTCGCTCTTAACGACACGATCATGCTCAACCCGGACGAGCTTGCCGCAGCCAAGGAGCTTTGCGAGCAGGGTATTCCGGTCTTCCATCAGCTCATCCCGTCTCACACCAGGACTCCTCTCAAGAGCCTGATCGAGGCGGCGGAGAAGTAAGGGGCTGGCCACCTGGCCAGACGAGGGAAAGGAAGTCAAATGATTGGGTTGGCAGTAATGGCCTGGTTGACCGTGCTGATTTGCTACGGTGGTAACTGGGTTCTCGGTCAGTGCATGATCGAGCGTCCTCTTGTGGTTGGCCTTGTTGCAGGCCTCCTGATGGGCGATGTTAAGACCGGTGTCATCATCGGTGCCTCTCTTGAGGCGATCTTCATGGGCGCGGTGAACATCGGTGGCGCTATCTCCGCCGAGCCCGTTACCGCGACCGCTCTCGCCGTCGCCTTCACCGTTGGCGCTGGCATTGACCAGGGCGCGGCCATCACGCTGGCTGTTCCCGTGGGCGTCGTTACCGCGTTCCTCTCGATCTTCATGAACAACGTGTTCCTTGCGTTCTTCGCGGGCACCCTCGACAAGATGGCCGCCGATGGTAACGAGAAGGGCCTTGCTCTCCAGCACTTCGTTCTGTGGTTTGTTAAGTACGCCGCCTTTGCACTCATCGCCTTCCTGGGCGTTTACCTTGGCGCCGAGCCCGTTGCCGCTATCGTCAATCAGATTCCGGCCAACGTCATGAACGGCCTCAACGCCGTGGGCGCCCTCCTGCCCGCCGTTGGTATGGCGCTCCTGCTCCAGATGCTCTGGAGCACCGAGCTCAGCATCTACTTCTTCCTGGGCTTCACGCTCTACCAGTACCTCGGCCTCCCGATGATCGCCATCGCCGTCCTCGGCCTCATCATCGCGGTTGCCTCCGCCCTCCGCGACAAGGAGATCTTCGACCTTAAGAAGAATGGCGTGGCTACTCAGGCCGTTTCCGGCGACTCTGCAACCAGCGACGAGGAGGATTTCTTCGCATGAGCAATCTGATCAAGAATGTGAGCCCTGAAGACAAGAAGATGCTCAACAGCATTTTCCTGCGCTCCTTCTCCGTGTTCGCCTCCTGCGCCGGCGGTTCCGTCAAGGCTGGCGCCGATGGTTGGCTGTACTCCGTCCAGCCCGCGCTTAACCGCTACTACGCCGACGATCCCGAGGCTCGCGCCGACGCCATGAAGCGCCACACGACCTGGTACAACATCACCCAGAACGTCGGTACGTTCGCCATGGGCCTCGTCGCCTCCATGGAGAGGGAGAACTCCGAGCACGATGACTTCGATACCGAGTCCATCGACGGTATCAAGGTCTCCCTCATGGGCCCGATGTCCGGTATCGGCGACGCAATCTTCTGGGGCGTCCTGCGCGTCATCGCCGCCGGCATCGGCATCAACCTCGCCATGAGCGGCTCGCCCCTCGGCGCGATCATGTTCCTGCTGATCTACAACATCCCGTCGATTCTCTGCCGTTACTTCATGACCTACCTCGGCTTCAGCATGGGCACCAACTTCATCTCCGAGATGTACGAGGGCGGCCTTATGAAGCTCATCACCAAGGCCACCTCCACGGTCGGCCTCGTGATGATCGGCGCCATGACCGCGGCGAACGTCCATTTCAACACGATCCTGTCCATTCCGGTTCAGGATTCTGACCCGGTCATGATCCAGACCTACCTCGACTCGATCTTCAAGGGCCTCGTGCCCCTGGCCCTCACGCTCGTCGTCCTGTGGCTCCTGCGCAAGAAGAACGTCAACGTCAACATCATCCTGGTTGGCATCATGGTTCTCGCGCTCGTCCTCGGCCTCGTGGGCATCGTGTAAGGCGGCTTCAGGGATATCCGAAGCTTGTTCAAGGTAATTCCTGGCGGCACGCGTTCGAGCGCTTTCGACGCGTGTCGTCCTATTAGAAAGGGAAACTATGCGCTACACGCACCTCAAGAACTCTGACGTTGACGTCTCCCAGCTCGCCGTGGGCACGTGGGCGATCGGTGGCGACTCCTTTGGCGAGAACGACGGCGACGCGGTCAGCATGTCTGCCATCCGCACGATGCTCGAGCACGGCGTCAACCTCGTCGACACCGCTCCGTGCTATGGCAACGGCACGTCCGAGAAGATCGTTGGCAACGCCCTTAAGGGCGTCGATCGCGAGAGCTACCTCCTCTCGACCAAGGTTGGCCTCATCACCAGCGCCAACGGCTATGACCGCGACTCCTCGTTCAAGAACATCATGAGGGAGGTCGAGAGCTCGCTTCGCAACCTCCGCACCGACTACATTGACTTCTACTTCGTGCACTGGCCCGACGCCAAGACCCCGTTCTCCGAGACGATGTGCGCTCTGCAGCTCCTCAAGGAGCAGGGCAAGATTCGTCATATCGGCGTTTCCAACTTCACGACGGAGATGATTGAGGAGTGCGAGAAGGTCGCCCAGGTCGACGTTCAGCAGCCGCCCTACTCCATGGTCGATCGCTCCTCCGATGATCTCATCAAGTGGGGCTACGAGCGCGGCATTGATTCCTTTACCTACGGCTCCCTCGGCGCGGGCATCCTGTCCGGCAAGTTCCGCGAGCTCCCGAAGTTCGAGGAGGGCGACGTCCGCGGCGGCTTCTACGATTACTTCCAGGAGCCCAAGTTCTCGCGCGTCCAGGAGCTGCTCAAGGTCATGGATGAGATCGCCGAGGCCCACGACAAGCCCGTGGCGCAGGTTGCGGTGAACTGGAGCACCCAGAAGGAGTACGTGGGCACCGCTCTCGTGGGCGTGCGCACGGACGCCCACGCGATCCAGAACTGCGAGACGTTCGAGTGGGAGCTTTCCGCCGATGAGATGGCGAAGCTCGACGCCAAGCTCGACGAGCTGAAGATCGGCTAATCGTGGAAGCCGAGGAGAGGAAGTACCCCACTTCCGAGCTTGAAGTACTTGAGAACGGCGTGAAGGAGGTCGTCGAGCCTAGCGGCCTGAAGCTCGTGCTGAAGCCCGTGCCGGGTGACGACCGCGAGCACGTGCTCGACCCGCGCGTCTATGCTCGTGCGCACGCGAAGCTCGCTGCGGCTCCTGCGGCGGGGTCGGCGCCGGCCGGACCGGTGGACGTGATCGCGTGGCGTTCTGCGCCCAACAAGGAGACCCACGTCGTGAGGGGCGCGAACGTTGCCAAGAAGACCGTCGTCATGAACTTCGGCGACAGGGGCATCCCGCTGCACATCTTCACGCCGGAGGGGCACGAGGATGGGTCTGCAGCGCTCGTGTTCATCCATGGCGGCGGTTTCATGGTGGGCAACATCGGCCAGTACGAGAGCTGCCTGCGCGACATCGTGGAGCGTACGGGTTGCGTCGCGATCTATCCGGAGTATCGCCTGTCTCCCGAGACGATGTTCCCGGGTGGCGTCGAAGACTGCGTGAAGACGCTCGACTGGCTTGTCGATCACGCCGACGAGCTGGGCGTTGATGCGACTCGCATTGCCGTGGCTGGTGACTCTGCAGGCGGTAGCCTGACGAACGCCGTCGTGCTCGAGGGCTCTCACGCGGACAGGATCAAGGCGGTTGTCGAGCTTTATCCGCTTGTTGACGGCGGCCCCGTTCCGGATGAGTGGTCCTATGACCTGTACGAGGTCGTGGACGAGCAGAGGCCCGAGGCGCTGAGCAGGGTTGATCGCATTCGCCTCGCCAACAACGACCTTCCACCCATGTACGTCAACGGCGATGCGGACAAGATACTCGATCCGTTGATTTCCGCGCTGTTCGCGGAGGACGTGAGCATGTATCCGCGTACGGTGATCATTTCTTCTGAGTTCGACTTCCTGCGCTACCAGGACGAGCTGTTCGCGAAGAAGCTGCAGGACGCGGGCGTTGACGTTACCGCGATTCGCTACTGCGGCTGCGACCACGGCTTCTTTGAGGCATATGGCGTGATGCCCCAGGCGGAGGACGTTTGCCGCATCATCTCCGAGGAGATTGCGAAGATCTAAGGGCTTGCTTCAGCGGGCTCGCAGGGGGTTACCTGGCCTGGCCGGGCGCGTTTTGCGCCCGGGCGGGCATTTTGTGTTTGGAGTGCGGGACGGGTGGCGCCGTGCTCCGGGCGGGTGCCAAGGTGCGGCGGCGATACTAGGGCGACGGGCGCGCGAGGCGCATGGAGTGGCAGCCTATCAGCGTTGAGGTCGTCTTCCGGTCTGTTATGAGACTATCCCCTAATAGTAATTTCCGCGCTGATGGTCAAAAACACCATCTTGGCGTACGATCCGCTGCTTGCGGTGGCCAACTTACTTGACCACGGTCAAACAAGTGGGTCGTGAATTACGTGTTTTAGCGCTTGTGAGCAATCGAGCGCTTCCATTTGAGTCCTTTCGGGGCGGCTGTTGGCCTGTCCGCGCGTTTGAACGGCTCCCGTGCGTACGCCAAGATGGTCTTTTTGACCACCTGCCCCAGAAAACGGATTGCCAATCAAGCATCGTTGCCCGATCGTGCCGCGCATCCGAGTCTGCCTGCAGACGCCGGTCGCGCATTCTGCGGCACTCGATGAGCTGTTCAGCATCGTGGACGAGTATCCCGGGTTCATCCCCGCACTCGAGGCGGCGCCGAGCCCGGCCACGCTCGTTAGCGTTGTCTACGAGTACTGCCGCCGCGTGTGTGCGTAGGGCACGGGCGGTGCAGTGTGCGCGATGGCGCGTCATGCCGGCGTGCAACATATTTGGGACGATTCTGCCGGAGAAGAAGATCTCTGGGCATACGCCTGAGTTCCGCGAGTTGGCGATTTCCGAGAACGGGCGGCGCTGCCTGCTCGTGACGAGCAGGGCGATGGCGTGCGGGGCCCTGAATCTGCTGCACAACCCGGAGTTTCTCGCGGCGGCACGCAAGGAGCTGGCGGAAAGGCTGGCTGGGGAGTAGGCGCGTGAGCGGCGCGTACGCGGCGTGCGCATAGGACTATCTGGGCCCTTCCCGCTGCGGGGAAGGGCCTCTTTTGTGCGAGCAGTGGTTTGGGCGCGAATGCGCCGCGGAAGCAGGCACACGGCGTCGCGGTCGGGTCTTGGTGGTGTGTGTGGGGGGGGCTCCATCGGTGGGCGTTGCGCGTTGGTATTGAGCTTAGCCAAGGCTGAATTCGATGTCCCTTAATAGCAATTCCTGTGCTGGTGGTCAAAATGGTTGCGCGGCGGACAGAATGGCGAGCGCCTCTCGTTTCTGTGGCGCCGGTTGCTTGATTACGGTCAAGAAACTGACCTTCCACCGAACCGAAATGGCTCGTGTGAGGGGCATAGCGCGCTTTGACGCGTCTGCTTGGGACCCAAATCGTCCCATTTGAGAGCCCGGACGGCCTCCGAGCGTCCGCCGCGTGCATGTTTTTGACCACCCCTCGGAAGATTGGGTTTCCGGACGGGTTGCCGAATGGCTCCGTATGCGAAAGAGGACGTGGCATTCAGGTCGAATCTTGTAAACGAAAGCGGATTTGGCGACTCGGAGAATTGCGATGCCCGCTGTGCTTGCGCGCGTACGTTGCGGGCGAGCTGGCGGCACTGCCATAACGGCCACACTACCTGCGCAAACGTAAAATCCGAATCCCGCGGCCAGCAAAATCCGAATCCTAGGACGACTCGCGGCGTGTCTCGCGGCCGCCTCGCCGCCCGCCCCGCATACCCGCGCCGCCGCTTGCGCATATCCCGTGGTATTTTGCGAGTGCGTTCATTTTGCGGCCGCCCAGGGCGCACCATATACGGTGTAGCCGCTTGGCGGGCTGCGGCCACAAGCCAATTCAGCGCGCCAAGCAACAAACCAAACGGAGGACAATTCAATGAAGTCCATTATCCCCGCCGCCGGCCTGGGTACCCGCTTTCTCCCCGGTACGAAGGTCACGCCCAAGGAGATGCTCCCCGTCCTCGACAAGCCCGTCATCCAGTACGTGGTGGAGGAGGCCCTGGCCCCGGCCGAGGTCGACGAGTGCATCATCGTGAGCTCCCCCTCCAAGCCCCAGATCGCCAGCTACTTCACGCGCGACCCTGGCCTGGAGGACCTTCTGCGCTCTCGCGGCAAGGACGCCTACGCCGATGCCATCGCGGAGGCCGGCAGCGTGCCGGTGAGCTTCTGCTACCAGAGCGAGCCCCGCGGCCTCGGCCACGCGGTGCGTTGCGCGTCGTTCGCCACGGGCGGCGAGCCGTTCTTCGTGCTCCTGGGCGACTACGTCGTGCCCGACAAGAAGATCCTCCCGCGCATGAAGGAGGTCTCGGACGCGCACGACGGCGCTTCCGTCATCGCCGTGGCGGCGTGCCCGGCGGACGAGGTCTCGCGCTACGGCATCATCGCCGGCGAGCCCGTCCGCGCCGTCGCGGACTTCCCCGGCGCCACCGGCGACGAGGAGGGCGCCGTCTGGCGCATGACCGGCATGGTCGAGAAGCCCGCCGCCGAGGACGCGCCCAGCCGCCTGTTCGCCGTCGGCCGCTACCTGCTCTCGCCGCGCGTGATGGAGCTCCTGTCCGACCAGCGGCCCGGTGCCGGCAACGAGATCCAGCTCACCGACGCCATGGTCCGCGCCATGGCCGAGGAGGAGTTCTACGCCCTGGTCATCGACGCGCGCGAGGGCTACGACACCGGCACCCCCGCCGGCTGGATCGCCACGAACGCCCGCCTCGCCGCCGCCGACCCGCGCTTCGCCGCCGCCTTCCAGGAGGCCATGGAGGCGTAGGGGTGCTATAGATTAGTTGCTTAGCTGTGTTCGAATTGCGGCACCCGGGCTTTTATGCTGGGGTGCCGTTTTTTTGTTAGGTCCCCTTTGGGGCTTATGAACAACGCTTTGTGTCGAACATGTCGAGGATGAACACGATGACGTTGCTCTTGGGCGAGACGGTGGTGAGGCCCTCCTCGGTGACGACGGGTCGGGCAAGGGTGTCTGCGTACTGAGCGCCAAGCATGCCGAGACCCAAGGACTGCGCGAGTGGGCACGCTGCGACGGAGGCCGCGCGCGAGGCGAGCGGGCGTAGGCGGGCGAGAGCGATGAACGCCGCGACGACGGCGAACCAGGCGAGGGCGCTCTTGAGGTTGACCTTGTCATAGACGGTCCAGTCCACGGGCGTGCCGTCCGCCGTGGGGAGGTTGCCGTTGAGGACGACCTCCTGCGGCAGCCTGCAGACGCAAAGGGCGGCGATGAAGGCGAGAATGACGTCAAAGGTGCGCCTACGCGTGGCAGAGGCGGCGAGTGCGATGAGAGCGCCGACGAGTGCGACGAGGCCGAGCAACGGCAGCCAGACGTTGGCGATGGTGAAGGACGGCGAGCTGAAGCCGGGGAGCACGACCTCGAGCGGAGCCACGAAGAACAGACGGTAGGTGAGCGAGAGCGCGGCGATGAGGGCAAGCACGAGACGCGCGCGCCAGGAGAGGGCGGGGGCGAAGGGCTTGCGGGGCTCGGTGAGCTTGCGAGCGGCGGCGTCTGCGGCGGTGTGGGCTTCGGTGTTGTTGGCGTCGACGGCGTGGGCGGCAGGCTCCACGGCCTTGTCGGCGTTCTCATTCACGTGCATGGCGCGTAGCAGCCAGCGGCGGGCACGCCGCCACACTACGCCGAGAACTGCGAAGAGCACCACAGCCACGCCTGCGAGGGCCTGGATGGTGTAGGTCATGACCGAGGGGTCCACGTAGGCGAGGGCTGGCGTGGCGAGGGCGGACCACAGGCAGGTGGTCGTGCCGGCGAGGAATAGCGCGTCGAGCGCGGCGAGTGCGAGGCGCGGAGCGTGCGTGAGGTGCGGGGTTCGTGCGGCCGTAGCGTGGCAGGCGGCAGCGTATGAGGCGGGGACAAGGCTGGAGGCGCGAGAACTTATGCGGGGCTTTTCTTCATGAAAAAGCCGCCAGCCCGAGGGCCGGCGGCATGTCAGCATCGTGCCTTATGAGTATAAGCGCAGCGTGTTCGTTCGCTCGTCCAAATTACGTGCTAGACGGCCGATGGGCGCGTAATTTGGATGAGCGGGTGGAGGGGCGGCTGGCAAGGAGAGCGCTACTGGGACGAGGTGCCCCTGACGTACTGCGCCGACTACTACGACGTGCACGTGCGCGAGTGCGGCCTGGACGACATCGTTGAGATCGACACGTTCAAGGACCTGCAGCGCCTCGACAGCGCGTACGCGGGGTAGTGTCCGGTACATGGCGTGAGTTTGAGGGGCGTCGGCGCGTGTGCACTGGCGCTTTTTTGGTGACGTGGCCCACTACATTTCAGCATCGTTGGAAGGGACGGTTTCGTTCCGTCACAACAACTATAAACACAAAATCTGGTTATACTTGTTGTGGCGGGAAGGAGCCACTATGCGTTTGCTGAAGCTGAGGGTCGATGGGCTGGCCCTGTTTAAGAACAAGCGCCTCGAGCTTGATTTCATCGCGACCAATCGCGTCTCACGTGACGAGGAGGGCAACGTCTCGGACGTAACCCAACTTACGGGCGGGTCTGCCGTCTATACCCAGAACGTCATGGGCATCGTGGGCGTCAACGCGGCCGGTAAGACGACCGTTCTCAACCTTGTTAGGTTCGTGCTGGGCTATATGTCTGGCAACTACGTGATGCGTCAGTTCGCCACGGGCACAAACCTGATGGGCAAGCTGGAAGATCGCATGGCCATCTCCTGCGTCTTCTATGAAAAGGGCTCGTACTATCTCATAGAGTCCCAGCTTAAGGCTGCGGCCAAGCGGGGTGATTCTACTCGGATGGTCGAGGGAAGCCTTGTTGCGCCGCTCGTATTTGAGGACGAGTGGCTGTGGGCATGCCCCGCTCGCATGTCGAGGAAGGCGATTCTCGATATCGACCAGCTAAAGAGCGATTCGACGCTCCTGCTTAAGCGCAATGGAGGTGCTGGTGACGAACATGTTCTGAACGACGCTCAGCGGACCTTCTTGGGCGACGACATGTCTATTGTGTCAATCATCACTGGCAGGAAGTCTGTTCCCGTTGAGTATCCGGAGCGGTCCCTCCCGCTGGTTAGCCTCCCAACGCCTGTTGTCCAGGCGTTCGACTCGAGCGTTGAGTACCTCAATTGGAACAGCGAGAACCAGGTGTTCCACCTCAAGTTCAAGAACGAGGATGCCGAGAGGGTGGTCAACGCAGCCGTTGCCACCGCGATGCTTTCCAACGGAACCGTGCTCGGCGCCGAGCTCGTTGACAGGGCGATTGGCGCGCTCAAGAGCGGCGGCTACCTGATTGTGGATGAGATCGAGACGGGCTTGAACCGCTCGCTGGTGGGAACGGTCATCGAGCTCTTTGCGTCTCCCGTGACGAACCCGCATGGGGCAACGCTGCTCTTCTCCACTCATTATTCTGAGCTGCTCGACGTTTTGAGGAGAAAGGACAACGTCATCGTCTTGGTGCGAAACGAGTCCTTTGAGACGGAGGTAATCAAGTATTCTGACCGCATTGCGCGCATCGAGAACAAGAAGAGCGACGTGATTATCAACAACGTGATCAAGGGGTCCATGCCCAAGTATCCTGACGTGCGCGCCATGCGCAGCTACGTTCGCGAGCGCGTCAATGGCTAGCGAGGAGATTGACCTCCTGAAGAGGCGCTATGTGCTCTTTAGCTGCGAGGGGACAGCGGAAGGCGTGGTTATCCAGATGCTTTACGATAACGACCTTATGGTTGTGCCGCGAAGCCGCGTCGTGATGGATGCAGTTTGGGATGACAGACCGTACACGCGAGCGCGGAAAGCGTCTGCCATCGCCGACCAGTACTTTGGGGTGGACTATGCGGTTGACGGGGCCGAGGGCCTTGCAATTGCGCGCATCGTTGACAGCCACGCTCCCAAGTTCGAGCTGCCTAGGCGCCAGCAAAACGGCACGGAGGTCGTTAGCTTTGCGACCCGCCCCGAGATTGAGATGCTCTTGATTCATGCGGAAGGGGCGTACAAGGCCTGGCTGTCCGCATCGAAGAAGAATCGCCAGCTCAAGCCGAGTGATTTCTGCAAGCAGCAGCTTGGCTTGAGCGACGTGAAGGAGATGGGCTTTCTGAAGGAGTATTGGGCTGATTCAGACAAGCTCGTTTGGGCTATTCGAGAGCATGCCCGCTGCGCCAAGCGCCAGCCTGGGGAGTATTTGTTGGTTGATTTGTTGAAGTAATTTGGAGGTTTTTATTGAAGAGTGTGGTAAAGGGACTGGTAGTTCTTGCCGCAGTCGTTGGCATCTGCGCTTGGGCCGTTGAATTCGTAATCAATAATGTTGCGGCAGGGATTATTGCACTTGTCTCATCTCTTTCTTTGCTTGATGTTGCGATAATCGTTGCTCTTATTACGGGTTGCGTGTCTATAGTGGCGACCATATTTGGTTCGATAGTAAATAGCTATCTCACAAACAAACATCGACGAGAAGAATTCCTTCGAGATAGGCGCGAAGCTCCTTATCGCAAACTGGTGGAGATTAACTTTAAGATTCTGGAGAAGCAAAACAAGAATGAGACCTACAGCGGAGAAGAGGCCTTGGCAGACTATATGGAGTTTGGTCAAGAGCTTGTTCTGTGGGGCTCCGCTAAAGCAATCCGCCTTTGGAATGCGTGGCGCTTGGCATCCGTAAATGGGAAACCGAGCGGCGAAGACTTATTGTTTGCAATGGAGAAGGTGCTAATTCAACTGCGTATTGATATGGGACAGAAGAAAGGACTAAAAGAAGGTGACATACTGAGAATGTTTATTAATGATATCGATGCCGCGCTAGAGAGACGGAAGACTAGGAAAATGATAAATGACTCTAATGGTCGCTAGCCGCCTGTGCCCATAAAGATGCGAGGTGGTCTAAAGAATTAGCTAAGTGGCGGGAGCGCATGGAATTATTCCCACGCGGGCAAGCCTTGTAGCTGGGTACTTGGAACCGGCAACTCCCGCTTGCGCCCGCCGCGAACAAGTCGATGACTTGTATCATGGCCTCACCTCCTTTGCAAATATCAATAACGATATTTGGCGATGGAAGGGAAGCCAGTCTCAGTACAGCGCTTACAAGCACGTATCTAATATATCAGTTTACGGCACTGGTGATGCCTATATTGCACGAATGGGAGGGCGTGGCTGCTCGGCAGTATTGAGAAGGTCGGTGTAGCGGCCAGTCCGCCGGTCGGGCCATCGCCCCGAACCCTCGATCATCCTGCGATGCTACGCCGCCTCCAGCTCGTCCGCAAGCTCGGACATGACGCGCTCCGAGAAGCACCTCGACCGCGACCACGCCTCGTCCTGGTCGCACATGACGGCGCCCGCAAGTCGCTCCGGCGAAGCCACCGGCGGGAGCACCTGCACCATGCGCGACCTGCGCCTGATCTCCCTGCTGGCGCGTTCCTGCAGGTTGTTGGTGCGCAGCCGCTTCAAGTGGCTTGGCGGGAAGCCGAGGTAGGCCAGCGCATCGGGCTCGGCCTCCATGCGCTCTAGCAATCTTCCGGGATAGTAGTCTTGGATGGCCCTGTTGGTATCCTGATCTGACTTTCTCGCCGCTGCCTTTACGGCCATTTCGAGTGCCGCGGCGGTTTTGTAAATTCGGTTGTTCATGAGGCTCCTCCTCTGTTCTTGATCCCGAGCGACTTGGTTTTGCATGGCTCTGGCTCGTCCCCTGTATGGCCCGTCTTATGAAAACGTTATGCCTGAGGTGGTTCGATAAACGCTACTGCGTATCCGTTTATTTCTTCAGGCCTGGTGGGCTAACGCGTTTTAGAGTTTTCTCCAAATCGACAAGGGCGGTTGATAGCCCGTCGATTGATGCCTGCGATTGCTGTCCCGCTCGGCTGCTGAGAAGTGCCAAGCCTTGGCTTACGCTGGCCGCAACGTGCGAGAGTTGGATATTGGTGGCGTTTCTTGCAGCCAGAGTCGCTGCAAACGATATTCCATCTCCGATTGGGTAGCCAAAACGTGAGGCGATTGGGGAGAGAAGGCTTCCCAGTCTTTCGACATCGAATTGGTGTCCATGTTTACGAACCGCATCTTCCATGAACTTGTCGACGAGATCGGGGTCTTCATAGAGCCTCAGGAAATCGTAGACGGTTCTCTCGAAACTTGTGGTTGGGATCCCATCGCAAAGCAACACATCTATTTCACTAAGTCTGCAGTGAAGGAAGCGGATATCCTCCCTGGATGTTTGTCGGCGCCTTGATACTATGAAGGTGTAGGGCGACGCGTGAAAGTCGCCGGCATCGAGGGCAACCGCCGCTGTTCTCCCCGCCATGACGGCATCATATGGCCTAAGAGTCAGCCTTTCGGCTGCTTTTTTTTGGGAATACCGAGAGCCATTCTGCTTTTAGGTCGGCCTGCAGCGGTTGTGCCCCTGCGATAAACCGATAGACCCCGAAGAAATAGGTTCAACACGAAGCGCGCTGACCATGCGAAATACCTGGTTTCGGCGTATGCCGAGTTCCTGCGCTTGAGCGGTGGTGAACATGCCCCATTGCGACGCGGCAAGTAGCCCGAGCGATATGATGTTGCCTGGTTTCTTCATACTGAATCCGTTAACGTCTGTGTAAACGATATAAGTATCGTGTCAGAATCTGATAAGAGCCAAGTGCGTCTCGAAGAAACCGTGCTGTAGCCTCTGGCTTGTAATTCGAACGATTATTCAGATAGTTCATCTACGCGTCTGCGCTATTCCGTTGAATTCGGATTAGATAGTCTATGCAGTCTCCGAGGCGTTGGACGCTAGTGTTTCTAGCAGCGAGATAGAGGATGTAGACCATCAGTATTAATACATGGCAGACAAGGTTGCGGAAAGAGAGACGCTGTTTGGCATGGCGACGGAGAATGCAAGCGGAACGATAGCTGCCGCAAGCGTTGCAAAAGTTGTAATTGACCGGGGCGAGCAATGGCGGTCAATGAGTGAGGACAGGTAGCCTAACTTAGCGTTGAGGCTAATCGAATCTGAAGGTAGCCCCGATTCCCATTCATCGTTTTCAATGAATGCGAGAAGCTGCTGCAGGTTGTTGCACTGTCTAGAGACCTTTACGTAGCGCCGAATGAGGGGAGAGCCGTAGAATGGGCTCACTCCTCCGACGGAATTGCTCCACTTCATGTTGGCTCCTATCTGCGCTCTTGATTCCTGCCTATCTGCTGCAGGCAAATTCAGTTTGGGGCTGCTTGTGGACATTATTATTTGACGCTGAATAAGAGCGTGTTCGTTTAGTTTTTGATGGTCTGTAGCGATTCTGGCCTCCCGCCTGCCTTTTGCGATACTGCGACCATGAGAAGGCTGCAAAAGTCGAGCATCGAGGTCATGGGCTCGATGTAGACGGGATACCTCTCCGTTTGCCAGGTGGGAAGCAGGATGAACTCATCGACAAGCTTGCGCAGGGGATGGGTACTCGAGTGGGACACCATGACAAGGTATGGCTTCCTTGATGCGGGCGTGTCCCCCATAACGTCAAGAAACAGCTGATGCGTGTTGTTCTTTGACGAGAAGATCATGACGAGGTCTTCTGGCCCAGACACGTGCATGTGAATCATCTCTTGACCGTTTTCCATAAAGAAGCACGGTACGTTGTACTTGAGCAGGTCCAGGGACAATGTGAGGGCTGGGGGAGCACTAAGCCCCCCTCCCGTGGTGAAGACGTTGCGAGCTCCAATAATGCGGTCGGCGAGTGCGTTAAACCTGTCTTCTCCCACGGCATTCTCGGTTGCGCGGACCATTTTGCACAGACAGTCGACCGGGCTCGATGGCTCGGTGCTTTCGTCTCTGCTCGTGTTGGAAGACAGGGCGGCCATGAGACCCATTTGGAAGCCGCCGAAGCTGTCGTATCCCACCTTTTGGCAGAACCTGCTCACCGCACTTTGTGAGACGCCGATGCTTTTTGCGACGACCGTCGTTGAGCTTTGAAGGAAAGCCTCTGGATTGTCTCTTACGGCTTCGAGTACGCGGGCTTCCGTTGGCGTTAGCTCCGCCTCGTGCAGGCTCATCTGTTGAAAGGCATCCATGAGATCTCCTTTGAATGGTTCATTCATGCAAGAACAGTAGCAGAACACATATCCCCTGGGACATCTTGATACATCCGCAGGCAATCACCTACCGGTCGCCGGCATAATGGCTCCGTCTAGGATGAATCATTCAGTTCCGATTGAATAGATGGTTCATTCAGCCTAATGTGGAGAAAAGAAAGACGCGCTGCATCTGATGCGCGTTGATGCCAATGGGGCGAAAGGACGGTGCGGCATGAACGTCGTTGCTAGCAGAGTTGACGAGAGACTCGTCCACGGACAGATCATGACTTCGTGGGCTAAGTACCTGAAGCTGCGCAGGATTGTCGCGGTCGATGATCAGGTCGCAAAAGACGACTTTATGGCCACGGTGCTGGGCATGAGTGCCCCGGCCGGCATCTCCATCGACATCCTCTCGGTTCCCGATGCGGCCAATCGCCTTAAGGGCGACAAAGGCGATGAGAACGCGCTGCTTCTGTTCAAGCGCATCTCGGCCGCTCTGGAGCTGGCGAAGTCTCTTGCGGGCACTCCCAACGAACTCAAGGAGCTAAATCTCGGGAATCTTGGGTCTGTGCCGGGGCGTACCCAGATCACCAAGAACATCTTCCTTTCTGAAGAGGAGAAAAGTGAAGCCAGAGAGCTGCGGGAGATGGGGGTGAACGTGTTCCTGCAGATGCTGTATACGGACGCCTCCGTGCCGTTGACGGACGTCATAGGGTAGCTAAGCACCTATTCCATTTCGACAATCTAGCGTTCGTTAATCCGCCCAAGAAAGGGGTGGGGTAGAAAATGCTGCTTCTTCAGGCTTTGGTAATTGCTTTCTTTACCTGGTTTTCTGCCACTGCGTGTCCAATGTGGCTGAGATGGTCCATGTACTTTGGCGCGCCGCTTGTGGCGGGCCTTGTGAACGGCCTGCTGCTGGGAGATGTGGGCTATGGCCTCTCTGTTGGCTCGACCGTAATGATGGCCTACATTGGCATGGTTGCCATTGGCGGCTCGCTTCCGAGTGACTATGCCCTCGCTGGTTATCTGGGCGTTGCCATGACAATGCTCGCCGGCGCCGACCCCTCTGTTGGCCTTACCGTGGCCGTGCCCATTGGCCTGCTGGGTCTTCTCAGCTTTAACGTGAAGATGTCCCTCAACTCGGTGTGGGTTCACAAGGCTGATCAGTATGCCACCGAGGGCAACGCGCGCGGCGTTGTCATGATGAACCTCTTTGCATCGCAGATTTTCCCGCTGCTCACATACTTTGTTCCATCGCTCCTCTGCGTGTACTTTGGCTCTGGCGCGCTCGAGACTTTGCTTGCCGTTATTCCCAGTCAGGTGACCTCGATTCTGTCGCTCGCCGGCCACCTCATTCCGGCACTTGGCCTGGCCATGCTCGCGAGCGTGCTGTTCAAGGCATCGCTTGTCCCGTTCTTTGCGGTTGGCTTTGCGCTCTCTGCGTATCTGAACCTTGGAACCATGCCCATCGCCATCATTGGTGCCGCGGCTGGCATCCTGCACCTTATCTATACCTCCCAGGGCGGTGCCTCTGTCCTTGAAGGTCTCTCGCTTGGCGCCGAGGACGCTTCTGATGTTGCCGAACAGGCTGCGGGGCTCAAAAAGCTGTCCAAGAAGACACTGCGAAAGTCTTGGTTTGCCTGGCAGAGCTGGGGCCAGATTTGCTACAACTACGAGCGCATGATGGGCCTTGGCTTCTGCCACTGCATGGTCCCCGTTCTTGAGGAGCTCTATGGCAATGACCAGGAGGCTATCGCCGCTGGCCTGAAGCGTCATCTTGCCTACTTCAATACCGAGAACACCTGGGGCTCCATCATTCCCGGCATCATGGCTGCCATGGAGGAGGAGCGCGCGAACGGTGCCGAGATCGATGACGACATGGAGAACAACCTCAAGACCGCTCTGATGGGCCCCATGGCCGGCATTGGCGATTCGGTGACCCAGAGCCTCGTGAAGGTTGTGCTGCTTTCGATTGCCATTGGCCTTGCGTCGCAGGGAAGTGCTCTTGGTCCGATTCTGCTGGTTGTTCTGTTCTCCGTGTATGCGCTGGGTGTTGGCTACTTCTGCTATATGAGCGGCTACAAGTTTGGCAAGAGTGCGGTTACTAAGCTCCTCGCGGGCGGTCTTGTTAAGCAGCTCACTGAGGGTTTGGGCGCCATGGGCATGATGGTTCTTGGTTGTCTGGTTGCCACGGTGATTCCACTTACGTGTCCGCTTACGTTCGAGCTTGCCTCGGGCACCATCGAGATCCAATCGATTCTTGACACAATCCTTCCCAAGTTGCTCCCGTTCGCCTCGTTCCTCGTTACCTACGCGGCGATTAAGAAGGGCGTTAAGCCGACTCACGTGATCGTTGCCATGTTCGTTGTCGCTGCCGTGTTCTCGCTGCTGGGCGTTCTGGCGTAGCGGGCGACTCGTTGCTATGAATTGAGAGGACAACTTATGTCTGAGCTTATGGAGAAGCACTATGAGACCTTTGGGGTAAAGCGTCCCGTAATTGGTTGCCTGCACATGCAGGCTCTGCCGGGAACTCCATACGCTGATCCCGAAATGACCTTTGAGGAGCAGATCCGCAGGCTAAAGGCCGACGCCTGCACGCTCCAGGACGAGGGCTTTGATGCCTTGGTCTTTGCCAACGAAGGCGACCGCCCCTATCTGAGTAAGGTTGGGCCGGAGACGGTGGCAGGGTATGTGCGTATTGCAACCGAGGTTGCGCAGGAGATTCACGTTCCCTTTGGCTGCGGCGTGCTGATCGACCCGTTTGCCACGCTCGCGGTTGCCAAGGCGATTGGTGCGAAGTTTGTGCGAACGTATGTGAGCGGCTCGTACGAGGGGCTGTTTGGGTCCCAGAAGTTCAACCCTGGAGAGATTTTCCGGTATCAGAGGCAGATTGAAGCGACTAGCGTTCGCGTGTACACGTACTTTGAGGCCCATGCGGGAACGTGCCTTGATACGAGGACGAGCGAGCAGATGCTCGAGGCGGGTGCGGCGAACATGCCGATTGCGGGCGCGCTGTTTGGCGGAGCGCACGCGGGGCTGCCGCCCGAGGCCTCGCACATCATTGAGCTTAAGAAGCAGTTCCCGGAGGTGCCGATTATGATTGGCAGCGGCGGAACCGTTGACAACATTGGCACGCTGCTGCCCAACGCGGACGGCGTGATTGTTGGCACGAGCATCAAGAAGGACGGCGTACTTTGGAACAACGTTGACCCCGTTCGTGCTGCTGCCTTCATCAAGGCGGCGAAGGGGTAGGGCAAGGCGCGTCGATATTGGGTGAGTGATGCGGCGGCTGCGGCCTCGGATGGGTCGCAGCCACCGCTAGTCGTCTCTGGACTATTTCTTCGGGAGGGTCTCCCTGAAGCGAAGGATGCTGGATGACGGGATGATGTACACCTGAGAATAAAGGGTGTCGAGTTCTCCCTCGTTTGCTCCGCCTCGGCGAAGCAACTTATTCTTGAGGTCGGTTGAAAAGCGATGAAGCTTTACAACGTTCCGATGAGTGGGGGTTGCCTGCATTGATGCGATGATGACGCGGCGGGAACTGTTGGCCTTGAGGAAAGCCACAACTTCTGTCCACCATCTTGCATCGGTTTCTCCGAGTGATAGACCAAAAATAATCAGGACATGGGCGGAGTTTATGGCCTCTGCGGCTTGAGAGTCGTCTAACGATTCGAATGCCTTTTGAATCTCGCCCTTCACAAATGTAGTGACAACATTTGTATCTGCAGCAAGGGTCTTTGATGCGATTTGAGAGGCATCGTTTACGCCGCAAACCAAGTCTCTATCTAAAGAGCTATGAGCTTGTGACAGCCCAGTGAGCCTGAGTTCCGTTATATGACCCGCGCCGTTGGAGATGGGGTGCTTGTCCTCACCATATTCCTTGTAGAGCCGAGGAAGCAGAGACGTGTAATTAAAGGTGACAAACCGGACATCGAGATGATGGGGAAGTGAATAGTCTCTGGTTAAGGCCACCTGTTCTCTTGGCTGTAGCGAATCAAACCATCCAGCAAGGGACTCGAATACCTCTGTGGAGTTGGCCTTTATGAACTCCTGGGTAATTCGCTCATCCTCTAAGGCAATAAACTCGAAGAGCGCCTCGTCTATGGCCTCTTTGCAATCAAGTGCTGCGTTGACGCAATCTTCCTCAGATGACTCGATTTCGCCCGTATACTCGCCGAGCTTCTTCTCGATGGTCAAGACCGAGCTTTACTACGATTGGGAGGGAGACGACCCCGATATCTTCGAGAGGGATTTGGAGAAGTATATCGACTGGTACAACAATGTGCGCATCAAGAGACTCCTGGACGGAAGCAGCCCGGTCGAGTACAGGCTCGGCCGGGCTGCCTGATTCACTTCTTTTGATGTTCAGGAAACGGGGTCCTTTGCACTTTGGGGACTTATAATCAATGTCTAGTTTAATGAAGCCTGAATGGGGAGTTGTTTTGTCCAAGGTTCTAGCAATAGTCCCAGCGTACAACGAGGAGGGTTCGCTCCTCGCGACGATCAATGAGCTCGTATCCGTGGCGCCTGGCGTTGACTACGTGGTTATCAACGACGGATCCCGTGATGGTACGCTCAAACTGTGCCAGGAAAACGGCTTCAACTATGTGAGCCATCCTACCAATCTCGGTCTTACTGGTGGCGTGCAGACGGGCATGAAGTACGCCGTGCGTCATGGATATGACATGGCGATTCAGTTTGACGCGGACGGCCAACATGACCCCGCATATATTGCTGACCTCGTGGCTGACATGGAATCGTCGAATGCCGACATAGTTATTGGCTCGCGTTTTGTGACAGAAGACAAGCCAAGGAGCTTGCGTATGTTGGGCTCCAACCTCATCTCTGGCATGGTCAAGCTGACTACGGGCAAACGCATTATGGACCCGACTTCAGGCATGAGGCTCTATAACGCCCGTGCGATAAGACTGTTTGCTACCGAGAATTGGTTGTCTCCGGAGCCCGATACCCTTGCTTGCCTTATCAGGAAGGGTTTCAAGGTTGATGAGGTGCAGGTCAGCATGCGTGAGCGTTCGGCAGGAGAGAGCTATTTGAATTTGTCTCGCTCGATTAGCTATATGGCTAATACCTGCATGTCGATTCTCTTTTCCCAGTGGTTTAGGAGCTAGTAATGACGGGCAATCTTCGTATATTCCTCCTTATTGGCGCCGTTCTGCTTCTGCTTCTGGTGGCTCGAAAAATCAAGAAATCCCAGTTCGATACTCACGATGCGCTCTTTTGGCTGGGCCTCTCGGTTCTGTTAATCCTGGCTGCGGCGTTTCCGCAGCTTGTAGCCATTGTTTCGAACCTTCTTGGATTTCAGTCTACGTCTAACTTCGTATTTCTAGCGGTCATTGCCATTCTTCTCTGGAGGCTGTTCAGACTCCAGGATAGCGTTGTGGCGCTCCGCAGGAAGCTGGTAATGGTTGCGCAGGAGATTGCACTTAAAGACGGAGAATAGAACGATCCTCGCCCATGTGCGATATATTTTGTTCGCAAACAAATTGGTTTATCTCAATTGGGCGGTCTCTAACGATATGACGCCTGGAAGGTGCTCAGCTTTTAAGCTCCTTCCAGGCGTTTATGTGTGGGTGGTCTACAGAGGATCATTTCGAGGTCGGTGATAACTCCGACTCGTCTCGCTGTCTTGTTGGCGGCTGCGATATTACCGGCGGGCTTCGGGCACCCAACAACCGTTACTGTCAACGTAATAGCCGCCTATCCATTGGCTTCTTGCCATGGCTCCATTGCCTAGCAAATAGTAGTTGCCTACCCAGCGGGAGTGCAGCATAGCGCCGTTCCCGTTTAGGTAGTACCAAGTGTCCCTGTCGAGCAACCAGCCGGTGTTCATGGTGCCGGATGAGGAGAAATGGTACCAGGACCCATTGATGTAGTACCAATCCGTCTGCATTACGCCATTTCCGTTCAGGTAGTACCAAGTACTTCCGTCGAGGAGCCAGCCGGTGTCCATGGCACCGGACGGGGAGAGATGGTACCAGTACCCGTTGATGGGGCACCAGCCTGTCTGCATCGCATACGAAGACTCGTCAAGCCAGTACCACGCGCCGCCAATCTTCTGCCAACCGCTGACCAGGGCGCCAGAGCCTGATGCAAGATACCAACTTCCATCTGCGAAGCACCAGCCGGATACTCCCATTTTCCCATTCGAATCAAACGCATAGGTTGAAGACCCGAGCGCGACAGTCTTGTTTTTAGCCGCCTTTCCATCCTGGTCGAACCAATACCAATTGCCGTTAATGCGTCGCCAACCGGTCGCTCTCGAACCATTCTCAAGCCAGTAAAGGAATCCGTCTCGGTCGTCCCAGCCAGAAGAGTAGCCAAGCCATGCACCACTGGATGAGAAGTCGGACCATAGGCTGTCGGTGAGGGTCCTCGACGCTGCCATTGCGCCTGAAGTTCGGTCAAACCAGTACCATGCGCCACCGATCGTCTGCCATCCCGTCTGCATGACGCCCGAGCTATTAAGCCAGTACCACGTGCTGCCTAGCTTGAGCCATCCCGTTTGCATAACGCCAGAGGAGCCAAGCCAATACCAAGATCCGTTAATGAGAACCCATCCGGTCCTCATGGCGCCGGTTGAGGGGTCAAGATAGTACCAAGAACCGTTGAGACAAGCCCATCCTTTGTACCTGGTAGTGCCGGAGACATTTTGCAGGTACCAATTGCCATCCTCATATACCCACTGCCTCATGACGGACAGATAGTGCGCTTTCTCGTCTCGATAACGATTTTGCCAGCCTTGCCAGTATTCGGGCTGGCTGGAATAGCGCTTTGCAACGTTGTTGATTACGAAGTCGCAGAGAGTTTCAACGAATTGGGCATCATCCATAGACTGGTTGACACCGGAGTTCTTGATGAACCAGTTTGCTCCGTAGTAATAGCCCATTTCGATATAACTGCGTCCGCCGCCTTGTCCAAACAGGTTGGACATGCCCCAAACGAGGCTTTTGACGCTGTCCGAACGGTTGTCAATGTCAATCCCCATGGCCTGCAGGCTTCCGCGAATGCCCGCGCTGCCGTCGTAATACTGTGTATATGCCCAGTCATTCTGGAGTGCGGAGAATTCATCTGGATCGGCGGCGTAGGCGGCGTGCCAGGTCTGGTTGAGGTCGTTTCCAAGCTGGGTAAACGTACCGTTGCTGCGCGTGTCACCAGAAACGTCCCATCTGTAACGCGTTCCTATGAGCGAGAGGCACGAATATTTAGAGGGGTTGTAGTTATAGACTGCCTGCAGAAAAGATCCCAGGTCATGGCGATTGTCAAACTGAAAGTAGCCGAGTGCGTGGTAACCGTCTCCATAGCTAAGCCCGTGGTCATAGTTCTGACCGCTTTCCCACTTGCAGAAGTAGAGCATCTCTTGAGATACATAGCGAGGGGAGACTGTGCGCGCGCGGGTGCTATGCGTTTCAATCTCAGAGTCATCGTCCAAGGATAGGAGCTGGATGCCTTCGTCCGCGACGTCCAAGTCTGCCTGGCTGCTGCCTTCGCCTGCTTCGAGAACGCTGCTCCTGTCGTAGGCGGTGCCGTAGAGATCGAAAAGGGTGTCCGCATGGGCGGGCATTGGTGTCAAAAGAAGTGCGGCTAGCACTAAAAAGGTAAAGCCTGTGGCATTCACCGTTGCCTTAGTTTTCATGGGAGCTCCGTTTCATTGCTGTGTTTGAAGCAATTATATAGTGAGGCAATCATAAAAAGGCCCCGTCAGCAATTCCTGACGGGCCACTGCGCATAATGAAGCGATAGCGGTAGAACAGGCTACCAGATCACAACTTTTGAACCACGTGGGACATTGTCATAGATCCACTTGGCATTCTCGATGGCGAGACGGACGCATCCGTGGGAGAGGTGCTGTCCCAGGCGGCCGTCCATGATTCTGGATGTGTTCTGATAATACAGAACCGAGTGGAACAGATAGTCGCTGTAAAACTGCGTGTAATAGTAGCAGCTATAGCCGTTGCCAAAGACATAGCCTTTGTTCTGAACCGTGAACTCGCCTTTGACGGTGGGCGTTGAGGGGGCGCCGGGGGAGCAAATGAATTCCTTTACGGGAGCCCATGCGCCGTAGCGGCCGTAATAGATGCCAACCCTGCAGTTCTGCGTATCTACGAGGATGAGATAGTTTGTGGCGCTTGAGTAACCTTGTGCCCAATCGAACATGTCTCGCCACTGCACGTTAACGTTGATCCAGTGGCCGTCTGAGGCGCAGAAATAGTAAGCGCTTCCGTCCCAGATCCAACCGGTGCCCATGGCTCCGCTCGCTGTATCCAGCCAGTACCAGGTTCCATTGAGGTTCAGCCAGCCGGTCTGCATCACGCCGTTGGCGTTCATGTAGTACCAATTGGAGCCGTCCCAGGCCCATCCGGTTGCCATTGCGCCAGAGCCGTTGAACCAGTACCAGTTTCCGCTGTCCTTGAGCCAGCCGGTCTTCATGGCGCCGGTTGACGGATCAAGGTAATAGGTGGTTCCGTTTTGGCTCTGCCAGCCAGTTAGCGCGACGCCGTTTTCGTCAAGGAGATACCAATAGGTGTCAAAGACCCAGCAATTGGCCTGCATGACGCCTTTGTCGTCATAGTGGTGCCGAATGCCGTTCTCGTCTACGTGCCAACCAGTGATGGCCTTGCCGGTGTTTTCGTCGAAAAGGTGCGTAGTGCCGTCAATATCAATGGCACCATATTGAACCATGCCGTCAATGAGGTAGAACCAGGTGCCACCGATTTGGGTGAGACCATCGGAAGGCTTGGAGCCGTCTGCCATGGTGACCTTGCCATTGGCAATCGTCGTCGTCACCGCGCCGTCGCTGCCGAGTAGATACGAGCTACCGTCGCTGTCGTCAATCCAGCACGACTTGTCCATGGCTCCAGAGCTGGAAAGGTGGTAGGTTTTGCCGCCAACGGATAGCCACCCCGTCTGCATTTTTGCGGTGGTGCCATCCATCCAGTACCAGGCGTTGCCAATCCACTGCCAGCCAGCGAGAAGGTGCCCATCAGAGGAAGGGGCTGCATAGTACCAGCAGTCTTCGGCCTGGTCATAGGCCCAGCCTGTTGTCATTGCGCCCGAAGGGGCTAGATAGTACCTTGTGCCATCGAGGTCGATTACGCCAGTGGCCATAGCTTTAGTGGTTGGGTCCATCCAGTACCAGGACCCGCGTACGTTGTGCCAGCCGCCTTCGAGGACGCCTGACCGTCCGGCCCAGTACCAGGTGCCGTTGACAAGACCCCAGCCGTTTTGAGCCATGGCGCAGGAGCCGTCAAAGGCATAAAGATTCGAGCCAATCTCGATGACCTCGTTTTGGGCGCATACGCCCGTCTGAGAATCGGCCCAGTACCAGCGACCGTAAATCCACTGCCAGCCCGTGCGTATGTTTCCGTTCGTGGGGTCCATCCAATACCAGGAGCCATTGTCATACAGCCACCCGGTGTCCATGGCGCCAGATCCGGAGAGGTGGTAACGCGCCCCTCCGAGATCGATCCAGCCCGTGCGCATGGTGCCAGATTCATCCATCCAGTACCAGGAACCGTCGATGTGTCTCCAGCCGCATGCGGGTGTGCCATTCTCAAGCCAGTGCCAAGAGCCGTCGCTCTTGTCCCAGCCGGACACGTAGCCTTGCCATGCGCCGGAGGTTGCGAAGTCAGACCAGGTGCCGTTGCAGTTTGTACGGCTTGTAGACATGATGCCGGTTACGGAGTCAAACCAGTACCAGGTCCCCCCGATTGCCTTCCAACCCGTTGTCATATTGCCGGTGGACTCGTCGAGCCAATACCAAGAGCTATCGAGGTGTAACCAGCCCTTGTGCGGGGCGCCGTTCTCATCGTAATATCGGCGCGCGCCGTCCTCGTCTAGCCAGCCTGTTTTGGGCTGTTCGGTTACGCCGCCTTCTGCGTCGGGGCTTTCGGCGGGGCCGGGGGTATTGGGCTTCGTTTGCCCGCTATCGGAATCTTCCGGTTGCAGGGTCGGCGCGTCCTCTTCCTGCCCATTAGTCATCGGCACCTGCCGTGCGGCGGAATTATCGTCTGCCCACGCCAGACAGGGCGCTGAAAGCGATGCCGATGCCAGCGAACTACCGAGCACCAATGCGACAATGAGGGTCGCCGTCCTCCTTCTTGTGCTCATCTTGCTCCTTCCAGAAGAGTGCAAATCTTCATTTGTCCAGCTTAAGTGTATTCGAAGGGCATGTTGAGATTGATGCATAGCGTGTTTGATTATGCGAGCGGCAGATCATTACACCATCCCCATCGGGGGCTATATGTCGTGGTGTAATGAGCGAGCCATTCATTGAGCGGCATCGTGCGAACATAGCCGGTGTTATCCATAACCATGCCTCCGCCAATGTAGATGCAGACGTGGCCGTAGATTCCTCCCATATAGGTGTACGTATGTGATGGCACAGCAACAATCATTCCTACCTTGAGATCGCGGAGGTCAGAGCGATTGCACCACTGCCAAAACATGTCGTAGGCATTGCCTTCGGGATAGCCAAGGCCTGCGCGCGAGAAAACCTGGCTCACCCACATTGCGCAAAGATTTCTTCCAGGACTGGGTGTGGCATGAGCGGCTCCTACGGTTCCCCTCTGCGCATCGGTCGTAGGCGCCTGTTCGGGTTCGTGAAGGGCACCGGTGTAGTCATCGAGCTGCCATCGGGTAGAGCCAATGATTGTCCAGCCTGTTGCCATTGCTCCAGAGGGGCTAAGCCAGTACCAGGCACCGTCAACCTTGACCCAGCCGGTCTGCATTATTCCCGTGGTGGGGTCCAGGTAGTACCAGGTGCCATTAACTCGCTGCCAGCCAGTGCTCATGCTCCCGCTTGAAAGATTTAGCCAGTACCATGAATCGCCGTCGTGCAGCCAGCCGGTGTCCATGGTGCCGGAATCAGAGAGGTGATAGCGGGCTCCGTTGAGATCGAGCCAGCCTGATTGCATCGCCTTTGACTCGAGGTCAAGCCAGTACCATGAGCCATTGATCCACTGCTAACCAGACAAAAGAGCGCCAGATGTGCTTACGTAGTGCCAGGATTGTCTGGCGGAGTCCCATGTCCAACCCGTTGCCATTCGCGCGCATTTGAGTACATTGGCGCTCAGTTTATCGAGCCGTGGTCTACGGCTCCTGGCGGAGCGGTGGACTGCTCTGGCCTAGTTCTTCAGTGCCTGTATGCGACGGGTATGGATCTCGGCGTCTACAACCCATACAACCACAGGTGGGATCCAAGCCAGACCTTCAATTCGATGAATTGGTACCACAACAACACGTTTATGCCGGTGAGCCTAGATTCAATTCAACGCGGCGACATCGTTTATTACCAGGGTCACGTTGCGATTTACCTGGGCAATGACCAGATAATCGATTCGCGCATCGATGGCTATGGAAATGGCGTAAGGATTAGGCCCTTGATCGTCATAGGATGATAGGCGCCGCTCGTCCGTTTGTATAAGCGTGTCAGAGTTGCACCTAGCTAAATGAACGCGGGGCCACTTTTGCATGAAGGCGGCCCCGCGTTTTTTTACTTAGCATTATGCTGCTGAGATTATGCCGCTCTACGTCCGAACAGCTCGTCCCAGTCGGAGGCGGCAAGAACGGTGCCGGCAAGGATGAGGACGCAGAAGAAAACGGTTGCCGCGCTTGGCACGGTTCCCTGGAGTATGAAGCCGAAGGCGACCGCCCAGGCGGAGTAGGAGATGTTGAGCGCCATAGCCTTTGCGGCGCCAATCGCCGCGATGCCCTTGTAGTAGAAGAGGTAGGAAGCCGCTCCCGCGAGGCCGGAAAGAGCGACAACTCCGGTTGCCAGGCTAGGTACGGCGCCTGCCGTGAAGCTCCACGCACCGAACAGGGGAAGCACGACAATTCCGTATACGAGCGCGGAGGCAGTCTCGCGAATCTGAATCGCGGTCTCGTTATCAACGGCGTCGTCTCTCATGCCCCAGGCGCACAAAACTGCCTCGGAGCCCCAGCCGATGACGGCAAGCATGGCACCGACAAGTCCGAGAACGGTGTTGCCCATCTCGGCGTCTCCCGCGGAAATATAGCCTGTCGCCATAACTCCAGCCAGGGCAACGATAAGCGCGGCGATCTGCTTGGCGCTCATCTTTTCCTTGAGCAGCACAAACGAGAGGAAGGCACCCAGCGCCGGATAAAAGGCGGAGATGATGGCCGTGTAGGCAGCGCCGATGTTGTTGATAGCGAGGACGTAGCCCGTCATGCCGATGGGGCCACCAAGCAGGGCGCCCGCAATAACGACAAGGCCGCTCTTTGTCTTGAGTGCTGCAAGCGTGTCCTTGAGGCGGCCACGCACGCCCATATAGACGGCAAGCCAGAGCGCACATGCGGCGTCATGCAGGAACGAGCTGGCGATGGCCGCGAACGAAAGAGCCTCTGCCGTGCCCAGGTAGGGGCTCATGGACAAAGCGATGCCAAGAACCACCGTATCAAGACCCCATAGGATTCCGCTGAATAGGCCGTATCGCATGGTTAGTTCTCCTTCTCATACAGATCGAGGGCCTTGGTAAGGTAGTCGCGCCCGTAGTTGTAGTAGATGTAGAGCCACTCGCCCACGAAATCGCCCTCGGCTTCCTTGAGGAGAGCCCAAAGGTACCAGCACCAGCCGGCAAGGGCGATGTGGGCGTAGTTGTGGGCGCGCTCACCTGGAGTTGCCTTGCGATCAAAGTAGGCGTCGAGCGCGGCATCGATCTCATTGGCGTCGAGCTCGCAGCAAACGCAGCAGGTGCCAAAGTCATTGGCGTAGTCGCTCATGCCCGCATACTCCCAGTCGATGAGGTAATACTTGTTGGCCTCGTCGATGAGGAAGTTGAGATAGAAGAAGTCGTTGTGGCAAAGGCACTTTGGCGCTTTGTCCGCTCTGACGTACTCTTCGAGGCGATCGACCTCCGCGGCCATCTCCCAGTATCCGGGGATATCGATGGGGCCCTTCTCGAGGAGAAGCGATTCGTAGCGCTTTGCCTCCTTGTAGAAGTCAAACTCAGTCTCAACCTGAGCGCCCGATTCGTGGAGAGCGCGGCATATCTTCATCATCTGGGCCATTTGGATGGCGTTGTGGGGGTCGGGCTGCTTCGCGTTCGATACGAACTTGGAGATCTTCCATCCTCGCTCCGGGTCCTCGTGAATGAACGTATCGTCCAGGCCGAGCTCTTTGGCTTTTTTGAGTGCGGTGTACTCGCTTCGGCGGTTAACGAGAAGCTCGGTGCCTACGCCGGGATGACGATAGACATACTCGCCATCGTTCGTGGCAAAGTGGCAGCTGAGATTCGTAAGACCCTGCTTGAGGGGGTAGACATCATGAATCTCCGCCTTGGCGCACCCAAGGATTTCCGTGATGTTGTCGAAGATCTCAGAGTCGACGTTCTCGAGGAAATGCGGGTCAAAGGCACGAAGCTCGTCAAGGGAGTCAAACTCGTTGATAACGCCGGCGGGGTATGGGCGCATCGTCATGTCGAGTTCCTTGATGTGGTCGATGTAAAGGTCTTCCCACAGCTTATCGACGGTCTCCGGGTCGTTGTACTCGCTTTCGAGAATCTCGACAAAGCGTTTCGAGAACGCGCGGTCAAAGTAGACATGTCCGAGCATGTACCAAGAGTTTGAGCCCCCGACAACGACCTTGGTGATTCGGTCCTGAGCACCCGTGGTGATGCACCATTCCTTGGTGTCGCCCGCGGCGTATTGTGCGGAGTAGTAGGCCTTATAGACATAGGGCTCAAACGGGTTCTCGGTAAAGTAGTCGTCGCTGGAGCAGACGTAGGTATTGCCGAGCTTTTCGCGGATTCGATAAAGCGAGCCGTTGTTGTTGCGAGAGGCGTATTCGTCATTGTTGACGATCGTGACACCGTATTTCTGGCGGAGGTAGAAGAAGTACTCCTTCTTGTAGCCCACGACTACGGTGATGTCCGTAATGCCTGCTTCGAGGAGTTGCTCGATCTGGCGCTCGATGAGGACCTCTCCGCGAACTTTGAGCAGGCCCTTGGGCTTCTCATACGAGATGGGGGCAAAGCGAGATGAGAGACCAGCGGCCATGATGATGGCGTTTTCGACCTTGTGGGGCGCGAGCGCCTGGAGGCCGGCGCTTGTGAGAGTCCCATCTTGAACGAGCCCGGCCTCGATGGTGGCCTTCATTGCCGCGTTGACGGTACCGAGCGAAAGTCCAGAGGAAGCTGCGATATCGCGCTGGCTGGTATTTGGGGTTTGGCGAAGGGCGTTGAGAACTGTGAATGATTTTTTATCGAGCATGATGCTCCTTAGGCGGTGTTCAAAGGCTTGCGCCAATGGATGTAAGTAGGCTATGCGTTCAATTATAATCTAGCACATCACAAAACTGAACCACTGTATAATCTCCATTTCTCTTGCAATGCTCTCTTGGGATTCCGTCAAATTTGATTGCCCTCTGTACCTATAATTTGCTGAGCAATTAATGGCGAAGGAGTTTTTGGTGGCGCCTGCTAACGCATGTTTCAAACCCAAGCGCATCCTGTCTTTCTGTGAGATGACGTTTGCTGCGCTTGTTCTGCTAGTCCTTTCCATCCTGGCGATGCCGCGCGTTGCCTCTGCCGAGGAAGGCGTGACAAGGATTCACGTGCTGCCTTTTGCTGGGGGGCAGCCTGGACCTTTCGTGCGCCGGAGGAGACGCAATTATCATTGAGAGTAACGGCCGCTTTGGGATGGTCGATTCCGGCGAGAGTGGCGACTATCCAGATGGCTCTAATCCCCGCTATCCGTTTAGGACTGGGACTACCATTGGACATGGGACCGAAGACAGGGTTCTTTCGTATCTGGATTCTCTTGGCGTAACTGAAGACAATTTCGACTTCTATATCGGCACGCATCCGCACAGCGACCATATTGGCAATGCGGGACTGATTATTCGCAAATACAAGCCAAGCAAGGTATATACGCCGCGGTATGATGACAGCTACCTGACTTCATCTTGGGGTCTTTGGGACAACCAGTATGTCTATGATGACCTTGTTAATGCCGCAATAGAAGTCGGGGCGGACTTGTATCTTGATTTTGACGAAGCTGCCCCCGAGAATTCGGAGCCTGGCTCGAATGTATGTAAGCCCGAATTTGATTTCGGCAATGCTCATATCGAGCTTGTGAACACGGATTCATCTTATGAGACTGCGGGAGTGGCAGACGCTAACTTTATTTCTCTTGGCGTAAAAGTGACAAGTGGCGGGAAGGTTGCTTATCTAGCTGGGGATATCTGCAATTTAGATGGCGACGAGGACAGACTTGCCCATACATTGGTCCAGGTTGATTTCATGAAGTTGGGACACCATGGCGGGCCCAACTCAAATACACAGGACTACATGGCCGCCTTGTCCCCGGATATCATTTTTCAAGGGGCTTGCCTAGTTTAGGGGCCTTTCTCGGAGTTCCCTCAACATGAACTTGTAC